>Ga0213882_10000192_pt1 | contig 24773 bp, 18 predicted proteins | sample BarmaccoBMER_R09_FD_160106 | JGI IMG/M metagenome (GOLD analysis project Ga0213882, IMG submission 160106) | Barbacenia macrantha exposed rock microbial communities from rupestrian grasslands, the National Park of Serra do Cipo, Brazil - ER_R09 ...
CGCGTTCGGTACGAGAACTGGGTGGACGGCCTCAACCAGGACTGGGCAATCAGCCGCCAGCGGTTCTTCGGCGTGCCGTTCCCGGTCTGGTACCCGATCGGCGACGACGGCCGGATCGACCACTCACGGCCGATCCTCCCGGAGGGATCGGCCCTGCCGGTCGATCCGTCGTCGGACGTCCCGCCGGGCTTCGATCCCGACCAGCGCGGCAAGCCGGGTGGCTTCGCGGGCGATCCCGACGTCATGGACACGTGGGCCACGTCCTCGCTGTCGCCTCAGATCGCGGGCGGGTGGGGTGAGGACCCCGAGCTGTTCGACAGCGTCTTTCCGATGGACCTGCGGCCGCAGGCGCACGAGATCATCCGCACCTGGCTCTTCTCGACGGTCGTGCGATCGCACTTCCTGCACGACGCGCTGCCCTGGCGCAACGCCGCGATCTCGGGCTGGGTGCTCGATCCGGACCGCAAGAAGATGTCGAAGTCGAAGGGCAACGTGCTCACCCCGATGTCGATGCTCCACCAGTACGGCTCCGACGCCGTGCGCTACTGGGCCGCGAACGGCAGGCCCGGGGTGGACACCGCGTTCGACGAGAACCAGATGAAGGTTGGCCGGCGGCTGGCGACCAAGGTGCTGAACGTCTCGAGGTTCGTGCTCGGCCACGACGGACCGGTGGGGGACGCGGTGAAGCCGCTCGACGTCGCGATGCTCGGGCGGCTTGCGCGTACCGCTGCGTCCGTCACGGACGCGTTCGAGGACTACCAGTACACCCACGCGCTCGAGCGCGTCGAGTCCTTCTTCTGGTGGTTCTGCGACGACTACGTCGAGCTCGTCAAGGGCCGGCGCTACGGCGCGCACGAGGAGGACGCGGCCGCGTCCGCCAACGGCGCTCTGCGAGCCGCGCTCGACGTTCAGCTGCGCCTCTTCGCGCCGTTCCTTCCCTTCGTATGCGAGGAGGTGTGGTCGTGGTCGCGGGACGGATCGGTCCACCGGGCGCCGTGGCCCGCCGGCGGCGACTTCCACGCCGTGCGCGACGGCGGCGAGGCGGACGGGGTGCTCGACGTCGCGGCCGAGGTCCTCTCGGAGATCCGCAAGGCCAAGTCGACGGCGCAGCTGCCCATGCGGGCGGAGGTGGAGCGGGCGGTGGTCCGCGACAGCGGCGAGCGACTCGAGCTCCTGGCGGCGGTCGAGGACGACGTGGCCGACGCGGGCCGCGTGGCGAGCTTCGAGAAGGTGGCCGATGGCGCGTTCTCGGTCGAGGTCGAGTTCGCGGCGCCGTAGGGCGGGCGGTCGTTCACCGGTCGCGGTTCCCCGCGGCGCTGCGCGACGGCGACCAGCGAACGGCGGCCGGGCGCCGCCGCGTGGTCGCGGCCGCCACCGCGTAGATCAGCGTCGCGACGCCGATGATCGCCGAACTCGGCGGCAGCGAGGGGATCGCGTATGCGAGGACGATCCCCAGCCACAGTGACGCCGCGGCCAGCCCGGCCGACAGTGCGAGGCCCCGGTAGGGGCTCGCGGTCAGCCGGTTTGCGGCTCCCGCCGGCGCCGCGAGAAGGCCGAGCAAGAGCAGCGCTCCGACGGCCTGGGTGGCCTCCGCCGCCGTCAGCCCGACGAGGCAGAGGAACAGGAGCCCGAGCGCCCGGACGGGAAGCCCCAGCGCCTCGGCGACGCCGCCGTCGAGCGAGGCGAACAGCAGCGGCCGCGCGATCAGGAGGAGCACGACCACGACCGCCGCCGCCACGATCGCCGCGAGCGTCGCCTCACCCGGGCTCAGCCCGAATATCGAACCGAACAGCACGCGCACGCCACCCACGCCGTTGCCGCCGCTGCGGGTCATGGTGAACAGGGAGAGGAAGAGAGCGCCGAGGCCCAGGATCCACGCGAACACGGCGCCGATCACGACGTCGTCGGCCCGAGCGCGCGGACCGAGCGCCCCCATGCCGGCGGACACGACGACGGCCCCCGCGAAGAGGCCGACTCGGACGTCGACGCCTGCGGCCGCCGCGGCCAGCGCGCCGGTGAAGGCCACGTGGCTCAGCGCGTCGCCGGCGAATACCTGGCTGCGCAGCACCAGGGCATAGCCCACGAGCCCGGAGGCGATCGCGATCGGTGTCCCGGCGAGCAGCGCGAGCCGAATGAACGAGTGGCTGAGCATCAGGCGCCGCCCTCTCGCGTTCGGCGCCTCCGGCGCTTGGGGGGCCCGGGCGGGAGCATCAGACGCCGCGTCGGCGAGGTTCCGCACGCTGACCTCGCCCGCCGCGCCCTCCAGACGCGCGCGAGGACGAAGAAGCCGAACGAGAGGCTCGTGATCCAGAACCCGACCGGCCACGGGGAGAAGTACGCGAAGGCGAGCCCGAGCCAGGTCACGATGAGCGCGAGCGCCACCGCGACGAGCATGCCCGCAACGGGCCGCGACGTGAGCGCCTGCGCGGTGGCCGCGGGCGTGACCAGCAGGGTGAAGACGAGCAGAGCGCCCGTGATCTGCGCCGTCGCGGCCACGGCCAGGGCGAGCAACAGGAGAAACGCCGCGCCGAGCGCGCGCACGGGAACGCCGGCGGCTGCAGCGCCCTCCGGATCGAGCGAGGCGAAGAGGAGCGGCCGCCCCGCGATCCCGATGAGCGCGATCGCCAGCGCCGCCACGGCGAACAGCGTGAGGACCTGGCCGTCGTCGATGCCCACGAAGCTGCCGAACAGCAGCGCGGCCACCCCGCCGAGGAGCCCGTGGTACAGCGAGGCGAAGAGGAATCCGCAGCCGAGGGCGAACGCCTGGACGGTGCCGATCGCGGCCGTCTCGGCGCCTCGGGAGGGTCCGGACCGGCTGGCCGGCGCCAGCGCGACGGCGCCGAGGCCGCACGCGGCGTAGTACCCCGACGCCGCCGGCAGCCCGGCGAGCGCCGCGCCCGCGGCGCCCGGAAAGGCCACGAGCGACAGGGTGTGTCCGGCAAAGACCTGCCTGCGCACGACCACGAACCAGCCGACGATCGCCGCCATCACGGCCACCGCCGTCCCCGCGGCCAGGGCGTTGACCATGAAGTGGTACGTGAAGAGCTCCCGGACCCGGCCGGGGATGTCGAGCGTGGCGGCCGCCACCGGCTCAGGCATGCCGCGGTGTGTGGACGTGCGGCGCCTCCGGCTGGCCCACGACGACGAGGCGGCCGTCTGAGGCGCGCAGCACCTCGATCGGGACGCCGTAGAGGCCGGTCAGCGCGCCGCTCGCGATGACGTCCTCAGGCGCGCCGGCCATCGCCCTCCCGGAGGCGAAGTACACGACCTGGTCGAGGTAGGGGAGGATCGGGTTCACGTCGTGGGTGACCAGGACAACGGCCACGCCGCGCGTCCTGCAGATCCGCTGCAGCAGCGCGGCCACCGAGCGCTGGCCCGGGAGGTCGAGGCTGTCGAGCGGCTCATCGAGCATCAGCAGCTCCGGCTCCCGCACGAGCGCCTGCGCGATCAGCACCCGCTGCCGCTCGCCGCCCGAGAGCTCGCCAATCGGCCGGCGGGCGTAGGCCGCGGCGTCGACGAGCTCGAGGACGTCGGTGACCCGTCGGGCCGCGGCCCGGCCGGTCCGATTCCCCGGTAGCCAGGCGGGCAGGGGAACGCCCCAGCGCCCCCCGTCCAGCCCGAGACGGACGAGGTCGACCCCGCGCACGCGCACGGCCGGATCGAGCTCGCGGCGCTGCGGGAGGTAGCCGATCATGTCGTTGCGGGCGCCCGGTGGCGCGCCAAGGACCGTCGCGTCGCCGGCGGTAAGGGGAACCAACCCGAGGATCGTCCGCAGCAGCGTCGACTTCCCCGCGCCGTTGGGGCCGAGCACCGCGACGAACCGCCCCCCGTCGACGGTCAGCGACACATCGCTCCAGATCGTGCGTCCCCCGAGCGCGGCGGCGGCGCGCTCGAGGCGGAGGACCTGTTCCGCCCTCACCGGCGGGTGGCGCGTTCCAGGGCGGCGCGCAGCGCTTCGAGCTGGAGCGTCTGCCAGGCCTGGAAGCTCGCGCTCGCCGGGACCGGCGTCTCCGTGATCGTCACGATCGGGACGCCGTCGCGGCGGGCGGCGTCGGTCAGGCGCCGCACGTCCGGCGTGGCGTTCTGCCGGTTGTATACCCAGACGCTGATCGCGTGTGAGGCGATCTGGCGGTCCGCAGTGCTCTTGTCGGCCGCCGTCGGATCCGTGCCTTCGCTGATCGCGTCGAGCAGGCGCTGCGGTGTCAGCAAGCGAAGACCTATGGCCCGGGCGAGCGGCGAGAAGATGCTCTCGGAGGCGCCGACCGGCGTGCCGGCGAACCTGCGGCGGATGTCGGCGATCAGCGAGCGGTAGGACCTCAGTCCCTGCGACGCGTACCGTCTGCCCAGGGAGACGTAGTAGGTCGCGTGACGGGGATCGAGTCGGCTGTAGGCCGTCGTGATGGCGGCAATCGCGCGTTCGACATTCGCCGGCGAGTACCAGAGGTGCGGGTTGCCGCCCGCGCGGACGCCCGCGAGCTCGCCGACGTTCACCACCGCGCGTCCGCGGGCGGGGTTCGCGGCGAGGAGCCGCGGGGCCCACGGGTCATAGCCGGCCCCGTTCACGACCGCGACCTGGGCGCCCGCGAACGCGCGCGCGTCGGCGGGAGTCGGCTCGTAGTCGTGTGGATCGGCCGCGGGATTCGAGACCACGCTCCGGACTCGAACCCGATCGCCCCCGAGCTGGGAGGCGATGCTGCCCCAGAAGCTCTCCGCCGCCACCACGGACACGCGACCTCCGGCGGCGGGCGCGGAACGGTGGTTGCCGCAGCCGGCGGCGGCCGCGGCGACGGCCAGCGCGGCCGCGGTCGCAAGCAGCGCCCGAGCGCGCCGGCTGCCTCGCTCGCCTGGACCGCGCGTCACCCGACCCTTCCGCGGCACTCGGCGCAGAGCCCAGAGAACAGGAGCCGGTGCCCGGTTATGGTGAATCCCGTCGCCCGCTCGACCTGTGCCCGCGTGCCCTCGACCGGGCAGCCGGGAACGGGCGCGACGGCCCCGCACGAATCGCACCGAACGTGCTCGTGGTGGCCGTGCGTGGCCTCGAACCGCGCCTTGCCGTCGCCGAGCTCGACGCGCGAGACGAGGCCCTCGCGCTCGAGGAAGGTCAGAGCACGGAAGACCGAGGAGAAGTCAGCGCTGACGCGCCGGCCCCGAAGCTCGTGGAGGACGTCCTCGATCGACCAGGCGTGCCGGGTGCTCCCGCTCAGCGCCTCCCGGACGGCGTCGCGTACGTGGCTCGGCCTGGCCATCGCCGGGGAGGTTACGACATTTAACAAGTCACTTGCAAAACCGGGCCCGGGGGCTCGCAGCGTCGAACCGAGGGGCTCGGAGGCCATTCGATACAGCTATGGCGGTATCAAATGGCCTCTCACCTTGCTCAGGGCGCGGCGGGCCGGTCCGTCGGCGTGCTCCGCTCGGCGTGGCCTCTGACGTCGATCACCCGGCGCTCGTGGGTGCCCACGCCGATGGTGCGGTCGTCCTCGACGACCTCCACCTCGAACCGGAGCTTGCGATCGTCGACGACCTCGCGGAGCTCGGCGCGCACGGCGCAGCGCGCTCCCTCGGACGCGGCGGCGACGTGCTTGACGCACACCTCGAAGCCCACGGTTGCGCTGCCCTCCGGCAGGTGCTCAGCCGACAGGATGGCAGCGTTTCGCTCCATCATCGCGATCATGCCGGGCGTCGAGAGCACGCGCACGCCGAGGGTGCCGCCGACGTCGGTGAGGAGCCGGTCGTCGACCGTGAACTCGTCGACACGCTCGATGCCGGGCTCGAGGGCCATCGGCGTGATCCTACGGCGCGGCGCCGCGCGACCCGCGATACTGAGCGCATGGCCGTCGCTCCCGCGAAGCCGCCGCTCGGCGGCGACGTGGCCCCGGGCTTCGGGCCGGTGGCCGACGAGTTCCGCCGGAACTTCCGCGACCGTGGCGAGCTCGGCGCCGCCTGTGCCGTTTACCTGGCCGGGGAGAAGGTCGTGGACCTGTGGGGCGGATACCGCGATCGGGCGGAGCGCTCACCGTGGGCCGAGGACACGCTGGTCATCGTCTACTCGACCTCGAAGGGACTCTCGGCCGCAACCGTTGCGCTTGCCCACAGCCGCGGCTACATCGACTACGACGAGCGCGTGTCCGCCTACTGGCCCGAGTTCGCGCAGAACGGGAAGGAACGCATCACGGTGCGTCAGCTGCTGGCGCACCAGGGAGGGCTCTGCGCGATCGACGAGCCGCTCGACGCCGCGATCCTTGGCGACCTCGACCGGGTGGCCGCGGCCATCGCGAAGCAGCGTCCGGCCTGGGAGCCCGGGACGCGCCAGGGCTACCACGCCCTGAGCCTCGGCTTCTACGAGGGGGAGCTGATGCGCCGGGTCGACCCCCGGCACCGCAGCCTCGGGCGCTTCTTCGCCGAGGAGATCGCGGGGCCGCTCGGCGTCGAGTTCTACTTCGGGCTCCCGGATGAGATCCCCGACGACCGGGTCGCCCAGGTGCGCGCCTACCGGCGCGCCGAGGTCCTTCTGCACATGGATGTGATGCCACGCGGCATGGTCCTCGGCTTCGTCCGCCGCGGCTCGCTCACCTACCGCGCGTTCGGCAACCCCAGGCTGCGGGGGCCCGCCGATCTGGCCGCGCGCAGGTTTCTCGCGGTCGAGCTGCCGGCCGCGACCGGGGTTGGAGCGCCGCGGGCCGTGGCGGCCGTCTACGGCGAGCTGGCCACGGGTGGCCAGGCGGTCGGGTACGCGGACGCGACCCTCGACGAGCTCAGCGCGCCCCCCTCGACGCCGAGCGGCGGAGCGCACGACCTGGTCCTCCGCGTGGAGACCGCGTTCTCGCTCGGCTTCCTCCGTCCGTCGCCTCTGTTCCGGTTCGGCGCGACCGATCGCGCTTACGGACATACGGGCGCGGGCGGGTCGTTCGGGTTCGCGGACCCGGACCTGGGGCTCGGGTTCGCCTACGCCCCCAACCGCCTCGGCTTCCACCTCCGCGACGACCCGCGCGAGAAGGCGCTGCGCGACGCGGTGTACGCCGCGATCGGACAGCGGGAGCGGGCGCCCGCCTGATTCTTAAATAGGCGGATCCGCCGTCTCCGCTCCATAGCCGTCGACACCCGGCCCCTGCGCGAGTCGCGGGACCTGCGCCTGCTCGCATACGGCGCCGCCGTCACGGGGCTCGGGACGCAGGCGGCGCTCGTGGCGCTGCCGTTTCAGCTCTACGTGCTCACCCGATCTCCCTTCCTGACGGGGCTCCTGGGCCTCGTCGAGCTGGGTCCGCTCGTCACGGCGTCGCTCCTGGGCGGCGCGCTGGCCGACCGTTACGACCGCCGCAGCCTGCTCCTCGCGATCCAGGTCGCGCTGGTGCTGGTGGCAAGCGGCCTGGCCGCGGCGGCGCTCGCTGGGTCGCCGCCGGTCTGGCTGCTCTATGTGCTCGCCGGCGCCAGCGCCGGCACCGCCGGGATGGAGCGCGTCACGCGGACCGCGATCGTGCCCAACGTGGTGAGCGGAGACCGCCTGCGCTCAGCGCTCTCCTTCATGTTCGGCCTCTACCAGGTGACGATGGTCGCCGGCCCGCTGGTCGGCGGCCTGCTGATCTCGAGCAGCGGGGTTCAGGCGGTCTATATCGCCGACGCAGTGAGTTGCCTGGGCATGGTGGCGGCCGCGGCGGCGATGTCCCCGCAGCGGCCGATCGGCGAGGAGCGCCACGACCCGGTTCTGCGCTCGATCCGCGACGGGCTGCGCTTCGTGCGCCGCAGTGAGGCGCTCGTTGGAAGCTTCGCGATCGACCTCGCGGCCATGACCTTCGGCATGCCGCGCGCTCTGTTCCCGGTGCTGTCGCTCACCGTCTACCACTCGGGTGCCGGGGGGACCGGGGTGCTGTTCGCGGCGGTGTCCGCGGGCGCCACGGTTGCGGCGCTCAGCACCGGTTGGATCGAGCACGCGCGCTACCTGGGCCGGATCGTGCTCGCGGCCGTGGCGGTCTGGGGGTTGGCCATCGCCGCCGCCGGGTTGACCGCCGCGCTCGCGCCCGCCGCGCTCCTGTTCGCGGTCGCCGGCGCGGCGGACAGCGTCAGCGCGGTCTGTCGCAGCACGATCTCGCAGTCGCTCACGCCGGACCGCATGCGTGGACGGATGTCGTCGGTGTTCAGCCTCGTGGTGGCGAGCGGGCCCCGGCTTGGCGACATCGAGGCCGGCGCCGTGGCCTCAGCGGCGTCGCCCCGCTTCTCGGTCGTCTCCGGAGGGCTCGCCTGCGTGGCGAGCGTCGCGCTGGTCGCGGCGATGTTCCCCGCGCTGGCGGCCTACGACGGCGACGCGGTGGCGCCCATCGGCGAGCCGGCGCCGGCATGAGCGCGGCTCAGTGGAGGAAGCCCGCCGCCCGCAGGACCCCGTCCGGGACCCTTCCCTCGACCTCCTCCTGCGGGTGTTTGCCGAGCCGGACCCGCTTCACCTCGCGGCGCTTCGCATACGAGATGACGGACAGCGAGTTCGACGCCGGGCCGCGGTTGGCCACGAAGCAGTAGCGGCCGTCGAGGCTCGTCTCCGCCTCCGCGGGCTGATCGCCGACCGGGATGATGGCCGCCGTGGAGAGCGTTCCTCGCCTCACGAGGGCGACGTAATCCGAGACCGTCGCGGCGTCGCAGATCAGCTTGCCGTCGCCCGAGACGTCGATGCCGTGGTGCGCCGCCTGGTTCGGGTAGCTGCTCGGCTTCTCGTTGAGCGCGGGGCCCTCGACGGGCAGGTTCTTCGTCGCGACGATCGCGCCGGTGATCGGGTTGACCTGGCGGAACCCGTTGAAGAACGAGAACTGCACGAAGAGGCTGCGGTGGCGCGGACCGAAGACGAATGGCCGGACGCCGGCGTCGAACGGCAGCGTCCGGACTACCTGCAGGGTGCGGGCGTCGGCGACCGTGATGTCGGTCCGGGTCGGCGTGCCCTGCGGAAGCAGCTGGTCGCCGAGGCTCCCGTTGTAGACGTACCTGCCGTTGGGCGACATCTCGAGCACGTGCGGCCAGTCGCCGGTCGGGAACGAGCCGACGAACGCATGCGTCCGGGTATCGATGGCCTGCACCTGGTTCGTCGTGAGGGCCGAGACGAAGAGGCGGCTGCCGTCGGGCGTGAGCACGACGTGGTCCGCACGCTGGCTCGTCACCTCCAGGCGCCACAGAAGGCGCCGGCTCGCGATGTCGAAGGCCGCGACGTCTCCCAGGTACCCGCGCGAGACGTACAGGGTCCGTCCGTCGGGCGAGAGGGCGAGCCCCTGCACGTAGTCCAGGCCCTTCGCCTGGACGAGCGCCGGGTAGATCGCGGCCTGCGCCGGGTCGCGCGGCGTGTTGCCGTCGGGGATCACGTTGAGACCGCCGAGGACGCGGAGCGCGTGCGCGTCTACGAGGCTCACGGTCCCGTCCTCGAGGTTTCCGACGAACAGGACGGGTCTCGCCGCGGCGGGCGCGCTCGCGGCGAGGATCAAGCCCGCCGCGCACAGCACCACCGCCATCGCCCGCCGCATCAGCCGAGTCACGGTAGCGTTCGCCGGACAGGATGGGCTCCAGCAACGGATCGACCTCCAGCACGCCGCGCGTCGTGATCGCGGGGGCCGGCTTCGGAGGGATCGGCCTCGCAATCCGGCTCAAGACAGCCGGGATCGAGTCGTTCACCCTGCTCGAGAAGGCGGAGGCCGTGGGCGGCGTCTGGCGCCACAACTCGTATCCCGGGCTCACCTGCGACGTTCCGTCGCACCTCTACTCGTTCTCCTTCGAGCCGAAGCACGACTGGTCGCGGCGCTACCCCCGCCGCGACGAGATCCTGAGCTATCTCGAGCATTGCGTCGACAAGTACGGCATCCGGCCGCACCTGAGAACGGGGGTGGAGGTGGCGTCGGCCGAGTTCGACGAGGACGAGGCCTGCTGGCGGGTGCAGACGACCGACGGCGGCGAGCTCGAAGGTGACGTCTTCGTACCCGCCACGGGCCAGCTCGGCAGGCCGAAGTACCCGGGCCTCCCCGGCCTCGACCGCTTCGGCGGGAAGCTCTTCCACTCCGCGCACTGGGAGCACGGATACGACCTGCGCGGCAAGCGGGTCGCGTCACTCGGCACCGGCGCGAGCGCCATCCAGTACCTGCCTGAGATCGCGCCCCTCGTGGAGCGGCTGTACGTGTTCCAGCGCTCGCCGAGCTGGGTCGTGCCCAAGCCCGACCGCCCGTACCGCCCGCGCCAGCGCGCGCTGTTCCGGGCGCTGCCGTGGCTGCAGGCCATCAGCCGGTGGATCGTCTACTGGCGCTTCGAGATGCTGATCCTGGCGCTGACGAGCGCGCGCTGGCTGGCCGCTCCCTACCGCGCGGGCTACGCGCGCCGGCTCGAGAAGGAGATCGCGGACCCCGAGCTCCGACGCAAGCTACTTCCCGATTTCCCGCTCGGCTGCAAGCGCGTGCTGATCTCGAACGACTACCTGCCGATGCTCGCGCGCGAGAACGTCGAGCTCGTCACCGACCCGATCGCGGAGGTTCGCGAGCGCGCGGTCGTCACCCGCGAGGGCATCGAGTGCGAGGTCGACACGATCATCCTGGGCACCGGCTTCGCCGCGAACGACTTCCTCGCGCCCATGGTCATCCGGGGCCTGGGCGGGCGCGACCTGAACGACGTGTGGCGCGAGCGGGACGGTGCGGAGGCCTACCTGGGGCTGGCCGTGAGCGGCTTTCCGAACATGTTCATGCTCTACGGGCCGAACACGAACCTCGGCGCCGGCTCGATCATCTTCATGCTGGAGAGCCAGATCGAGTTCGTGGTGTCCGCGGTGCGCGAGCTGGCCCGGACGGGCGCTCGCTGGATGGACGTGCGCGAGGAGGTCCAGGAGCAGTTCAATCGCGAGGTCCAGGAACGCCTGCAGGGCACGGTGTGGACCGCGGGCTGCCAGAGCTGGTACCGCACCGAGTCCGGGAAGGTCGTGAACAACTGGCCCGGGTTCACCTTCGAGTACCGGCGGCGGACGCGGCGCCCGGACCCGGCCGACTTCCGGCTGGTTGGATCGAGTACCGGGGCGGGCGCCGGGCTCCAGGCGGCGTAGAGGCGGGCTGACGGGGGCTGGCTAGGGCGAGTCCTCGTCCGAGCCGCCGCCATGATGGGGATGCGAGGGCGGCGGGGGAGCGATCCGCAGAGATGCCCGCCCGAGCGAGCCCGTGGAGTCGACCAGCACCACGGAGACCTGCCGTGCGCGCGAGCCCGGAAGACGCCGCGTCACGCTGCGACCGGCAAATCGCCGCCCGTCGCCAAACCGCCAGAACCACGCGAGCGCCGGCGGGGCGCCGCCGCGGAAGGTCGTCGAGAGCCGGTACACGGAGCCGTGCAGGCGCCGCGCGACGATATGCACGCGCAGTCGCCGGAAGACCCGGACCGGAAGCTGCCAGGACGCTGGCTGGCCGTCGCTGTTGACCGCGCTGACCGCCACCTCGTACCGGCCGACGCGGAGCAGATGACGCGTGCGCACGCGGCCGACGGGACCGAGGCCTCCCTGACCGTAATCCTGCCCGGTGTCGAGGAAGCCCGTGGCGGCGCTCGTCCCGTCACCGAAGCTCCAGTGCACCCTGTCTCCCTGCGGCCGCGAGCTGCTCGCCTTGGGGGGCGAGTAGATCGCCTCGAAGACGAGGCGCGCCTTCCCGTCCCGGCCCGCGTCGAACGCGTACGGGGCGGCGAGGGCCTCGAGGCCGGGCTGAGTGTCGCGACCGACCTCGGTGGCCTTGCGCTCCGGCGGGATGTACGGAGTCGCCGAGAACCCGACCTTCGGAGCGAGGCCGAGCTGACCCTCGACGAACTGGTCGCCCGCCTGCGGCGCGATGTTGAAGAGGTGATGGTCGCTGCCGTACGCCGCCGTGAACGGGTAGACCCAGGACGGGTAGAAGTAGCCGAGGTCGTCCTGGCCCTTCGAGAGCAGCGTGACCGACCGCGCTCCCTGGATGTGCAGGCGGAGGGAATGCGAGACCTCCGGGAACGGCTCGCCGGGCATCGACAGGTAGAGCGACCCGCCGATTCGCACGGAGGTGAGCCACGTTCCGATCACGTTGCCCTCGGCATACGGCGGGCTGATGTCGCGGTCGATCGGGTAGATGCCGCTCGCCTGCGCCTCCTGCTCCTTCTGCGCGTCTGAGAGTGAGCCCCAGGCGCGGTTCAGCGCGAGCAGGGCGGCGTTGGTCGCCGGTATCTGGACGAACGTCTCGGCTGAGCGAACGGTCGGATCGGTCACGAAATGCGCGGCGCCGAGCGCCCGCTCGATGTAATTCTCGACGATCCGCGCGAACCACTGCATGGTCGGGACGTCGGTCACCTCGACGGGGCTCTCCTGCCGGCCAAGCGTCGCCGGGCCCACGACCGCCACGCCGCCGAGCTTGTGCTGCAGGGACCGGCTCGTCCGACCGAAGTAGTCGGCGCTCAGGAACCTCTCGCTGTCGCCCTTCACGTGCGCCCCGTGGACGCTGACGCTCGCGAAGGTGGCGATGGTCGCACGCGTGTGCGGGTCGACTCCGCGCAGGACGGAGAGCTGGCCGTCGTTGGCCCATCCCGGATAGCTGTCGGTGTCGATGACGTGGGTGTCGAGGCGGTTCGCGTCGTACGTGGCCGCCTGGAGGTACGCGGGCCGAGCCGAGCGCGCCGCGGCGATAAGGGCCTGCACCACCCTGTCGTGCACGAGCTGCAGGTACACGCGCGGCGACGGCCCCCAGATCCCCTCGAGGGTGGGACCCGCGTGGGTGTGCGTGGCCTGGACGATCACGTCGGCCTGGCTCATCTTCGGCCGGCCGTTCAACTGGCCGATCTGGCGGGCCGCCGCGGCGCGCTCGTCGGTGATGCCAAGGGTGGGCGACTCCTGGTACGACGCGAAGTACCCCTGGGCGTCCACCGTCGCGAACGCGACCGCGTGCCCCTGGCTCGCGACGTAGAAGGCGCGGACGGTCAGCGGATCGTGCAGCTTGGTGATCGGCGGGCTGAGGCCGAAGCCGCCGGAGAAGACGGGCACCGTCGGGGTGATCTTCCGCACCGCGGCGCCCACGCGAAAGACGGCGGGGTGCGCGGCGCCGAGCGCTGCGGCCGGCTGCGCGGCGGCGCAGGCTCCCGCCCCGGCGACTGCCGCCGCGAGCGCCACCCGCCGTGCGACCGCGGTCCGCTTCATGGCCCCGTGTAGGTCAGCGACGCCACGGACTCCGGGTTTGCGCGGTACTGCGAGGCGAAGTGCGGCATCACGAGGTAGTCGAAGCGCGCGTACAGCGGGGTCTGGTCGGTGTAGTGCTTCGGGTACGTGCCGGCCTCCGCGAGTGCCGTCTCCGCGGCGCCGTCCACCTCCCCGTTCCCGGGCGGGAGGATGTAGAGGCCCACGCCGGCGTGCGGATCGACGATCTGGCTGTACGTGCCGTGGTCGAAGCCGTCGAAGCCCGGTGCGCCGACGGCGCCCTGGGCCGAGAAGTCGTGGTGCGGCACCGGACCGAGCCACTTCGACATGTCGGAGGTGCCGAAGCGCGCCTGGAGGACGGACAGGGCCTTGCGCAGGCTCGCTCTGATCAACGAGGTCGCGGTGTGGTGGCGGTGGGTCCGGATGTTGTCGAGGTAGTCGCGCGCGAGGCGACGGTGGCCGATGCGGCCGTCGAGCGCGATCTTCAGCATCGACAGCTGCCCGAGCCATGTGCCGGGCATCTGCGCCCCCGCGAGCTCGTCGCCGAACACCCGCCGCAGCAGCTGGTGCCAGAGGGTGCGCGGGTAGGCGGAGTCAGGAAGGTCGCCGTAGGAGGTGTCGTCGGCGCCGAAGATCTCGAGCGCCGGGCTGTCGAACCGGCGGTCGTGGTTCGCGTCGACACGCGGGTAACCCGCCGCGGCCCACCGCCGGAAGAGCCTCCACGCCTGACGAAGGCGCTTGTCATGCGCGTGTGCGAGCGCACGGCGCAGGTAGCCCGCGAAGACCGGCGTGATCGGATCTCGGCTCTGGATCAGCTGCGGGTTGACCGCCTTCATCACGCTCGTGTCGACGTTCCGCAGCCGGACGAGCAGCCGGCGGTTCTCGCGCACCCTCGACACCTGGCCCACGGCGACCGCCGAGCTGTTCGGCCACCAGGGCACGGGCTTTGTCTCGATTCCCTGGTTCGCCGAGAGGACGTCGGACCTTGGATTGACCACGCGCGGCATCGCATGGCCGTGCAGCAGGCCGCGCCACTCGGCGCCGCCGGTGCCCGGGCTGGGAAGGCGGCGGTCGATCCCGGCGGCGCGGATCGGCTGCACGCCGGTGAACCGGTACATGATCCTGCCCGTGCGGTCGCCGTAGAGCATGTTGTAGCTGCCGGTGGCGAGGTCGGCCGCGGCGTCGAACCCGGAGAACCCGCTGCTCGTGTTCCACTCGGCGAGGGCCTGCAGCGTCCGCCCCCATATCCCGCGCTGCGCACGGCGCTGCGTGATGGCGATGCCGTGCTTGGTGTCGCGCGCGACCACCGGCCCGTGGACCGTGTAGTCGAAGGTCACCTGCTCCGTGCTGGGCGGGGCGACCTCCTTGCAGATCGGCGGCGCGCACTTGGCGACGTGGAACGTCTCGGTGCGCTGGGTCATCTGGCGCCAGTTGCCGCGGTACAGGTAGAGGCGCGGGTTGCTCGGGTTGATCCGCTCGATGTAGTTGTCGACCTGCTCGCCGATGTTGCCGGCGATCAGCGTCCAGGCGTGGTCGTTGCACCAGCCGATCCCGGTCCAGGGCCCGACTCCGGGGACGGTGAACCCGGTGCAGTTCCATCCGGGCGCGTGCTGGCCCAGCTGCCAGAAGATAGATGGCGCGCCGAGGCCGGCCTGCGGCGAGCCGAGCACGACCGCGCCGCCGCTCCTCGTGCGCCGCCCGCTGATCGCCGCGCCGTAGGACCCGATCTTCGGGAGCGGCAGCCGCTTGATGATCGCGCGCAGCGAGGCGGCCTGGGCGTCGCGCGCCTGCGCGATCGACTGCAGCGGGGATGCGTACGCGCGCGCAAGCTTCTGCTGCGCCGCGCTGGGGAGCCGCTCGTGGAGGATCGAGCGCGGCGCCCTGTTCGCCTGCCCGCCTCCGACGGTGGGCGCGCGCGGGTCGTTCTTGAACAGGAGGTCGTTCCACATCGCGAGGCCGCGCCTGTTCCCGTAACGCTTCTGAAGATGCCCGAGCAGAGCGGCGTTGCCGAGCTGACCGGCGCCGCCCTCGCCCGCGAACTCGACCTCCGTGAAGAGCATCAGGACGCTGATCGAGTCGGTCGGCTTCCACGGCTCGGGCGTATAGCCGAGGGCGTCGAAGAGCGCCGGACGCCGGGTGGGATCGAGCATCACCTCCTGCATGCCCTTGTTGAAGCCGTCGCTGAAGGCCTGTAGCGCACGCTTCATCGGGTCGGGCAGCTGGTCGTATTGCCGCTGCACCTCGGCGGGGTTGTAGAAGTCGCGGCGCATCACCTCGTCGGCGGGCAGCACGTCCTTGCCCTCGAGCTCGGAGATCCGTCCCTGTGCGAACAGACGGATCCCGTTCGTGATGAACGGCCGCTCCTTCGCCTGCTCGTAGCCCGTGCCGTATGCCAGGGCGTCCGCCGACCCCGCCTCGATCTGCGGGACGCCGTACTGGTCCCTGTAGATCGTCACCGCGGTTGGGTCCGCGGCATGACCGGTGGCGGTGGCGACGAGGACCACGACCGCGGCCGAGGCCGCGATACCCCCAACCCGCAAACGCATCGCCGGGCACAGTAATGGCCGCGGCGCGAGCGCGTAGCCGATCGATCCGCACGCGCCCGCGTTCGGACGGTTCCATAGCCTGTCGCGCCGTTGCGGAGCTACCGCGCACAGCTCTCCCTGGTCGTCGTCGCCGGCCTTGCGATCCGGCTGCTGTACGCGCTGCACTACGCGCGCCGGACGCCGCTGAACGGCGACGCCGAGACGTTTCAGCGGATCGCTCAGCACCTGATCGACGGCCACGGCTTCACCCTCGCCAACGTCGGCCGGCGGGCGCTGCGGGCGACCGCTGAGAAGCCCCCGCTCTACCCGCTGCTGCTGGCTCCGGTGCAGGGAATCTCGCGGGGATGGGTGAGCCAGCAGGTCCTGAACTCCCTCCTCGGCGCCGGGACGGTCGGAGCGATCGGCGTCCTCGCACGGCGGGTCGGCGGCCGGACCGTCGGCCTCGTGGCCGCGTCGCTTGCGGCCGTGTACCCCGTGTTCCTCGCGACCGACGGGTCGCTGCGGAGCGAGACGCTCTACGGGCTCGCGGTCACATGCCTGCTCATCGGCGCGTATGCCGCGTGGGACAGGCCCGGGCGGCGGCTGTTCGCGCTCGGCGCCCTCATCGGTGTGGCCGCGCTCGTGCGCGCCGAGGCGCTGCTCTTCCTGCCGCTGCTGGGCGTGCTGCTCGCGCGTCGTGCCCCGCGCGCGCGAGCGCTGCAGGCGGCGGTGGTCTGCGCGGGATGCCTCGTCGCGATCGCGCCCTGGACCATCCGGAACCTCCTCGCGTTCGACCGCTTCGTGCCGATCTCGACCAACGAGGCGTCGCTTGTCGAGGGCGCGAATTGCGAAGGCGCGTACTACGGCAAGGGCATCGGCGGCTGGGATCCGCGCTGCGTGCACAGACGCCCGGGGAACCAGGCGGACGAGGCGACGGTGGAGCGCCGGGAGGGCCTTCGATACGCCCGCCGCCACCTCGGCAGGCTGCCCGTCGTAATGGGTGTCCGGGTGGCGAAGACCTGGGGTTTCTACCGGCCCGACCGTCAGTGGCACGAGGAGGAGTTCTACGAGGGGCGCGACTACCGAACGCAGGTGGCCGGGACCGTCATGTACTTCTCGCTGTTCGCGCTGGCCGGCGCGGGATTGGTCATCCTCCGCCGCCGCGCGCAGACCCTGTTCATCCTGCTCGCGCCCCCGATCGCCGTGACGGTCACGAGCGCCCTCGGCTACGGAGTGATCCGCTTTCGACAGGCGGCGGAGGTCTCGCTGATCGTGCTGGCGGCGATCACGATCGCCGCGGGGGCCGGCGCGCTGGGCTCACGGTTCGCGCGCCGCGCGGATCAGCGCGCGTAGACGGCGAAGAAGTCCCGGTCGTCGGGCGCGAGGTAGCGGGTGGCGGGTCGATCCATGCCCCCGAGCAGCTTCGAAGGGCTCCGCGCCCCTCGCTGTCCGAAGACGTTGAAGGTCACCCAGTAGGAGTTGATGTCGAGCTCCATGGCCCGGATCGCCCCGGCGTGGACGAGGATGTCGGCGAGGCCCTGAACCGTGCGGTAGCTCGCGGCGGCGTAGAGGAGATTGCCATGCCGGTCGACGCCGACCCCGGAGCGCCAGACCAGCGTGGTGTTACCCACGGTCGTGCCCCATTCGCGACCGCCGCTCAGCCCCGGGTTCGGCCGGCCGTCGGCGACGATGAGGGGCAGGTTCTGCCGTGCGAAGACGATGTTCCGCCCCGGCCGGGAACCCCCGTGCCAGGTCCTGACGTCGACGCGCCCCGACGTCGTGCCGACCAGTGTCGCAAGTCCCGGCCTCATGGCCTCGAGCAGCCGCCCGCCGGTGTAGAAGCCGCCCGCGTAATCGGCCGGGTTGAACCCGCCGTTGAACGTGGCCAGGAGCCGCCGGCGCAGCGGGGGCGGTACCTCGCCCGCGCTCTGCATCGACGCGCCGCCCGGCGGCACCCGTATGCCGGGGTAGAGAGCGACGACCGCGCGCCGCGGATTGATCCGCGCCACCCCGGCGACGACCCTCGGATAGGTCGGGTCGGGCCGATAGGTGGTCACGAGCAGCGGCGCCTCGCCGAGGCTCGAGAACCGATCCTGGGTGGCCCGCCAGGCGCCCTCCCCGGGGAGCGCGGGTGCGATCACCGGCGCGATCCCCTTCGGCGGGGCGGCCGAGTGGGGGAGGCGATAGGTGGGCACGAGGCGTGGCGAGGTGAGCCCCACGGTCGGCAGCTGCCTCAGGGCCGGACCGCCCTTGGCTGGCGCGGTGATCGAGTAGTACAGGCGTTCGACGTCGGACACGAGCCAGGCCGCGCCGTTGTCGCGCAGCCATTCGACCGACCGGATCCCCAGGCTGGAGTTGGAGCGCGAGCCCAGGGCGCCCCCGTAGGAGGCGAGCGAGAGCACGATCGCCATGACCGCCGCCGCGGTCACGACGTCGGCTGCCCGGCGCGCTCGTGCCACGCCGGCGCGCCGGCCCCTTCGCGGCGGCAGGCCGACCTGGCTGCGGCGTCGCATGCCCCCGACCGCGACCCCGGCCAGCCGGAGCGTGACGATCGGCAGCGCCGCGACGCCGAGGAGCGCCATGCCGGGCCGAAGCACGAGCAGCCCGAGGCCGAGGAGCGCCGCGGCGATCGCGAGCTCGACGCGTGCGCGCGCGCGCACGCGGCGGGGCGCTTCGCGCCGCTCGGGTTGCGCGCGTGGCTTGGCGCCGACGGTGACCATGAGGCGGGCAGGGTGGGAGGCTTTCATGAGTGCGGCCTAAGGATGGATGAGGATGCGTTCAGCGGCGCCACGTGACGTGCGACCGAGGCGGGCCACCTCCACCTAAGCTCCACCCGCCGGGTCACGCGTCGAAAGGGAGGTTCCATGCACAGGGCCGTTCTCGCAGTCGCTCTCGCCGCAACAACGGCGGCCCTGGTCGCGGTCACGGCCTCGTCCGGCGCCGACCCGACCCCCACGCTCGGGGTGCGTACGGTCCTCGGGAAGATGCTTCACATACCGCCGGGACAGGTCGCGAAGGAAGACGTCCACTGCCCGAAGCACTTCGTGGCCATCAGCGCCGACCCCGTGAACGGGGCGAACCTGATCGGATACGCGGCGGTCCAGCCGACCCTCAAGAAGGCTTCCTTCGGGTTCGGCAATCCGAGCGTCACGACGACGTACTCTTCGTACGGAGAGGCGGTCTGCGCGACGGGAACGCCTGGCGCCCTGCAGGTCAAGGCGGCCACGGCGCCCGGCGGCGCGTCGAGAGCGCTCTCCGACCTCGCCCGGCGGATCCGGGAGGCCGGCCGCTAGATCACACCGCCAGGTACTCCGTCCAGTTCGGATCGCAGGCGGTAAGGCACCGACCATGGCGGAGCTGTGACGGCGAACGGAGATCCCGGCCTGCTGCGCCGCCTCGGCCGGCTCGTGCGCGGGCAGGTCGTACGGCGGGTGGGCGGTCCTGCTCGGGCGCGCGTGATCACCCTCTTCGGCGCCGTGCTCGCGCTGAGCGGCGCGGACGCGGCCACGGTCGGGGCCGTCGCGCCGCAGCTCGAGCACTCCCTGCGCATCGGCAACACCGAGATCGGGCTCCTCAGCTCGGTCGCGCTGCTGGTCGGAGCGCTGTTCACGATCCCCGTTGGGCTCCTCGTCGACCGCGTAAGCCGGATGCCCCTGCTGTCGCTGAGCATCGTGATGTGGAGCGGCGCGTCGCTCATGAGCGCCTTCGCCGGCAGCTACGGGACGCTCCTCCTCACGCGTCTTGTTCTCGGCGCGGTCACTGCGACCGCCGGACCCGCCATCGCCTCGCTGACCGGCGACTACTTCCCGTCACGCGAGCGCGGGCGTGTGTGGGCGTACATCCTCGGCGGCGAGATCGTGGGGACCGCGGCGGGCTTCATCGTCAGCGGCAGCGTCGCGAGCGTGATCGACTGGCGCGCCGCCTTCGTGCTGCTCGCCCTCCCCGGGTTCTTCCTGGCGCGCGAGCTCCACAGGACGGTTCCGGAGCCGCCCCGCGGCGGGGCGAGCTGGCTCATGCACGGGGTCGTCGACCTGAAGCAGGCGGTGGCCGAGTCCAGGCTGCGAGCGCAGTCGCCGGCCGCGGAGGAGGAGCCGGAGGGGTCCGTCGGCGAGCCCGCCCGCCAGGCGCTCAGGCGCCGCGGCATACACCCCGACCCGAGCCGCATACTGCGAACGGATCCGAGCAAGCTGGGCCTGGCCGCCGCGGTCCGCTACATCCTCTCGATCCCGACCAACGTGCTGATGATCATCAGCAGCTCGCTCGGCTACTTCTACTTCGCCGGGCTGTCGACCTTCGCGCTGCTGTTCGTCCGCGGCCACTACCACGCGAGCCAGGCGGAGGCCGAGCTCGTTCTCGCCCTGCTCGTAGCCGGCGCGCTGGTCGGGACCTTGATCAGCGGCCGGCTGACCGATTCGCTCGTGCGCCGCGGCTATCTCGAAGCACGGGTCTGGGTTCCCGCCGTCTCCTATCTGGGCGCGGCCGGTCTGCTCGTCCCCGGCATCGTGTCGAGTCAACTCACGCCCGCCGTCTGGTTCGACGTCGCGGGGGCGGCCCTGCTCTCGGCGGCCAACCCGCCGCTGGACGCCGCGCGCCTCGACATCATGCCCGCCGGTCTCTGGGGCCGCGCCGAGAGCACGCGCACGGTCCTGCGGTCGCTCGCGCAGGCGGTCGCGCCACTCGTGTTCGGCGGGCTCGCGGACCTCATCGCCGGAATCGCTCCCAAGCAGGCTCCGATCGGGACCCATCCGATCGTCTCGCCGGGGGCCGCCAGAGGGCTCCAGATCTCCTTCCTCCTTCTCCTCGGGACACTCGCCGCGGGCGGTGTCTTCCTGCTGCGCGCTCGAACCACTTACGGGCGCGACACCGCGACCGCCGCGGCCTCGCAGCAGGGCTCGGCGTGAGCGACTCGTCTCGCCCGGCCGGGCCGGTCAGCCGCCGGGGGCCAGGCGCAGCTCGTCGCCCGGCTTTCCGTACGCGAGCGGCGGGTCGCCGTCGGCGACGATGCGCGAGCCGTTCCACGAGTAGTCGACGGTCTTCATCGACGAGGGGCAGCAAAGCGGGTCGTTTCCCTGGAAGTTGCCGTACTTGACCGCGATCTGGTCGCCGCTCCGCCCGATCGTGAGCCGGATGGCGAGCCGATTGCTCGCCCAGCCAAGGAACTTCGTGCCGCGGAAGAGCAGCACCGCCTGCCCCGTCCCATCGCCGGAATCGGCCAGCACGGCGCTGAAGGCCGTGATCAAGGAGCCGTCGCCCGCGGTGACGCTCTGTGCCGGGCCGAATACCTTGAACACGCGCTTCCCGAGCTGCGGCTGGACCACATAGGTATGCCGGGCGTACTGCTGCGCGTCATCCGGCGAGGGCGCCTGAGCCATCCCGTGGGCGGTGTGGGTGGTCCCGCCGGACGACGCCCCGCCCCCGCCGGTCGACGTGACGGTGACCGTGCTGGTCTGCGTCGAACCGGCCTTCGTGCCGCCGCCGCAGCCTGCAACCGCGACGGCGACGATCGCCACGGCTGCGGATGCGAGCCCGCGCAACACGCCGCGCAGAGTACAGCCGACGCGGTGAGGTCCCGAGGGCGAGCGGTCCGCAGCTCGAGCCGTGCGCAAGCGGCGCATGCTCCCAGAGCGGCCGGGCTTATCCTGGCCGCGAGGCCGGCCAGACGGCATGAGCGAGCCACCCGACGAGCGCACTGGGACGACGACGGCGGACGCCGGCGGCGGCTCGCGAGCCGCTGCGCCTCGGCGGTCCGGATCGAGGGCCACGGAAATGCGCGACGTCCGCCGCCGCGCCGGCAAGCACGCCGACGCCGGGCACGAGCTCGGCGTGGTGGGCGGCCTATCGGCGCTGAGCCTGGACGCGCTGTCGAGCGTCGCCTACGGCCCCGAGGCGATGGTCCTCGTCCTGGTGGGGGCCGGGGCCTCGGCGCTGCGCTTCACGGTCCCCCTGACGCTCGTGATCACCGGCATGCTCGTCCTGCTGGTCCTCTCGTACGCGCAGGTGATCGCCGCGCATCCCGACGGGGGCGGGGCCTACGCGGTCGCGAAGGAGCACCTCGGGCGCGCGCCGAGCCTCCTCGCGGCGGCCTCCCTGGTGGTCGACTACGTGCTCACCGTCGCGGTGAGCCTGGCCGCGGGCGCGGCCAGCCTGGGAAGCGTCTTCCCGGGGCTCGCCCACCACCTGTTGCTCGTCTGCCTGATCGGGCTGGCCCTGCTCACCGCGGTGAACATGTTCGGGATCAGCGAATCGGCCAGGCTGCTGCTCGTGCCCACGGCGGTGTTCGTCGTGAGCATCTTCGCCACGATCGCGGTCGGCGCCTTTCACGCTCATCCGGTTGCTCGGATCGGGTCGAGCCTCGGGCCGATCACGCCGACCACCGGACTGGGCATCGTCCTCATCCTCAAGGCGTTCGCGGCCGGCTGCTCAGCCGTCACGGGGGTGGAGGCGATCGCGAACGGGACGCCGGCGTTCCGCGCGCCACGGATCCGCACGGCCCAGCGAACGGAGCTCCTGCTCGGCGCCCTCCTGGCCGTCATGCTCGTCGGCCTGTCGGTCCTGATCCGCGCCCACGACGTGGTGCCGCGCGGCCACGTGACGATCCTCGCGCAGGTCACGGCCGGCGCCTTCGGGACGGGCTGGCCCTTCTACGTCTCGAACCTCGCGGTCACGCTCGTGCTCGGGCTCGCGGCCAACACGAGCTTCGGGGGGCTGCCCGTGCTCATGAGCCTGCTGGCCCGCGACCACCGGCTTCCGCACGTGTTCTACCTGCGCGCCGAGCGGCCGGTGTACCGCCACGGGATCGTCGCCCTGGCGCTCGCGGCCGCGCTGCTGCTGATCGCGGTGAGCGCCGAGACCAACCGGCTGATCCCGCTGTTCACGATCGGCGTCTTCGTCGGGTTCACGATCAGCCAGGTCGGCCTGGTGCGGCACTGGAGGCGCGAGCGCCCAAAGGGATGGCGCGCGCGCACGGCGTTGAACGGCGCGGGCGCGGTCATGACGTCGGTCGCGGTGGTGGTGTTCCTCTCGACCAAGTTCCTGGCCGGCGCCTGGGTGGTGACGATCGCGATCCCCCTGATGATGTGGCTCTTCTCCCACACCGAGTCCTACTACGCCCGGGTGGCGCGCGAGCTGAGGCTCGGCAAGACGCCGCCGCACCCGCGAAGGCGCGAGAGCATCGTGGTCGTCCCGGCGTCGACTGTGAACCTCCTGACCGAGCGCGCGGTGACCGCGGCGCTCTCGCTCGGCGACACGGTGGTGGCCGTGGCGGTCGCCGGAGACCACGACGAGTGCGACCGGATCAAGCACGAGTGGGACGAATGGGCGCCCGGTGTGCCGATCGAGGTGCTGCTCGATCCCCATCGCAGCCTCGTGCGCACCGTCCTCCGTTACGTCGACGGGATCGAGGCGGAGGATGCGACCGTGACCGTCCTGATAGCCGAGATCCGCCCCGCCAAGCGACGCCACGAGATCCTCCACAACCAGCGTGGACGCCTGCTCGAGACCGTCCTCGAGGCCCGGACCGACGTGGTGATCGCCACGCTGCCGTTCCACATACACGACTGAGATAGAGCTCCGTCAGGCGAATCTCACTGACCGAGCCGAGGACGCCGTCGCGCCATCGCGGTAGCTACGAAATGAGCAACCGCTTCCTGCTCGCGCGGCGTGAGACGGTGGTCAAACGGCGGCATCCCGCCGCCTCCGACCCTCAGCTGGAGGCGGATCTGCGCCTCGTCAAGCCGCTCGCTGGTGTTGAAGTCGGGCCCGAGCGTTCCGTGCGTCCCGGCGGCGGCGAGCGTGTGGCATCCGCCGCAGCCTGCGCCGACGAACACGCGCCGTCCCTCGCTCAGGCTCGGCGGCGTGCTGCCGCAGGCGGCCAAGCTGAGGCTCGCCGCAAGGGCCATGGCGCCGAAGACCAACCCACGGGCGATCTCGCGATGCTATAGCCGTGGTCGGAGAGGTCCACGTCAACCCGCTGCCGCCCGAGCGCTTCGCCGAGGTCCTGAGCGGGGAGCAGTTCTCGCGCTTCCAGGAGGTCATCGAGCGGGGTCGTGACCTCCTCGGCGGGCGCGTCGTCTGGACCGTGAACTCGACCGCTCGGGGCGGTGGCGTGGCCGAGCTCCTGACCTCTCTCGTCGCGTACGTCCGCGGGGCCGGCATCGACGCTCGCTGGATGGTCATCGGCGGCGATCCCGACTTCTTCCGGGTGACGAAGCGAATACACAACCGGCTGCACGGCTTCGAGGGCGACGGCGGCCCGCTTGGCCGCACGGAGATCGACGTATACCGGCGCACGCTAGAGCGCAACGCGCAGGAGCTCGAGCCGCTGGTGCGAGCCGGGGACTTCGTCCTGCTGCACGACCCGCAGACCGCGGGGCTCGCCGAGCCGCTGCGGGAGCAGGGCGCCACGGCCGTGTGGCGGTGCCACGTCGGGCTCGACGAGCCGAATGACTTCGCGCGCGGCGCGTGGGATTTCCTTCGCCCGTTCGTCGAGCCGGCCGACGCATACGTGTTCTCGCGCCGGTCGTTCGTCTGGGATGACCTCGACGAGGCGCGACTGGCGATAATCGCGCCCTCCATCGACGCCTTCTCGGCGAAGAACGCCGAGCTACCCCCCGAGGTCGTCGGCGCGGTCCTGCGCGCCGGCGGCATCCAATCCGACGGAGCCGGCGGTCATCCAAGCTTCGTGCGCGCGGACGGCTCCCCCGGTCGCGTCGACCGCCGCGTCGAGGCCGTCCAGGCGCGTCCGTTGCGGCCGTCCGACCGGGTCGTCGCCCAGATCTCGCGCTGGGACCGGCTCAAGGACCCGATCGGCGTCATGCGGGGCTTCGCGGAGCACGTCGCCGGGGTCGAGGACGCGCAGCTCGTGCTCGCGGGACCCTCGACCGCGGCTGTCGCCGACGACCCGGAGGGGGTCGAGGTCCTGGCCGCGACGATCGAGGCCCGCGAGCGCCTCGATCCGGAGGTGCGCGACCGCGTGCACCTGCTGTCGCTGCCGATGGAGGACGCCGAGGAGAACGCCACGCTGGTCAATGCGCTCCAGCGGCGCGCGGACGTCCTCGCGCAGAAGAGCCTCGCGGAGGGGTTCGGCCTGACGGTCTCCGAGGGGATGTGGAAAG
>Ga0213882_10000194_pt1 | contig 24666 bp, 22 predicted proteins | sample BarmaccoBMER_R09_FD_160106 | JGI IMG/M metagenome (GOLD analysis project Ga0213882, IMG submission 160106) | Barbacenia macrantha exposed rock microbial communities from rupestrian grasslands, the National Park of Serra do Cipo, Brazil - ER_R09 ...
AAATCAGGAGAAGTCGTTTCATCCGAACGAGACGACAAACGATATCCGTGCCAGCCCCTTCCCGGGAATGGCAATCCGGGAGGGTGGGTTACGAAGGCCCTTGACGCTTGCGAGCCGCGACCCGATAATCGCGCCCCTCGCCGCGGCCGGAGCCATCCAGCCGTCGCAGCGTCCTCACCAAATGTCGCGGGGTGGAGCAGTCTGGTAGCTCGTTGGGCTCATAACCCAAAGGTCGCGGGTTCAAATCCCGCCCCCGCAACCAAGTGAATGAATGACTTACGACCGCCAGCGAGGCGGCCGTTCTTCGTAAACCCCGCAAGAAACCCCGCGAGTGCCTCAAAAACCGTGCCTCAAACCGGTTCTCGTGAGGTCGAACAGAACCGGCGCGGGACGGCGCCTTGGCCCCGCGTCGCACTCATCGCCGCGAGCAAGAGGAACCCGGACGAAAGGTCTCCTCGGGCGGAAGTACTGTCGCTGCACTCATGTTGGCGGCAACGACACATATGGGCGGCAAGGGACCGGTGAGCGGCACGGATTACGAGGCGGACGCATTCGCCTACATCGCCGCGCACATTCTGGCCGGCAAGTCACTGCCGTGGTTCAGCGATCTGGACGACGCTCCGGTCACCGTCTGGCTGCAAAAAGGCAAGGAATCCCCCGGTGACGACATCGTCGTTGAACTGCGGGACGGAAGGGCCATCGAAGTTCAAGCCAAGCATGGTGCCAGCGGGAACGAGGACTTCGTTGCGGCGGCGGCCCGCCTTTTCGTTGGTCTCCAACGTGATCCTCACCTTCGCGGCGTGATCCTCGTCGACAGCAGCAGCACCGGCTCGATCCGGAGCGAATTCGATGAGGATGTTCGCCGGTTCGCGGACGGGATTGATATTGAGGGTGCCGCCGTCATGAAGAAGATACTCGGTCGCCTTCACGAAACGGGTGTTCAGTTAAACGCCTCGACGCTTGGTCGATTCAGGCTTATCGTCACTGACTTCAATCCCGGTTCTGACGCCGCCGCGCTTGCGCAGCATCTCCTTGGAACCGTCCTCGAAGCACCATCAAAACGCATTGCCGCATGGGAACTTCTTGGGCGCGAGGCGTTGCGTGTCGCGAAACGCGCAGGGCGGCAAGATGCTTCAGCTGTCGCGGCGATCTTGAAACCGCTTTCCGGAGTGTCCCAAACCCTAGGACCGCAACTCCGCGAGCAATACGTCGATTGGGCCATCGAGACGAATGCGACGTTGGTTCTCGCGCCGCTACCGAATGTCCGAATCGATACGTTCGTGGTGTGGGATGAGCTTCTGCCGAGCAACGGTGTCGAAAAGACCGGAGAGGCCGACGCGATCAGCACGTACCACCGTTGGGAGGAACGTAGCGAGAAAGCTAGCGTGCGCGACCTCTACGACAGTTGCAAGTTGCTGGAAGACTCAAGTAGCGCCATCGTGGTTGGGGGTGCCGGGGGTGGAAAGAGTGCGCTGAGCCGTAAGCTGGTTCGGGAGGCATGTGAAGGCGGCTTCCTCGCCTTTCGCGTGTCGCTGAAACAAGTCGCGCTCGCAGTTAAGCAAGGAAAGTCCTTCGATGATGCCCTCGTGGAGTCCGCATTCCAAGGCTCTGGGCTCGACCTCACGCGACAACGAGACCTTCTCGCACGCGCTGACTTCCTCATCGCTGATGGTCTGGATGAAGCAGAACCTCTGCGCTCCACAGTCGCCACGCTTCTTCTTTCTTGGATGAAAGGTCATCCGAATGCATCGGTGATCGTTACGACACGGCCAGTCGGCCACAGCGCTGGACTTCTGCCGGGCATCCGCACATTCGGTCTAAGTGCGCTGTCGCCGGGCGGAGGGCTTCGGCTCGCGTCAGAAATCTTCAATGCCGCCTTGGCTGACGCGAACCTAGCCGAGAAAGCTGTGGAGCGATTTGAAGAGGAGATCGCCACCAATCGACACGCCAGCATCGCTGCTCGAAATCCCCTTCTGTTGAGTTGCATGGTGGCCCTCAGCATCGAAGGGCGCCCGCTGCCGAGAGACGTGCCGACGCTGTATGCCGAGATCATCGACTTGCTCCGAAGGACAGCGCCGCATGATCGCATTCCATCGGCGGAAAGTATCGACGCAACACTCGCGTGGATCGCGGTGGAGGAGGCCGCGTGGCTTCTCGCAGAGTCTCCGACGATCACGCGCGACGCTCTAGTGGTCGGGGTTGCCAAGCGATTTGTACGCGAAGGCTTCAGCAATCAGTTGCTTGCCTCGCGCGCAGCCGAAAACGCTCTTTTGTATTGGGAGGAGCACCGCCTTCTGGAGCGGCTGCGAATCGGCACCCGCGAATATCTGACCTTTGTTCATATGAATCTCGGTGAATACGCGGCTGCTCGCGCCGTCGCCGGGTTGACCGACGCGAAACTCACAGCGTGGTTGACACGCGTGCGCCGACAGCCGCAGTGGCGCGAAGTGATCCTCCTTGCCGCGTCCGCTGGGGCATCGGAGCAGATCGCCCGCGTGCTGCTCGATCTGGATGACGCGGCCGATCCGACATCGGAAGAAGCATTTCTCGCCGCCGAGTGTCTTGAGGATGTCGGCGCACCTGATCTGGCTCTCGTGGAACGAGCGATTGATAGAGTGGGCGCACGGCTCGGCAGCCACGCGGAAATTCGGGCAGCGGAGGTGTTGGTCCGGCTTGCCCGCTTTGCTCCCTCGGCGGTCTCCCGCGCAAGTCTTCCATTGCTTGAGGCCAAATCGCCTGTCACACGGCTGGCGGCCGAGGCCGGGGTGTTCGCCGGAGATAAAACGCTGGTTCCAGCCGGCTCGTCGCGCAGATGGCTGGAAGAGTATCTCCCCATACAGAGAATCTTCTTCGGGAAGCATCGACCGAAACGCATATCGCCGCTGCCCGAAGAAGCTAGTGAGTTGCAGCAGATGACCGCGTGTCTCGCTGTGAACTCTCTCTTTCGGGTTTCGTCACGTGACGAGGCGGTAGCGGTGGTCCGTAACTTCCTACCGAGGGCATCGACTCTCCATTTAAACGATTTGCAATCGGTGCTACTCCGTCATAACGCACACGATCTCATCGAGCCACTGATATCAGACCAAGTCGGAAGGCTGATGCAGTCGATGCCGAAGTTTGATACCCCCGAAGATCGTGATGAACTCCTTGCACTTCTCGATGCGATCGCAACTGCGGTGGGTCTGCCTGAGGAGGACGAGGACGCGACGGCCCACACATTGCCGCTCCTGTCGCGCATTCTCGGCGCGCTCTCCTTCTGGCAACTGAACCTTCACCGGCTCGATAGGCGCGATGATCAGCGGTCTCTCGAACTCGTGGTTGATCGCGTCCTTCGTGGGATGCGCACCGACCGGCACGCTTTGCGTCGTGAACTGGCGAGCGGATACCGCGCAGCCAGAGCGCTAACGGGACGCGGCATCTATGCCCATATTCGTGAAGTCGCGGTGCGAGTCAACTGGCGCACGGCTGCGGCGGAGCCAATCGACGCGGACTCTCTGATCAGTGCGCTCGTTCATCCATCTAACGTCGTCACCTATGTTGCAGCGGAGTTGCTGGAAAACGGTGCAGCCGGAAACTCGGCAGGAGACGTAATCGCAGGCGCACTCGCGAAGGGTCGCCGCTTCACGTGTGACCTCGTCGTGCAGGTCGCGCCGAAGGTCATCGGAGTCGATGCAGCGGCCGATCTCGTTCGCGTACCTCTTCGAAACGACGGCGATCGTCCGTGGCGGCTTCGTGGCATCTTTGAAGGGCTGGAGAGGAGCGCCGGAGAGTGGAAGAATGCGTTGTACGGCGAGACGATCGCGGCCTTGACGCATTCGAAGTCCTTCGTCGCAGCGGCGGCTGCCGACGCTCTCGAAGCGATGAACTGTCCCTGCAATGCGAAACATGTCGCCACGATTCGGGAGGCTTGGACCTTTTGGTCTGATCACAATGCGTGGTGCGAGCGATGCGACCTCGAAGTCGTGGGGCGGTTTTGCTCCAAGTGTCATTTTGGTATTGAGACGCCGCGAGCGAGTTTGGTGCGCCAGCTTGTGCGGTGCGGCGGTTTGACGGACGTGGAACTGCAGCCGCTTCTCTCGACCGACGACCCGGATGTGAATAAGGCCGCGAAAGAGGCATCTGAAGCGATGACGCGGCAGACCGTTAGCTGAGGTTCGGACGGGCACGCTCCAGACTGCTCGGAGTTTCGCGCGACCGGAGCCGGTATTACAAGCGAACCGAAAGTGAAGATGCGGGGAGCCCTCATGCATCCGCATCGCACAGCATTTTCTGCAAGTTGTGTCGCTCCCTGCCCTTTCACAAGTGAACATCGGCGAGGATATGGTTCGGAGACGACCGGAAATGCCACGTGAGCGCCTACCGGTACGATTCTGGAGGTCTGGGCTTGGGCCTGGCGCGTCAGTCGCGCTGGCGAACTTGGTGCGTCACTCATTCGTTGCAGCGATCTGACAGATGTGGAATTGAGGTTCGGGTTCTTCCGAACGAGAACTCCGATGTAACGATGGCACTGGCGGTAACATCGCCAAAAACTGTCAGAAGATCGATAAATCAGTGTCCAACTGCCCGTCTCCGCGAAGGCGCAGACACACTCACACTCTGCGCGCCGACCGACTCTCCGTCCGCGTACACAGCGGTCACCGTGTACCAGACAGTCCCACTCAACGCGTTATCGTCGATGAATTGCTGTGTTCCCGCAGGGACAAAGGCGAACCGCGTGCCGTCGTGAGTCAGTTGCGCGGGATCATTGCTGCGGTAGATTTGGTAGCCAAGAACCGAAGAACCGGCCAAGGCTCTGACCCCCATTTTGTTGCTCGTCGGAATACAGCCCACAGAGACGGTTGCTTGAACGGTCAATCCGCTCGGAGGCGCATGAACTACTCCCGCATCTGGCGTGTTCCAGTTAAGAGCCAGTCCAAGCGGAGATTGACCGGGAAGAATTCCAAACGTTGGGATCGAACACTTTCCAGTACCGAAACTGTAGCCGTGTCCGGACAAGCAAGGTGGCGCAGTAGCACCTACGAGGCTACCGCAGGCGGCTGGTAAGAAATCAATGGTGCTCGGGCAGGGTACGGCGAACTGCCCGTTCTTGTAGTAGTTCAAAACGATCTGAAACACGGAGACATCTGACATGAGTTCGCCGTGTTCGAGTGGCATGATGATTCCCGGAATCGTTTCCTTTGGCGCACCAGCGGCCCCGCCCAGTTCAACTGACAGCACGCTGTCGAAGGGCACAACCCCGTCGCTAACACTCGACTCAAATGGACAGAGTTGGCCGACATCCTTTGTTCCGGCGATCGCATGAACGTGTCCTGCGAGGCCTGAAAAAAGAGCACGGAACGTCCGGTCAAGGTTGAGGTCACGGACGGTGCAGGTGCTGAGATGATAAATATCGGCAATGGTCTTCGTGAAACAATCTGATCCGCTGTTCGGCGTCCCGAGCATGACCACGTCGTCTAAGTGCTGACCTAATGGCGTATTCGAGTACGTGCCATAGAACTGACGCGTGACAAGATCGCCTTTGCTATGGGCGATAATCGAATATTCCGGCGTCGCTGAGAACAGTCCATTGAAGTCGGCCGTCAGCGCTTGATTGATAGACGCCGCCTCGACTGGGTAGTCGGCTATCCATGCGTAGCCGGGCGCAAAGATGATTAGCTCTGGCCGGTTTCCATCAGAGTTGGCGACAGCGGACCCGTGAGCCCATTTTATCCAGCCATACCAGTCCTCCGGAGTCGATCGAATTCCGTGGATGAGAACGATTGGGTGAGGGAAGACCACGTCTACCGTGGCGTGCGTCAACGTGTAGGGGGCGGTCTGAACGGTTTGAACCGCTGTCAAAACAGGATAAACGGGAAGGCCCGTGGAATCGAGATACTCACCGTCGTAGTAGGGAATGATCGCCCGCACTTGGTACGCACCGGGCGGTGCGAGGATGGAATACCTGCCATCGGAGGCGACTGTAGCGACGTAGGAGGTATCGGCTCCAGCTGCGGAAAGTAGCTTTACGATCCTCTTGCTCCCATCGCCTAAGATTGGAGTCTGGCCCGCGACCATAACGCGACCCTCGATCGTGACGAAGTTGCTGCTCCCGACCTGAATCGCTCTCGTCACGGAATCAGACGAAGAGAGACTCTTGACCGTCAGGCTTACTGAGTACGTCCCGGCAGATGTGTAAATGTGGGTCGGATTCTGGTTCGTGTTGATCGGGCTGCCATCACCAAAGTTCCATGACCATGATGTGGGAGGTCCGCTTGACGTGTCGGTGAAGGTTACCAGCTGGCCAGCGGAGGGCGACGGAGGCGAAACGGTGTAATTGGCGGTGAGAGCTGCTGTCACTACCGTTACCGTTGTGGTGGCGGTATTTGTTCCGCCGGCTCCCGTGGCTATGAGAGTGTAGGTCGTCGTCAGTGCTGGGGTGACCGAGACTGAACCGTTGGCCGGTTGGCTTCCTACGCTAGGGCTTATCGATACCGAGGTCGCATTCGTTGTTGTCCACGACAACGTTGACGACCCTCCCGGCTTGATCGTGGAGGGGGTCGCGGTGAACGTGTTCACGACGGGGTCGGCCACGGTGTTCGGCGTCATGAAGACGTTTTGTGTACTTGTGCCGGGGCAGTTCGACGGCGTGTAATTGATCGATGCGTTCAGGTATCCGGTCTTCCCCACGATCAACGTGGAGTTGGCGCAGGCGATGTTCGTCAGCGTGTAAACACCCGAGCCGTTGGTCGTGGCACTGGAAGCTCCGAACGCCACGGACGCTCCGGAGATCGTTGCGTTTGTTGCGGCATCGAACACCGTGCCGGTCAGCGTCCCGGTGCTGCTGTTGTACGTGAAGCCATTGACCGACGTAGCCGTCCCGAATCCACCGTTCACGACGACGTTGACTGATCCGGCCGCGTGCGCGGGCGTCGTCACCTGAAGTACTCCGGACACGTACCCGATATTCGTGCCGGCCGTTCCTCCGAACGTCACCGATGTCGCATTCGTGAGCCCCGTTCCGTTGATCGCGACCACCGTTCCGCCAGTTGCCGGCCCGCTGCTCGGCGAAATGCTGGTGATCGCCATCGGCGTCATGAAGACGTTTTGCGTGCTGGTGCCGGGGCAGTTCGACGGCGTGTAGTTGATCGACGCGTTCAGGTACCCGGTCTTCCCCACGATCAACGTGGAGTTGGCGCAGGCGATGTTCGTCAGCGTGTAAACACCCGAGCCGTTGGTCGTGGCACTGGAAGCTCCGAACGCCACGGACGCTCCGGAGATCGTTGCGTTTGTTGCGGCATCGAACACCGTGCCGGTCAGCGTCCCGGCGCTTGGCGTCATGAACAGGTTTTGGGTGCTCGTGCCGGGGCAGGAGGTCGGAGTGTAGCTGATCGAGATGTTCTGGTATCCGCTTTTCCCCACAATCAACGTAGAGGTGCCACAGGCGATGTTCGTCAGCGTGTAACCACCCGAGCTGTTGGTCGTGGTACTTGAACTGCCAAAGGCAACTGACGCTCCGGAGATCGTCGCGTTTGTCGCGGCATCGAACACTGTTCCGGTCAGCGTGCCAGTGTTTGGCGTCATAAACAGGTTTTGAGTGCTCGTGCCGGGGCAAGAGGTCGGGGTGTAGCTGATCGAGATGTTCTGGTATCCGCTCTTCCCCACGATCAACGTAGAGGTGCTACAAGCGATGTTCGTCAGCGTGTAAACACCCGAACCATTGGTCGTGGTACTTGAACTGCCGAATGCGACGGACGCTCCGGAGATGGTCGCGTTTGTTGCGGCATTGAACACCGTGCCGGTCAGCGTTCCGGTGTTCGGAGTCATGAACAGGTTTTGAGTGCTCGTGCCGGGGCAGGTGGGCGGAGTGTAGCTGATCGAGATGTTCTGATATCCACTCTTCCCCACGATCAGCGTGGAGGTGGTACAAGCGATGTTCGTCAGCGTGTAGGCACCCGAACTATTGGTTGTGGTACTGGAACTGCCGAACGCCACGGACGCTCCGGAGATTGTCGCGTGGGTCGCCGCATCGAATACCGTGCCGGTTAGCGTACCGGAGGCAAGCACCGGCAGCGCCGAAGAGATCAGAATCGTCGATAGGAGTGCACGGCGGAATCTCTGCATGACAGTCATTCGAATCTCCGGGACTAAATGAGGAGTAGAGCAAGAGGCTCGTACTCCGGTAAGCAATTCAACACCAGCCGAATGCCTGAATTCCGCCCGTTGGCGATCTAGCCAAGGAGAATCTCTCGTAGTTGCTTGTGTTGCTCTTCTAACAACGGCGCTTGAGAGAACACGGCATCTTTTTTCGATCTCTCCAGCTCAAGTTCCCAGAACGCGGCGTTCGAGATGTAAAGGCTTGGTGATCGGCTCGACAAAGGTGAGCGGCCGTTCCGAAATTGAATGGCGACCGGCGCGCTAGCTAACTAACTCTCCGTTCATCGTCCGCTGGGCACGGCGGGCTGTCCGAACATTGCGTCGCTCGACTGGGAAATTGAAAATACGGGCGACGTCTCGTTCGTCGCATCCCACAGCAATTCCTACAACTTGTGTCGGCTTCCGGCCTTTCGCGATTGAAAGCCGGGCGAGGAATGGCTCGGAGAGTGCCGGAAATGCCGCGTGAGCGCCGACCGGCAAGATTCTGGAGGTTTGGGAGCTTTGGGCGCGGCGCGCGACGCTGTAGCAGCCACCGATGCTTCTAGGGCGGCGACATGGTCTCTATCATCGTGTTCGTGCGGACGAGCGTCCGTCCCTCCTCTTCGCTTATTTCGATGAGTCGGGCGCGGTTGCTCGTCGCCGTGGGACGCATGCCTGCGCGGACGAAACAAGCCTTGTCTGGACCGCACATCAGGGTGATGTTTTCTTGGCTCGTCGCGTTGAACAGTGAGACGGTGTGACTTCCCGGCGGGAGAACAGTCGCAAGGAAGGCTTCCGCCGGCAGGCTCCCGATGATGCGGCCATCGATGGAGACTTGATACAGAACGGCCAAACCGAAACTGGACGGTCGGACAACGTACAACTTCGCTTTTCCGGGCGGCACCGTAAACGCCTTCGCCTCGGCCTCGATGTCTGGCCGTGCTCTTGGTGCAGAAACGCATGCAAACAGCCCGATGAGTGCCATCACGAACCCCAGCGTTAGCCAAACCCGAAGAGAGAAACGCATGATGGTGAGTCTCCTTGGAAACGCACTCTTCACAGCGCTGTTCGCGTGAAGGCCGTTGTCTTTTCGAGATCTGTCTGAGAGGTTGCGCGCACTTTCGTGGCCGTCACGGTGAAGACGAGCGTGTATTCGCGAATGGCTCCGCCGATCTCGATCGGCAGTAGTACACGCAGTTCCTTTCCAACAAGTCGCGATGCAACCCTCGCATCGACAATCTCCGGCGTCATTCCCGGAGCGAGCACGGCCCGTCCGGAGGTTTGATCGAACGTCTCCTCCAGCGGAAACAAGGGGATGTGTATCCATCGGCCGCGCAACTGAACGATCGCGTCGGAAGGCATCACCACCTGCGTAACGCGGCTCCGCCCGGCGATGACCGTCGGAAGCTGCGGCTTCGAACGCTCCGCGAACTCCACGCCGGAGTGCGTCACGCGATTCGCCACACCTTTATCGACGTAGCTTGCCTCGTCCCACACGATCCTCGCGGAGGCGTCGGTCTTGTTCGCGACTTCGACGTTTGCCTCGTTGCCATGAGCCGGCAAGCTCCCTCCCACCTCCACGAATTCATCAGCGAACATCCCGCCGTCGCTGATCGGGAGCGGCACGGCTGGTGCCGTATCTCCTCGGTTCGTCCGCAACACGGCTCCGAGTTTGGTTTCCCACTCGATGAAGTAAATCGGCGACTGCTGCATGGCGCGCAGTTCCGATTCCTTCACCTTTTGCCAGCCCTTGTCCACGAGGCACTGATTCGTGTCCGAGGCGATCGAGAAGATGTTTCCCTTCATCCCCCAGTTCGCCGCGTTCTGAGCCGCTTTCTGCTGGCACTCGTTGTAGTCGCGCTGGAATTCGCCTTCTTGCTTGGTCGGATGCACCCATACGGCTCGGCTGAGGCCCCACGCGAACGCGCAAGGTGCGACTAGGCCAAATGCCACTCCGATAACCCAACGCCCCCCACGATGCGTCCTCATGCTTCTCCTCCTACCTGAGTGACACCGGACGCGCGCGAAAGTAGCGGCCCGCATCCACAGACAATTCCAAAATAGGTTAGCAGAAACATTCCATCTTGGGTTTGCTATCGCACGATCCGTACGCTCCGGTGACGACTGCCGGATGCGCAAATCAGCACGCCAAAACAAGGACTACCGCACGTTCGTTGACCTTCTCATCGAAGCGCGGACGCAGGTCGGGCTGAGTCAATCGGCGCTGGGGACTCGGCTCGATCGGCCTCAGAGTTTCGTCAGCAAGTACGAGACGATTGAACGGCGGCTCGATTTTGTTGAAGCGGTTCACGTCGCCGAGGCGATCGGATTAACCGCTGAGGAGTTGCTACGGCGCTTTCGCCGCCGGCGCGGAGAGCACGAACGCCGGACACCGCGTTCCTCAAGAATTCGAACATAGGATGCCGTGAAGCCATGAAAAGCACGGTGAGGTAGGGAATTCTTCTCCGCCGTCACTCCTACAGTAGTCGGTCGGACGACAGAGAGAAGGATTTGCCCCTGATGAATAGAATCGCCGCACTGCTGCTCCTGTTGTGGCCGTCCGTCGCGAGCGCCGCCACGCGCGTTGTTGTCCCGGTCGCCACGGCCAAGTACAAGGATCGCGTCTACTCCACTACGGTTGCATTCAAGAACATGAGTAGCGTCCCGGTGACGTGCAACATGCAGCACACGCCGGTCAATCGGCGGGACCCACTGGTGTCCCGAGTGGATGTGCAGGCGAGGCAGACGCTCGTCCTCGAAGACTTCCTGAAGGCCGTTGGAGCGATCGGGAGCGCGTCCATCGATTGCGAGGGAGATGTTCTTGTTGCCGCTCGTATTCAGGACTCGTTCGATGAGGGAAAGTCCTTCCGAGCAGGCCACGTCTACGCCGGCCTCACCGCCGACCGTACGATCACCGCAGAAGCGCCGCAGACGATCACAACGCAGTCAGACGTCGCGCTGGTTGACGTCTCGGGAACGCACTCGGCACTTCACGTTCGCGTGCGGGACAACGCCGGCGCGCTCGTCGGCGTGAGAACGTACGACATGCCCCCTCGCGCGCTTCAGATCGTGAACGTCGAGGAACTGATCGGACGCGGCGATCTTCGCGTCGAAGTCACCGTCGACGGTCCCGGAAGGATCGCGTATGAGCGCGCTACGGATGACGCTGTGCTCGCAGGGATGGCGGTGCGAATGCCTGACGCGAGCCGGCCGGCTGCCGAGGCGCACTTCGACCGACAGGAGCGACTGCGAGCGCATGCTGAAGCCGCAGCGTTACAAGGCTCCGCCTCCATCGGCGGCAGCGTGATCGCGCCGCTCGCGTCGTTCAAGGCCGCTCCATTCCAAGAGCCAATGACCGGACTGATTCTCATGAGGCGCCGTTGGTACGACCCGAGAACCGGGACGTTCCTGACGCCGGACCCAATGGGCTACCACGACTCCCCGAACCTCTACTCATACACAAAAGGTGATCCGGTCAACAACTCCGACCCGACCGGCGAATTGATCAAGCTGACCGGACATGACCCGTGGGGGGACCTGTTCTGGATTCGGCGCGGTCTGAGCAACCCGGCAGCGGCGAACATGCTCACCGTGCAGGGAGACGAGAAGAAGGGATATTGGCTTGGTCTGGCGCCCGGCCGAACGATCAAGGACTTCATCGCCGCTGGCCTACCCGATCCCAAAGGGTATCGACAGCAGATGATCGCACGTGGCTTTCCAATGTCTCGTGATCAACGGATGATCGAAGAGAAGATCGCCGATATGATCACAAGCATGCAGATCGTCGAGTTCCGGTCTGATCAGAAGAATGTCTCGATGTTCGGAGCTTGGCCGTTCAAAGGGCCGTTCTCACAGCCGACCACGATATGGGGCGGCGGAGTGACAATCGAGCCGCACGAATCGCTGACGGGCAACACACAGGTCTACATCGATCCGACCGCAATCATCGGCGGCAGCGCGCACATGGCGGAGATGGCGTTCAACATCGCGTACGACGATCCTGGGCTCGTCACGATGCACGAATTCGGTCATGCGCTCGCATACGTCGATCGAAATCGGCCGTGTTTCCAGATGTGGTCTGTGTTCCTTGAGAATCAGGTACGCGCGCGCCGGGGCGAAACGACGTTCAGGCTGTCAGAAGGTCTACTCAACAAGCAGCCGAAGACGCTCATTTGCGAGCCGGGCCAGTAGGATGCTTCGGGACGTTGTCGCGGCGGCGCTCATTGCGATTGCGACGATCGCCGTCGCGTGGCAACTCGACCGCCACAATCTCGTGGTTGCAGTTGCCGTCGCAGTCATCGCGATCATCGCCGGAAACGCCGTCAGCGGGAACACCTGCGCCCCTTCTGCGGCGCTCACGATGGCGGGGGGGATCGTAGGCGTCGCAATCGGGCCGCTTGTTCGAGGCGGAGCCAGTGGGTACTTATCGATGCCTGCCGTGCTCGTGGCGGGTGTGATGCTCGTCGCCGCGATGGCATCGCCACGCTTCATTACGCGTGTCCTCGCCGGCGTGATCGCGGTAAATCTGTACCCGATGTCCGACACAATCCCCTTCCGCATGTGGCCGCCGTTTCTGATCCAGTTTCTCATCCTCACCCTGCCGGCCCTACGTAACGCGATCAGGGATGCACGCTGGTCGCGATGGACGCGATTGGGGACGGACGTGGCGGAACCGCTCCTTCTCTCGCTCGTGACTTGGTTGCTGATCGTACCGATGCTGAAGGAGCGCGGCGACGCTCTTCCATTGCTCACCAACTACTACCTGCCGGTGTTCGGAGTGCCTGCGGCCTTTGCAGCAGCGGCCGTCGCGCTGTCGCGCAAGAGCGCTGGACGCGAGACCGCAGGGTGAGCTCGCCAACGGCGAATCGTTCTCATCCCTGCGGCGGAAACAAGTCGGCTTCCGTGATGGAGTCGTCCTCAGCGAGTTGACGCACCACCTTCAAGATTTCCTCGCGGAGCGCGCGTCGAGCAGGGGCGATGCCGCGTTGAAGCCTGTTGATCCGCATCCGATTCAATCCAGTGAGTCGGGCGACGGTCAGCGGCTTGATGCCGTACCTGATGAACGCGGCCTCAAGAAGCGTGCGAGGTTTCTTATCTTGGACTGTCATCGTCGTCCAGCGTAAACAGGTCGTTCGCTTTGATGGAGGGATCATTCGTCAGGAGGCGGGCGGCCTTCACGTATCGAGGGACAGCCTTGGCCGTAGGTTCCGCCTCACCGAAACGAACACGGCGCACCTGTTGCGAGCTGTAGCCGGTCGCTTTGGCGAACGCTAACCGTCCGATCCCCTTCGCCGCCAAGAAGCGGTCGAGGCGTGTATCACCTTCAGTTCGCGGATTCTTCTTATTCATCGTCAAGAGGGAAGAGATCGTTTGCTTTGATTTGCCTATCGCCCGTGAGTTCTCGGAGACCGTGAAGGAGCTTGCGCACGTTCGCAAGCATCGGCGAGTCCTCATCGATGCACCATCGACGGAGGCGCTGCCGGGGGATGCCCGTGGCCCTTGCCACGTCAAGCTGATACAACCCGCGCGCACGAATGAACGCCTCCAGCCTCGTTTGCGCTGGCTTGCCGCCTCGGAAGTTCTTACGTATTCGGTTCACGACCATGCGACGTGTTTTTCCTTCTCGCCCTGAAGTCGAAATCCAGATCGAACACCTCGGCGACTTGGACCTTGCGCCCGACGACGCGCGACGCGCCGAGCGCGATCTTCTTTGCGATCCTGATCCGCACGTCCGTTCTCGCGTACCGCGCGCGCGTCACGTGCTGGCGGCTCACCTCTGCCGCGTCCGCGAGCTTGGGCGTCGTGATGTTGTTGGCGATGCAGAAGGCATCCAGCATCGACACGGCTGCGCGGTCTTTGCTCATTCCGTCCAGTTCCTCTCGGGATAGAATCCTGTGTCGCGAGCGGGCGCGAAACGACTAACGCGCGGAAGGGTGCCCCCAACGTATTCACGACTGCTCGCGAGCAAAAAGTCAGGCGCGGCGCACCGCTTCGTCCCCCGTCGGCGAGGCGGCGCGTCGTTGCCGTTGACTCAGGATCGTATCAGCCGACTTTAACGATCGCAACACAATCGTTAAACAACGATGGCTCTTGCTTTACTGAACGTACTTCCGTAGATTAACGAGCCATGCCGCTACCGAACTTCGGAGGGTTGATCCGTCAGCTCCGCGACCAACGCGGATGGACGCAGGAGCACCTCGCGCGGGAGGCCGGGATCACGATCACGTGCCTCTCCAACTTGGAACGCGGCGCGACGAAAGAGCCGAACACCGAAACGATCTCCGGCCTCGCCGCCGCGTTTGGCCTTCAGCCGAGTGAGCTTGATTCCCGCCGCCTCGCCGAGGAAGTGGCGGAGATGGCGCGGACGTTCGCGCAGCGTCAGGCGATCACGCGGCTGCTCGCGTTGCCTGACCGTGACGTGGAGGCAGTCATCAGTTTCCTCGACGAACGTTCCAACAAGCGGAAGAGGGTGCGGTGACCGACAAAGACACGTGCCCGCTCCGCGTGACCTTGCTCAACATGATCGTCGCGGGCGAGCACTCGCCGCACCTAGATGTCTGTGAGGAGTGCGCGGCCTTCGTCGCAGCCGCCACCGACGCGGTGACCGCGTTCACTGATCGCGAGGACGTTGAGCGCGCAGTGGAGGCCAGAATCGACGCGGTTCTCGGCGATACTCCGGCGCGGCACTGGAGTTCCGTCATCGTTGCGACACCTGAGTTGCGCCGATCAATCGTCATCCGCGACTTGCTGCGTCGCGCGGATGAGTTCTACGGCCGCGACTCACGCGCCGCTCTCGACCTCACGACCGCCGCCGTCACGGTCTCCGACGTGATGGTCGCGAGCGGCGAGTCGCCTTCGATGGAACTGCGGTTCTTGGCGCTGAAAGAGCACGCGACCGCGCTTCACCGCATGGGCAAATTTGACGAGTCAATCGCCGTGCTTGGGCGCGCGTGGCCGATCGCATCACGGACGAAGGACAGCGAACGGGATCGCGCCGTCCTCTCGCTTTGCGCCGCGATCGTGTACGCAGAGCCGGACATCGCGGACTTCGATGCGGCGATGGAGTTCGCCGAAACCGCCGCGTCCGTGCTGGAGGTTTGCGGCGACGAACGAAGGGCCATCGTCGCGCGGCAGACGAAGGCGTACGTGCTTCTCGTCATGCACCGTTTCGCTGAAGCGTTGCCGCTGCTCCAAAGCGTGGCGACTGATCTCGACGAGGCTACCGGAGAGTCCCGCGACGCGGCGCTGGCGCACGCCAACCTTGCGGAATGCCTCGTGGAACTCGGAGCGCACGATGAAGCGGCAGAGCACGCGAGCACGGCCGAACGGCTACACGCGATGTGCGGCGGCGTAGTGGACTTGGCGCGCGCCGCGCACATCCGCGCTCGCGCCGTTTCCGCGCTCGGGCAGTTCGCCGACGTTCAATTCGAATTCACCCACGCGGCTGACGTGATGTTCGAAGCGAAGCAGTTCAACACGTGGGCGATCATGCGTCTCGAATACGTCGCCGCCGCTCTCGCCGACGACGAAGGCGCGGATGTGCGCGCCGAGTTGGAATCGGTGATGCGCGTCTGCATGACGCTCAACGCGAAGGAGTCAACGCAGCGGCAGGCGTTCGCGGCGGAAGCGTTGGACTATCTGCGCCAGCTCGCGATTCGCGACGCGCTTACCTGCGAGGCCGTGGATCGCGTTCGCGCGTTCGTCATACGCAACAACTCTCAGGCCCCGGTGAAGTTCGCTCGCCCGCCCGGCGCGTTCCTCATGTAGAAGCGATCCGGTCCGTGGCAGGCGCCCGTCACGCCTGCCACGGATCGAAAAGGCTCAGGGCTTTGGCGGACCCGAAACGATGTCCTCCAGCGCCCGCACGATCCGCGCGATGCGGCCGAAGAAACCTCGCTGACCGATGGAATCGTCGTTGCGCTGTGCGGCCATCGCCGGAGCCGCGAGCACCACCAAAAGGAAAAAGACCGACAGGTTCTTTCGCATGCAAATCCTCCGTTGTCGCGGAGGGTGTCCCGTCGCTCATTCTGCGCCCGCCGGGAACGATTTCTTTACCGATCGTGAGAGCTGCTACCCGAGCGGATCGAGGTCCCAGCGCGCGTCCGTTTATTCCCCTGTAACGTCTCTCTCCTTTTAGAGGTCCGGGCTGCGCCTCGACCGGTCACAAATTGGCTCTTTTTCGCAGTACGCGGATCGGCGTTCCATCGGCATAACTTACCGGAAGTCTTACAGTTGCGCCTCTCGCGCGCTGTCACCGGACCTGTCACATTGGGAACGGCTCCGGGAACGGCTTCGGTCTGATTTTTCACGCCCGCGCGACATCTCCAATTCTTCTTCTGTATTCGTAGGAGAGAGGCGTTACAGGGGGAGAATTGGAACGCGCCTAATTACAGGAGATTGGGGGAGTGCGACCCCGAGCCGGTTGCTGCCGTCGAGCAGCGTCTGTGATTTCTCAGACCGCCCCGGTCATCGGTTCCCGTCTCGACCTTGTTTCTTTGAAAGGGGGACAGATGATGAAAATACCATCTCCGCTTTACCGGCGTGTCGTGGCAATTCTCAAGCGTGACGGTCGGCGTTAAGGGTTCGTGGCGAGCAGGAGAATCTTCTGCTCGCCGTGTCTCAACCGACCGGCCCCGGCGTGGTCACGTGGTCCCGTCCAGACGCGCGTCGCCGGGAAGAATAGAAACCACCGTCGCTGATCCGAAACAGCTGAGAACAGGTGCCATATCGCCACATGGCTTTCTTCCGCTTGGAAGTTTGACGGCGAGAAACAGACAGCCCCAAACCAAATACAGGAGAAAAAGTGGACAACGCCGGTCACTTCTTGGTGATCGCCATCGCGAGTTGCTTCCGACGCGCGCAGATCGTCGATTTTTTGTAGCCGGTCTTGGCGATGATTTCGGGCGTCGCGGAGCCAGCGCGAATCAATTCGTCAAGCGCTGTACGGCCGGCCTGACGCTTGGCGCGCTGAGCATTCTTCTTGGCTTCGCGCTGAGCAGCGAGCCGAGGGGGGACGGTTGAGCGAAGGCCGAGCGCGAGGACCTCGGCCTCGGTCACATCGAGCATTTTTGCGACGGTCACGTTCGTATGTCGCAGCTTGGTACTCGCATCGGCTCGACACAGGCTCCGCACGTCGTAGTTTTCGAGTGGAACCGGGAACGTCGCGTTGATCTTGTTCGCGGCATCCATCGCCTGTTGCAGCGCGACGAACGCCGGTACGCCTTCCTTCCGAAGCAACCGCCGCAGATCGGTTGTGTAGCAGAGGAGGAAATTGTGCCGATGGCCTTCTGAGATGCCTCCGCGAAGTTCCGCCAGCTGCGCAAGCTCTTTAAGACGACACTTTTCGGGCCGGGCCGGATCGAACTTTCCAGATGGCGCGCGGCGGCGAGTAGATGGCTGCGAATTCGGAGCAGGCTTCATCTCGGCAACAGGCAGGGCAACTTCGAGATCATCCAGCGTCCAATACCGAATGTCCGAAACGTCGGCGACGACGGCGACGTGGCCGGGTCGCGGTCTTTTCCCGGTGCTTTGAAGGCATGAGCCGGTGTCACAGTGCTCTTCTCGTCGCATGCGAGATCGGCTGTGACCTTCGCGAGCGCGGCGGCGATGCGCCGCCACCGCGTCTGTGCCTGTGCGCCATTCGGAATTGGCGTGCGTGTCACCTGATCGTTCGCGGCGAGAAGATAGATCAGGTAGACGCCACGCCCGGATTCCGCGATGAGCGAGGGCGAGGGCAGGGAGCCGCCGGCAACGAGCTGCCGCAACCTCACGATCGCTTCGTCGGCAGTCATGTTGGCGCCGGCCCGCTCGCCGTCGTCGCGTCCGACGTCCAGATCGACCACGATCGAACACAACTCAGATAGCGCCGCCGTCTTAGGCGAAAAGAAAATCGGGCTACCCGACCATTCCGGGGACTTGCCGCTGCGCCGGCCGAGACAAGTCGGCGAGAACAGTTGCAGAAACCAATACCGACGCCCTTCGATGGAGTCGATGATTCCTCGCAGCTCATGCAGTCGCGCGACCGGAAGGGGCGCATACCAATGAAGATACGGGGCCGGTCGCGCGCGTCCCGCACGAATCGACTCCAGACCGATGATGCTCTGAGTAGCGGCGCCCGCGAAGATCGCTCGCGCCGCCTCTTCCAGCGATATTGGAAGTAGCGGGAGGATGTCCGGTGCGATCCTCCGCTCCGCGTTCCCGCGCGTCGGGTTTGTCATCGAACGGAGCCTCTCGTGGGGGAGGCTTACGAACGACGGCGAGCAGTGGCTGGACGACGCTCGACCGACGAGAGATAGGCGTGAAGGTGTTCAGGCGAGTACAGAACTCGGCCACCGATGCAGTAATAGCCGATCGCTCCCGTCCGCCGGAGGCGGAACAGTGAGACGCGGCTGATCCCGAGAGTGCGTGCGGCTTCCTTCTCGCTGAGGTTTTCGTTAACTGCCAGTTGAGGGGCTGCTGATGTCATCTCCGTGCTCCTTGCCGAAAGCCGTGGATACTTTCAGCTCACGCGAGACACAATAGGAACAGCTCAGATGACAAGAAAAGGGGGGCCTCGTGTCATCCGCGCTGGGCGCTTTCAGGGCTTGATGGTTTTCACCGCGTCGTCGTACAGCCGCTGAAGCGTCCGAATGCTCCCGCTGAGCCCCATCACGTTCGCCGCGAAGCGCAGGCCGAGCTTCTTCGGCTGAATCTCAACGCCCGTGATTCGTTGATGCCGAAGTGCCTTCAGAACATCCTCCGCCGCCGCTCGTTCTCGCCGGTCTGAGAGTCGGGCGCGAAGCTCTCCCGCTACGGCCGTCAGTACGTCGCCTTCCAACGGACGGCGCACTGCGCCGAATAGTGCGCGACCGATGTCACTGAGCCGGACGAACTCCGCCGCCTCTTCGGGCAACGGCGGCTGCGACCTTGGGCGTCCGACGGTCAACCACTTGCCCAGCATCTTCGATGCATGCTCGATGGGGAACTCGCGGGCCTCGCGCCGCGTCTGCGGGCCGAAGGAGTCCGGCATGCGATCCATCGCCGCAGCCGCCAAAAACTCTCCGGTCATCTCGATTGCTTCACGCATCAACGGCTCGAACGCTTCACGCGTGAGCTGTCGGAGTTCCCGCCGCGCGCGTTGAAAAGCATGGTCAGCGTGCCGGCGCAACACACGTTTGAGCTCGTCCGCAGACATGTTCTCTTCCGATGCCTTCTGCGCGACAAACTTATCGGCTAGTGGACCCTTCGCCGCCTCTACGAGCGCGCGGATGTTATCGAGCGCCGATTCAACAACTGCTTCAACGTCGTACTGCACGCGCGCGACGCGCCACCACTCGGGAGTAGCGCCATCCTCCGCGATCAGAAAAACGTCTATGTCGAACTGCCGCAGGCGACCTCGGTCCCCCGCTTTCGCCCGCGCTTCGGCGGCTCTGCTCTTCGGGCTCAATTCGCTACGTCCGAAGCGCCGTCGCTGACGAACACTTCGGCATTGAGGCCATCGAGGATCAGCGCACCTCGGCGCGCTGTCTCTGCGTCTGCGTTGACGTAGCGATACGTCGTCGAGGGCTGAACGTGACCGAGGATTCGCCCGACCTGCGGCAGCGGCAGCCCCTGACAGAGCCGCGTCGCGGCCGTGTGCCGGAGGTCGTGGAAGCGAACTTCCGGGATGCCGGCCTCCGTGCGAGAGGCGACGAAGGACCGCTTCACATTCGTCATCACTCCGAACACCAGCTCCTCGTGAACGCGATTGGTCGAAAGGAGGAGCATTTCGCGCTGAAGCCGTTCCGTCATCGCAATCGTGCGCTCGCGCAGCGTCTTCGAATTCATCGCGCGGATGAGGATCGTTTTCTCGAAAAGGTCAACGTCGTCCCACCGCAGTTTCACGATCTCTCCGAACCGCATCCCTGTATCGAGAGCGCAGATAAGGATCGGGCGCAGGTGACGCCGTCGCGGATGATCGGCAGCCGCCAGCAAGCGTGTTTCCTCTTCTCGCGTGATGATCCGTTCGCGTTGTTTTTCGTCAGCGTGGGAAATCAGCCCCTTTGCCGCGACGAATGGATTCACGGTGATCCATCCCTCGCGTAGCGCGAACGAGAACATCGCTCGCATCATCTCCAGTTCGCGATGAACCGCAGCGATCGAGCGCTCGCGTCCTCGAGTCGTCGGAACCTTCAATCGCGTCTCTTTGAAATGCGTCAGGTCGCCGAACGTGATGGAACGAAGTTGACGTGCGCCGAAGTTCGCGCGCAACGTCGCGAGCCGGTTCTTTGCAGCGGCGAGGCCACGCAACCCGGCGATCTTCCGGCCGGCATGGTACTCGGCAGGCCGGACATGCCGCTTCGCATACTCGTCTGCCAAGTCGTCAAACGTCGCCCGTTCCCGGTTGGCACTCCTACCGTTCGTCAGCGACAGGTCACGGACGAGCCTCGCGCCGATGTCGGCAGCCTCGCTTCGAGTCCGCGCCGCCCGCGTCAGCTCCCGGCGCTTCCCGGTTGCCGGGTCATCGAACACCACGCGCGCCCACCAGCATCCGCGCCGCTTGACCACGAACGATGTTGCCTGTTTCATCCGCCTACCCCCGTGATTAACCCCGTAACGGGGTTAGCAAAGAGATATTCGCAGAAACATGGAGAAAAGGGAAGATAGTCACAACTATCAGTGGCTCAGTCGTTTGCGTTCACCATGAAACAGCCTGAAACAACATAGCCAGATAGTAAATTTGGACTCATAACCCAAAGGTCGCGGGTTCAAATCCCGCCCCCGCAACCAATTCAAGTATCTTGGGAGAACGGACTTAGCCGACCGAGGGGTCTGTCGTCGCGTGCTTGTGCTTGGGACGCCGCGGCGCTGTCCGTCGCAAAGAATCCGCTTTCCGTCGCAACGCGGCGCCGCAACGCGATTCGGCCGTATCCTCACTCACGATGTCCGCTCTGGCTAAGGCTTCGCGACGCCTTGCAGTCGCGCTGGCGATTTCGACCGGCGGAGCTCTTCTTCTCATGCACGGGTGGAGGGATCCGGGCGCCCTGTTTCTTCGCACCACAATCGTCGGTCTCGTAGCCGCGGGCGCGTTCACGTTGTTCGAAGTCCGGCCTCGCACGTTGCCGCCGTGGTTCCAGCGATGGGTACTGCAGGTCGCCGCGGTCGGATTGTGTATCCCCATCATCACTTTGATGATGTACGTCCTCTCCACTCCCCGCGGTGGTGTTCCATTCTGGGCAGACACGAGCCGCATGAATGGCTGGATGATGGTCACATTCCTCGGCCTCCTCATCGCGCCGTGGACCGCATTGGCCGCGATCGTGCGCCAGAAGGAAGCATTCGCGCGCGAACAGAAGCTCGCCTTCGCACTCGAACGCAGTGAGCTCGAGCGCGAAGCGCTCGATGGGCGTCTTCATCTGCTACAGGCCCAGGTCGCGCCGCACTTCCTCTTCAACACGCTTGCGAACGTGCAGGAGCTCGTGGATTCCGGATCGCCGCATGCGTCGGCCGTTCTGCGTAGCCTGGTCGTGTACCTGCGCGCCGCCGTGCCACTCCTCAACGAGCCGGCGGCGACGATCGAGCGCGAACTGCAGCTCGTGCGACCGTATCTGGAACTGATGCAGATGCGCATGCCGGATCGCCTGCAGTACGCGATGAAGGTCGATCCGCGGGCAGTGACCACTCGCTGTCCGCCGACGACTCTACTCACTTTGGTCGAGAATGCGATCCGCCATGGAATCGATCCGAGTGAAGAGGGAGGCCGTATCGACATCGAGATCGAACACCGCGGCGTTCATTGCCTCGTCCGCGTCATCGACACCGGCGCCGGACTTCGCGAGTCGGTGCATGGACTCGGCACGGGACTGACGACGCTGCGGGAGCGGCTGCGGATGATTTATGGCGATGAAGCGCAGCTGCGCCTCACGAACGCGGCGCCCCACGGCGTCAGTGTCGAAGTCGAACTGCCGATACGCACATGAGCGATCGACCGACAGCGTTGATCGCGGAGGACGAGCCGCTGCTGCGCGCCAGTCTTCGGCGCCAGCTCGCCGTTGTGTGGCCGGAAATCGAGGTCGTGGCCGAGGCACGGAACGGTCGCGAAGCGGTGCAGTTCTTTGATGAGCATCATCCCGATGTTTGCTTCCTCGACGTGCATATGCCCGGGCTCTCCGGCGTGGATGCCGCGCAACACATCGGACGTCGCGCGCACGTCGTTTTCGTGACAGCGTACGACCACTACGCGGTGCAGGCGTTCGCAGAGGGCGCGCTCGATTACCTCCTCAAGCCGGTGGAACAGGACCGGCTCGCCGAAACGGTGAGCCGGCTCAAGGAGCGCATGCAGTCGTCGCGACCTGCTGTCGACAGCCAGCGGCTTCTGCACGATCTCGCAGCCCAGCTCGTGCACCTGCAGGGCGGCCGCCGGCCCGAAACGCTGCGCTGGATCCGGGCGCAGGTGGGGAAGACCCTGCGCCTCATCGCCGTCGATGACGTCGATTACCTCCGGTCGGATGCGAAATACACCGTCGTCGGCTGGCGTGATGGATCAAAGCCTGCCGAAGCGGTGGTGCGGACGCCCATCAAGGAACTCCTCGAACAGCTCGATCCCGACCAATTCGTGCAAGTCCACCGCTCGGTGGTGGTGAATTTCCGCGCCATCAGCCACGTGCAACGACATGACAACGAGACGGCGGAGATCCACCTCAAGGGCCGTAGTGACGTGCTGCCGGTGAGCCGCAACTTCGTCCACCTCTTCCGGCAGATGTGACGCGCGACCGCCGTTCGTCTCATGCCTTCCGCCGTCCGTCGCAATCCGCTGGAGCGAACCGGACGACTGGGCGATCGTGGAGAACATGACAACACCGCTCGCGTCCACCCACCACCTTCACGACCAGGCAGCCGGCGAGGTCCAGCCGCGACCGGCGACCTGTGCCAACCCGCGCCTCACTGCACGCCTTACCGGCATCCTCTTCCTCTTGACGATCCTCGGCGGCATCTTCGCGCAAGCGTTCGTCAGCAACCGGCTGATATCGTTTTCCGACGCATCGCTCACCGCCAACAATATTCTCGCGAACCGGGCGCTCTTCGAAGCGGGGTTCACGGTGTACCTGATCGAGATGGCGTGCGCGGTCGCCTCGGTCGCGCTTTTTTACCGGCTCGTGCGCGTGGTCAACACGGACATCGCGCTCGCGGCAGCGTTTCTGGCGCTCACCGGCAACGTGATCAAGACGCTGAGCCGTGTCTTCTTCATCGCGCCACTCTTCGTCCTGACAGGCACGAAGGCGTTGAACGCGTTCAACCCGGACCAGCTTCGCGCGCTGGCGTTGCTGCTACTTAAGATCAATGACCGAGGAGCAGGGCTGGCGCTGGCGTTCTTTGGTGTGAGCGGAGTGCTCAATGGTTATCTCCTCTTCCGCTCCGGTTTCTTCCCTCGCATCCTCGGCATTCTGGCGATGATCGGCAGCGCGGGGTGGCTGCGCTTCTTCATTCCATCGCTCCGCTTCCCATCGTTCATGTTCATCGTTGTATTCGCCCTCTTCTCCGCGGCGCTGCAGATCTTCTGGCTGATCGTCTACGGGGTCGATGAAGTTGCCTGGAAGAAAGCGTCGGGAGACCAGCGATAGCTCGCGTCAGCGCCTTCGCCGTAAATGAAAAGGAAAGTCAATGAACCGACTGATTGCGATCCTCTGCGTAACCTTATCCATCCACGCCGCTGAGCCGAAGAAGACGCAGGAAACTTACGAACTCGGGCGGGCTGCCATGGCACACGGCGACCACGTCAGGGCAGTCGAATACTTCGAGCAGTCGACCGCGCTCAGCCCGCGAAACGCCCTGTACCAGCTGCAGCTCGGTCGCGCCTACAGCATGTCCGCGATGGCGAGCGGCATGTTCAGCGCCATGTCCCTGGCGAAGAAGGCCAAGTCGGCATTCGAACGCGCGGTCGAGCTCGACCCGAAGTTCGTCCCTGCCCGTCTGTCGCTGCTCGAGTTCCTTATCGGCGCTCCCGCGATCCTCGGCGGAAGCGACTCAGCGGCACTTGAACAGGCGAAGGCCATCCGCGAGATCGATCCCATCGAAGGACACGACGCGTTCGCGCGCATCCATATCGCGGCCAAGAGGGCCGATCTGGCGCGCGGCGAGTACGCCACGATGGTCAAGACGTTCCCACGATCCGCACAAGCTCATTACCTCTACGGCGTCTATCTCCTGACGACAGAGAAGAATTACAAGAGCGCGGCGGACCAATTCGAGTCGGCCGTGAGCATCGATCCTAATCACATGGCGTCCTACTTCCGCATCGGGCATACCGCAGCAGTCGGATCAGCGAACTTTGCGCGCGGCGAAGAGGCCTTGAAAAAGTACATCTCGTATCGACCGAGCGAGGAAGAGCCCGGAACCTCTCGCGCATGGTTCTGGCTCGGCGCAATCTATGAGAAGGAGGGCCGGCCTGCCGACGCAAAATCGTGTTACGCCACGTCGCTGAAACTGAATCCCACACAAAAAGACGTCATTGAGGCGCTTAAGCGCGTCTCATGAAACGTCCCCGTCCGCATCGGCGCTACGTTATCTTTCCACCTACCGTAACCTTTCCAACATCTG
>Ga0213882_10000196_pt1 | contig 24505 bp, 26 predicted proteins | sample BarmaccoBMER_R09_FD_160106 | JGI IMG/M metagenome (GOLD analysis project Ga0213882, IMG submission 160106) | Barbacenia macrantha exposed rock microbial communities from rupestrian grasslands, the National Park of Serra do Cipo, Brazil - ER_R09 ...
CTCTCGGGTGTTCAGCGGGGGTCGGGTGGGGGTCCCCGGGGTCCCCGGTGGGTGGTTGTGGCTGGTCAGAGTGGGGAGGCAGGGCGGGGATGGGGGTGGGGAGAACTCCCTGGGTCCCCGGGCGGGTCCCCACCTCAGATCCCCTTTTTATGGTCACTGTTCGTGGTGTTGTGGGGGGCGCGGTGGGTGAGTGCGTGGGTGATGTCGGTGGCCCGGATGGATTTGACCCCGCGGGATTTGACGGGCTTGATGCCGTGGCGGGCGAGCGTGGTGGTGAGGTCGTGGAAGCCCCAGCCTTCATAGGTGGCCGGGTCGAGTTCGGCCAGCCTGCTCAGCACCACCTGGGTCCGGACTCGGCGTTCTCCGCGGAGCACCTGGTCGATGTCGGTCAGGTAGTCGACCTCCGCGGGCCCGTCGTGGTCTTGGTCGTCGTGGTTGGTGGTGGGCTGGGCGGTACGGCGCAGGTCGTTGATGGCGGCCATCGCGCGACTGACCACGGGAGTGACCATGTCCACACCGTCGGCGTAGGGCACGTGGAAGGTGTTGAGCAGCTCGAAGGGGGCATCGCTGACTCCGACCGCCACGCAGGTGCCCCGGTCGGTGTTCATCCGTAGCTCGGTGGCCCTGATCCCGGCGCGATATTTCCCGGATCCCAGTAGCCCGTCGTTGGCTTCGTGGTCGGCGACGGAGAAGGCGACTCCGCAGGAGACGTGGCGGGTGACGTCGGTGGGGATCGAGGCCGCGGTGGGGGACTGGGTGTCCAGGATCAGCGTGATGCCGAACTTGCGGCCCTGTTTGATGACGCTGATGGCCAGTTTCGCGGCCTGCGCCCCGTAGCTGGGGTGACCGAAGAGCTCGTGGCACTCGCTGATCACACACATCAGCGGATGCAGCCCGAGCGCGGGTTTGTCAGCGAGGCGCCGCGAGGTGGCTGGGGGGCTGCCGGGCAGGGTAGCCAGCAACTTGCCGCGGCGTCCCATCTCGGTGAGCAGGTCGGCCAGGGACTGCACGGCAGCAGCGGCGACCTCGGGACCCATCCCCACCGCATAGCGAGACAGCCGGGGCGCGAGGGGGTCGAAGTCGGTGTTCTGAGCGATCACGAACACCCAGATCTCCGCCGTGGGGTCCAGCCCGGCACCCAACACGAGGATCCGCACCAGCGAGGTTTTACCCTGCCCGGGACGGCCTCCGACCAGCCAGTTCCGTTCGAAGAACAGCCCGTGGATGACCTGCCCTCGCTGGGTTGTCCCGATCGGCACCCCGGTGAACACATCCACACTGCCCTCGTGCAGCAACGGCCACGGGCCAGCGCCCTTGCCCAGTCGGCCCTTGTCCGCGATCCACAGATCGAGGATCCCGGCCTCGTCGCCCTCGGTGGGCCAGGTCTCCAACGCGGCCCGCCCGAGGTTGGCTGCCAGCCGCTTACGCCGCGCGGCCACCATGTCCGCCTCGACCCCCAACGGGAGCCGGATCTGGGCGTAGGTGCCGTCCCCGTCGACCCGCGCGGGCACGGTGTAGGTCAGCTCCCCACCGTTTTTGAAGAACCTGTCCAGTGGCGTTATGCCGAGGTGGGCGAGGGCTTGGGAGATCATCCGCTCATCCACCCAGGAGTCCGCGTCCTCCCGGGACGGGCGGATCAGCCAGCCCGCGCCGGGGGTGCGATCCTGGCCCTCCCACACCGCTGCGATCACCCACCCCATCGGTGCCGCCTTCAGCAACCAGGCGCCCAGCGCGGCGAGCACGCCGAGCACGGTGTAGAGGGTGGCCAGCCACGGCCACATCTCCGCCCGGGGGACCTGGGCATCGATCAAGGTGAGGACCCCGGCGAGAAACGCGATCAGCAGCCCGCCGGCCAGCCCGAGGCGGGCGGCGTGCCCGAGTTTGGCCCAGCGGGCGTGTCCGTCAGAGCGGATCATCTCCTGTGCCACACGGCGGGCCTCGGAGTCCCCGACCAACCGGGCCGCCCTCGAATCGGCACGCAAGTCGCCGTGGGTGGCCCAACACCAGCCCTTCACGGCCCACCGGGCATGCCCGCGCAGGAAGAACCACACCAGCCGGATGAGATCCCGGGGTGCCCGCCGAGCCCGGTACGTGGCAACCGCCCTGAGCTGCACGGCCTGCGGTGAGGTGACCACCGCTCGGACCAATGCCACCACCCGGGCACCCAGCCCCGCCACACCCCGCTCGCGGACGATCTCACCCTCCAACACCGGCAACGCAATCAACGTCCCCACCGGGGGGTGGGCCGTGGTGTGCTCGGTCGTGGGCATGCTGGGTGCGTCCCGCGGGTGTTGGGCATGGGGGCGGTGGTGGTCAGGGCGCGGGGGGTTCATCACGCGGCACTCCCTTCGGGCCCGGTCCAGGACTGCGGGGTCTGATCAGGAACAGGGGTGACTCGCTCGGCGTTCAGCGCGGCGGCGACCTTCGAGGACAACCCGCGGGAGCAACCGGTCACACCCCGAACCCAGGCCGGGGTGACCACCACCCCGGGTGTCCACGCCAAGCGGGCCTGCGCCACGTAATCGGCCAGCAGCTTTCGCCCCTTGTGGGTACCCGAGCGCCCGGTGCCCGGTGCGCGCCGGTGTTCACCGGCCCCTCGGGGAACCCGCCCGGGATCCCGCGCTGGTCGGTTCACCGGGTGCGGCTGCCCGCGTTCACCGGCCCCGTTCACGGGGTGCTCACCAGGGCCGCCCGCGGGGTGTTCAGCGGGCAGAGTGCGTGGCGGCGCCGGGCGGGTGTTCACCGCGCCGGTGGCGTGGTGAGTTGCGGGGTGGTGGTCGGTGGGGATGGTGCGTTCGGCGTGCTGGAGGGCGGCGATGTGGGCGCCCTGGACGCACTCGGTCAGGGCGTGTTGCACGTCGGTGATGGCTTCGGCGGCGATGACCACTACCAGCGGGGGTACCGAGTGCAGCACCACCCCCGACGCGGACCCCGCGGCCCACGAGGTCCAGGTGTTCATCAGATAGGTGGCCAACAGCAGGGCCCACTTCGCGACCCGGGGCCAGATCCCGGTGGGGACCTGGTAGCGGGTGGTGACCTGCTCAGCGCGCAGCACCGCCAGCAGCACCAGGGAGACCATCGGGTCCATCAACCAGGCTGACCACCAGGCCGGCGACCCGGCCCGCGTGCCCGCGACGGCGAATTGTTGGACGTTGGTCATGGTGAAACACAGCCCGAGCACGATCCCGGCCCACATCAACCCATCCACCTGGGTACGGATCTCCTGGACCCGCAGCGCAACGACATCAGGGTGGGTCTGCCAACCGCGCAGCTCCGCCGCCGCAGCAGCGTCCCGTGCCAGGCGCTGCGCCTGGCTGAGCACCCCCGCCGGGGGAACCCCGGGGCAGCGGGGGGTGTTCATCACCGCCACCCCCTCCGGTCCGAGCCCGGGCCGCGGACGAGCTCGGTGACGGTGAACATCCGGGCCAGCGCCGAACCGGCGAACAGCGCGGGCACGCCGAGGATCACACCCCAGGCGCGAGGGTCGGTGGTGAAGGAAACCACCGCCCACTGCACCCCCACGATCACCGCGCCCACGGCCAGCGCCCGCCCCAGGGTGGCGCCCATGCGGGTCACTTCCTGGGTCTGGCGGGCCACCCGGTAGGCACCCCGAGCACCGGAACGGAACGCCATCAGCGCTCCCAGCCCAGCCAGCGCGGTCAGCGCCACCAGCACCACATCACCATGCGAGACGCTCACCGGGTCACCCCCGTGGTACCGGCCAGCACCATCCCGCTATTCGTGCCGCTCATCGGGGCTCACCCTCGCCATGGCCCCTACGGGTGGCCGGACGCGACTCCAGTTCGCAGCAACGTCGGCAGTACCGGTACTCGCTCACCACCACCAGTCCCTCAGGCAGGACCGGCAGGCGCCACGCGCTGAACTGGTGGCCCTCGATCTCGCAGGTCAACACCGGCGCGCACGCCGAGCACACCAACCGCCCATCCGAACCAGCCCGCCACCTCGCGGCGGTGGCGGCCCTCAGCGCGACGCCCTCGCTGCGATAATGCGCCTCGAGCTCTGGGCTGCCCAGAGCCTCCCCGCACTGGTCGCAATGGACACTCACGCAGGTGTGCGGCTGTATCATGGTGATCTCCTCGATCGCTCTCGCTGGGTGGTGGGGAGACCCGGTTCGGCGGGGTTGCTGGCAGGCACGTGACCGCCGAGCCGGGGAATCTGGAGCGCGCGGGTTAGGTCGCGGTGACCGTGGAGGGGGTGTCGCTACGTTCGTCGCTGTCTGTCATGGCGCAGATGAAAGCCGTTTCGCGCCGATCTCCCTCCCTGCGCGGAGAGGGCTTCCTCCCGTGATCGCACCGCGATGAACAGCGGAAGCACGGTCCTGGTGGGTTGTTTTCCGCAGAGACTCGCGAGGGCGTGACTACCCCGGAAGAACGGTGCCTGCGGATAATCCTCAGGTGCGCACTGTCATCACAGCCCGGGGAGGTGCATGCCCAGACGAAGACCGGTAGTCGAGCGGACCGGGAGTCGCAGCGCGTGTCCATGCTCAATCAGAGAGTGCAGGATCGATAAGAACACCACCGAGATGCGCGTGCAGTTGGGGTTCGCCCCGCGCGCCGCCTACCGGCACGCGGCGGGCTGATGGTTGATGCGTTTTCCCGGCCGATGGTGGGTGTGAGAGGGGGTCCTCAATTCCGAGTGACCGATTTTGGCCTACCGTGGACTCGATGGCTGGAGACTTTGAGGTCCGTGGGTTGTTCTGCTCAGGGTTTGAGCGGGGCAGGGTGGTCTGGGGTTGTGGTGACGACGGCGACGTGTGATTCGCGGAGGACTTCCCAGGTTTGGTGGTAGAAGGCTTGTGGGTTTGCGGCGTGGGTACTCGGTCCAGTGGGTATTTCGCGGTGTCCGGTGATCAGGAGAAGCTGCCGGGTGGTGAGGGCGGCCTGCTTCCAGGCGGCGTAGCGGCCGTCGGTGGCGCCTTCGACGGCGTGATAGCCGCAGATGAAGCTGAGGTCGGGGTCGACGTCTGGGTGGTAGAGGTCAACGTCGGTGTCGGTGATGTGCGCGACCATGCCGTGGGCTTGGGGGGTTTCGGCGAAGCTGCGGAAGGGGGCGAGGCCGAAGGTCTCCGGGCCGCCGTGACGGTTGAATTCCCAGATGGGTATGTAGGCGATCGGTAGTGGCTGGGAATACGTTCCTGGTGGGAAGAGGACCCAGTTGAGGGTTTCGTCGAGTTGTTCGGGGTGCCAGCTCACGGTGGCACCGGCGAGGAGCCCGTCCCGGCGGCCTCGTTTGATCTCGTGGGCACGGTCGGCGACGGTATAGGAGGCCTGGGTGTGACCGGGTGGAGTGCGGATGCCCAGGCATGGCCCGTGCAGGACCAGGACGCTGCCCAGACTGGTGGCTGTGGACACCCAGGCCGGGTCCAGCGCGGTGGTGCCCTCGGCGTAGATGGCTCCATCGCCGTCGCGCAGCACGAGGCCCTCTGCGGTGCGGTAGAGCCCCCAACCCTGGGCGGGTCGGCCGGTCCAGACGGGTCCGGCGGGGATCCGGTGGAACCCCGCCGCGATGATGGCCTCGGTGAGTAGATCGTGAGCGGTGCCGGTGCGGCAATCCTGGCTTATCACGCACCTTGACGGTTCGAACATGACCACGGGGATGGGATCCACCGTGGCGCTGCGGTCCGGGATGAGGGTGCCGTCCTCGGTGATGCCTGCCACCGGGACCGCCCCCCACCCGAAAACCGGGTCATCCAGGTACGTCAGCTTGCACGGCATGTGGTGCTCGGTGCCCAGCCGCGCCAGCAGGGCCTGTGTCCGCGGATCATGGCCGTCCAGCGGCCCCTCGGGTAACCAGTGTTGCCAGCTCGCGGGATCGCAGTGGGGGGTGCTCGGTTGGCCGGAGGATTGTCCTCGACGTTTCCGGTTGCGTGCCGCTTTGCCCATGGTCAGCTCCCGTTCGGTGATCTCAGCTGGTGGGGATGGGGGATCGGGATGCGGGTTCATCGACGTCGGTGAACAGGCGCCAGACCTTCTCGCGCAGCCGCTGCGCCTGGTGGTTCAGGTCGCCACCGACGTCTCTGAGCTCACCGATGCGGGCGTGCACAGCGTCTTGAAGTGACATTCCCTGCTGGGCGCGCAGGATCCTGTCCGTCTCGGTCAGGTTGTGGGCGATGGTGTCGACCAGCTGGATCGCCCGGGCCTGGGGCAGGCGCCGTGCGGTCAGACCGATCCGCAGCTGCAGCAGGAACTGGCGAGCCATCCTCAGATACATCACGCCCTGCTGCGGGGAGGTATCCTTCTCGGAGGTGGTCACCACCCCCAGCAGCGCATCGAGCATCTCGATATGGTCGACCACGGCCTGGATGGCACTGTGACCTCCGGCGCCCGGCGTCAGGTCGCTGCTGGATTCGACGGCCACGGGCCCGGCCAGACCGGCGCGGGCATAGACGTCTTGCAAGCCGGCCGGGAAGTCGAAGGCGGCGTCCATCTGCGCGAGTTCGGCGTCGAGAGCCGCCTTGACCCACTGGTCGAGGTAGGTGTCGCGGTCGTCGGGGCGGTCACGGTGGAAGGTCATGAGGCATCCTCGTCGAGCATCACGTGTCGTTTCCGGAGCGTCTTGCGCGCCCGGGACAGGTTCTGGCGGACAGCGTCGGTGCCCATGCCGAGCAGCTCGGCGATCTGCTCATGGGACAACCCGTCGTAGTGCGCGACCATGACCTGCCGTTGCTTGCCGGGCAGCAGAGCCAGTTCGGTGAGCACCCCTCGGGTCTGCTCACCAAGCGCCGCCACGTCGGCGGCCGAAGGCACCGACGCGGCGGGTTCAGGGATCTCCCACGGCGGGATCGGGCGTTCGATCACCTTGCGCCGCCGGGAGGGCACCCGCGGGTTGGAACGGCGAAAATCGTTGAGCGCCGTCCGGCACAACCACCCCATCGGCTCCCGGATGTGGTAGCTGACCTGCAATAACCGGGCGAACGCGGTCTGGGCCGCGTCATTGGCCTCCTCCTCGGTAGCACCGGCGAGCCTCACAAACCGGACCAACGCCGATCTGTTCGCCCGATAAAAGGCCTCGAAGTCCACCCCGCCCACCCTGACACCCGATTGGCTCGTCATGAACGTACGTCTGTGGTCATCAACCGCACCTCGATCACAGGCTCCCTCCCGAGCTCACTGGCTGGACACCAGATAGAGGGCAAGACACCCCCAAACGTGACATCACCCGCTGGCAGCCCTCACCGGGCACGCCGCGAAGAGATAACCACCCCAGCCAGGGTCGAGCTGGCAGGCCCGGGCCACCTCGGGCCACCTGCGTAAACGCCCGCAACCGGACCTCAACCCGCCGCAGTCGGGCCCACGCGGCGTCAATGACCTCCACCGCCGACAACCCACCCCCGTGCACCGCGGCGGCGATGTCTCGCGCGGTCAGCAGCTACGCAGCGTCATCGAGCGCGCTTTCCAGTGCCGTCGGTGCTAATCGCGCTCATCATGCCCCGCCCGGCTCGGGGAAGTGCGGTACCCAGCCCGGTCAGGTGTTCCCCGGTGAGTTCTCAGATGATGGTGGTGACGGGAGTATCGCACTCGGGTGGGGTTCTCCCGAGGTCACGCCGACCGCCATAGTCCCCCATGGCTGTCACGAAGAAGGACCAGCCCCGGCTGTCAATTCGAGGCGAGTGGATGGGGCTCTCCGGTGAGGGCGGCAAGTGCGGTCGCAACCTCGGGGAGGCCGGCGCGGACGTAGGTTGCGGTGACACCGACATTGTCGTGGTCGGTGTGGCCAGCGTATGCCCGCGCAATGGCGTAGCCGAAGTTGCGCTCAACCCAGGTCAGTGTGGTATGGCGGAGCCAGTGAGTGCTGATCTGTTGCGTGGCGACCCAGGGAAGATGAGCGCCGATGCGGACCCAGAGGTGGTCGTATCGGCGGGACGTGATTGCCCGTCCGTCTCTGTAGCGCAGCAGTCGGCCGCCCATCGGAGTGGGACGCTCGTGGACGTGCCGCTGAAGGTGCGTCATCAAGGTGGGGGAGATCGGCTGCCAGCGGAGTGTGTCACCCTTCTCCCGGAGACGGATCAGGCATTGGTCGGAGTCGAGGTCATCGGGCCGTAGCGCCAACGCGCCCCCGCGTCGACAGGCGGTTTCGGTGTGCAGGCGCAGGATGAGCGCATCGAGTGCGGGGTCGTTGCCGGTCGTCGCGGCGATGTGGTTGATTTCGGCTAGCCGCGCATCGGGGACGGCCCGGCGGGTGGACGGCAGCCGCCGGGGCTTGGCCACTTTCAGGGCGGGGTTGTCGGCCGCCTTCAGGTGGCCGTCGTTGTCGGCGTGCCGATAAACGCAGCGCAGAGCCGCGATGAGATGCTCGGCGGCGCTGCGCCCACCACGAGCGTTTCTGCGCGCGACGACACGGGTTCGGACGTGTTCGGCGAGCTGCTTGATTTCCGAGGGTGTGGGCTCGTCGAGTCGTCGTTGAGCCCACTGCTCCAGGATGCGGTTCCAGTACGTGCCGTACATGCGGCGTGTCCCCTCCGTCACGGCCCCGCTCACGACCGGGATGTACTCGGCGAACGTGGGGACCCGTGACCTGTGCCGAGGTGCGCAGAGCAGGTCCTCTGGCGAGATGCCCAGCCCCGCCAGCAACACGCGTGCCGCGTCAAGCTCAGCAGAACCGGTCATGCGGACTCACCACCGACCGGTCCGAGGCGGTGATGCCGCTGGGCGGTGAGGTCGTCGAGCACCGCGGGCGGGTAGATCACGAGCTGGCGCTGAGGCGGGTCGGCGGCGAGGAGCACGCGGTCTCCCGGTTCCAGGCCGCATCGACGCCGGATGAGGGCGGGTAACCGGAGATGGCCCTGGCCGGTGACCCGGAACTCGCCATCGGGGCGCGCGTGGACGACAAGCAAGCCCACCGCTTCGCGGATATCCAGGCGAAGCCCCGCCGACCAGCCCAACGCCCGCATGATGGTGCGATCGGCGAGCCGGCCGCGATCATCCAGCGCCGCCAACCCGTAGACGTACACCGTGCCGCGCCGCACGGTCAACGTCGGAAGAGGCAACCGCCGACGAGACGGCGGCACCCCGCCAGGGGCTCCTACCACAACCCCGTCACGGTCCGGGGAGCCCGCTGGAGGAACAACCGGGGCGATGACGGCCGCGCTCACCGCCGACCCCCCCGCGTCGCGGGACCACCAAGGGCGGGAGCTGCACACTCCGTGTGGTCGAGCGCACTCCAACACCGATACGTCAGATGTGGCAGGCGTGCCACGCCGCTGTGTCCGAGGGGGGACCTGCATCCGGTTGGATGCCACGGTGACCCCGGCGCACTCGGACAAGGAGCTGGCGGAGCCGAACTTCAAGGGGTTCGGCCACCACCCCTTGCTGTCCTACTGTGACAACACCGGTGAGCCGCTAGCCGGGATGATGCGCTGCGGCGGTGCGGGCTCGAACACGGTGGCCGATCACCTCACGGTGCTGGAAGACTCGATCGCTGCGCTGCCACCGGCCTCCCGGCGGCGGCTGATGGTGAGCTGCGATGGTGCTGGTGCCAGCCATGGGCTGATCGACCGCCTGGAGGAGCTCGCCGCCCGGCCCGGGTATCAGCTGGTCTACTCGGTGGGCTGGGATCTGGGAGCCCGGGAACGCGCGGCCATCAGCCAGGTCCCCGAGCAAGCCTGGCAGGTCGCGATCGATCACGCGGGGACGCTGCGGGAACGCCGCACCGAGGACGCCTGCCCGCACGCCCGGTGTGCGCATGAGCGGTGCTGGCAGGAACAAGCGCACGTCAGCGAGCTGACCGGGCTCCTGCGCGAAGGCCCCGGCGGTGACCAGCTCGCCGGCTGGCCACCCAGCATGGGCATCTTCGCCCGCCGCGAGCGCCCCCACCCGGGCGCTCAGCTGAGCTTATTCGAGGCCCACGACGGCTGGCGGTACTCCCTGTGGGTGACCAACCAGCCCACCAGCCAGCGGGGCTGGCGCGCCAATCCCGCCTACATCGACGCGACCCACCGGGTCCATGCCCGGGTCGAAGACGGCATCCGCACCGGCGAGGACTGCGGCATCGGCCACTTTCCCTCCCACGACTTCGCGATCAACTCCGCCTGGCTGGCCGTCTCGTTGATCGCGGCCACCCTGCTGGCCTGGCTGCGGCTGCCGGCCCTGGAAGGCGACCTGGTCCGCGCCGAACCGAGAACCCTGCGCTACAAGATCTTGCACGCCGCCGCCCGGCTGACCCACAGCGGGCGACGGCGCCGGCTGAAAATCTCCCGAACCTGGCCCTGGGCCACCGCGATCACCACCGCCTGGACCCGCCTCAGCGCCCTGCCCCAGGCCCCCTGACCAGCACAAAGAAACCCCCGCGATCAGGAAAGGAACAAACCAGGGACCCGTGGAAACCCGGCCACCCCGGCCCACCAGCCGGGTCACTGTCATACCCGGACCCCAAAATCAAGATCCTAAACGAGGCTCAACGCCCGTCCCAGACCAGCCACCGATCAAGGCGAATGATCAAGGCTAGGGGTCTGATCCGGAGGGAATGGTCGTGGTGTCCGGGCGTTGGGCCGCCAAGACAACTACGATCCCGGACGTGTTATCCACTCATTTGAGTGAAAAAATTCCCTTTCTGCTCCTAGAAAGATATACTCTCGCGCTCCACGCAACTCCTACCACTTGGAGGTGATGTGCCAACAACCCGGCCATAACCACACCGCCCACCGGCCCCGCCACAGGTGAGCATCACCGCACAACCCAACCAGTCCCGCCACCACTCCCGATCACCGACACCCTCACCGCGCACATTCAGCACCTCGTCGCCCAAGCACCACCGCTCACCGACACCCAGCGCGCCGCACTACGAGCCATCCTCCAACCTCGCAAACCAGTCAAAACCAGGCACTAAAACTCACCTACAACACAGCCCGCCCCCGCAAGCGACACACACTGTCCGCTCCCGGGGGCGGGCCACTCCCCGCGACATGCCACCCCCGCCCCCTCCACTGAGCAGGGGCGACCAACGAGCTTCCCCGCAGCCCAGACACCGGATGTCACCCATAGGTGTGGCTCGCCTCCCTGTACCGATCCAAAACCCTGGTTCAGGTCGGTGGCCTGCTGTTTTGTTGAGTGGGTCAGGCTGCTCGGTGGTATTCGTTGATCATATCGTCGAGTATGCGGTGGCGTTGGATCAGACCGTGGTTTGGGATGGTGGCTAGTGGCCGGTGAGAGTTGTAGTGCCGGGCGTACTCGGACAGGACCCTGGTGGCGTGGCGTTCGTTGTAGATCAGAATGCGGTTAGTGCACTCGCCGCGGATGGTGCGCACGAACCGCTCGGCATAACAGTTCGCCCGGGGAGTCCGCGGCGGTGTGGTGATGATCGTGATGTTCTCGCTGCGGAACACGGTGTCGAAGCTGGTGGTGAACTTGGCGTCTCTGTCCCGGATGAGGAAGCGAAACGAGCTGATCCGATCACCCAGATCCATGGCCAGGTTGCGAGCGGTCTGCGTGACCCACTGCCCCCTCGGGTGAGCGGTCACCCCCAGGATATGTACGCGGCCAGCAGCCCCTCGGCCTGACTGCGCAGGAACGTGCGCCACGAGGTGTCCGCCTCCCGGGGCGCCGGGCTACTGCCGTGGGCGCGCAGGATCCGCCGCACGGTCGCTTCACTCAGCTGACAACCCAAACCGAGGACTTCGCCATGTACTCGCCGATATCCCCACTGGGGATTCTCGCGCCCGAGTCGGTAGATCACTTCGCGGATTTGGCTGTTCGGCGATGGGCGGCCTGGCCGGTTCGGGTACCGCCACCGGTGGCCTACCAGGCGACGGTGCCAGGCCAGCAACGTGGCCGGTCTGACCAGCCTGTGCATCCCCAGCTGTCGTGGCAGCAGCCGGGCCAACGCGGAGAGGACTGCGCGCTCCGGCCACGAGGGGCGTGGCTGGCCGACTTGGCGACGCAAGACCGCGACCTCGTGCCGCAACACCAGCAGCTCGGCAGCGACCGCGGACTTGCAGCACGCAAGGATCGCCAGCCACCGGAACAAGTACACCATGATCAGATAGAGGAGTCGGAAGCACACGACCGACGATCATGCCTGATCCTGATCTTTCCCTAACCCACAGGTCAACCGCGCACACAAGGTTCTGAAGCGGTACACCCCCTCCAGCCACCCGACAGGATCGTGTGCGCGCAGCGAGGGTGGTGGCGTGAGCCAACATGGTTACAACTAGGTGCATGGCTCACGCTACAACGCCGAGGAGTTCCTCGCGGCGGTGCGGCCGCGAGTGGCAATCGTCAGTGTTGGAGCGCATAACAGTTACGGCCAGCCCAGCCAGCACGTGCTTGACGCGCTGACCGAGACCGGCTCCCGGGTGATGCGGACCGACCTGAATGGCGATGTCGCGGTGGTGGCTGGCCCCAGGCTCCAGGTGGTTGCACGTGGAGCGATGGTGCGAGCACCCTGAGCCGAGGTATGCCAACCGTGCACCCGCCGGGTGTGCGGCTGCGTGTGGCGGTTGAGTACCACCGTGGGCTGAGTACCACCGTGGGTTCAGTACCGCAGCGGGTTGAGTACCGCCGTGGCGGGTTAGTGTCGCAGTCCCTTGGTGGCCTGAAGAACACTGCTCAGCAGTCCGTCGAAGGATCTGTCCTGCTGTGGGTCGGCGGTCTGTGGTGCGGCTCCGCTGAGTCCGTCGTTGCCCGTGCGTGCACCATTGGCGTCATGGCGAGGCGCCGTGGGGCCTGCCGCGAAGGTTCCGGAGCCGGCTGGTCTCGCTGAGGCGGCCGCGACGGAGGCTGTCGAAGCAGGGACACCTTGTCGCGGCGCCTCCCGCACCGGAGCCCGCCGCACTGGGAGGTCTCTGAGGGGCGAGCCCCACTGTGGGGCCGCTCCTGGTTCCCACGGAGCGGCGTGGCCCGGACCCGGGAGCGAAGCTGTGGAGCTCCTCGGGGGCAGCTGCTGTGATTCCGTCACGGTCGGGCTGGCCGACGGCGGTGCGATCGACCCCGCCTTATCCCCGGCTAGTGGCGGCGAGCCCCCGTGCACAACGGTGGCCGGTCAGTGCCATGGCGGATCCAGCGAACAGTGACCCCAGGGTGCGTGCCGTCGGCCGCCACGAGCCGGGAGACGCGGACGAATAGCCGGCGACCATCGGTCAGGCACGCTCCTTTCGTGGTTCGTGGGGCGAGCCTCGAGGACCCGTCACCATACGTCGACGAGACTGTACCGTGTGCTACCGACGACGGGCTGGGATGATATCTGAGATCTGCGAGGAACGCGGCCGGATCAGCTTCCGAGGGCCTCGCGGACGGCCTTGGCGTTCGGCGCCACAGTGGCTCGCGGTCCCAGGTGGTCCTCCACAGCGTCCAGGGTCTTGAGCCCGTCGCCGGTGATGAGCAGGACGGTTTCGGCGTCGGGGTCCAGCCGGCCGTACTCGATGAGCTTCTTCGCGCAGGCCACCGTTACTCCCCCGGCGGTCTCAGCGAAGATCCCTTCGGTGCGGGCCAGCAGCCGGATACCCCCCACCACCTCGGCGTCGGTGACGTCCTCGATCGCGCCGCCCGTGCGGCGGACGGCATCCAACACATAGGGGCCGTCGGCGGGCGCACCGATCGCCAGCGAGCGAGCGATGGTGTCCGGCCGGACCGACACGACCACGTCGCGGCCGGCCTTGAAGGCCGCGGACACCGGTGAACAGCCGGTGGCCTGGGCCCCGAACACCCGGTACGGCACCGGCTGCACGAGGCCCAGTTCGGTGAGCTCGCGGAAACCCTTGTCCACCTTGGTCAGCTGCGAGCCGGAGGCGATCGGCACCACGATCTGATCGGGCAACCGCCAACCGAGCTGTTCGGCGACCTCGTAACCCAGTGTCTTGGATCCCTCAGCGTAATAGGGCCGGACGTTGACATTGACGAATGCCCAGTCCTCGTGTTCTGCGGCGAGCTCGGTGGCCAGCCGGTTGACGTCGTCGTAGGTGCCGTCCACCGCGATCAGCGCACCGTCGTAGACCGCAGTGGTGAGCACCTTGGCTCGCTCCAACGAGGAGGGGATGAGCACCACCGACTCCCAGCCGGCGCGTGCGGCAGCGGCGGCCACCGCGTTCGCGAGGTTGCCGGTCGACGGGCAGGCGAGTACCCGGAAACCGAGCTGCCGAGCGGCCGCCAGCGCGACCGCCACCACCCGGTCCTTGAAGGAATGTGTCGGGTTGCCGGTGTCGTCCTTGACCCACAGCCGGCGGACCCCGAGCGCCTTGGCGAGCCGGTCGGCGCGGACCAGCCGGGTCAGGCCGGGCTGGGTGTTCAGGTGTTCGTCGACGTCGTCCGGCACTGGCAGCAGCCCACGGTAGCGCCAGATCGACGGGGGCCCCGACTCGATGTCCGAACGGCTGACGCGCCCGAAGTCGTAGCCGACCTCCAGCGGTCCGAAGCACTCGGCGCAGGCGAACTCTGCGGCCAGTGGTGTGCTGAACCCACATTCCCGACACACCAGCCGGCGTGCGGGTCCTAGGTCTATGTCAGAGGTGGTCCTGGTACCGATCGTGCCGGTGCTGAGCGTGCCAACCATCGCGAGGTCTCTCCTCATCTCTCCCGCACGGCGGGTCGGAATTGGCACCGTGATCGCAAGTGGCCTCGCGGTATGCAGACATGCGCGTCCGCTCGCGTCGGTTGCCGGGGCTTCGTCGGGCCGATCCCTCTGCCCCTCTGGATGAGCTGTGTTCAGTTGTGGTCTTCACCGTACGTCACTCAGTACCAGCCGCCCAGGCGAGTCCACGATGCGGGAGCACACGCTCGGGTCGCTGCCCGATGCGAGGATGGGCGGCGTGAACTCCACGACGGTCACGTCCGCGCCGCTGCACCTGATCCTCGGCGAGGAGGAGCTGCTGGTCGAGCGGGCCGTGCAGGCTGTCGTCGATGCGCAACGGCGGGTCGACCCGCAGATCGAAGTGCGCCGACTGCGCACCACCGACCTGGTTCCCGGCGAACTTCGCGAGCTGCTCAGCCCGTCGCTGTTCGCCCAGGGGCGGGTGGTGGTACTGGGTGGCGCCCACGAAGCGGGTAAGGACATCGCCGATGCGGTCCTGGACCATGCGCGCCATCTGTCGAGGTGCGCGGAAGGTGCGGAAGGCATTGTCCTCGTCGTGGTGCACGCGGGGGGCGCTCGCGGTAAGGCGCTCCTCGACGCGCTGCGCGCGGCCGGTGCCGCAGTCATCGAATGCCCTCGGGTCACCCGCTTCGAGGACCGGGCCGGCTTCATTCGCGAGGAGGTCCACCGGGTCGGTGGGCGGATCAGCGCGAGTGCGGTCACCGCCCTGTTCGATACGGTCGGTTCCGACCTGCGTGAGCTCGCCTCGACGGCGGCCCAGTTGACCACCGACAGCGGTGGCTCGGTCGACGAGGCCGCGGTGCGCCGCTACCACCGGGGGCGTGCTGAGGTCACCGGTTTCTCGGTCGCGGAGAAGGTGATGACCGGGGACCGCGCCGGTGCTCTGGAGATGCTGCGCTGGGCGATGCAGCTGGGCGTGCCGCACGTCCTGGTCGCCGACGCGCTGGCTGACGCCGTGCGCACGGTCGCCCGGGTGAGCGCCTCTGGCCGCGCTGACCCGTACCGGCTTGCCAGCACGCTGGGAATGCCACCGTGGAAGGTCAAGAAGGCGATGGCGCAGGCCCGCGGCTGGGAGCACGCCGGGCTGGCCCAGGCGATCCAGCTGGTGGCGGCGCTCAACGCCGACGTCAAGGGAGTGGCTGCGGACGCTGGTTACGCACTGGAACGCGCGGTGCTCGCACTGTGCGCCGCCCGCCGCCGCTGAGCTGCGTTACAGCCGGCCGCCGCACGGTGGCGTCAGAGGCACGGTGGCGTCAGAGCTGGTTGGCCCGCAGAGCCATCGCTGACTTGCGGTTCGCCGCTTGGTTGCGGTGGACGACACCCTTGCTCACGGCCTTGTCCAGGGCCCGGCTGGCGGTCTGCAACTCGCCCAGCGCTCGGTCCTTGTCGCCGGCAGCCGCAGCCTCGCGGAACCGGCGGATCGCGGTCTTCAACGACGACTTGATGGACTTGTTGCGCAGTCGCGCCTTCTCGTTGGTCCGGATCCGCTTCAGCTGCGACTTGATGTTGGCCACGCGTCTACCTTCGATCTCGCCTTCGGGGGGTGTGCCGTGGCGCGGCACGGTGGACGATCGTAACAGCCGGTATGACCGCCCCACGACCAAACCCCGGACGAAAGCCGGTAGGACGGGGAGATGGAGGTACGGGGAGATGGAGGTATTGAGCAGCCGCATCCTGCTCCACCCGCGGGATCGCGAGCGTTCGACGGTATTCTACCGGGACGTGCTGAGACTCGCGGTCCACCGCGAGTTCCCTGGCGGTACGGTCTTCGTCCTCGGGGGTGGCTTCCTGGAGGTGTCGGGAGAGTCCGCTTCGGGCCCGACTGCGGCGACTGCGGTGTGGCTGCAGGTCCGCGACCTGGCGGCGACAGCGGCCGAGCTCGTTCAGCGGGGGGTCCAGGTGCTCCGGGAGCCGCGTCGTGAACCGTGGGGACTGGACGAGATGTGGATCGCCGACCCGGACGGCCTACGGCTGGTGATCGTCGAGGTGCCCACTGACCACCCGCTGCGTACCGACCAACGGGGCCACGGTGAGCAGATCTGAGACGGTAGGGCAGGAACGTACCGTCCTGAACCAGCCGCACCCGGTCGCCTGCGGGGTCTTCGTGGCAGCGTGCCTCGTGCGACCATGACGTGATCCCCTGCCGCCACCCGAGGACTGCTGAGTGACCACGTTCGCCGACAAGACGTTCACCCCTCCCGAGCTGATCCGCAACTTCTGCGTCATCGCGCACATCGACCACGGAAAGTCCACCCTGGCCGACCGCATGCTGCAGCTCACCGGCGTGCTCGACGCGCGCAACTACCGTGCGCAGTACCTCGACCGGATGGACATCGAGCGCGAGCGGGGCATCACCATCAAGGCGCAGAACGTCCGGCTGCCGTGGCGGGTCGACGGTGTCGACCACGTGCTGCACCTGATCGACACCCCCGGTCACGTGGACTTCACCTACGAGGTATCCCGCGCGCTGGAGGCCTGCGAGGGCGCCGTGCTGCTGGTGGACGCCGCACAGGGCATCGAGGCGCAGACGCTGGCGAACCTGTATCTGGCGCTGGAGAAAGACCTCCGGGTCATCCCGGTGCTCAACAAGATCGACCTCCCGGCGGCCGAGCCGGACCGCTATGCCGCCGAGCTGGCGCACATCCTCGGCTGCCGGCCCGACGACGTGCTGCGGGTCAGCGCGAAGACGGGCCAGGGCGTGCGGGAGCTGCTCGACGTGGTGGTCGCGCAGGTCCCGGCCCCGGTCGGGGACAGTGCGGCGCCGACCCGAGCGATGATCTTCGACTCGGTCTACGACTCCTACCGGGGGGTGGTCACCTACATCCGGGTGGTGGACGGGCGGATCGTGCCGAGGGACCGGATCCGGATGATGTCCACCAACGCCACCCACGAGCTGCTTGAGGTCGGCATCATCTCGCCTGATCAGAAGCCATGTGACGGCTTGGGCGTAGGTGAGGTCGGCTACCTCATGACCGGGGTGAAGGACGTCCGGCAGTCCCGCGTCGGGGACACCGTCACCAGCGAGCGGGACGGCGCCACCGTCGCGCTGTCCGGCTACCGCACTCCCACGCCGATGGTGTTCGCCGGGCTGTACCCGATGGACGGCTCGGACTACCCGGAGCTGCGCGATGCGCTGGACAAGCTGCGGCTCAATGACGCCGCGCTGAGCTACCAGCCGGAGACCTCCGCCGCACTCGGGTTCGGTTTCCGCTGCGGGTTCCTCGGCCTGCTGCACCTGGAGATCACCCGGGACCGGCTGGAGCGTGAGTTCGGCCTCGACCTCATCTCCACCGCGCCCAATGTGGTCTACCGGGTGGTCCGCGACGACAGCACCGAGCAGATCGTCACCAACCCCGCGGACTGGCCCGACGGCAAGGTCGCGCAGGTGCACGAACCGGTGGTCCGCTGCACCGTCATCGCCCCGTCGGAGTTCGTCGGCACGATCATGGAACTCTGCCAGGGCCGCCGCGGCGCCCTGCTGGGGATGGACTATCTGTCGGCGTCGCGGGTGGAGCTGCGCTACACCCTGCCGATGGCCGAGATCGTGTTCGACTTCTTCGACGCGCTGAAGTCCCGCACTCGTGGCTACGCCTCCATGGATTATGAGGAGGCCGGCGAGCAGGTCGCCGACCTGGTCAAGGTGGACATCCTGCTGCAGGGCGAGCCGGTGGACGCGTTCTCCGCGATCGTGCACCGGGAGGCCGCCTACGGCTACGGCACCGCGATGGCGGCCAGGCTGCGCAAGCTCATCCCGCGCCAGCAGTTCGAGGTGCCGATCCAGGCCGCGATCGGCTCACGGATCATCGCCCGGGAGACCATCCGCGCCATCCGCAAAGACGTGCTGGCCAAGTGCTACGGCGGGGACATCACCCGCAAGCGCAAGCTGCTGGAGAAGCAGAAGGAGGGCAAGAAGCGGATGAAGACCATCGGGCGGGTCGAGGTCCCGCAGGAGGCCTTCGTCGCCGCGCTGTCCACCGACGACTCCGCGAAACCCGGCAAGAAGTAGTGATCACCGGTTGTGTGCCTACAACGACACGATGTGTCGCCCCAGGCACATAAACCGTGATCAAGATCTGTGCACCGAAGTGTCGGGGGCCTGTGCCAGGCTTGGCGGGGTCTGAAAGGAGGGGGACCATGACGGCTATGAGCGCTGACCCTGGTTTCGCCGGGGTCGCTGCGGGTCGCCCGTTCACGGTGCATGACCTGGAGGCGATGCCCGATGACGGCCACCGCTACGAGCTCATCGACGGGGTGCTCATCGTGACCCCGGCCCCCGGCTGGCATCACCAGCAGGGCAGTGGTGCGCTGTTCGTGCGGCTCTGGAATGCCTGCACACCTGAGTTCCGGGTGCTCTCGGCGCCCTTTGGCGTTCGAACCTCGGTCCACAACGAACTCCAGCCCGACATTCTGGTGGCCCGCTACGGCGACCTCACGCCGAAGAACCTGCCGGTGGCACCGGTGCTCGCGGTCGAGGTGCTGTCGGAGAGCACCGCGCTCAACGACCTGAACAATAAGAAGGCCGCGTACGAGCGGATGAGAACCGAGTCGTACTGGGTGGTCGATCCGGAGCCGCCTGGCGGTCTTACTGTGTTCGAGCTCGACCCCAGGGGTCGATACGCGCAAGTCGCGAGCGTCTGCGGGGACGAGAAGTTCACTGCCGAGCGACCGTTCCCGATCACCATCATCCCGGCCCGGCTGCTGGACGGCTTGCGCCAGTAGCACGGTTTCCCGCGTTCCGGAGCCAGAACGCGGTAGTCGTTGGTCAGCGGGTAAAGACGATCTTGCCGGCGGTGTCGCCGTCGAGCATCGCCGTGAAGCCCCGCTCGGCCTCGGACATCGCCAGCTCGGCGCCGATCCGCGGGCGCACCCCGGTGATGTCCAGAAAGGACAGCAGGTCCCGCAGCTCCTCGCGGGTACCCATGGTGGAGCCGACCATCCGCAGCTGCAGGAAGAACAGCCGCCGCAGTTCGGCGCGCTCAGCGTCGCCGCTGGTGGCGCCGCTGCAGACGAGGACGCCCCCCGGCTTGAGCGACTTCACCGAATGCGACCAGGTGGCCCTGCCGACTGTCTCGAACACCGCGTCCACCCGCTCGGGCAGCCGGGCGCCGGGCTCGAACGCCTGGTGCGCACCCAGCGAGCGGGCCAGCTCGCGCTTGTCCTCGGTGCGCCCGGTCACCCAGACTCGCATCCCGGTGGCCCTGCCGAGCTGCACCAACGCGGTGGACACCCCGCCCGAGGCGCCCTGCACCAGCATGGTCTGGCCGGCCCGCAGGCCGGATCTGACGAACAGCATCCGGTAGGCGGTGAGCCAGGCGGTGCCCATGCAGGCCGCCTCCGGGAAGGTCAGTGACGGCGGCTTGGGCACCACGTTGCGGGCCGGCACCACGACGGTGTCGGCGAAGGTGCCCGGCAGCGTCTCGGTGAGCAGCGTGCGGCCCGGATCCAGGGTCTCGTCGCCGATCCAACCTGGGCTGCTCAGCACCGGGTAGATCACCACCTCGGTGCCGTCGGGCAGCACGCCGGCACCGTCACATCCCAGGATCATCGGGAACCGTTCGGGTGCGATGTTCACTCCGCGCAGCGTCCACAGGTCGTGCATGTTCAGGCTGGCCGCGACGACAGTGACCGCCACGGTGCCCTCGGGCACTTCTGGGTCAGGGCGGTCTCCGATGCGCAGCGCGGCCAGCGGGTCGTGGGGGTTCGGCTCGGAGGCGTAGACGGCGAACATGCCGCCCAACCTAGTGCCGGCCACTGGCGGACATCTCCGAGCGAGCTACCCTGCGGTTGTGCTGTGGGTGGGGTGGGACGCGGTGAGCCAGTGGTGGGACGGGGTGGAACTGTGGCTCACCCAGCTCCGGTTCGCGCCGCAGGTGGCCTTGCTCATGCTGGTGCTGCTGCCGGTCTGCTGGTGGGCCGCCCAGGCGCTGGACAGGGCGGTTGGCCTGATCTTCGAACGGTTCGGTCACCGCTACGCCGCGGACGCGCAGGATCCGGAGGAGTCCCGGTGAGCTCCCGCCATCGGGTCAGCGCCGCGCTGGTCGGCCTGCTCGTGCTGGTGGTCGGTGGCGCCCTGGGGCGCCACGCGCTGTCCGCACCGCCCGTCGATGACCAGCCCTCGGTGGTCGCCTCGGCGGCCGGCCTGCCGGTACGCGCCTTGTCGCAGCTACCGCCGCAGGCCGCACAGGTGTGGCAGCTGATCCAGCACGGTGGTCCGTTCCCCTACCGGCAGGACGGGGTGGTGTTCGGCAACCGGGAGAGACGCCTGCCGCTGCGGCAGTCCGGCTTCTACCGGGAGTACACCGTCCCGACACCGGGAGAGCACGGCCGGGGCCCCCGCCGGCTGATCACCGGCGGTGCCGCCGAGCTGTACTACACCGGCGATCACTATGTGTCCTTCGTCGCGGTCGACCCGAAGCGGTAAGCCGTGCCGCGTTACGTCCCCGATGCCGCTCGTGCACTCGCCGAAGCTCGTGACCGGGGTGCGCCAGCGCATCTGGTGGGCCCGGTGACCAGCAAGGCCGAGGCACTGGAGGCGATCGGCGTCGCCCTGGGTTTCCCGACCTGGTATGGCCGCAACCTCGACGCGCTGCACGACTGCCTGACCGACCTGTCCGGTGAGCACGTGCTCGTCTGGGCAGGACACCGCCGGCTCGAGGCCGCCGACCCCGAGGGCTACCGCGCCGTCCTCGCGGTGCTCGACGCAGCCACCTCGCTGTCCGTCCTGCTCGCCGACGCCTGATCGCCCTGACCGCTGTTCGGAGCCGAATCGCGGTCAGCGCACGCGGGCCGATCGCCGTTCGGAGCCGAATGGCGGCCGGACCCAGGCCGGCGGGCGCTTCTGGGTGAAGGCGCGGATGCCTTCCTGGGCCTCTGCTGACGCGAAGCGTGCGGCGGACAGCTCGAGCATCGCCGCGAAGTCCGGCGTGGGACGGCCGCGCGGTAGCTGCTTGGTCAAGGCCAGCGCCTGGGGCGCGCCCTTGATGAGCATTCCGGTGTAGCGGTCCACCTCGGAGTCGAGCTGGTCGGCCGGTACCGCGCTGTTGAGCAGGCCGATGGCGAGTGCCCTGGTGGCGTCGAAGGTCTCCCCGGTGAGGAACAGCTCGTGCGCCGCGCGGGGCAGCACCCGGGGCAACACGGTCACCGAGATCACCGCAGGCACCACACCGAGTCGCACCTCGGTGAACGCGAAGGTGGTGTGCGCTGCCGCGACGGCGATATCAGCGGCCGCGACCAGGCCGATCCCGCCGGCGCGGGCGTGCCCGGCCAGCTTGGCGACGACCGGTTTCGGATGCGTCCCGATCCCCTCCAGGATGGGGGGCAACTCGTTCACCGCCGCCGGGGGTTCGGTGAGGTCCATCCCGGCGCAGAACACCGGACCGGTGTGCTCGAGCACCACCACCCGCACCGAGTCGTCGTCGGCGGTGCGCTCCAGGGCGTCCAGCAGCTGAGCGCGCAGCGGTGCGGACATCGCATTGCGGTTGGCGGGGGAGTCCAGCGTGATGGTGGCGATCCCGGACAGCACGGTCAGGTGCACCAGCTCGGTGGTCATGGTGCCGACCGTAGTGTGGTGCTGGGTGTGCACACCTTCCGCGACGTGTCGTACCCGGCGCAGCTGCGCGAGATCCACCAGGTGCCGCCCGTGCTCTTCAGCCGGGGGATGCTGCACCCCAGCGATCCGGCGGTATCAGTGGTCGGGTCCCGGTGGCCCTGCGACCGGAGCGTGGACTGGGCATCGGAGGTGTCGACCGCGCTGGTGTCAGCCGGGATCACGGTCGTCTCCGACCTGGCGGCAGGCATCGACACCGCCGCTCATACCGCGGCGCTGGACGCCGGAGGGCGGACGGTCGCCGTGCTCGGCACCGGGATCAACCGCGTCTACCCCGCCGCAAACCGGGATCTACAGGAGCGCATCGCGTGTGAAGGCCTGGTGTCGTCCCGTCCCGGTTCTGGCCCGATGCCCTGGCGACCAGGACGTCGTTTCCGCTTCGCAACGCCACGATGAGCGGTTACGGTCGAGCCACGATCGTCGTCGAGGCGGGCGAGGCCAGTGGCGCCCGGATCCAGGCGCGGGTGGGTGTCGAGCACGGCCGGGCGGTGATCCTCCGCGACCGCGTGGTGTGGGCGAACGACTGGGCACGATCACGATCTCCTCTCCGTCCTCTCAGCGGGAGCATGCCGTGAGGATTCCTCCGGACGGACCGATGCAAGCGATCGGTCGCCGGAGTTCGACTTCTTCTTCGTCGTCCATGATGATGCTCGCAACGCGAGGCGACAGTGTCACGCGAAGCTGTGGCCTCGCTGGTTGACTTCGTCTAGTCCAGGCGACGAACGGCGGCTAGGCCGGCGGCGGCGACGCCCCGTCCGCGATCCTGACGCTGTAGCGCGGGGAACAGAGTTCGGTCATCAATGGTGACGATCATGGCGCTAGCGTGATGGCTGAAGCTGGAGGAGCCGCCCACCGGTGAGTTCGTGACGAGGCGGTTCACCGAGGACGACGACCCGCCGTGTGCCCGGTGAACGACCCGGACGGCACCAACTACAGGCAGCCGGATCGTGACTGATCGGCAGCGCGCTCGTGATTGGTGTCCTATGTTACCGGAACGCCTCGCGCTTGATCCGAGAAGTGTCGTACGGCAGCCACCATGGCGTGCGGCAGCATCTAGTGGTGGAGGTCGCGGTGACGGCTGCCCGGCCGTCGTCACCCTGGCGTCCAGCGGGAAAGGCGGACATGAGTGGTCTGACGGGTAAGTGCACCGGCGAGCGCATCAAGCATTTCCGCAACAGGGTCGGAATGAGCCGACCCGTTCTCGGCGGGCTGGTGGGGCGCGGTGCGGAGTGGGTGAAGGCCGTCGAGACCGGTCGGTTGCAGGTGCCCCGGCTGCCGATGCTGTTGCGTATCGCGCGAGCGTTGGACGTGCGCGACCTGGCCGAGCTGACCGGGGACGGTTACGCGGTGCCGGTACAAGCCTTCACCGGCGAAGCGCACGCCGCGCTGTCCGCGGTGCAGGAAGCTGACGACCCGTACGGCATCGCGGGCGGCGCGTGGGCGCTGACCGGCGCGCTGCGGGACACCGGGCGCTGGGAGGAAGCCATCACGGTTGCGCTCGGTGGAGCGCGGCAGCTCGAACCGTGGTTGAACCGCACCTCCGATGACGACTGGCGTGGCATGTGGGGGGCACTGCAGTTCGAGGTGGGCTATGTGCCCGCCCGTCGCGGTCGGCACGGTGAGGCTTGGGGGTACTGGGAGCGGGCCAACGAGATGGCCCGGCGGTTAGGTCCGCGGTACCGGCATGTGCCGACGTCGTTCAGCACCACTGTGATGAATGCCCACGCGGTCACGCTGGACGTGGAGCTGCGCCGTCCCGGCGATGCGATGCGCACCGCGAACGGCTTCGACGCCAACGAGATTCCGTCGCTTGCCCGGCGCAGCAGGCACCTGATCGAAGTCGCTCGCGCCCATCATCAGCGTCATGACGGTCCAAGCACTTATGCGATGTTGTACGCCGCCGAGCGCACCGCGCCGGACACCATCCGCTTCAACGGTTACGCCCGCGACATCCTGCTCTCCCTCGCCGCAGCCCCGCCCACTGGGCTACGAGACGACGTCCATGCGCTCTGCGACCGAGTAGGCGTCCGGCCGTAACAACCAGTACGGGTCTGAAACGTACCCACCTGGCTGATCATCAGCCCTAGCGTACCCCCACATACGGGGGTGATGCAGTTGTCGTTCGTGTTCAGTGCCGTGCTCGCGCCGCACTCGGAATGGCCCTTCGTGTGGTTCCCGCTCGCCGGACAGCGCCACGCCATCGACGTCCAGTGGCCGGATCTGGTATTGCCTTGAGGATTATGCAAAATCCTCCTTGAAGAAGTATAGGCCGATAGCGGCTCGAAACGAGGACAAGAAGGTCTTCAACGGCCTTCTGTAATCAGTGAAGAGGATCCGCCATGTCTTGAGGTTGGCGAT
>Ga0213882_10000197_pt1 | contig 24475 bp, 21 predicted proteins | sample BarmaccoBMER_R09_FD_160106 | JGI IMG/M metagenome (GOLD analysis project Ga0213882, IMG submission 160106) | Barbacenia macrantha exposed rock microbial communities from rupestrian grasslands, the National Park of Serra do Cipo, Brazil - ER_R09 ...
TGCGCGTGGCGAGTTTTAGCGGCATCGCGCGGCAGCTGATCCACTTCGCGCAGTTCGGCTTACCGCTCGACCAGGCCACGAACGATGCGCGCCGCGAGATCGCCGTCACCAACGCGGAGATCGTCGACGCGGTTCACAAGTGGCTGCGTCCGAACGACTTCGTTCGCGTGATTACGGGACCCGCGCCGCAGTGAGACGACTAGAGGTTCCCTAGTAGAGCTTCAAATACTGTTCGCGTTCCCACGGGTGAACGGCGCGACGGTACCGGTCGTACTCTTCGAGTTTGGCGTCGCGAAACGCGTGATAGAGATGGTCGCCGAGCGAGGCGCGCACGACTAAGTCGTCGTCGAGCTCCGCGATCGCTTGCCGGAGGGACGTCGGCAGCGTTCCGATCCCGCGCTCGCGGCGTTCGGCATCGCTCAACCCGTAGGTCGAACCGGCGAGCGGCGGTCCCGGCAGCGTGCGGTTTGTAACTCCGTCCGCCGCCGCACCGATCAGCGCCGCGAACGCTAGATATGGATTGCACGCGGGGTCGGGGCTGCGCATTTCGACGCGCGGCTGCTTCGTGGCCGGCACGCGCACCAGCGCGTTAGGACTGCGTTCCGACCAGACCGTGTAGATCGGCGCGTCCCACGCCGCGACCAGGCGCTTATACGAGTTTACGGTCGGGTTGCAAATCGACGTGAGCGCGGACGCATGCGCGAGAAGACCGCCGGCAACATACAGCGCGGTTTCCCGCTCAGTGTCTTCGCGCAGGAGAAAGTCCGCATGCAAGCCGCTCCCGGCGCGCTCTGCGAGCGGCTTGGGCATGAACGTCGCGTCGAGTCCGAATTCGGTCGCGACGTGTTTGGCGACCGCGCGTAGCGTCAGGGCGTGATCGGCGGCCGCCAGCGGATCGTCGTGCGCGATGTCGATCTCGTGTTGCCCCGCGCCGTGCTCGTGATGCGCCGAAACGACCGGTACTGCCATCTCGCGCAGCGCTGCGACGATCGCGTTGCGCGCATCCTCGCCCCGATCGTCGGCGGAGAAGTCGAAATACGAGCCGACATCCGACGTCGCCGTCGTCACGGCATCGGCCGCCGCACGCTCGAACAGATAGAACTCGACCTCCAAGCCGACCCGCAGACCGTCGAGCCCTTGCGCGCTTTCGATCGCGCGGCGCAGCGTCGTTCGAGGACAGCCTTCGAACGGCGAGCCGTCCGGCATGGCGATGTCGCAGATGAGCCGCGCTTCACTGCCGTCGGGTGCGGCTTTCCAGGGATAGACCGCAAACGTCGCCGGGTCCGGCAGCAACACCATGTCGAGCTCCTCGCCGCGGACGAATCCGTCGATCGAGCCGCCATCGAACGTGACGCGGCCCTGGAGCGCGGCGTCGAGCTGATCGATGGGAATAGAAACGTTCTTGCTGACGCCGAAGATATCGGCGAAGACGAGCCGTACGAAACGCACGTTACGGTCGTGCGCCGTCTTACGCACGTCGCGCTTCCCCGGCGCCCGCGGCTCAGGACGCACTGTGAAGCTCGTCAATGGCGACCGCCAGCCGAAGCGTGAGCTGGTCGTGCGGATTCTCTAAGGATCGCGCGCAGATCTCTGCGATTTGCCGGAGGCGATAGAAGACGGTATGGCGGTGAACAAAAAGCCTCTCGGCCGCGGTCTTGACGTTCTGTCCCTCCGCGAAATACAGTTTCAACGTTCGCTCCAGTTCGGTTTGATGCTTGCCGTCGTACGTCCGCAAAGGCGCGAGAACGTCCGCGGCGAACGCGCGCAGGCGTTCGACGTCGGCGCCTTCGTAAATTAGCGAGTACGCGCCGAGGTCATCGAACGCGACGACGCGCCCGCTCCCGTACAACCGTTTTCCGATGGCCATCGCAGCACGCGCCGTTTGCACGCCGCGCGGCGCGTGCTCCGGCGGCACGGCGACTCCGATTCCACCGCACACTTGAAGCCCGGGATCGCGCTTGCGCGCGAGCTTGGGCAGAAGCCCGGCGGCGGTCGTGGCGTTGCTGGCGTCAACTGCGCGCGGCGCAGGAACAAAGGTGAAGAGCACTGCCGCGTTTTCGGCAAAACCGAGATCGTGCGAACGAAACGCCTCCGCCGCCATCGCGCGGAGCTCGCGCGGATCTGCGGAAAGCGCGTCGCTGCCGGTCGCTTCCAACGCAACCGTGACGTAGAGCGGCGCGAGGGCAATTCCGCAGGCCGCAGCCGCGTCGCCGATCGACGCGGCATCGTGGAATCCACCCGCGCGCAGCGTCTCCCAAAAACTATCGCGCTCGCCGAGCGTGCGCAGGCTGCGGCTCAGTTCGATTCCGATGGCGGCGGCGGTGAGCCGTAAAAGCACCGTGCTCAGCGCGGAGTTCGCGCCAAAGAGCGAGAGCCAGCCGACGTGGCGGTTACCGGCCATCACGCGTTGCGCCGTGCCCGGCGCGGCTCCCTCGACGGTCGGGCGTGCGCTGTGTGGCACCGCGACGGTGCCGGCGGCGGTGATTGCACGCCAGCCGGCGTCTTCCAACAAGACGCCCCCACCCGACGCCGCGGCCAAGTGTACCGCGAGAGCTTTGGGTCCTCCGCCCGATGCAGCGATTCGCGCGAGCTCTTCGGTGTACTCGACGATCGCTTCGGGCGTCACGTCGCGACGTGATGCGATTGGTGCCGGGCGCGGATGTGCGGCAGCTTCTTGGCGATCTCTTCGGGCATGATCGCGTCGATCGCGTCGTCCACGGTGACGATTCCCAGCATTCGTCCGTGCTCTTCAACCACCGGAAGAGCCAAGAGATCGTACTTCGCGATCGTGGATGCGACCTCGACTGCGGGCATGAGCGGCGTCACGGTGACGAGATCACGCTCCATGATTCGATCGATGAACGCGGTCGGCAGCGCGAGCAACAGCGACCGCAGCGAGAGCGCGCCGAGCAGATGGTCGTCGCCATCCACCACGTACAAATAGTAAATGAACTCGGAGACCGGAGCGATCTCGCGGATCTTTCGAATCGTCGCTTCCGTAGTGCGGTGGGGGTAGATCCACACGTAGTCCGTGGTCATCAGGCCGCCGGCCGTGTCTTCGGGATACTTGACGAGTTCGCGCAGCTCGCCCGCGGTGTACGCGTTCATCTCCGCGAGCAGCTGCGATTGCTGCTCTTGCGGAAGCTCCGCCAGTAGGTCGGCCGCGTCGTCGGAGTCCATCTCTTCGATGATGTCGGCGGCGCGTTCCGTGCCGATGTCCTCGATCAGGCTCTTTTGGGTCTCCGCATCGAGATGTTCGAACGCATCGGCCGCCGTCTCGTCGTCCAACTGACCGACGACCGCGGCGGCCTCGCGCGCCGACAACTCCCCGATGATCTCCGCGAGCTCGGACGGGTGCAGTCGCGCGAGGCGGTGCTGCTTGACCGACAAGCGCACGTGTGACGGGTTGGCATCCCGAATCGGTGCGACGGAGTTCCAGGCGATCATCGATCGCGGAATCGCGTCCAGTCGCGAGAGCCAGCGCCGCCCGAACGAGCGAAGGCCCAAGCGCCGCAAGAGGCCGGCGATTCCGACGTCTGCCGCGACCACCCGCAGCTTACCGCCGGTATTGGCCACTTCAATGTCGTTGATGCGCACGACTTTACGGCCGTCCACGTCGACGATCTGCTTGTCGAGCAAGTCCGCGACGAGATAGAGCTCCTCGCTCTCCGGAGGCGCCGGCTCCTTCGGCACGATCCTCAACACGACGCTGCCGTTCTGATCGGCGTCGGCTACGGTGTCCATCGGAGCGAAGCGCATTCCGCCTGCCGTCTTGATGATGAGGCCGTCAACGGTCGGGAACGCGTCATCGGGTGACCCCACGAGGAAGTCGGCGACTTTGCCGATCGGGCGATCGTCGATCGTTACCGGACGCCGGATAAGGTCGGAGATGAACCCCTGGGCGAACACGACGTTCCGTTAGCCGCGCTCGCTCGAGAAACCCCCGCTAGAGAGGTTCTCTACGCCGCCAGCGGCGCGCGACGCATCCACGCGCCATCGTGCAGTTTCCACTGCGTGACCGCGGCGCGCACGCCCCAGGCCACGATCCATCCCAGCGCCACGCTGTAGAGGCCCAAATGCAGCCGCTCGATCCCTATGTACGCCAGCGGTATCACGAGCGCGCTGCACACGATGCCGAGCACCATCGAAAAGCGCGTGTCGCCCGACGCGCGAATCGGCGCCAGTGAGAGCATCGCCCAACCCTTCAGCGGCAGCGTGATCATGTGCACGGCCAGCGGCCACGCGGCGATCGTCGCCACCGCAGCGTCGAGCGTGAAAAGGTAGGCGAGCGGCCACGCTAAGAGCGCCGTGACGATCCCTGTCAACGTCGTCAACAGGAGTGAAACGCGCGTCGCTCGCTGGAAGAACCATTGCGCACCCATCGCGTCACGCGCGCCAAGGCGTTGGCCAATGACGATTTGGGCGGCACTCTGCAACGGGCTGGGCACGACGAACGTGAGGTCCGAGACGACGTTGAGCGCGCGGAACGCCGCGACGGCGATCGCTCCGAGCGGCGCGAGCATCGCAACGATAAAGATATCGGGGGCCATCACGCCGAGCAGAAACACCGCTTCGGGCGATCCCAGTCGCACGCACCGCCACGCCAGCCGCCACGAGAGCGTGAGCTCCGAAAAAATTCGGTATTGCGGCCGGCGTGCGACGTACACGATGGCGTAGATCGCCGCAATCGTTTCGGAGAGCAGCGACGAAACGCCCGCGCCGGCGATTCCGAACGGGTGGTGCGTTACCCACCCCAGCGCCAGCATCGCGAGCAGCGGCAAGTGCACGACGTTGACGACCAGCAACACCCACACGCCGAACCGACGATTTCCGGCCGCTGCGAGGCCCGTAATCAGCGTGCCGGAAACGACGACGGGAAGGATGGACGCGCAGCGCAATATCAGGTACAGCGCGCTGGCGTGCGCGCTGGGAAGTGGACCGACGAGCGCCCTAACGGCCGCACTCGCGGCCACGAGGCTGACGAGGAAGGACACCACACCGACGGCCACGGGTCCGACGAATCCCGCGCGAACCGTCCGCGCGAATCCCTCGATATCGCGGGCGCCGATGCGCTGCGCCGCGACGATCGAGGTTCCGCTCATAAAGCCGAGCGCCGCGAATGCGATCGCCATAAAGATCGTCGTTGCGGCCGTCGCCCCGGCCAACGCGACGGTTCCGAGACTGCCGATCGCGATCGTATCCACTACGCCGAGCAGTTGATCGCCCAACATCTGCACGGCAACGGGAACCGAGAGGCGCCGGAACGCGGCGCCTACTCTGGTATGGTCGACGATCATTGAGGCCGCGGCCATACAGCCTTGAACTAGCGCAGCGTGTCGAGCGTTTCGAAAAAGGCGTCTATCTCGTCGTCGGTCGTGTAAAAGTGCGGTCCGATGCGAATGCCGCAGCCGGGGCGGTAATCTACGAAGACGCGCCGGCCGACGAGCTCGCGGCAGACGCGCTCCGCATCGTCAAAATCGATGCCGACCCAACCCGTGCGCCGCTGCGCCTCGAGCGGCGAGCTGATTGCGAGCTTGCGCTCGCGCGCATGCGCGATGATTCTTTCGGTCAGGCGAACGTTTTTTTCGCGGATTGCGTGGACCCCGAGCGATAGGATGGCACGATGACCGGGCTGAGCGACCATATAGCCCGGAATCGTCGGCGTGCCGTTGCCGAAGCGATACATCGACTCGGCGTGAACGATCGGAGCCGCCTCGAACGCAAACGGACGCGCGTGCGCCATCCAGCCCGTTACCGCCGGGCGGAAGCGCGCGCGCAGCGCCGGCTTCACGTAGATCCATCCGCAACCCGCACCGCCGCAGAGCCACTTGTGCGACCCGCCGGTCGCAAGATCGAGCTCGAGTGCGGTTACGTCGTAGGGATAGGTTCCGGTAGTCTGATAGGCGTCGACGCAGAGTAGTGCGCCGACTTCGCGGCAGCGCCGCTGCACCGCGGCGACGTCGGCCAGCGCCCCGGAGACGTAGTAAGCGTGGGAGATCACGGCGATGGCCGTGCGCTCGCCGATCGCGGCGACGAGGCGTTCGGTGGGAACGGTTCGCCCGTCCGGCGATTCGACGACGCGGGTTACCGCGCCGAAGCGCTCCCACTCGCGCCACACGTACGTCAACGATGGGAACTGTAACGACTCGTACACGACCTCGTTGCGCGCATGCGTCCAGTCGAGACTCGTCGCGACGGCGGCTTGGAGCACCGATACGTTCGGGCCGAGAAAGACGGAGCCCGGCGGAGCGCCGATGATCTCGCCGATTCCGTCGGCGATTTCCGCGATCCGCGGAAGCCAGTGTTCCCACGCCTCCGGTCCGTCCGCCGCCCATTCGTCCCAGTACTGATTCAGCGCGCTCCGCGCTTGCAGCGGCGCTGCCCCCATCGAGTGGCTGACGAGATACGTCGATGACTCCAGAATCGGAAAATCTGCGCGGAGCTCCGCCGTACGATCTCTCGAAGCGATCTCGGTCATGCGTACGTGTCGCTGCCCAAATAGGTTCGCACGGCCCACAGCTCCGGAAAGAAGCGTTGCGTCAGCGTGCCCTCGAGATATTTCGCTCCCGAGGATCCTCCCGTGCCTTGCTTCGCGCCGATCATGCGCTCGACCATGCGGATATGACGCCCTCGCCACAACAGGAACCGTTCGTCGAATTCGATGAGATCCTCGAGCAACAGGTAGAGATCGTAGTGAGCGTCCGCGTTGGTGTAGATCTGCCGATAGCTCTCGATCAGCTCCTCGGAGGATTCAACGCGAAAGCCGCGCCGCCGCAGCAGCGCCTTGACGCGGTCGTAGAGCGAGAGTGCGGTGCGGCGCCGTTCCAGGCGTTCCCGCTGTTCCGCGTTGAGCTCGACCCACTGCAGAATGTCGGTGCGCCGAATGCCGCAGGCGAACTCCAGCTCTCGGAACTGCACCGATTGAAAGCCGCTGGCGGGATTCAAGTTATCGCGGAACGCGTTGAACTCTTGCGGCGTCATCGTTTCGAGGATGTCCACCTGTTCTTCGATGAGCCGCTGAATCGCGTGAATGCGCCGAAAGTGCTTCGCGACTCGAAGCAGGTCGTCGGAATCCAATCCTTCGGCGGTGGCGTCCACTTCATGCAAAAGCTGCTTGAACCACAGTTCGTAGACTTGATGGATAATGATGAAGAGCAGCTCGTCGTGGTGCGCCGGCTGCGACAGAGGTTGCTGCAGGTTGAGTAACCCGTCGAGCTTCAGGTACGAACCGTACGAAAGCGCCACGATTGCGCCTTACGGGGGCGCAGCGGCTTCTCCTCGAATCGGCGCCGAGTGATGCGTGTATGCCTCGGCGCAATCGTCATGCTCGTTACGCTGATCGCCTGTTCCGGCGGAAACCAGAGCAAGGAAGGAAGCCCCTCTCCCAAGGCGACGAATGCGATCGCATTTCCGCTGTTTGAAGGCGCCGCCGTTCTTTCGGCGCGCACGTGGAGCACGACGGTCGGCGCTCGGCCGGGACTGGCCGACCGCTCCGTTTTCCGGCAAGGTGCGGGAACGTATGTCGGTCACGACGTCGTCGCCGGCACGCAGGCAATGATGCCTGCGCTCGAAACGTGGCTCGGCGATCTCAGCGCGAATCCACCCGCCGGGTATTCGGTCGCCGTGCGCGGCAACGGCATCGAGGCCGTTCGCGCGCATACGCGCGATCTCGGCATAGACTTCGTGCCGTTTGAATCTACGGAGGATGCAAAGCGCCATGGCGTCGTCGTTATGGCCGTCGATCCCAGCACGCTGGCGGAAAAAGCGGGTCCGATGCTGGGCTTGGTCGGTAAGTTCAAGTTGATGCCCGCAACGCTGCGCGATCCGCTCGACGCACAGGCAAAGCGCCAGCTCGGATTCTCGCTCAGCGAAGCTGCGAACCCGGACACCCCAATCGGTGCCGCCGTCGCCGCGCTCGATCAGCTGCGCGATTTCGGCGGTCGAGGCATCGTTCTGATCGACGCCGTCAAGCAGTAAGCATTTCTATTTCGTCGCCGTGGGCGGTGCCGGTACGCGCCCTTTCCGTGCTGTCGAACTATGCGTGGGATCATCTCGCGTATCGCGTGCGGAACTGGGGACGAGTGCCCCGGCGGCGCGGTCCGACGCTGATCGTCGCGAATCATCAGCACGACTTCGAGTCGCCAGCGATCGTCGTCACGACGACGGTGCAGAGCGGGCCGTGGCGTCATCCCGTGTTCACGGCGAGCTCGCGGCGCATGTACGAACCGGGATTCTTGGCGGAGCGCCTTCCGTGGCTCTCGTTTCTGTTGCGGCGCGTGAACGCCGGGCCGCTCTTTGTTGCGCTGGGCATGCTGCCGCTCGAGAACGAGCTCGGAGCGCGCCAGATCACAGCGTGGGCGTGGTCGGTGCAGCGGCGCCATGGGCCGTTACCGCTTGCCGCGGTCTTCGACGACCGCGTAGCCGCGCGATTCGCGGCAGGAACGACGACCGCCGATCTGCGGCGCCGAAAGTGGTTTGCGCGGTCGCGGGAGGTCGTGAAGGTCACCGCGCTGCGCGAGCCGTACCGCCGCGAGCTGCTCGACGAAACGCGGCAGAACATCGAGTCGGACTTGGCGCGAATGGAAGAGATCGTACGGAATGGCGGCACGTTCTACTTGACGCCGGAAGGAAAGTACTCCGTTGACGGACGCATCGGCCCGATGCGCGGCGTGGTGGAGCGGCTCGCGCCGCTCTCGACGATCTACCTCGCGGGCGTCAGCTACGATCCGTTCGTTTCGAAGCGTTTGTCAATGCTGTACCGCGTCGTTCACTTTGGACGGCTCGAAGAATCGGCCGGCATGGAGCCGATGACGCGAACGCTCGCCGCCATCCGCCCCGTAGTCACGAGCCAGCTGTTGAGTGCGTGGCTGCGGTCGTTCGACGGAACGTTCGCCGAAGAGGAAGCCATCGCGGCCGTGCAATCGGCCATGGCTGCGCTTCCCGAACAGCTCTTCGTCGATCCCGAGCTGCGCCGCGACGCCTCCCGCCTCGTGCGCAAGTCGTTACCGCTGATGGCGCAATGGAAGATTCTCGAGCGCCGGGGCGACCGCTATGCGCCGGCGGCGCAACGGCGTCATCCGCAGTTTCCATTCGTGAAAGATATCGTCGAGCATCAGGCGGCGTTCTTGGATGAGACGCTCCGCAACGCGGCGCACGCGCGCTCTTACGGATAGCCGCGTTCGAACTCGACGAGAAGGCGGCGCATCGAGCCCGGTCCCGCTCCGCGCACGCGGCCGTCGCTTCCCACGACCCGATGCGCGGGCACGAAGAGTGCGAGCGGCGTCAAGGCCATTGCACGGGCCACGCCGCGATGCGAAAGCGGTCGTCCGATCGCGCGTGCGACCTCGGAATACGAGACGAACTGTCCAAATGCGAGCGCTGCGACGGCCCGCCAGACGGCAACGCAGAACTGCGAGCCCTCCAGTGCTAGCGGAAGAGTGAACCGCGCGAGGCGGCGCTCAAAATAGGCCTGGACTTGCTGGGCCGCGTCGGAAAGCAGCGCGTCGCTTGGCTTGCTCGGGCGAACGCGCCCGTTGGCGACGAAGTCGCTGCCGACGATGGCAAAACCGTTGCTTAAAATCAATAAATCGCGACCAAACGGCGTAGAAATACGCAATCGCATAGATTTGCCCGCGGAAGGTGTGCTACGCTTGACCCCTGCGTCCCCCACTAATTGGAGGTCTTCGTGAAGCGTATTCTCGTTCCGGCTCTATCGCTCTGCATCACCGTCGCCTTGACGGCGTGCGCGGGTAGCGCAATGGGCCCGCCGCTCTCAGCCGCGTCGTCCGCGCTCGTGCAGACCGGAAACAACGACGTTCCGTTCGCAAGCGCAAACGCCGCGCACAAGCTCTGTCCCGCGCCGACTGCCGGCTCGTTGCAGTGTTTCGGCTGGATTCGAACGGACGTTATGCTGAACGGCGGCCTGACGGCGCAGATTCAAGGGGCGGCGCAGAGCTGTCCGTTCTCGCAGGGCTACTGCGCGATCGACCTGCAAGACGCGTATAATCTACCGTCGCTCACGAAGGGCGTGGGCGCGGTCGTGGCAATCGTGGACGCCTACAACTATCCGCATGCCAACGCGGATCTCGCAATCTATCGGAAAACGATGGGATTGCGGGCCTGCGATACCAAGACGAAATGCCTGCGAATCGTCAACCAAAACGGCAATCCGTCGCCTTTGCCGGGTGCGCCTCCGCCGAGCCAAGATTGGAGGGGCGAACAATCGCTCGATCTCGACATGGTCTCCGCAATCTGCCCCAACTGTAAGATCATTCTCGTGGAGGCCAACAATAACAACACGAAGAGTCTCTATACCGGGGTGAAGACGGCGGGACACATCGGCGCGAAGTACATCGGCAATTCCTGGGGCGGACCGGAGTCGGGCGGCGACAATCCGATCTTCCGTCAGGCCGGCGTCGTCATCACCGCGGCGGCGGGTGATAACGGCGGCGGCGGACTCTACGGCGGCCCGTCACAGCCCTGCACCTACACCTACGTCGTCTGCGTCGGCGGAACGTATCTCGTGCGCACGCACAACAAGCGCGGCTGGAGCGAAGACGTCTGGAACGACTTCACCGTCAATCTATGCGGCGGCCCGTGCGGCGCGACCGGCAGCGGCTGCAGCACCGTGATCGCCAAGCCCTCGTGGCAAAACGATACCGGCTGCCGTACGCGTTCCGCGGCCGACGTCTCGGCCGATGCCTCGCTGCGCACGCCGGTGATCGTCTACAACTCCGAAGAGCAATGCTCGCCGCCGAACTGCTGGTTCTTATTCGGCGGCACGAGCGCCTCAACCCAGATCATCGCCGCGGCGTTCGCGCTGGCGGGCAATGCTTCGAAACTAACCGGCGCCGCGCACATTTGGATCCATCACAAGGGCAACATCAACGACGTGATCAAGGGCAATAACATCGATCCGCACCTCGGCGTCAACTGCGCGTCGAGGGTCAAGTACATCTGCCACGCGCGAGCGGGCTTCGACGGGCCAACGGGCTGGGGCACGCCCTATGGCGTCGGAGCGCTCTAACGCGGTGCTGCGGGCAACGATCTTCGGGCTCGTAGCGTTCGCCAGCTGCATGGCCGGCACTCCACAAGCGACGGCCGTCATTCTGAACTCCGGATCGACGAACTCGCACGGCTACAAGATCACAGTCGCGACGGACGGCACGGGGACAGCTGTGTTGGCGAATCGCGACGGGAGCGCAGCGGGTCCGGTGAAATCGTTTCACATAGCTTCGCAAATTGCTGCGCGCTTCTTCGCCGACCTCGCGGCGGCCCGAAAGAGCAAGACGCCTGCTGCCGGATGCATGAAGAGCGCATCGTTCGGCAGCTTCACTCACGTGACGTGGGATGGATGGCAGTCGCCTGACCTCGACTGCCCGCCGGGCGACGCGTCGATCGGCGCGCTGGTCACCGACGTCGAGCGGATCCGGGAAGCGTCCGGCATCCCGGCCTTCCCGTTACGCCAGCCCTAGAACGACCGTAACAGGCCCGCGACCGCGGCGGTGACGTCGACGCTGCCGCGCGGAGCGGCGCGGCCAACGACGACCTGCCGGAGTCCGCGTTGCTGCGCCACGCGCTGCGCCAGCCGCTCGATGTGCGCAACGATAGACCGATAGAGCTGGAGGCGGTTTCGCGCTAGCGTTTCAATTTGTGTCGCCGTCTGTGCTGCCGACGTTCGGTCGGCATCCGCAACGGCGCGGAAGCGTTGCGGCAGCCCGCGCGCCGACGCGCTCAACGCCGCGGCGACTGACCCGGCAGTGCGGTTCCCCGAATAGTCTGCGGCGAACACCCGCATTCGTTCCGACAGGTTTGGGACGGCCGTCGCCAATTCCGACTCGGAACGCGCGACGCCCATCCGAAGGTCGAGATTCGCCGCCCCCTTCGAGTGAAGTTGCGCGGCGAGCGCCGCCAAGGATGCGTCGCCTTCACGTGTCACGGTTTGCCGATAGGCCGCCAAGCTCCCGGCGTCGCGCCGGGTTTGCGCCGCGACGGTTTGGTGCTCCGCCGCGTCGAGCGCGGCGAGCCTGGTCGCCAGCAGCCGGCGCTTCGCGGACGTGAGATGAAGGTCTTGGAGCCGCAAGCGTAGCGCCAGTCGCGCTCCGCCGTTGCGCCGTGCGAGATCGAAGGCGAGTGTCAGCTCTTTCTCCCGCAGCTGCTGTTCGCGCGCGGAGAGCGCGCGAGTGTTGCGTTGCGCGATCGCAGCGGCGTAGTCGCGCAACGTCGCGTTCGTTTCGCGCGCGAGCTCCGCGCGGTACGCCGTCAGCGCCGAGTCGCGCGATCGTTGCGCGGATGCGATGTCCGCTAGGGCGGCGCGCTCGCTCTGCCGGTCAGACTGCGGCGCGCTCGCAATGCGCTCGATCTGGCCGTTTGCGGTGGCGCTCCGATGCGCCACGATCATCGCGCTGCGCTCCGCTTGTCGTGCGGGATCGCGCAGTCCCTCGAGCGAGGCCGTACTGCGCAGCCCCGCGATCTCGCGATCGTACTGCCCGAGCATCGGCGCCAGCGGATGCGACGAGATCAACACGCTCAGCTTCGCGAAGCCCACGCCGCCCGGCGCATTCGTCGCGCCGACGAGCAGAATGGCCGGCAGAAGTGCGGCGGCGCGCGTCAACGGCCTCATGGAAACTTCCTCAGGTAGGAAAATGCGATGCCGTTCGTTCCGCTCGTCGGCGTGAACGACGTCATGCGATTCAAATTCATCACGTCGCTGGAAATCGCTTGCGGCTGTAACAGCGAAAAGAGCGTGGGCCCTTCCGACGTGTAGGCCGTGAGCCGCAACCCCGTTCCAATATTCGGATGCGCCTCGAGCGCGATGCTTTGCGACCTCGGGTAACCGAAGGTTTGCGAGAAGATTGCGGTGACGGTCTTGCCGAAGGCTTTCATGGCGCTGAGTCCGACGCCGCTCTGAATGTCGGTAGTGATCTGCACTTCCGTGAATCCGAGCGAGCTCGCGAGCGACGCGGAGAGCGGTTCCAACAGCGTGCGAGTGAAAACCGTGTTCAGCTGTCCGAGGGCGACGTTCGTAGCGGCCGACGTCGCGGAGAAGGCCTCGGCGTTGCTGTGAACGCCTTGCACCGCCCCGAACTGCTGGGCGCCCACGAGAATTCCGAGGATCTGCTGGCGGCTGTACGGCGGGTCGGACGCGAGCGCGAGGTCCATGTTCGTCGCCGGTCCCGTGACGTGCAGGCGAATGGCCGTCGCAGGATTATTCACGAAGGTCGTCGCGACGGCGTTGACGTCGGGAATGACGCCGCTCGAGGGATCGAAGCGCACGACGCCCCGCTCTAAGTTGAAGTTACGATAGAAGTTGAGCGATCCGCCCGTCGACTCGAAGCTGCCGGCGAGCGTCGGCGCCGTCAGCGATCCTCCCAACGTCACGCCGCCCGTGGCGCCGATGTCCACGTTGCGGCTTTGAACGCGCACGTTCGATCCGACGGAGATTTTCATGCCGTCGAAGGCAACGTTCGGCAACCACGAGGACTGCTGTCCGCCGCCTTGGGCTTGCAGAAAGGCCGTGAACGGTATACGCGCGTCCGAGACGATCGCACTGCCGCTCAGCACGGGCGCGCCGGCGCTGCGCTCGAGCGCGACGTCGCCGTTGAGGACGCCGGTGAAGTAATCCGGCAGGTCGAGCCGCGCGTTCGTCGCCGTCGCGCGCAACGACGTGTGGACGCCGGCGGGACGCAACAGCGATGCGAACGTCGCGGTGCCGCCGGCCGCGATGCTTCCCGAGCCGACGTTGCCCTGCGACTGCAAGGACGCATGGTTCCCGGCAAAGCTCAGGCTCGCGCGCAGATTCGCAATGGGCGAGCGTTCCATCGGGCCGCTGAAACTGCCGTCGCGCAAGCCGAAGCCGCCCTCGAGCGCCGGAGCGTCGACGTTACCGCGCGCGCTGATGTCGCCGTCCACGCGGCCGCTCAGCTTCGTTCCTTTGGGCAGCAGCGGTGCGAAGTTTGAAAGCTCGACGCCTTCGGCGCGAACCTGCGCCGAGATCGGACCGTGCCCAGGCGTGATGCCGGCAGAGGTAACGGCGATCGGAACGATCGCCGATGCCAGGGCCCTTCCATTCGTGAAATCCGCTTCCGCTCGTGCGATCCGTACGGCGCGGCGATCGATCTCAACGTCGCCCGCGACTTGCGGTATCGTGAAGTCGCGGTAGCGCAACGTGCGCAACGCGAAAATGTCGCGCACGCGAGGCGCCTCTCGCGTTCCTTCGATCGTGACCGTCGAATCGAGCGTGCCCTTGACCTGCGGCTTGACTCCGGTTGCAACGAAGAAGAAGTGCTGGATGTCGGGACTGACCGCGTGTGCCGAAAGCGCAAGCCGATCTTCCGCGCGGACGCCGAACGTTCCGGAAAACGTCGTTGTGAGCGACGGCGCTTCCAATATTCCCGAACTGATCGCGCCGCGGCCGTGCGACGCGGCCGCGGTGATCTCGAACCGGCTCAGGGGCAATCGGCCCGCCGTTCCGCCGAAGACGGCGGCGTGGACTTGCAGTGCGACGTCGGGGTATGAGCCGGCGACTCGTGCGTCGGCGTCGAGATGCCCCGTGATCGGCGCGTTGAGTCCGAGCATCGGCAGCCACGTGGCGAGGTCCACGTTTCGCGCGGCGGCGCGTAGGTTTGCAGCGCGTTGCGAGGGCGTCACGCTTCCGGAAACGTTGACGGTTCCGGCCGGGCCGCCGACGGCGGCGACCGTGACGACGCGACCGTTCGCGGTATGCCAGTCGGCAGCGACGTTGCCCAGTTCTAAACGACGAAACCGTGCCCCCGTAAAGCGCGCCGCGCCCGCGCTGCTCTCGACCGTTTGTCCGCGTACCGCCGCGTTCAACCGCAGACGCCCTTTGCCCGCGAACATGTCGCCGGCATCAAAGAAATCGTTCAGGTCGCTGAGATCGAGGTTAGGAGCGTCCAGCGCGACGTGCTGCGTTGCCGCCGTCCCGCCGGCCGAGAGCGCAAGCGCACTGGAGCCGACGAGCACGCGTCCTTGCGTCAGGGAGAACGCTCCGGGAGCGCCCGTCACGTCACCGCTGAAATCGCGAAACGCGAGGCCGTTCACCGATCCTTCGGGAGCGCGTACGACGCCCGCGACGATGGTCGCGGTATTCTCTCCGCGTACGCGCACGTCGGCGTCGAGGCTTCCCTGCACGAGCTCGGCCGTGCGCGGTTGCACGAGCGCGACGAGCGCCTGCGCGTCGGACGTATGGACGTCGGCCGCCAAGTCGTAACGCGGCCGCGAGCCTTGCGCAGGAGCGATTCCCGCGATCGTGCCGGCAAGCCCCACAAAGAGCGGTCCGAACGCCGCCTGCGTATCGTGCAGAAAAACCGAGCCGTCACGATACGCAACTGCAGCGGTGCCGTTGACGCGCAAGTCGCGGTAACGCATGCCCGATGCTACGGCGGTGCCGTCTACTCGCGGCGATTGTGTCGTGCCCCCGACGTTCGCCGCGAAGCTCGCCGCATCTCCGAAGTTTCCAAGAATCGCTCCCTGTACCGCGCCGTTTCGCAGCGCCAGCCGCGCTTGCGCGTTCGCCTCTCCCCACGCGCCGCTTAAGCGGCCGGCGGCGCCCGCGGCGATCGTCGCGCCCGATGCGCCGCCAAACAGAGTTCCGGTGAACGTCGCGCGTGCCGACGGAATGGCGAGCTCGTTAGCCCTCAGGATGCCGAACGTCAGGTTGTGCGGGCGATCGAGCGCGACGCGCCCATACAACGAACCGGATCCTTCGCGGACGTGCAACGGTCCAACGAATCCCGTTCCCCGCTGATCAACGTTCACGATCGCATCCATCGCTCGACCCGGACTCGATCCCCACAGGACGCCGTGAATCGAAATCGCTCGCGGGTCGTCCGCCGTCGCGACCGCGATGCCGTTGATCGGCAGATCGCCGAGCACCGCGCCGGCATAGGGAACTCCGCCCGGCGGTGCATGGAGTGTCGCGAGCATCTGGACGGCGTCGGTTTCTCGCTGAAATCCCGCTTGGCCGCGCGCGCTCAGGGCGACCCCCTCATAGTCGCCATGCACGTCGATGGCGTCAGCGTGCCGACCGTCAAATGCGACGAGTCCGCTCAGATGCGCTAGCGTGGTCGTGGCGTAGCGGAGCTGCGGCGAGCGCAGGCTGATCCACGTCAGCGGTCTGTTCGCCGGGCCCTCCACCAAAAGGCCGAAGCGGATGCGGCCCGCGATGGGCAACCGCGCCGCCTGCGCGAAGGCCGCGCGGAGCGCGGCGGCATCGCCGCTTCCATCCGCGGTCATGCGCACGTGCGGATCGTGCACCCCGTAGATTCCGCCCGCGATGGCCAGCGGTACGCCGCCGAGGCGAGCGTCGAAGCCGCTCGTCACGAGTCCGTCGTCGTAGACGTCCAGCGGTCCGCGAACGTCGTCGATCGGCCGCGCGAGTCCCGCGATGGCGATGCGTCCGTGCACGAGACGGCACGTCGCCGCCAAGTGTGGCACGAGCGTGCCGCGATCGTCTGCGACCCCTGCGTAGCGCGCGTCGAGATGCTCGAGCGTGCCCGCGAGAAAGCGCAGCGACGATGAGTCGGCGATGAAGTTGACGGCTCCCGCGACGGGCAGCGCGCCGGCCGTCCAATGTTGCGTGATATAACCCGCGGGCGCGTTGAGATCGCCGCGTCCGCGCACTGCGTACAGCGCGTCGGCACGCTCGCCATAGCGAAGGCTGGCGGCGTACTGCGAACGGGCTGCGGTCGAGATGTCGGCGTTTACGGTGAGCGCGCGCACGTAGAGCTGCCGGTTTTCGCGGACCGCGCCGAAACGCTCGTCGATCACGTCAATGCTGCCGTTGCGAACGCGAACCGTCGCGATCAACGGGCGCCCTCGCGCCGCCGTGCCGGCCTGCAGGTGCAGAATCGGAACATTATACGTTCCATCCGGGCGGCGCACGATGGTGACGTGCGGTGACTCGGCCTCAACGCCGCGCAGGCCAAAGAGCCGTTCGCCGCCGGGCAGCCAATCGCGCGTGACGAATCCGACGCGCAACAGGGGAATCGTCGCAATCGGTTCGTTGCGCCGCGACGTGACGAGCACGTTTCGGAACGTTGCGGTGTCCGAGCCGAGCGACATGCCGGCAAACGTGACGCGAACGCCGATAACCGCGTTTGCAACTGCACCGATCACGCCGCGCGCGACGCTCTGCCACTGCCAAGCCGCAAGCCCTAATGTGAATAGGCACAATGCAAGCGTGCACCACAGCCATCGGTGACGCGAGCGCTTCATACGACGAGTCTTTCCCCATTGGCGCAGCGTGCATACCCCGGGTTGCGATTAGTCGGCGCTTCCTGTGGAAATGCTGAATGTGGTGACTGGTCCCGTGCGATTGCAAGGTAGCTTCCCTTGCTCACCTCAAGGAGCACGGGGTGCGCGGAAGTTGATCGTGGATTTTGCGCGGCCGTGGGTGGCGGGCGAAGTGCTCGCGGCCCTGGAGTTAGCGTGTGGCGAGGCCTTGGCAAACTCCGTCGAACACGGTGGCGGTCCGAAGCTCGACGTCGTCTGCCATTTTGCCGGCGACGAATTGACGGTCGAGATTCGGCACGAAGGCAAAGGGTTTGAGCCCCCCGCGACGGTCGCTGCGCCGCCGCGCGGATCGCTACGCGGTTACGGCTTGTACATTATGCACGCCGTGCTCGACGGCGTTGAATACCTCGATGGCGGAACCGGTTTGCGGCTCCGAATGAAGCTTCGGCGTTAGGCGTGCGCCGCACCGCTCGCGTGCTGATGGCCGCACTCGTGACAGACGTCGATTGCGATCATCGTCTTTTCCTCGAGCGCGAGTTGCGCGTCGAGCAGCTGGTCGCGCTTCTCGGCTTTGGGATCTTCGACCAGCGCCTTTTCGGCGAGCGCCTTTTTTTCGGCGGCGGCGCGCAAATCGAAAATGGCGTCGATCTTCTCTTTAGACGTAGCCATTGGTGGCACTCTATTCTACGGCACCGCGGGCTTCCTCTGTGCGGGGGACTCATGCCCGCAGTCGTCTAAACGGCGAAGATTCGAGGAGGTGACCGTGACTAGGATCTTTCACGCTCGAATCGGGGCGGTTACGACGGCGTTTTTCCTGACGGCCGTCACGCTTCCGGCGGTGTCCCAGGCTGCGCTCGAACTCGTTATCGGCGCGCGCCAAGTCGTGAAGAACGAGCCCGTGAGCACCTGCAACACGAAAGCGCGTACGGCGTTGAACAGCGTATTCTTGAATGCGGGCGAAGTGGGCTCCGGCGATACCGGCGAGTGGAAGGCCTTTGGCGCGGTCGATTCGGAGGGTCACTCTTTTTCTGCGGGAGCGATCCATTGCTACCCGCTCGACGATAGTTATCTGGTCACGTTTACCTGCGCGGCGCAGTCGCCGCCGAGTCCCGACACCGCGACCGCGCTGTGCACGAAGCTGGAAGCGGCCTTCAACGGAGGAAAGGCGGAGGCCGGCACGATGAAGCGAGAGTCTCCGTGATAACCGCAACGCGCATCCGTCGTACAGTTTTCGCGGGATCGGTCGTCGTGACGCTTCTGCTATGCACGCGATCCTTCGCGCCTGCCGCCGTTGAGCTGTCGACGGGCATTCGGCACGTGAGTGACACCGGCGGCCTGGACGATTGCAGCGCTAAGGCGAAGGCCGCGCTCGACGCCTACCTTACCAATGCGACCGAATCTTCGAGCGGCGAGTGGCTCGCCACGGCCCAGAACCCGCAGGCGCAGACGGTGACCGCGGCCGCCACCGTGCGCTGCTACGCGCTTCCCAAAGGCTACGTCGTGACCTTCACCTGCGCGGTCCAGATTCCGGAGAACCCGTACGGTGCAGACGCGCTCTGCCTCAACATCGCGCACAAGTTTTATGGCGGCGCGTTATCGTCGTTGGCCGCGATGCCGACGCCCACGCCGGTGCCAACGGGGTGCAGCCCCGCGAATCTCGTCGGCACTTGGGTTTCCGATGACAAGCCCGGGCTCACGCTCACCGCCGATCTCAATGGAGGTTTCACCGATAACGACGGCGTTTCGGGCAACTGGGGACTCCGCGGGATGACGGTGACGCTGACGTACTACGGCGAGCACACGTTGACGCTCTCGGCCGATGGCAAGCACATGCGCGGCGGCGGTTACAATTTCACTCGAAAGTGCTAGGAGTACGGGCCCTGGCGCTCTGCGCCGGGCTCGCCGCCTGTTCCGGCGGTAGCGCGAGCGTCCCCGGCGCCGCGATTCCCAGCGGCCAGCAAGCCGCGCGCGGAGACTCTTCCTCAAAATATATTTCGCACGTGATCATCATGGTCCAGGAGAACCGGAGCTTCGACGACCTGTTCGCGACGTTTCCGGGCGCCGATGGAGTGCGCTGGGGCAAGATGGAGCATCGGGGCCCCGTGAAGTTGCAGCAGGTCAACCTTACCGGACCGTGCGACTGGGGACACTCCTACGAGACCTTTCGTAAAGACTACAACCACGGGAAAATGAACGGCTTCGGGCTCGAAGGGGGCGGTCCGCGGTGTCCCGGACCGGCCGGAACGAAGGTCTACCAATACGTGGATCCGGCGCAGATCGCGCCGTACTGGGACATCGCGTCGCAGTACGTGTTAGCCGATCACACGTTTCAGACCGAGGGCAGCGGCAGCTTTACCTCGCATCAAGATCTGATTCGCGGCGCGACCACGTACGACAAGTTCGCGGTAAAGAGCCTCGTTGATTTCCCCAGCCAGCGTCCCTGGGGATGCGACGCGAAGCCCGGCACGACGACGTCACGGCTGCACTGGACCAAGAAAAAGCTACTGTACGAGAATGGCGCGGGACCATACCCCTGCACGAAGTATTTCCCATACCGCGGGCTCTATTATCCGACGATGCGCGACGTGCTCGATGCCAAAGGAGTGTCGTGGAAATACTACTCTCCCCCGGTACACGGCGTCGGCGGTCTTTGGAATGCATTTGATTTGGTCGCCTCCGTGCGCTTCGGGCCCGAGTGGATCAACAATTTTCCGGGCACGCCCAACTTCGAGAAGCAGATCTTCTACGATATTTCGGCGGGAACGCTTCCGGCCGTTTCCTGGCTGATTCCCGACGACGTGAACTCCGATCACCCTGGGCCGCAGAACGACGACGGACCATCCTGGGTGGCCAGCGTCGTGAACGCCGTCGGTCAAAGCTCGTACTGGCAGTCGACGGCCATCATCGTGGTATGGGACGACTGGGGCGGATTTTACGATCACGTTCCCCCGCCGTTTTTCGATATTTGGGGCGGCCTAGGATTCCGCGTGCCGATGATGATCGTCTCCGCGTACGCCAGGCAGATGTCTCCCTCCAAACCCGGATATATTTCGCACACGATCTACGAGTTCGGCAGCATCTTGCGCTTCGTCGAAGACACGTTCGGGCTCGCGCGATTGGGCACGACGGACTCGCGCGCGAACAGCATCGCCGACAGCTTCAATTTCAGGCAGCCGCCCCGTGCGTTCAAGCAGATTCCGGCGCCGCACTCGCGCGAATACTTCCTGCGCCAGAAACCCTCGGGCCGGCCCATAGACAGCGAGTAGGCCGATAGCGGCTCCAGCCTGCCAGGACGACTGCTCGCACCCCCTGAATAGCGCCTCTGCATAACCCTTTGCCTCTTTATAGGAGACAGCATGCTACTATTTCGGCGCTCCTTACTGTTTTGCGGTTTCGTCGCGCTGGCGGCGTGCGGCGGAATCAACGGAGCATCCACGGCGCCCTCGCTTCCCACCGCGCAAACGCCGGCTGCCGGCGCGACGATTGACGCGATCCTCGACTCCGCGCCCGAAGTCTCAGGCGCACACTTCGCGATGCACAAGATCGTCGTTGCGGCGAAGAGAAAGCTTCCGGGGTTCTTGATCAACTTCGTGGCGAACGGTCCGTCGCAGGGCGGCGTCCCCTGTGCTGGCTGCGTCAACGGAGCGTCGACGGGCGACACTCTCGGCCTCACGGGACCGTCAAGCTACGTCCTAAAGAACTCCTACTGGGAGTACCAAATCTCGTTTAGCGACCTCACTTACGTCGGCAAATGTAAGCTCGCGTGGGGGATCACGGCCGGGAAGAAGGTCCTCGATAAGTTCTCAACGACGGCGACGATCACGTCGGCCGGAGGCTGGTACATTTACTTCTTTAGCCGTCCGCGCGTCAAGTACTCGGGTCCCGCGCTCTTGATCGGCAAAGTCACCTGCGGAAAGAGTGCCCAAACGCTCCAGGCGCCGCTCGAGTTCCAGTAGCCGTGACATCAAGCGCGTCGCCGCGGGGGTTCAGAGCCTTTGCGGCGGCGCGTCACCGTGTGTAGTCTATGATGAGGTTCGTCTCCCACGTCTTGCCGTTATCCCGTGAAAACGCTTGTTCGAAGTGGAACGCGTGCGCCGTCACATTGGAGAAGAGCCAGCGGTCGAGGATCAGTCGCCCTCGGTAGAGCTCGTGATCGTAGAACGTGCCCAGGCCATGCTCGAAGCGCCCGACGTTGGAGACTCCGAGCGTTCCCGTATCGCTGCTTGCGAACGTGACCGACCACCGCTGCGTTTGAGGATCGTATAGATGCAGCGCGCCGCCTTCGATCCGCGAACGGGAGTTGCTGACCTCCAGCTCGCTGATGTTGGCCTTTCCGTTCCACAGCTTGTGCACGACCAGCGTGCCGTGATAGTCAACCCAATCGTGCGAACCGGCGAACCGATGCGCCAACAGACGCAAGTGGGCGTTCCACGTGCCCCATTCGAAATCGAAGTCGTGCTGATGTAAATCTGCGCCCTTTGCCTGCACGGCACCGGCGACTATGAGCAAGCAGAGCGCGGCGCCGAGCGAGCGAGCTGCGAAAGCGATGCGCATGGAATCACATCCTCGTGTAGACGCAGGTCCAGTTCGTTTCCCAGGTCCGGCCGTTGTCCGGCGAATAGGCTTGCTCGAAGTACGGATGATCTCCGGGCAAAAGGCGCCATTTTGTACCGTACGATGATCGGCTTGCCGGCGTGCGTATCGGGAGCGTAGAACTCTCCGACGCCCGCTGCGTCGAAGTGCCCGACCTGCGGCGGCGGCACTAGACCGCGCGTTTTGGTCCCCCACCACAGCGACCATTGGTGCGTGCGCGCGCTGTACATGCGCAGCGTCATGCCGACGATGTGACTCCCCGGGCAGCGCAGGTCGCCGTCTTCGAGATCGCCATATCCGCCCCAGAACGGCCGAACGACCGAGGTGCCGTCGCAGGCGTACCACTGATGGTTGTTTTGGAGGCGCACCTTGAGCAGCCGATAGTGCGTGTGCCAGGATCCCAGCAGAAAGTCAAAGCCCCGGTGGCCGTCCCGCGTTGTCGGAGCCGCGACGCTCTGCGCCGGCACCGGAGCCGCGGGCGCTACCAGCACCGCGGCCGCTCCAACGAGCAACGCAAAGAATCCACGCAGCAGTACTCGCAAAGGCACCTCCCTGACTCTGGCTCAGCGTTCGCCGGTCCGGCCTTGTGACCGCCCGGTTCGCGTGCCGGTCTAGACGATAGCCGGACGGCTCCGCTGTATCCTTGAACGCCATGGAACGCAGGCAGCATTGTTTCATCGTCCGACTCTGGCGCGAAGGCGGCGTAGAGAAAGGCGAGTGGCGAGGCTGCGTCGACCACGTGGCCTCCTGCGAGCGCCGCTACTTTAGCGCCCTCGACGTTCTTGCAGCGTTGATCGCGGAACGGATTGCGGCGAATGAAGATAGCAAGCGCCCACATGATTGAGCCTCGGGCCCGCGGAACGATGCCAGGGTAGCCGTATGCTATTCTGCGTAGGTGGTGAGCACGTCAGCGCGCGGGCGCGGTGGCGCGTCGCGCAGTCTTCTGGCCATCCGCCTCTTTGGCGGCGCGCAGTTTAGTTTTGACGCGCGGCCGTGGCGCTTTGCCGCACCGCCGCGCACGATTCCGCTGCTGGCGTATCTCGTTCTTCACCGCGGCAAGGCGTTGCCGCGCGACGTCGTGGCGTTTGCGTTATGGCCCGACGACGACGAAGCCACCGCCCGCGCGAACTTGCGGCGTCACCTGCACTATCTCCGCGCCGCCCTTCCGTTAATTGACGGCCAATCGCCCTGGTTGACCATTGGCGGACGCTCCACGCTTGCGTGGTCGCCGGGCGCACGCTGTACCATCGACGTGGTTGAGTTCGAACGACTAAGCGCGCGCGATTCCTCGCTGGAAGCCGCCGACGCCTTATACGCCGGCGATCTGTTGCCTGACGTGAGTGACGATTGGATTCTCGGGGAACGCGAACGCTTGAGGGCTGCGGCCCTGACGAATCTGACGAAATTGATACAGGCGGCGAGGCTCGACGGCAAGCTGCCGGCCGCGCTGCGATTTGCGGAGCGCCTATTGACGCTCGATCCGTGGCGTGAAGATGCGGTTCGCCACGCAATGGAGCTTCGCTATGCGCTCGGGGATCGTGCGGCCGCAATAGCGGAGTTCGAGGACTTCGCTGCGCGCTTGCGGCGCGATCTCGCCGCCGAGCCGATGCCGGAAACGCGCGCCTGTTATGAGTCGCTGGTCCGCGACGCGCCCGTGCTTCAGCCGGGGCGCGGGGTCGAAACGAGTACCGAAAAGGCGGAGCGGCAGCCGATACTGCCATTTGTCGGCCGCGACAGCGAGCTCGCGCAACTGCACGTCTGGTGGACGAAGGCTGCACACGGGAACGGATCGTTGGGTCTGCTCGGCGCTGAGGCGGGCATCGGAAAGACGCGGTTGCTGTCCGAGTTCAAACGACTCGTCGAGTCGGAGGGTGGCCGCGTCTTGGTCGGAGCCACGTCCTCGCTCGAAAGCGTTCCGTATCAGGCGATCCTTCAAGCGGTTCAGGGTGCCGCGGCGATCGTCTCCGGCCTGCGGGTCGATCGAGTCTGGGTCGCCGTCTTCGCAGATTTAATTCCAGAACTCCGCAGCCATTATCCCGGACTGCCGCCCGCACCGGGATCGGGCGACGTGCGGACTCGCCTTTTCGAGGCGTTCTTTCAAATCCTCAGTGCCTTGGCAGCGCAGCGCCCGACGCTGCTGATCGTCGAGGATCTCCACTGGGCGGGCGAAGCGACGATCGATCTTCTGGAAAATCTTTCGCGACGTCTTGGATCGACGCGATTGCTCGTCGTCGGCTCGTATCGCGACGAAGAGGTGGACCGCGCCCATCCATTGCGGCGGCTTCGCAAACGTTCCGGCCCCAATCGGCCCGTCAGCCGTCTTGCGCTGGGGCCGATACAGCGGGACGACGTGCGGCAGATGTTGGCGAAAATGCCACGCAGCCGTGCCGTACGTCCGGACTGGTCCGAGCAACTCTATAACCGCAGCGAAGGAAACCCGCTCTTTCTCACGCAGTTGCTCGCGGCGGCGCTCGAAGCCGGCACGGCGGAGCCGTTCCACGAGACGTTGCCCGGCGGCATTCGCGAGCTCATTCGCGCGCGTCTGGCGCATCTAAGCCCGGACGCGCATTCCCTTGCGCTGCTTGCCGCTGTCGTTGGCGACGCGTTTGACGGCGATCTGCTCCAAGAT
>Ga0213882_10000199_pt1 | contig 24358 bp, 27 predicted proteins | sample BarmaccoBMER_R09_FD_160106 | JGI IMG/M metagenome (GOLD analysis project Ga0213882, IMG submission 160106) | Barbacenia macrantha exposed rock microbial communities from rupestrian grasslands, the National Park of Serra do Cipo, Brazil - ER_R09 ...
ACCGTTGACGCCGAGTTTGGCCATGCTGTCCCGGTCCTTCGCGGAGTCCGACGACGTGACAACGAGCACGAGCGTATTCGCACATCTGCGGCTCTTCCGCATCTCCTGGATGACTTCGCCGCCATGCCTTCTGGGGAGATTGATATCGATAATGGCTAGAACCGGACACGGCACTGAGTGATCGCCGTCGACGTGGTCGAAAAATCGTAGTGCTCTCTCGCCATCCTGAACGATCTCAAGGTCGGCTTCGACCTCAGCCGCCTCAATTGCCTCCCGAATCAGGAAGACGTCGGCCTTGTTGTCTTCAACAACGAGTATACGGTGGCGCTTCCGAGCCGCAGCGGTATCAGCCTGGTAGGGTGAACCTGAACGTTGATCCTTGTCCCGGCTCGGACTCGACCCAGATGCGGCCATGATATCGCTCCACGATTCGTTGACAAATGGCCAACCCGATCCCGGTACCTGAGTATTCATCGCCTGTGTGGAGACGCTTAAAAACACCAAAGATTTTCTCCTTGAATTCGGGCTCAATGCCGATGCCGTTATCAACTACAGAGAAGAGCCAGTCTCCGGCCGCCTGTTGTTTGGCGCTCACATGTACCGTTGAGACCCGCTCCGGACTGCGGTATTTAATCGCGTTGCCAACAAGGTTCTGCAACAACTGCCTAAGATGAATGCCATGCACGCGCACACACGGCAACGGATCTGAAGTGACCCGAGCGCCGCTCTCCACGATCGCTCCCTCGAGACTGGCCAGCGTGTCTGTCAGCGCGTCATTGGCATCCGCGCTGCACTCGGGAGCCTCCAGTTTCGTCACTTGCGTATACGCCAGGAGATCACGGACCAGCATTTCCATCCGTAAGGCGCTCCCGCGCAGGTAATGCAGAAATTGAAGCGCCTGTCCATCGAGTTTGTCGCTGTAACGTTTTGCCAAGAGCTCGCTGTATATTTCGACGCCTCGTAAAGGCTCTTGCAGGTCGTGGCTAGCTGAAAAAGCGAACTGCTCGAGGTCTTGATTTGCGCACCGGAGTTCTTCCTGAACACGCTTCTGGTCGTCGATGTCGGTGCAGGTGCCGAACCATTTCGCGATCTTGCCGCCTTCGTTTGTTACCGCAAGGGCTCGCCCCATGAACCAGCGCCAGCGGTTTTCGGTCCGGTCCCAGAAGCGATACTCGATCTCGTAAGGCCGTCCGGTACTGACAGAGGCTTGCCAGGATTCTTTGCAGCGCTTTACATCATCAGGGTGAAGAATCGGTTCCCAGCTAACATCTCCGAAGTTGTTTCGATCGAAGCCTGTGAAGCCAAACCACCGTTCATTGTAGTAATCCACAAAGCCATCCGGGCGCGCGGTCCACACGATTTGGGGCATGGAGTCCGCAAGCTGCCGGAATCTGCCTTCACTCTCGAGCAAGGCCGCTTCGGCGCGCTTGCGCTCGGTAATATCGCGGGCGATTTTCGAGGCGCCAATGATCCTTCCTCGCCCATCTTTCACAGGCGAAATGGTCAGTGAGATGTTCAGCAGTGAACCGTCTTTACGCCTGCGGATCGTCTCGAAGTGGTCGACGCGTTCGCCTCGCTGGAGCCGGCTCAGAATCTCAGGTTCCTCACTGAGGCGGTCAGGTGGAATGATAATGGTGATCGATTTTCCGATCACTTCGTCCGCCGAATAGCCAAATAGGCGTTCCGCGCCCTTATTCCAGCTCGTTACGATGCCGTTAAGGTCCTTGCTGACGATTGCGTCATCCGATGAATCAACAATAGCGCCGAGCAGCAGGGTTAGGTTTTCGGCGCGCTTGCGCTCCGTGATATCCACGAGCATGTTGATCCCGCCGATAAGTCGGCCCTTGTCGTCGCGCAGAATCGTCGGATACGGAGTAAACCAAAACCGCGTACCGTCCGGCCGTTCGGCGATGCATTCCGCGCCCTGAGGGGCCTCGCCGTCCCTCAGCGCCGTAGCCATTGGGCATTGATCATGCGGTAAAGGCGTGCCATCCGGATGGAAGAGCTTCCAGGTAACGCACCATTGATCGGTACCCAATTCGGGCACGCGGCCGGAGAGCTTGACGGCTGCGGGATTGAAATGCGTGAGCCGGCCTTCGGCATCGGTCGTATAAATAGCAGCGGGCAGCGCATCAAGCATCTGGCGAAACGCTGCGTTGAGCCTTTCAGCCTCTTCGCGGGCCTCACGTTCACGGAGCAGCAGAGCCGCACGTTCCTCTTCCGCGCGGCGGCGATTGACTGCCATTCGAAGGTGCGTGCCGACTCGCTCGCGAAGTTCGTTTGCCGTAAAAGGCTTTACCAGGTAATCGTCTGCGGCGGCTTCGAGATCTTCAACTCGCATCTCTTCTCCGGCGGGCGGCGATATGAAAATGACTGGAAGCGTCTGGCCGGCGCCGTCAGCACGTACGGCGCGGAGCAGTTCGAACCCGTCGAGCATCGGCATCATTAGGTCTGCTAATAGTAGATCCGGAGGATGCTGCTGAATCAGCTCCAACGCTAGCTGCCCGCTCTCCGAGATGACGAGCTCATAATTTTCGCCAAGAATACGTGCGACATGCTCGCGCAGGTCGGCATCGTCACCCACAAGCAGAATGCGCGCTTTCTTCCTGGTGCCCGCGAGAAGATCCGTCAGCGCATTGCCGTCCGCTGCGATCATGCAGCAGCCCCCCTTGCGCTCTGTGGGAACGCGCTCGCGATGTTGAACATTTCCTTAAGGATAGAGTTGCCCGCCGATTCAGTGTAAGATAGGACGCTCAAGGTCGCCGAAACACAACAAAGTATTATGGGTCCGGCTCGTGATAAATATCTCCAATAAATGGTAGTTCCCCCCGCCAATCCCGATGCGGATCCCCAGCTTCGCCGCAATTCGCTCGGCCTTCCAGAATTGGTGTTCCAGGGTGTCACGCATATCGCACCTGCGACCAACGTAGTGTTCACGTTTCCGATCATCGCCCTCAAAGCTGGACCGGCGATGCCGCTCTCGTTCCTGCTCTCTACGATTATCTGCGTCTTTATCGGAAACACTGTCTCACAGTTTTCCCGGTACGTGCCCTCGAGCGGCGGCTATTATTCATTCGCCACGCGCGGACTCGGGAGCCGTAGCGGGTTCATGGCGACATGGAGTTACCTGGCCTATGAGATCCTCGGCGCGGCCGGAAGTACGGGCTTCCTTGGCTACCTTATATCGGACATGATGAGAACGGGCTTTCATGTAAACATCCCGTGGTGGTTCATCGCTTCTGCAACAACTGCCCTGATCTGGGTCCTTACTCATTACGGTGTCCAGCTTTCGGCCCGCACCACCGCGCTGTTGGGAGGTCTCGAACTGCTCATTATGCTAGGTCTCGCGGTCACGTTCCTGATCCATCCTGGGCCCGCTTCCACTTACCTGGCGCCCTTAATGCCTTCTTCATCCCCGCATCACTTTGGAGGCATCCTGGCTGGTATGGTCTTCTCGATTCTCGCGCTGAGCGGCTTCGAAGCGCCCGCGCCCCTAGCCCAGGAAGCTCGCCTTCCCAGCAAGTTCATCGCCCAGGCAATTATGCTCTCCCTGGCTAGTATCGGTGTGTTCTATATCTTCACTTCTTATGCGAGTGCAATCGGCTGGGGAACCGGCGACATGGCCGCCTTTGCCTCGAACCCTAATCCGTATTACGCTCTCAGCCGTGCGCTGTGGGGTGCTGGGTGGTGGTTTGTCGTGCTCGCTATCATCAATAGCGCCGTAGGAGTCGGCCTCGCCTGCACCAACGCCGCGTCGCGCGTGATGTACACGATGGGTCGGGCGGGCACGCTACCGGAAAGCTTTGGGTGTGTTCATCCTCGCCACCAGACACCGACATTTGCGATCGCCTTTGTGCAGATAGCCGGAATGGCGGCAATCCTGGTTGTGGGGTTCTTGTTGCGCCCAGATTTCATCTTCGGTTTCCTTGAAACCATTGCCACGCTCGCCGTCATTGTTCTCTACGCCATGGCAAATCTGGCTCTGACGCGCTATATGCGCCGCGAACAGCGGGGCAATTTCACTCTCTTGCGGCATGTGGTGTTCCCCTGGATCGCGACCCTGGCTCTGGTGCCTGTCCTCGTTGTCACGGTCTATCCGGAACCCTCCTGGCCCTACAACATAACCCCCTATCTGTTTCTGGTCTTACTCGTTGTCGGGTTCGCTTATATGCAGTGGCGCGAGTGGCGCAACCCGGGAGCCCTCCATCGAGGTGCAATGATGCTGATGCGCAGTGGTGCGATTTGATCTAATTAGGTTGAAGAGAATCAGGACATGATGGGGAACGAATTCGATGTGGAGTGATCGGACGAAAGACGCTTTTGCGGGGAGATCCTCGGCTCCGAACAACAACCCGGCGGCACCTGGCGTGGAGATAACGGGAAGCGCCGGGAGGCTTGCGGTGATCGGAAGAGGTATGGTGATCAAAGGCGACATAACGAGCAGAGAGAGTCTGCGCATTGACGGGGAGGTTGACGGGACGCTTGATGTAGTCGACTGTCAGCTCACAGTCGGGCGCGAAGGGAGGGTGGGAGCGAACGCTTCCGCTCGGGAAATCGAGTTGCTCGGAACTGTTCGTGGAAACTTAGAGGCCACCAGTAAAATCACTATCCGCAAGGGAGCCCGCTTAATCGGAGATCTTCGAGCGCCCGGCATCCTGATTGAAGAGGGCGCTTACGTCAAGGGCAAAATAGAGATCATCAACACCGATGAACCGGCTGAGATTAATGCGCCGCAGCCTAATGTCCAACAGCGTGCAGCGGGATCTTGAGTAGCAGCCGAACTTCTTTCAACTGGTATACTTAGTGTTTACGTAGCCTCCGGAGCGCAAAGGGCGCGGATGTGCGCCGAGATACAGGAAAGCAACTCCGCCGTCCTTCGCTCGGCGCGCTTGATACCGCGCCCGTTTTGCGCGAGTTGCTTAGGAGGTTGGCCGGTGCCCGCAGGCCTGAGGAGAAGTCCGCATGTTCATTGGCCTCCACGAGTTAGAACTACATCCAGTCCGCTTTAAGGTGGAGATCCCGGCGGGCCAGATTGAGTACGATAGCAAATTAACGCAGGCCTCAGATCTTCGGGCCGAAGGAACGGCGCAGCTCCTAAACCACTCGCTCGGAGAGATCCGCGTGCAGGGAAGGCTCAACGTTACGGTAGAAGCGACGTGTGACCGGTGCCTGGAGCCGGCGCGATTTCCGATCGAGAATAAGTTCGATCTCGTGTATATGCCGGCCTCCACAACAAATGCGGGCGGCGAAGCTGAAATCGACGAAGCGGGAGTTGAGGTCGGCTACTACGAGGGAAACGGGTTGACTTTGAATGACGTTCTGCGTGAAGTCGTACTGCTCGCGATTCCCATGCAATTGGTTTGTAGCGAGGAATGTAAGGGCATCTGCCCCGTTTGCGGCCAGAATCGAAACCAGAGGGAATGCGGTTGTCATGAGGAGGCGTTCGACGACCGCTGGAGCAAACTGAAGACTTTTCGGGCCGAACTCGGTCCGCACAACTGACCGCTACCTGGGTTCCTTCCGTACCCCGGCAGCTTACACTGTAAAGACTGACATACCTATGCCAAATCCAAAACGACGCCATTCCAAACGCCGGACATCGACGCGCCGAGCTCATGACGCGCTGCAGGTCCCGCAAATGGCCGAGTGCCCGAACTGCCACGAAAAGATCCGCGCCCACTGCGCTTGCCCGCATTGCGGGAAATATAAGGGGCGCGAAGTAATCGAAGTTGTGGAAGCGTAAGAACGCTACGATACACTTCTTTAACAAGATCCTTGGAACGAAGCTTAAGCCAAATCTAAATGGTGACTATAGCCCTCGACGCCATGGGAAGCGATCGCTTTCCTAAGCCGGAAGTTGAAGGCGCAATTCAGGCCGCAAGAGCGTTCGATCTGAAGATTGTTCTGGTTGGACGCGAAGATGTGATCCGCAAAGAGCTTAATGAGCATGGCGGTTGGCACTCGTTGCCGATTGAAATTCAGCACGCCAGTGAACAGATCACGATGCAGGACAGCGCCGGTAAGGCCGTCCGTTCCAAGAAGGACAGCTCCATTCGAGTTGCCTCCCGGCTGGTTCGCGAAGGAGTCGCCCAAGGAGTCGTCTCGGCGGGCAATACCGGCGCCGTAATGGCTACGGCCAAAATGGTGCAGGGCATGCTCCCGGGAGTAGACCGCCCGGCGCTGGCGACGGCCTTTCCCACCCTGCACGGAAAATCAGCCGTCATGTTGGACGTCGGCGCAAATGTGGACTGCACGCCTAAAATGCTGGCGCAATTTGCGGTGATGGGGAATGCCTATTCGCGTGTCATTTTCCGCAACAAACATCCGCGAGTCGGCCTGCTGTCGATCGGCGAGGAAGCGCACAAAGGCAATGCGTTGACCCACGACGCTTACCCGATGCTCAAGAGCCTCACCAACCTGAATTTCACAGGGAATGTCGAAGGACGCGACCTATATACCGGCGTGGCGGACGTGATCGTTTGCGACGGATTTGTCGGCAATGTTGCTCTTAAAGTGAGTGAGGGCTTGGTCGAAGTGGTTCGCCAATCCCTGAAGCAGTCGCTGAAAGCCAGTATCACTCGCAAAGTGGGCGCGTATCTGGCGCGCGGCGCGTTTAACGACTTCAAAAAGCGCGTGGATTACTCGGAATACGGCGGCGCGCCCCTGCTTGGCCTGAACGGTATGTGTATAATTTGCCACGGCCGCTCCAACGCCAAAGCTATTCGCAATGCGATTCGCATCGCGAAAGAGTTCGCTGAAGCGAAAATTAACGAGCGCATTGCAACTGAGCTCGACGGCTGGGCATCTGCACAAGCAGTATGAGTATTAGCGCGCCCTGTCAGCGCGGCTAGGATTTAAGCAATGAGTCCATCGCGCGGTTCCTGGCCCTTGCTTGCCGCTGCGGCGGTACTGGGATTGCCGATCCTCTGCGGGGCCAAGGAAGATCCGGTTCAGTGGGCACTCAAACCAGCAACTGCTGACCAGGTCGCACCGGGCGGAAAGATATCGCTTGAACTGACAGCAACCATCGAGCCCGGATGGCACCTTTATTCACCCACTACGCTGCCCGGCGGTCCGATCATCACGCAGATCAAGTTGGCCAGCAACCCTGCCATTGCAAGCTATGAACTGTACCGGCCACAGCCTGTTCGCAAGCTCGATCCGAACTTTCAGATTGATACCGAGACCTACACGGGCCAGGCGCACTTCCTGTTCGAGGCGGTAATTGCTGCCTCGGCGAGCGGGCAGGTTCCTGTCGAATCGTCGGTTCGATATCAGGTCTGCAGTGACGTGAAATGTTTACCCCCGGTCAAGAAAACCGCCAGTACGAACATTACCGTCCTTTCTGGAGCTCCCGCGCAAAGCTTCACCGTTCCCGATGGCTACGCGCTGGTACAAGCGAAATCGCCCGAAGCAAGTTCCGCCGGGGCTGCAGCTCCCGGTGCATCACGCCCGGTCACTTTCACCGGTTCCTCGCAAAGTTTGCTGCCGTTCCTGCTCACTGCATTCGGATTCGGTTTGGCGGCACTCTTCACACCGTGTGTATTTCCGATGATTCCGATCACGGTTTCTTTTTTCTTAAATCAGGGCAACGGCGTGGAAGGGCCGCACAAACAGCGCGGCTGGGCACAGGCCTTACTGTTCTGCGTAGGAATCATCGTGCTGTTCACCGGTTTAGGTTTTCTGGTAACAGCGATTGCCGGGCCGTTTGGCGTCGTTCAGTTGGGTTCAAGTCCTTGGGTGAACGGTTTTATCGCTCTGGTGTTCTTCGTGTTCGGACTGAGCCTGTTGGGCGCGTTTGAATTGCGCCTGCCCTCTGGGCTGCTCACCAGACTGAACAGTGCCTCGAGCGGCGGCGGCTCTGCGGGAACGCTGCTTATGGGACTCACGTTTTCGCTCACTTCCTTCGCCTGCATCGGACCAATTGTGGGGCCTCTTCTGATCGCCTCCGCGCAAGCGAAAGGACCGAAGCCTATCCTCGGGATGCTTGCCTTTGCCACGGGGTTAGCCGCGCCATTCTTTCTGCTGGCGCTTTTTCCGTCCTATTTAAAGCGGCTTCCGCGAAGTGGCGGGTGGATGGTCCGCGTCAAAGTTGTGCTCGGGTTCATTGTGTTGGCGGTGATGCTGAAGTATCTGGCCAATGTGGACCAAGTCCTGCAGACGGGCTGGCTGAGTCGCGAACGTTTTCTGGCTGCCTGGATCGTTCTGTTTGCATTACCGGGATTGTATCTGCTCGGCGTGCTCGCGATGGAAGGAGTCCAGCGCGATGAGCGCATCGGCGTGACACGCGCGCTTATCGCCGCGATATTTCTTGTTTTCTCCATCAGTCTCGTTCCTGGATTATTCGGAGCGCGGCTCGGTGACTTAGATGCCTTTATTCCGGAAGGATCCGGCGGCATTTTGAGTCAGACCGCCTCTGAGTCCGAAGCAGCATCAGGTAACTATTTCAAGAACCAATTGGACGCTGCGCTCGCAGCAGGGCGCGCCCAGAATAAGCTCGTGCTCGTGAACTTTACTGGTTACGCGTGTACGAACTGCCATTGGATGAAGGCGAACATGTTTCCGCGGCCAGAGATTCAGGCCGCGTTGAAGAACCTCGTAATCGTGGATCTATACACGGACGGCACAGATCCCAAATCGGCGAAGAACCAGAAATTCGAAGATGAGAAATTCGGAACCGTCTCGATTCCCTTTTACGCGATCGTCACTCCTGACCAACGTGTGGTCGCGACGTTTCCTCAGCTAACGCGAAATCCACGCGAGTTTCTAGCGTTTCTCGAGACCAAGCCTGCGGAGCCGGTAACGGCGGCAATGTTACGCTAAGACTGATTTTCTGCTGGTGCGCGGATGTGGCGGAATTGGCAGACGCACTGGATTTAGGTTCCAGCGCTCGCAAGGGCGTGGGAGTTCAAGTCTCCCCATCCGCACCAATGCTAAAGTTCTGGGTAGTCCAACTTAGGCGAGCCGCATCCATGGCCAGATCGCCGAGGACTTACATCGAGCGTGGATTCATCGCAGTTCTACCCCTTAACCGTGCCCGTTCCGGTTACCGTTTCCGTTGTTACCGTTCCGGTTACCGTTTCCGTTGTCATTTCCGTTACCCTGGTTGTTCCCGCGATTCCCAGTGCCATCGCCGTTCCCATCGCCAGAGTGGTGTCCGTTGTTTCCAGTGCCAAACCCGAGGATTGCTGCGACTTGTATTGGAACATTGGTGCATGCTCCGCTTATGCCATTCGCGAGCCTCGGCATTCCTGCCGAAAGACCAAGGACACCTAGGACCAGGATCATGGCGTACTCGACCAGACCTTGCCCGCCCTGATTCAGCAACGCTCTGGGTTGAGTTCGCCTTGACGACGCGAACGCACGAGCACACGGGGAGCACGAGCTTAGTGCTCGTGTATTTATGCGAGATGCCAGGAGGTCTAGAAGCATGCCTAATTTCGCAGTTGCGAATTCAAGACGTGACATAAGCATAAGGACAGCATAACGGCATGAATCGTTCCCACGCAAGGAGTATTCCGTACTGGCGATACCGCTGTTCATCGCCCGCGACGAAATGCTTAAATCAGTGGGGCCTCAAGCGTGGATAAGCACCAATTGCGAGCACCCTCTGACCTAGTCATTTTCCAGCTTAATTCCGCTTCCTTGCGCGTTTCCAGCTACAGCGGCTTCGGCATCCTGCAAGCCCAGCAAACTTCTTACGTCTCGTCCACGCTCGTGGTCGGAGTTTTGTAGCAAATTTGTAGCGCCAACGAGGGGAAATCAGGAGAATAAATGCGGCGACTCTGTTTAGCCAAGTCATTGACAAATAAAGGCAACGGGTGATGGAAAAGGCATTGATTTGGATTTAGGTTCCAGCGCTCGCAAGGGCGTGGGAGTTCAAGTCTCCCCATCCGCACCAATACTAAAAGCCTCTCGTACTCCAATTTAGGCGAGCCGCGTGAGAACGCTGGCCATACGTCGTTACACTATTCACTACACGATCTCTGCGACTCTGCCATCCACGTACCGGTACTCTGGCCGAGGGCCATGGCTAGATCGCCGAGGAGTTACATCGAGCGTGCATTCATCGCTGCAATAGCCGCCGCCATCGCCATCTTGTGATCCTGCCCCCAGGGCGGCCCAACAGAACGCCTCAGCTGGGCGAAGTGAGCGTCGAGATTCTCCACTCCCAATGCTTTGCTCGCCATGTCATACACCTGCCAGGGGTCGTACCAATGAACGGGCCAGCCGCGCGCTCCGGCTCCGGCGGCGAGCGCCTTGCGGTACATCACCCAGTCGGCGACATTCCGCGCACGATAGTTCGTGATCCGCTCGGCGATGGTCGCTGGAAGCTCGGGGCACTGGCGAACCGCGATACCGAGAATGCACCCAGGCAAGGCCATGGCGACCGCGTCGAGAACGAGTTTCGCGCGCCGCTCGGCCGATGCCCGCACGCGCTCGACCAATTCAATTGCCTCGTCGAGTGGGAGCACCTGCCCTTCGCTGTGGTGCGGAATTTTGGGTAGCCGTTCGTCCACGAGTTCAACACATAGGCGATCAAGAAGCGTCCCATTGCCATCGGCCGTCACGAGCACGGCCCAACCGCCGTGGTCCGATACTCCTATAATTCCGCCTCGTGACATGCTATTTCCTCCAGCGCGAGCGCCTCTCGCCGGTCGTTACCCGTTTGTTTGATCAGGTGGTCTTCTGACGCTCTCACCCGGTAGCGGAGTACGATAACTCAACAAAGCCGTTCTTGTACGCAACCACGTTCTTCAAATTCCACCTCTCCTCCGTCAGAGAACCACCGAATAGCCGCAGTCCGTCACCCAATAGGACAGGAGCTATGGTCAACCTAATTTCGTCCACCAAGCCAAGTTCGAGAAAACGCTGGCATAACATCGCCCCGCCCACGAGCCAGATATTTCGATATCGAGGCGCGAGCTTCTCATCAAGGAGTGTCTTGAGATCGTCCGAGCAGAACTCGACGCTCTTCCTCGTTGACGGCAATTTCCTTCCCGTCACCACCACGGTCGGAGTATCGCCATAGGGCCAGCCTAGTTCAAGTGCGTGTTCATACGTGCGAGAACCGAGCACATAACAATCTATGGCTTTGACGAAGCTCGCGGCTTCTTCCTCCGAAATGGAAACTCCGGCTTCATAGACGCTTCCATTGGCATGTAGCCACGAGATACTGTTGTCCTTCCTCGCGATGAACCCATCAAGGCTTGAAACCACGTGCAAGGTTACTCTTGATCCTGTTGCATTTCCTTTGCTCGACATGATTCCCCCTGGCTTTCGCCGACATCGATCTGCACGTAGGGGCGGACTGGGACAATGCCTCTTCGCCCAAGAAAGAGGATACAAGGAACCTGCCGCAGTCCCCGTTGGAAGGCGGGCGCCTCATATAGAAGGGCGTCTACTCCCGAAAAACACGATTAGGTTCCAGCGTTCGCGGTTATAATTTCTGCCCGAGGGCCAACTCAAAGTGAAACTCTGCATGCTAGCGTTCCTCACAGCGTTTGCGCTCTTTGGCCAGGAATCACGAGTGCCCGAGATTCCCTATCGATCGGTTGCAGACTTTCTCAAACTTCCACCCGATTTGTACTTTGGCGAGGTCGCGGGAGTTGCAGTGAATTCCAAGGGGCACATTTTTGTCTTCTCGCGAGGGAACACGACCGGACCTGCTTATGGAGCCAGCGCCGCCCAGCTCCTGGAGTTCGCGGCGGACGGCAAGTTCCTCCGCGAAATCGGCCACAACTTGTACGCGTGGTCCTATGCGCATTCCGTCAAGATCGATCCGCATGACGGAAACTGCTTTTGGGATCGAGTAAGTGAGTGACCCTAGCTGACCTGTTCGACCTCTCGCTACTGGGCCGGACCGATACGCTTGGTCAAGCGCGTGCGAGTTCAAGTCTCCATCCGCACCCAAGAGCTTCGGGAAATTAGCTTCTCGGTGCTGCGGCGCGGCTCTCATAGACCCAAGCGCTACGCTCGTAGCAGGATGGCTCACTATATCGTTCGTGCGAAACCGAAACCGGAGCGGCTGCCGGAATTGCATACTCGGTTATGCGAAAACGCGTTCGTCAACCTCCGCCCATTCGGCAAAGCTCTGACGTACTCACTGAGCGAAGCTCGAACGCAGCCGGACGGGACTGCTATATGGGAGGAGGAAGACTACTGCTCGCCTCCGTTAGCACAAGAGCGGGCGGCCGTGCTTGACAAATATTTCGATGAGATCACCGTTGAGCAGGTGAACGCTGGCGAGGGCTGGAAACAGATCGAAGCGCTGCCGAAACTGAACGCGAACGGCTAGTCTGTTGCGGACGATGTCCCAAGCGCCGCTTTAGCGAACGAATTCCACTTGATCCGCAACGCGCTCGACCGATTTGTGTACTTCCCGATGCGATATCCCCAGGGCGAGTGGGACTTGCAAGAGCGAGTCCGGGCTTCTGAACCTCGATTTCTACGATGATATTGTAGACTTCTCTCGTCGCTGGTACGACACCGGCGAGCGTTATCCACCTCCGTCCTTCCGAAGAGTCAACCCAAAGAATAATGGAGCTGATGGGTAGCAGCGAGGCAGGGACTATTGGAATCGAAGAGCAATCCGAACTGGACGATTATCTCTGGCTCGAACACTTTCTGATCTTGGTGAAAGCCTCTTTGTTCGGCCTTTTCAGAGAAGTATTCCCACACTTCGCGCTCAATGGATGCCGGTACGAACACCTTGGCACTTGGCGGGATGTGATGTAGACCTCGAACTCCGGTCGAGAAGTCGATCTCAGGAGGAATCTCGTCCTCGTCAGTTGGCTTGTCCTTCATGCGCTCTCTTCATATTGACGGATTTCCGTCTGTGTTGCTTTACGAGCGAGAAATAATCCGGATCTTTATCGCAACATCAGCTTCGGACCACAGATAAGCCACGGAAAGCAGCAGTCCGTTAGCTGCACGTCCTATGGAGAGCCACCACTCTTCTGTTTCGCTGTGCTCCAGGTCCGCAACCGTGAGCAAGAGTGGATCGTTGAAGATTGTGCGCGCAACATCGAATAGACTCCGTGCTTACGTGCATTCGCAACCGCCTTCGTCTCGTCCCATTCGAATTCGAATTGTCTGCATCCAAGCCCTATTGTCGCGCAGAGACCAACAGTGCGAGCGTCGCTGCCGTGGCCAATGGTGGGCAATGCGGCATGGGGTTTATGGCAGAGACGGCACTCACGGTAATGCAGAATCTGCAACTTGCAGGTTCCATTGCTATCCTCAGAGTTCGAATCCCACTCTCTCCGCCACGATTCCTGCAAGCTCAGGCCGCTCGGCAGAAGCGGGACAACTTGCTTGATCGTGTGATCACGCAGCGAGCCGAAGCCGCTGTTGTAAGGAACCCGGCATGTGGTTTGTATAGGAGTGTTCTTACTGCTACGCACCGGAGTCTTGATCTGTGGAGCGGCCGGGATACTGCAAGGCCGCCGTGCCACCACAAACTGGACAACTTCTTGCTACCTTATTTCGGTGCCATGCCAGTGAAGTCTCGCGTACTGGAGTACGCGCCGGAGCCGCCTTTTCAAAGCGGAATTCTAAAAACTGCTCCACGAGAGATACTCGAGGCCACACTGGCGCAAGGCGCACAGATAAACAGTGCCCGCACTGCAACCGCTCACCGAATCGGCAAACGTCTTGACATTGCACACTGACATTCGTCGGTGGTCGTTACTGACGTCGAGACGACCTCGTAGCAGGGGGGCCAATGTCAAGACCATTCAGCTCAGCTCGCCTTTCAGAAGGCCACCCAAAGTGCGACCTGCAATTACCCCAACTAAGATTTGGTGGGCCGAAGAGGTGCAGGCCCGACTACTGGAGAAAACATCTCAGCGCAAGCGCGCAGGCTTCAGTGTCCAGCCCTGAAGCCTCGCTAGCTGCAGCAGTTCCTCAGGCGCGAATCCCTCGGGATGAATCGGCCATTTAAAGGCGCTTTGGGCATCTGTGGAGAAGCATCGCTCAAACCCGACCTTTCCGTGCACAACCAGTACCGGGCCTGGCGCGAGCAAGTGCTGCGCCAAAGTCGCTGCAAAGTCCACCAGAGACAGAGTCTTCGAACCGACAAACACCTCGTTGGGAAGGCGATGGTTCGTTTCTATGAAGGATCTCACGTCTTGGAGCATCGAATCGAAGACGAACGCTGGTATGGTTGTCTCCTCATAGGTCGTAATTCCAGTCGCGGTGGGCCCGTCAACGTACCGTGCAGGAACGTGCAGCAGTTCAAGGAGGATATCGGCGGCAGAGAGATCGCCCGAGGGCATGGACAAAAAGCTTATGCTTTCCTTAAAATGACGAGCCAACGTGGCGGTATCCACCACGGGCGGTATGGGCGTGGCGTAGATGTGAATCAAGTCGGCCGCTGTTACGAACTGAACGTTGTGCAAACTCTTTGCATGTTCCACATACGCCTTCAGAATGCCAAAGCAGTGCTCCGCATCTTTTTCGCTTCGACGTTTCGGCAAGACCCATTCCTTTCGTTCCCGCACAGTACCGTTCGCGAAATTTACTGCGTCCCAAAACTCCGTATGAACAAACTCGGTCGGATGATACACCGTGCTGATCAAGCCCCCGCTTGACCCTGCAAAATGCGAGACGGCGGCATCGAACTGCTTGAACGTTTCTGGCAACGGCGTGTCATCATCGAGGTCCGCTCGAAGCTGATAGGGGCCCAAATTGAACACATACAGAAGACCGCCGTACCACACAGGCTGATCGTTATACCCGAGTTGCGTTCCTTCGTCGAGGTAGACGTGAATTCCCATTCGACGCAAAGCCAAATTGGATTGCGGAGCCCAGGAGGATCCCGGCTGGCCGTAGCATACCGGTGTGACTCCGAAGATTCGACCGACATCTTCGAATCCGCTCCGCTCACGCCGCTCGAACTCGTCGGCGCCTTCCAAAAATCCGAGATGCTGGACGCTGACGGCAGGTACAGGTTGAATGCTGTGCCAGTTGGAGTGGTATCCGATGCAATGCCGACCAAGAGCTTCGATGACATCGCGACGGCCCCGGCGCTCTAGAATTCGAGCCTTCTCACCAACGACTTTGAACGTGCCGCGAACCCCCTCTGCCGTCAGATCGTTCGCGATACGAAGAGCCGCGTCATCGGAAATCGGATCGATGTAATCTTCAGTATCAAACCAAAGGACAACGTAGGTCGTTCCCTGCGCGTGGGATGAAGCCACACAAAACAAGAATGTGATCAACAAACGATAACAAGTGTTCCACAAATGGGGGCTAGGTTGGCACACGCTCAGGACGCCTCCAGTCAACGTACTGTCAACTTCGAGGAAATGTCAAATGCGTAAGCCCCGTCTAGTTTCCAACCTGCGTATCAGATAGCGCCAGTTATGTGGCAATGCGCGGTCGTTAGACTCTCAAAAGCGAACAGTGATCCTATTCGACTCAATCTGCGAATGATTGAGACCAAGACGGCCCCAGCGCCGTTCTGATTGAGGGCGATCAGCCCACAGTTGAATGGTTTAGGAAGCTCGTTCTCAAGCACGCGATGGAGTCGACGGATGCGGATTGCAGATGCTCCCCGGTGGGCAAGGAGGAGTGTCCTTCGCTTCAACCTCAAAAGTAGGCTTCTACCTACATCGACGGCCCTGTGATCACGCAACCGGCGATTCTGAACGGCAGGCCGGAAGATAGGCGTGGAACGGACAACACCGGGGCACGTTCAACCCGAGCAGCCAATCCTATTCCACAACAACGCGTGTACCTGTGCGCTTTCCACGGGATAGATGTTCGATGCGGTGATCGATGATGTCGCGAATACCGCGCAGCATCTCAATCCGAGCCTCTCGAAAATGCCTGCAGGCAGATTCGGGTGGCGTAATCGCATCCGAAACTGCTTCCAAGCCACTGCGTATGCAATCGCAGATCGTATCGATATGTGCGGATGCACGCGCGTTCGCGCTCGCGGTCGGTTCGGCTTCGCTCATATTGGCTCCCTCATCTCCACTCTCAGCTTACGCCCGGTAAGCCGCGCTTTGGCCGGCGCTAATCCCGTCATCGTTGTCGGCAGTCCAATATGCCGCCGGATGGTGCCGATCTCAACGACAAGTTCGTCTTCTTTTCTGAAAAGCCCAATCTCTCCTTTCTCGGCAAAAGGAAAATCTAACTGCACTTCATAGTGGTCGCCCTCGCGCACGAAGGAGAAGGGAGTCGAGGTTCGAGTAACAGCGGCCGGGTCCTCGCTCGGCTCATACACCTTCTGTGCCATTTCCCGAAGCCGGTCGTAGCCGAGCACCTCTTCGCAAAACATCGGAATCCGCCGAACCGGTACAGGAGCGAAATACTCTTCAATCTCCGCGAGAGTCTTGGCTTGCGATCGCCGCCACTTCTCGAAAAATCGATCCGCCACCTCTTCGGGAATGAGCCGATTGACAACGATGCCGTCCACCACCAGGCCATGCAGCGAGAAGTAGACGAAAGCTCGCTGGGTCTCGCGCAATACCATCTTTTCCGCATTCGTAACTAGGCGGACGCTGGTGATCGCGGGTTCTTCAAGTACAGCATCGACGCCTTCAAGTTTTTCAAACAGTCCCTGAATATTGCGGAAGTAGCTATCCGGCGGCAGTTCCACAGGCGTGAGGTGCTTCGCGAGTGGCCGCACAGTTTTCAGAATGCCGCGCTCGAGATGAAAAATGTGCTTCATGTACCAATCGAGTGCCGTCGGCAAACTTATGAACCGCAGCGATTCCGCGGTCGGAGCACAATCGAGAATTAGTATCTCGAACTCATCGCTTTTGCGATACTTGTTCACATACATCATGGCGCTCAGTTCTTCCATCCCTGGAAAGATCGCCATTTCCTCGGCCTCCACTCCGCTCAGTCCTGTAGTGCGGAGCACTGAGGTCACGTAAGCCGATATGTCAGTCCAGTATTGCTTGATCTCGTGGTTGATATTGACCTCCTGAATAAATAGCCGGTTAGCAATCTGTGTCGGCTCCGACGTATTCCCGTGAAAGAGCGCGCCACCCAGATCGAAAGAATCGGCCAGGCTGTGGGCTGGATCGACGCTCATGACAAGCGTCCGCTTGCCCGCTTCGGCAAGATGTACCGCTGTCGCCGCCGCTACGCTTGTCTTGCCCACTCCGCCCTTTCCGCTGAAGAGAAGTATTCTCATATAGCTATTTAGATGTGGCGGGCGGCACTTGGGCGCGCGCTTATTCAGGGCCGATTGACGAGCTTGCAGGCCGCGTTGCCCTACGGATTGCTTTTTGCGTGACATGCTGGTTTCGATGGCATTCGCCTTGAGCACTTCCGCATGTTCGCTACTGGCAGAGCGCGCTCGATGCGGCTAACAACGGCGCCGCTTGACCCAGGAGCATCGGCACGGAAATCACTCGTACATGTCCAAGGGTCTTCAGGCACACTGGAACCATGACTGCCGAACCGCGGAAGGGAACACGGGAATTTGAAGTGCCGGAAGCTGAACGATCGCATGATTGTAACCCAGGACCCGAAACGCTGGACCCACAAGACACCGACAAGCTCAGAGATCAGATCAAAGGACAAACAAACGAACACGCCAGCCCTCCCCGTTTAGAAGATGAAGGGCAGTCTGGCGGTTAGCATGGACTCTGCTCTGTTACGGGACGAACGCGCCCGGACTCGCTTCCGGACGGAACCACGAGCAAGGGTTGAGAGGCTCTTTTGAAAACTGCACTGGTCACAGGAGCCGCAAGAGGTATTGGTAAGGCGATCGTAACGCGGCTTTTGAAAGATGGCTTCGCCGTTGCGATCGCAGACATCGGTGAAGCCGCAGCTCGTAAAAGTGCATCTGAGCTAGCGAATTTGGGAGAGGTCTTTCCAATCGCGGTCGATATCACGAACACCGAATCGGTCCGTAGCATGGTCGATCAGGTACTCGAACGACGTTCGGCCATCCATGTCCTCGTGAATAATGCCGGGATCGGCGGTAAGGCTGCGCCAGTTGTCGAGTATCCGGAGCAGGAATGGCGCCGCGTACTTGCCGTAAACCTCGATGCCGTGTTCTACTGCTCGAAAGCTGTTTTACCCGGGATGCTTGCGCGTGGTTCGGGCCGGATTATAAACATCGCGTCCATTTCCGGAAAAGAAGGGAATCCGAGCATGTCTGCGTATTCGTCCTCTAAGGCGGGGGTAATAGGCTTCACGAAGGCGCTAGCGAAAGAGGTAGCGACTCAAGGGATCTACGTCAACTGCATCACGCCCGCAGTAATCGAAACAGAACTGTTGACGCAGTTAACCGAGGAAGCCGTGAATTACATGGTCGCCAAGATCCCGATGAACCGGGTCGGAAAGCCCGAGGAGGTCGCGGCGCTCGTCTCCTGGTTAGCATCGGAAGAGTGCAGCTTCTCGACGGGTGCTGTATTCGACATCAGCGGCGGCCGTGCAACTTATTAAGATCTAAGGCCGCAAATATTGTGCCATCGCCTCTTCCTAGCTCAACACCGAGTCCTGGCCTCCAGCCGTTCGAAATAGCCCTCCACCGCTAGCAAATGCTGCCGTGTGGTGACGTCGCGGACTTTGTGGCGGCCTCGGAAGGGTGCAGCCAATCGTCAATGACGTCCGTGACCCAGTGCAGGGCGAGGCCTAAGGCACACTGCAGGTGATCAGGGTGACAGGAAGTAATGTGGATACGTGGCGGCGAGGAAAAAAGCGGCGATAATCAACAGCCTGCCATCTGGATTGGTCTTTTTGCCTGACTTCCTGACACCCACGGAAGAGAACGAGCTCCTTGCATTCATCCGCACAATCGAGTTCCGCATCTTCGAGATGTATGGGGTGACGGCGAAGCGCCGCATCAAGCAATTTGGATGGCATTACGCTTTCGAGTCGTATCAATTAACGCCTGCCGATAAAATCCCCGCCGACTTTGCTGAGATAGGTACGCGGTCTGCGGCGTTGGCGGGTATCGACCCCTCTGAATGGGCCGAAGCTTTAGTCACGGAATATCCTGCGGGTGCGGGCATTGGATGGCACCGAGATGCGCCGGCATTCGGGATTGTAGCCGGTATTTCGCTGCTTGGAGCTTGCCGCATGCGATTTCAGACAGGTACAGGTCCTACTCGCGTGACGAGCGCTATCGAGTTGCCTCGTCGGTCGATTTATGTGCTAACGGGAGCGGTCCGAACGAAATGGCAACATATGATTCCACCGACACGCGAACAGCGCCATTCGATTACGTTCCGGACGCTGAGGAAGGGACGTCCCAAACTTGAGTGAATACAAACGTATGTTTTCGGTTGCTCATTGGCACCAGCGGCTCGCTTAGCGGAGTATCCGGTGTGCAGAACTCTTCCTGCTCCGAAAGCTTCGCGATGAAACCGTGGTGCAGATGCCCTTGTTTGTACGTACCGACTGCATCTTCGATTCTTTGCCCGAATCCTTGCTTCAGCAGCATCACGCCCGCTACGCCCGGTCCGAGAATGAAATGTTTCGCATCCGAATGATATGTTCGCGGCGGCTTGATGGGCGAGGGGAGCTGCGGGCTGGGGGAATATCTCGTACTAGTGGCTTGTCATTCTCAGACCCGAGGCCAAGCATCATCTGGCGCGTCCGTGTACTCTCGCCCGGCTTATACGAGACCTCGATCGCCGTCACCGACCAGTCCTCGAGCGCGATATTGGGCAGGTTCTGTTTGAACACGATTTTGGCGCCCCCACTTCCACCCTGCGCTCCAAGAGCTTACCCCAGGGAGAGGCCGGCACACATCAGAGTTCTTCGGGTTGTCATAGGTTAACCTAACCACTTTGCAACATCCGATTGAATAAACCGTCGTGCTTAGCCACCGCCGCGTGATCACCGCGCGAGGTACGCCGGCATTCGTGGGATCGTGGACCGTACGGTTCAACTGGGCGAGCGACGATCCGGCTTGAGCGTGCAACGATCGGCGGAACTGAGAAAGACGACTGCGGCGAGGATGGCGCTGAGTGGCGACTCCACAATGCAGACCACACTAGTGACAAAGGTCGATGCGTCTTACAAGATGCCTGCCAGCGGCGATCGTGGCGCCGACTGTCGAACATCGGCAACGTTAACTCGATAATTCGGAACACCCGCTTCTGGTACGCTTTCTCCAGCCATTCGGAAGACCGATGTAAGCTCGCCCAGCCCTTGATAGACGACCGCGATATCAAATGAGAAATGCACCTCCCCCGGACAGCGCTTTGAGTTCGTCGAGAATGTTCAGCGCCTTCGCCCTCTCGCCCGCTATACCGTAGGCACGGCCTAGTAGCGCGCGGTAGTACGGTCCGTCTGAAAGAGTGACTGCCTTTTCAAGCTTCGCGATCGATTCAGTAAGCTGCCCCTTCTGCTCAAGGGCGAGAGCTAAAAACCACAAGGCGTTCGCATATGTGGGATCAATTTCAAGGGCACTAAGGCATTGGGCTATCGCTTCGTTATACCTTCGTGCACGGTACAGAATGAGGGCGAAAATGGCCTAAACGAACCCGCAAGATCGGATCCAGTTCGAGCACCTTGTTGTACTCCATGATTGCCTCATCGTGCCGTCCCCGGATCGACATGTAGTCGGCCCAATGTGCGCGAATCACTGAATCTCCCGGGCTTAATTCGACGGCTCGGCGGCATGCCGCTTCCGCTGCGGCCCAATCCCAGTCACTCACGTGCTGGCCTTAGCCACGGTATTAGCCACAGGCTCGTTGGCTTCAGCCGACTCAGAAGATTGGGGTCATCGCGACGGAGATGGAGCATGCTCGAACCGAACTCTTCGGAGCGATTACGGATATTCGTCCGAAGGCGTGCTCATTGACCTCCCTACACTTCCGCGGAACGCGCTATTCCGGCGGTCGGCATGACTCACTTCGATGGCAAGGGGCACCTCACGTGGCTGGAGCGTACCGTTATCAACGGGGTGCTGCAGAACTCCCACTGGACGGAGGCAAGCGGGACGTAGGCTGTCAATCAGAACTGCACTGGAACCGCAACAATACGAGAAAGCTGCGCAGCGACAACTCTGCCTTGTCGCGCGCGATTACCGGAGGTGCGTTCGATGAAAGGGCACTATCTTGCTCTGATGTTCTCCTGGATGGCTTGCTCCAACACTGATTTGTTGCACGCCGAGTCGCCTCGATTCACGGCGAACCTCACCGTAAAGTCTGGTTTGACCGAAACGGAAACAACGCCGGAGTTCGACAAACATAATATTGGTCCGCAACTGAAAATCCGTGTATCGTTTCTCTGGCACGTCAGCATGGCTGCTCGACGCTGCCCAGAAAGAAGCGGCACGGATACTTCGCGGTGCGCATGTCGAACTGAACTGGATTGACTGCTGGACATCGACGCCCTCCGGTTCGTGCACGTTTCCGGAACACCCAACTGAACTCGTCGTTCGAATTGTTCAGAAAGCGCTGCCGCAAGTGAGCAGCAGTGCACTTGGATTAAGGACGTGGTCTGGGAAATCCGGCTGTGCTTTCATTTTTTATGATCGGGCTGAAGTGCTTCAAACGCACACAAGACCGTTGCATTTGATACTTGGACGGGTTCTGGGTCACGAGATGACTCATTTTGCTCTTGCCCGAAGAGGGTCATTCGGATGTGGGCTTGATGAGAGGCCACTGGAGTGGCGATAACCTGAGCATAATAACTGGTTCCATACATTTGCGAGTCCAGCCGATTTCGATGGACTCGATACACAGAGAGGCACTCCGCAGGGTATTGGTCGCCAGCACGCCTCTCGACGTGTGGTGATCCCACGTCAAGATCGCGCGCCCACGTATCAGGATTTTTCAGTCGCGCTCTGACAACCAAATCCACCCGGTTATATAGAATCAAATCGGGAGCGACTAAAGAGTAATGGCGAGCGCAGGTGCAGGTCTCGAAGGCGTGGTCGCGACGTCCTCCGAAATCTGCTACATAGACGGCGACAAAGGAATACTGAGCTATCGCGGTTACAGCATCGACACGCTTGCGGAAAATGCGACGTTCGAGGAGGTGATTTACCTTCTTTGGAACGGCAGGCTGCCAACAAAGGATGAGCTGCAATCGCTAAAGCGTTCGCTGACGGCGGAGCGCGATTTGCCCGAACCGGTCACCGCGTTTCTGGCGAATGCTCCCAAGGGCAGCTCACCGATGGATGTCCTGCGAACGGCAGTCTCCATGCTGGGCCTCTACGACCGATCTGCAGCGGACAATTCCGCGGAGGCCAATCGGGACAAAGCGGTCAAATTAATGGCGCGCGTTGCGACGATCGTCACCAGCTTCGAGAGATTGCGTAACGGCAAACAGGTGATCCCGGGCGACTCAGAGTTGGGTTATGCGGCGAATTTCCTTTACACGCTGTGCGGGAAGAAACCCGACGACGTCATGGAACGTGTGTTCGACCTCGCGCTGATCCTTCATGCCGATCATGAATTGAACGCCTCCACCTTCGCCGCGCGCGTAACCGCGGCCACTCTGTCCGATATCTATTCCGCGATTACCTCGGCCATCGGAGCCTTAAAGGGCCCGCTGCACGGTGGAGCTAATGAAGCAGTCATTCAGTTGTTGCTTGCTACCAAATCGCCCGACGACGCGGTTGAGCGGGTAAAGAGCGATCTGAGTAAGAAAACAAAAATTCCCGGATTCGGTCATCGCGTCTATCACGTGCTGGACCCGCGCGCCATTCATCTCAAGAAGATGAGCGAAGAACTCGGAAAGCGTACCGGGCACACCGATCTGTATGAGAAATCGACTCGCGTAGAGAAGACGGTTCAGGAGCTCAAGCATTTGAATGCCAACGTCGACTTCTACTCCGCGTCAACTTATTACTCGCTGGGGATTCCGATTGACCTTTTCACTCCGATTTTCGCGGTGAGCAGAATGTCCGGATGGACAGCGCACGTACTCGAGCAGTACCGCAACAACAGGCTGATTCGTCCGCGCGCTGAGTACAAAGGCGCCCCAAACGGCCAATCCTGGATTCCGCTTTCCGAGCGGTAACCGAGCCAACTCGATTTTTCCGCGCTGCTCATTAACCAGCGCGCAATAACAATACACGCATGTACGACCTGAATTTCTTTCGGAACAATCTCGGGCAGATTCGCGACCGGCTCGCAACCCGGGGTTACGAGCTAGACGTCAGCGCCTTCGAAGATCTGGACCGTAAGCGCCGCGAGTGCCTGACGGAAAGCGAGGAGCTTAAGGCGCGCCGCAATCAGGCGAGCGCCGAGATCGCCAAATTGCGCAAAGCCGGAGAAGATACAACCGACCGCCAGCAGCACGTCCGGGCTATAGGAGAGCGCATTACGGAACTGGATGAACAGGCCGGTAAGCTTGAGCTTGAGTTTCGCGACTTCCTGGCGCGTGTGCCGAACCTTCCGCATGAGAGCGTTCCCGTAGGTCGCGAGGAGAACGACAATCGGGAAGTACGGCGGTGGGGAACGCCTCGTCAGTTCGAGTTTTCGCCTAAAGCGCATTGGGATCTGGGCCCGGAGCTCGGGATCTTGGATCTGGAGCGTGCGGTCAAAGTGGCTGGGGCCCGATTTGCGGTGTATTGGGGCATTGGGGCGCGGCTGGAACGGGCATTGATCAATTTCATGCTGGACCTCCATACAAAGGAGCATGGGTATCAGGAAGTTCTGCCTCCGTTCCTGATCAACTCAGCGAGTTTGTATGGCACCGGCCAATTGCCGAAGTTCGCCGAGGACTCGTTTAAGTGTGAGCAGCACGATCTGTGGCTCGCTCCAACTGCCGAAGTGCCGGTGACGAACTTGTTCCGCGAAGAGACCCTAAATTCCGACGCTTTGCCGGTTTCACTGTGCGCCTATACTCCTTGTTTTCGCAGCGAAGCGGGATCGTACGGCCGGGACGTGCGTGGCATCATTCGCCAGCACCAATTTCAGAAAGTGGAGCTGGTGAAATTTACCCGCCCGGAGAATAGCTATGACGAGCACGAGAAGCTGACGCGCGATGCGGAAGAGGTACTCCGCAGACTGGAGCTGCCGTACCGCACAGTGTTGCTGTGTACCGCCGACACGAGTTTCAGCTCCGCTAAGACGTACGACATCGAAGTCTGGTTGCCGGGCCAAAACGCATATAAGGAAATCTCTTCGTGCTCGAATTTCGAGGCCTTCCAGGCCCGACGAGCGCAGATTCGCGCGAAAAGCGGAAAAGGCAAGCCGGAGTTTATCCACACTCTGAATGGGAGCGGACTTGCAGTCGGGCGCACCTGGGTTGCCATTTTGGAGAATTACCAACAGGCGGACGGAAGTGTTGCTGTTCCAGCCGCGCTACAGCCGTATCTGAATGCGGAACGTATCGATCGCAGCGGCGGGCGGCTTGTGTAATTTCCAAAGCGAGTCACAGCACTCCAAAATTCCTTTAAATTTCACTAAGCACAACACAAGCA
>Ga0213882_10000200_pt1 | contig 24328 bp, 27 predicted proteins | sample BarmaccoBMER_R09_FD_160106 | JGI IMG/M metagenome (GOLD analysis project Ga0213882, IMG submission 160106) | Barbacenia macrantha exposed rock microbial communities from rupestrian grasslands, the National Park of Serra do Cipo, Brazil - ER_R09 ...
TCGCTGTGGGCGCGATCCACCTGATCGGACGACGAGACATCACCGAGACCACCAGATGGGCAACCCGGGTCATGGAACGGTCCTTCAAGATCCTCAACCTCATATGATCTTGGAACGCCCCTGGGGTAGTCGCCAACACCGCCAGCGCCTGCGCCGCGATCCGCTCCAGCTCGATCACGTCCACGTCGAAGCCGACCACTGTGAAGCCGTCCTCATCGTCGGCCTCTGCAGCCTCTTCGAGCGACGCCGTCAAATCCGAAAGAAGCCAGAGCGGCCTCGCGGATGATGTCGTGGACGAAGGCGCGACGTTACGCAATGGCGATCAGGTGAAGTATTGCAACCGACCTGGCCGCAGGGTGCTGCACCTATGTCAAAGCTCAGCGCCAGTCGGCCGTCAGGTCGCGTCGTCGTAGCGGGGTGTCGCGTCATCCGGCGGCACGGGCTCCACCTGATGGTCCAGCGGCGAGGGCTCGTCGGGGTCGAGATCGTCCCAGCCCTGCTCGACTCGCCGGCGCGCAACGGCGCGGTCGTGCGCCCGAGCGATCAGCACCGCAGCCTCGAACAGTACGACCAGCGCGAAGGCCAGCGCCAGCATCGAGATCGGGTCGTTGCCGGGGGTGGCGACCGCAGCCACCACGAACAGCCCGAACAGGATCCCGCGCTGCCAGCGTTTCAGCTTCTCGTACGGCAGCACACCGACCCGGTTGAGCATCACCACCAGCAGCGGCAGCTCGAAGGTCAGGCCGAAGACCGCCAGCATGGTCAGCAGGAAACTGACATAGGACTCACCGGTCAACGCGGTGATGAACTGGCCGCCACCGAGGTTCGCCAAGAAGGACAGGCCTCTGGGCACCACGTAGTAGGCGAGGACGGCGCCCGCAGCGAACAGCGCACTGGCCGTGCCGACGAAGGTCAGCGCAAACTTGCGCTCCTTGGCATAAAGGCCAGGCGTGATGAAGGCCCATATCTGATAGATCCAGATCGGGGCGGTCACCACCGCACCCGCCGCGACGCCCACCTGCATACGGAGGGTGAACACCTCAAACGGGGCGGTCTGCAGCAGTTGGCACCGGCCGTTCGGGGTCAGCCGCAGCGTGGAAGGCAGCGCGCAGTACGGGCCGGTCAGCAGGTCGCCGAGGCTGGGCACGCCGAACGGCGACACCCCCCACCAGATGAACCCGAGGATGCCGCCGACAGCGATCGCACTCAACGCGACGAACAACCGGTTGCGCAGCTCATACAGATGCTCCATAAGGGTCATGGAGCCTTCCGGATTGGTCTTGCGGTTCGCTTTGCGCCGAGGGCTCGACCCAGCCGCGAAACGCATCGTGGGTCTCCTCCCTCGCCTCGTGTGCGGGATCGATGCTACGCGGCCGGGGTCGGATGGGTGCTGCCCCCGTTGCGGTGGCGTCGCTGGTCCAGCTCCCTCCGCACTGTCGTGACCCGCGCCGCCAGCAGACCGATGCGGTCGACGAAGTGGGCGCGGCCGCAGTGCACCGTCCCGGCCAGCCGGCGCGCTGAGCCGCCCAGCCGGACCAGCACCACGACGCCGGCAGCGGCCGCCGACACGCTGATCAGATAGGGCATGCCGATGACGTTAGCCCGGTTCGCGCGAGGGCAGGTGGCTGGACCTGAGCACCGCCGCGCGGGCCCGCCGCGCCACCGCCGCGGCCAGCTCGGCGGGTTCCCGAACAACGACATCGGCGCCTAGCCCCAGCACCAGACGCACCATCCACCCGGTCTCGGCGTACCGGATTCGCACGGTCGCGGCTCCCCCTTCGTCCTCGACCAGCTCATCCACCGGGTAGTACTCGGCGACCCAGCGAGCGTCCGGGGCCAGGGTAAGCACGGCGACGCGCTGGTCGGGCTGGGCGCGGAACAACCCGGCGGACACGTCAGCGGGGCGGGCGTGCGGTGGTGGCACCGCCGGTTCGTCCAGGACCGCGACGTGCTCGATGCGATCCAGCCGGAACAGCCGCACCTCCTCGGCGGCGCGGCACCAGGCCTCCAGGTAGCTGCGGCCTTCGACCAAGAGGAGGCGCATCGGGTCCACCGCGCGCTCACTCACCGTGTCACGGGAGGGCGTGTAGTAGCGCAGGTGCAGGGCGCGGCGGCCCTCCAGCGCCTCGTGCACCGCAGTGAGCGCGGCCTCTTCCCCCCTCGCCAGGCCGACGACCACACCGTCGGGCTGCCCCGCCGCCGCCTCGATCTTGGCCAGGGCCCGGCGCACCGACCCGGCGTCGACCACGCCGGGTGTCTCGGCCAGTGCGCGCAGCGCCACCACCAGCGCGGTCGCCTCCGCGCCGGACAGCCGCAGGGGGCGGCGCATCCCGGCGTCGAAGGTGACGGTCACGGTGTCCCCCTCGAAGGACAGGTCGATGAGATCACCGGGACCGTAACCAGGCAGCCCGCACATCCACAGCAGCTCCAGGTCACGGCGTAGCTGCCGGACCGTGACCGAGAAGTCGGCGGCCACCTCCTCGATCGGCACACCAGGTCGCGCCAGCAGGTAGGGCACCAGGGCCAGCAGCCTGGGCAACCGCTCCGCGACCCCCTCCATCAGCCCGCGCTCCTCGAGAGCACCGCCACCAGCCGGGCCCGCACCGCGGCAGCCAGTTCGGCGGGCTCCAGCACCACGGCGTCTGGCCCAAGTCCGGCTATCCACCGGGCGGCGACGTCGTGACCGGGCAGCTCCACCGCCACGAGGTCGCCCGCGACCCCCTCCAGGGTCATCCTGCCCAACACCGTCGCGTGCCGGCGCAGGCCGTGCGCGCGACCCTCGGCCAGCCACAACCGGGCGGTGTGCGCCACCGGCGGCGGTTGCGCGGAGCCCGCCACGATTGTCAGAAGATCTACTCCCGCTGGTCGCCACACCGCCCCCGTGGCACCGACGGTGCGCACCGGGCCGACGATCCGGGAGACTCGGAAACAGCGGGTCGCACCCCGGTCTCGGTCGTGTCCCACCACATACCAGCGGCCCCGCCAGGACACCACCCCCCACGGCTCGAGGGTGCGCGCCGCGGGCTGGCCGGCAGGATGCTTGCGGTGGGGGAACGTCACGACCTGCCCGGCCTGGACCGCCGAGATCAACGGGATCAGAGCCGGTTCGCTGGCGCGCACCCGCGGTTGCACGACCGCCGAAGGCTCGGTGTCCACCTCCACCCCGGCGGCGCGCAGCTTGAGCACAGCGCCGTGCGCGGCCCCGGCCAGCTGTGGGGAGTCCCACAGGCGGGCGGCCAGCGCGACCGCAGCGGCCTCCTCCGGTTCGAGGTCGATGTCGGGCAGCTCGTAGTCCCGGCGCGCGATGCGGTAACCCTCGCCGGCGTCGAACCCCGGGGTCCGGCCGGTCTCCAGGGGGACGCCCAGCTCGCGCAGCTCAGCCTTGTCCCGCTCGAACATCCGGAAGAACGCCTCGTCGGAGGGGGCGTCGGCGTAGCCGGGCACGATCCGCCGGACCCGTTCAGCGGGCAGGTACTGCCGGCTGGACAGCAGGCACAGCACCAGGTTGACCAGACGCTCGGCGCGGGCAGACGACACGGCGTGCAGCCTAGCTGTGGACAACCCGTGAGTGGGAATGCGAGTCATAGCTCTCATCGCCACTCACGGGCGTCTCATAGCGAAGCTATGAGACGCTCCACCCGCTCGTCCACGGCGCGGAATGGATCTTTGCACAGCACGGTGCGCTGGGCCTGGTCGTTGAGCTTGAGGTGCACCCAGTCGACGGTGAAGTCGCGGCCCGCCGCCTGAGCAGCGGCGATGAAGTCGCCACGCAGCTTGGCTCGGGTGGTGGCGGGCGGGGTGTCCTTGGCGGCCTCGATCTCGCCATCGTCGGTCACCCGGTCGACCAGCGCCTTGCGCTGGAGCAGGTCGAACAGCCCGCGACCGCGGCGGATATCGTGGTAGGCGAGGTCCAGCTGAGCGATCCGGGGGTTGGACAGGTCCATCCGATGCTTGGCTCGGTAGCGCTCCACCAACCGGTGCTTGATCGCCCAGTCGATCTCACGGTCGATCAGGCCGAGATCCTCCTGCTCCACAGCACCCAGCGTGCGGTCCCACAGCTCCATCACCCGGTCGGTCAGTGGATCGGACCCGCGACGGGCGACGTGATCCGCGGCGCGCGCGTAGTACTCCCGCTGGATCTCCAACGCGGAGGCCTCGCGACCGCCAGCCAGCCGTACCCCGCGCCGGCCGGTGAGGTCGTGGCTGATCTCGCGGATCGCCCGGATCGGGTTGTCCAGGGTGAAGTCGCGGAACGCGACACCCTCCTCCACCATCTCCAAGACCAGGTTGGCGGTACCCACCTTGAGCAAGGTGGTCACCTCGGACATGTTCGAGTCGCCGACGATCACGTGCAGGCGGCGGTACCGCTCGGCGTCGGCGTGCGGCTCATCCCGGGTGTTGATGATCGGGCGGGAGCGGGTGGTCGCCGAGGAGACTCCCTCCCAGATGTGCTCAGCCCGCTGCGACAGGCAGTACACCGCGCCCCGCGGTGTCTGGAGCACCTTGCCCGCGCCACAGACCAGCTGCCGGGTGACCAGAAAAGGTAGCAGCACATCGGCGATCCGGGAGAACTCACCCGCACGAGCCACCAGATAGTTCTCGTGGCAGCCGTAGGAGTTACCCGCGGAGTCGGTGTTGTTCTTGAACAGAAAGATGTCTCCACCAATGCCCTCGTCGGCCAGCCGCCGCTCGGCATCCACCAGGAGGTCCTCGAGGATCCGCTCCCCGGCCTTGTCGTGGGTTACCAGCTGGGCCAGGTTGTCACACTCGGCGGTGGCGTACTCCGGGTGTGAGCCCACGTCGAGGTAGAGCCGGGATCCGTTGCGCAGGAAGACGTTGGACGAGCGACCCCACGAGACCACCCGGCGAAACAGATAGCGGGCGACCTCGTCCGGCGACAGCCGGCGCTGGCCATGGAAGGTGCAGGTGACCCCGAACTCGGTCTCAATGCCGAAGATCCGCCGCTGCATGTCTCCCAGCCTAGGCCGCCGTGGCCATCCTGGAGGCCCTCCGTACGGGCTCACTTGAGCCACAACGGCGCGGGGCTGGTTGCGGGCAGTAGCGCGACAGACCAACCACGCCGACCGCGAGCTGGTGTCAGGTGCCGGTGCCAGGCCCACCGTCGGCGGGCGCACCGTTCGTGCCATCGGTGCCCGTACCTGTGTCGTCTGAGGGCATAGGGCCGGGTAGGTCCTCGACGGCCGGGGTCTCCGCGCTGGTGAGCAGCGTGGAGAGGGCATTGCCGGTGATGCGACGGAAGGCGCGGCGCGGCCGGGACCGGTCCAGGACCGCGACCTCGAGTTGGCCGACTCCCAGAATGCGCGTGCCGGCCCCGTTGACACTGGTGGAGACCGAGCTCAGGGCGGTCACCGCTGCAGCGACGGCCTCCGCAGTGTCCATCTCCTGCCGGAAAGACTCCTTGAGCGCCGTGGAGATGACGTCGGCCTGGCCGCCCATCACGACGAAGTCCGGCTCGTCGCCGATCGAGCCGTCGTAGGTCAGGTGGTAGAGCTGGTCGGAGTCCGGGCTGGCGCCCACCTCGGCGACGCACAGCTCCACCTCGAAGGGCTTCTGCTGCTCCGAGAAGATCGCCCCGAGAGTCTGCGCGTAGGCGTTGGCCAGAGCCCGCCCGGTCACATCACGCCGGTCGTAGGAGTAGCCGCGAACGTCGGCGTGCCGGATCCCGGCTTGACGGAGGTTCTCGTACTCGTTGTAGCGGCCGACGGCGGCGAACCCGATCCGATCGTAGATCTCCGAGACCTTGTGCAGGGCGGTGGACAGGTTCTCGGCGACGAACAGCACCCCGCGTGAGTAACTGAGCACAACGACACCACGACCCCGGGCGATGCCCTTGCGGGCGAGCTCCGAGCGGTCGCGCATGACCTGCTCGACCGAGGCGTAGAACGGCATCGTCACAGCGGAAACTCCTGGGTGGAGACGGATTCAGTGGGAAGGGCGAGGGTAGCGTCAGCCGCCGGGCTTGCGCCGGCGGGCTTCCACCACGATCGTCTCCTTGCTCCCGTTGCCGCAGTATCTCATGTGACAGCCTGTCGCGTGCCGGTTACCCACCGCACCCCAACATGGCGCTCGGACCGCTCAGGTGGCCTGTCACTGGCCGCCTTTCTGGACATAGGCCCGGACGAAGTCCTCGGCATTCTCCTCGAGCACATCGTCGATCTCATCAAGGATCGCGTCCACGTCCTCGCCGAGCTTCTCCCGCCGTTCCTGACCGGCTGGCGCACCGTCGGTCGTCTCGTCGTCTCCGCCGCCACCTTGACGTTGCACCTTCTCCTGGGACATTTCGCCTCCCGGACCGAGTTGTCTCAAGCCAAACAGTACCCAGCAACACCGACAACCGCCGCCAGGCCGGTCGGGTGATCAGCCTCGGGTGAGCGCCACCACCAGTTCTGCGGCCGTGCTCGAGGCGTCCAGCAGCGCCCCGACGTGCGCGCGGGTACCCCGCAGCGGTTCCAGGGTCGGAATACGGACCAGGGACTCGCGACCGAGATCGAAGATCACCGAGTCCCAGGATGCCGCAGCCACCTCCGTGGCATAACGCTCCAGACACCGACCGCGGAAGTAGGCGCGAGTGTCCTCCGGTGGCCGGGTGATGGCTGCGCGCACCTCCTCCTCGGTGACCAACCGCTTCATCGAGCCACGGGCCACCAGCCGGTTGTACAGGCCCTTGTGCATCCGCACGTCGGAGTACTGGAGATCGACCAGTTGCAGCCGTGGCGAGGCCCATCCCAGACTGTCCCGGGCCCGGTAGCCCTCGAGTAGTTGTAGCTTGGCCGGCCAGTCCAGCCGGTCGGCGCACTCCATAGGGTCCCGCGCGAGCGCGTCGAGCACCTCCCCCCAGGTGCTCAGGATGTGCTCGGCGGTGTCAGCGCTGCAGTCCGGCGTGCCCTCCCGCGCGAAGAACCGCGCGACCCGCTCGTGGTAGGCACGCTGCAGATCCAGGCCGGTGAGCTGGCGACCACCGGATACCTCCACCGTCGTCTCCAGGGACGGGTCACGACTGATCATGTGTACCGCCCGCACCGCATCGACTAAGCGCAGGTCGTCGAAGCGTTCCCCGGCTTCGATCAGGTCCAGCACCAGCGCAGTGGTACCGACCTTGAGATAGGTGGAGTACTCGGCGAGGTTGGCGTCACCGATGATGACGTGCAGCCGCCGGTACTTGTCGGCGTCGGCGTGCGGCTCGTCCCGAGTGTTGATGATGCCGCGTTTGAGGGTGGTCTCCAGCCCGACCTCGACCTCGATGTAGTCCGCCCGCTGCGACAGCTGGAACCCGGGGTGCTCCCCGGCGGGCCCGATGCCCACCCGACCGGATCCGCAGATCACCTGGCGGGAGACGAGGAACGGAGTCAGCCCCGCGATGACCATCGTGAACGGCGTGGAGCGCGCCATCAGATAGTTCTCATGGGTGCCGTAGGAGGCGCCCTTGCCATCGACGTTGTTCTTGTACAGCTGGAACGGAGGCTGGTCGGGCACGGTGCGGGCGCGCAACGCGGCTTCTTCCATGATCCGCTCACCGGCCTTGTCCCAGATCACCGCATCACGCGGGTTGGTGACCTCGGGACTGGAGAACTCCGGGTGCGCGTGGTCGACGTACAGCCGGGCGCCGTTGGTGAGGATGACGTTCGCCGCGCCGAGGTCGTCCAGTTCCGGATCGGGCTGGGCGATTCCGGGGACACCCAGGTCGAACCCGCGGGCGTCCCGCAGCGGGGACTCCACCTCATAGTCCCACCGGGCTCGCTTGGCTCGCGGCACTTCGGCCGCCGCAGCGTAGGCCAGCACGACCTGGGTTGAGGTCAGGACCGGGTTGGCGGTGCAGTCCCCGGGCACTGAGATGCCATACTCCACCTCGGTCCCCATGATCCGGCGCATACCCGCAGGGTACGTGCCTCGGGTGAAGATGGCCCGATCCACCCGGGCGGCGGATCGCCCAGCCGCCGCCCAGGTGGGCCCGCCCCGGTGGTCAGCGCCCTCCCCAGCGGACCGTGTGACAACCGAGTGGGCTGTGTCACAGCAGCAATAGTCTCACATTCAATTCGTTTCTCTGGACATGTCCGCGCCGCCCCGCGCGGGACACCACGACCACGGAGGACTTCTCATGACCGCTGTCACGCCATCCACGATCCCCGGGTACGTCGCCGGCATCTGGGACATCGACGCCACCCACTCCCACGTCTCGTTCTCCGTCCGCCACCTGATGGTCAGCAAGGTGCGGGGCCGCTTCAACGGCGTCTGCGGCCGTCTCGTCACCGGTACCGACCCACTCGACTCGTCGGTGACTGCGGAGATCGACGTCAACAGCGTCGACACCGGCAACGCGCAGCGCGACGAGCACCTCCGATCGAGCGACTTCCTGCACGCGGCGAAGTTCCCCACCATGGCCTATCGCTCCACTCGGGTCCGCCGCGACGGCGACGACCTGGTGGTCGACGGCGAGCTGACCGTGCGCGGCATCACCCGCCCGGTTCCCCTCGCCGTCGAGCTGACCGGTTTCGGCCCAGACCCCTACGGGGGCACCCGAGTCGGCTTGTCCGCCACCGCGAAGATCAACCGCAAGGACTTCGACATCGACACCGACCTGCCGTTGGACGGCGGCGGCGTCGTGATCGGCGACACAGTCCAGATCTCCCTGGACATCGAAGCCGTACTCCAGACCGCCTGACCGGCAAGTTGTGGGTATTGCCGGTGCTCTGGCAGCCACCCACAAGCACGCCGCACCGCAGCCGCTGGCTGGCCCTGGTGATCCGACCAGTACTCGATCAGTGCCTGCATACCGCCGGTGCGGAGGCCACAGCGCGCGTCGATCCAGCCTGTTTGGATCTCATGGGGTGGTACTCTCCGATGGTCGATCCTTTCTCATTTCTTCCTGGAGCTCTCGAAGCTTCGACCGTGCGCTGATAGCCTGAATGATCGTACCAACTCCGATCCCTACCGCAGCTAGTCGCCCCACTGAAAACCACGTCGTCACCGTAGGTACGATAATACTGATCGCACTGACGACGGGTATGAATTGGGTGCTTTTCACGAATGCACCGAGAGTTGACCGGCTGACTCGTGTCACAAGGAGAAACAAGAAGGCCGCCATTGCCATGCCGGAAAAGACGGTAATTAACGCACCGACGAAGAGGGTCGCACCGAGCGAATCTATCCCCAGTAGACGGAGAACCCATGCGATAAACTTTTCGATAGCTTTGACGAGTTTAACTACCACTCCTATCCTACCTGTCGCAAAAAGTCTCAGAGCCCACGAGGTGAACACGAGCCCTCCCCAAGGACCAAACGATCAGGACGGACCTGTGATGGTCTCGCGGCTGCCGGGCTTCCAGCAAGTGACTTTCCATCCAACGCCGCGCACGGCGTGCCGCCCGAGCCGCCGTTCCGTCTACCTGTCCTCGTTGCCTTCGGGGGGCGCCGTGCCGGTGGCCTCACTGATCGAGGTATAGCCCGCCTGGCGGACGCGGTGGGCCAGGCCTCGGTGAATGCGACGTGGCCACAGCGGCCCGCCGTAGATGAAACCGGTGTAGGCCTGCAGGAGCGTCGCTCCAGCCTGGATGCGAGCCCAGGCGTCGTCTGCGGTCTCGATCCCGCCGACCGCCACCAGGACCAGGCGGTCCCCGACCCGGCCCCGCAGCCGGTGCAGCACCGCGAGGGAGCGGTGCTTGAGCGGGGCACCGGAGACACCGCCCGCACCGATTGCCTCGACCCGTGCCGCGTCGGTAGCCAGGCCGTCTCGGGAGATCGTGGTGTTGGTGGCGATGATCCCGTCCAGCCCCAGCTCCAGCGCGAGGTCGGCTACCTCGTCGATGTCCTCATCAACCAGATCCGGGGAGATCTTGACCAGCAGTGGCACACGCCGTGAGCCGGCCTCCTCCAGCGCATCGCGAACACCCACCAGCAGCGGCCGGAGGTGCTCGGTCGCCTGGAGGTCGCGTAGCCCGGGAGTGTTCGGCGAGCTGACGTTGACCACCAGGTACCCCGCGCCGGTGCCCAGCAACTTTGCGCTGGCCACGTAGTCGGTGACCGTCTCGTTCCCCGGGACGACCTTCGTCCTGCCGATGTTGACCCCGACCGCCACACCTCGGCTCCGACCACGAGCGCGCAGGCGGGCGGCGGCAGCCGCCGAACCGGCGTTGTTGAACCCCATCCGGTTCACCAGGGCCCGATCGGCCACCAGGCGGAACAATCTCGGCGTCGGGTTTCCCGGCTGCCGCTGCGCGGTCACGGTGCCGACCTCGACGAAGGCGAAACCCAACGCGCCCAGGGCATCGACGCCCAGGGCATCCTTGTCGAATCCCGCGGCGAGGCCCAATGGTCCTGGCAGATCGAGCCCGAGCGCGCGAACTCGCAGCACCGGGTCCCGAGGCACGAGCCGGCGGCGCAGCAACCGTCCCAGCCCTGGAGCCGCGGCCACCGCACGGATCAGCCCGAAGCCCAGATGATGCGCGACCTCCGAGGGGACGTGCCGCAAGAAGATCGAGAACAGCAGCTTGTACATGACCTCCCACCCGCATCGGCCGGTGTGGTCTGAGTCCTCCGGACAGTCGCCCGGACGATCACAGGTCACACTGCCGGCGCAGCGGCGCTACCCACTCCTGACCGGCGACCAGCTCTCGGAACTCGCCGCCGATGCCGATCCGGACGGGTCGGCTGAAGCCCTCGGCCAAGGCGTGGACCGTCAGCTCATCGCCGGCGATGCTGATTCTGAGCGACGTACCGCGGAACTGCATCGGGAACGTGAGCCCGTCGAGCCGGTCGGTGAGCGTCGGGGCGAAGTGCAGGACCCCATCGCGCACGCCGGCGCCGACGTAGCTGCGCTGCAGGAGATCCAGTGTGCCGGACATGACACCCATGTGGATGCCCTCCCTGGTGGTGCCGCCCTGCACATCACCCACATCGCTGTCCAGCGCGACGAGGAAGCGCTTCCACGAGCTCCCCGGGTCCAGACCGGCGAGCACAGCGGCGTACGTGACCAGGCTCAGGGTCGAGCCGTGGGAGGTGCGCTGGTCGTAGTAGCCGATGGTTCGCCGCGCGAGGTCGGGGTCGTGGTCGTACCCCAGTCTTTCGAGCAGCTCGCGAAGGTCGTCATCGGAGAACAGGAAGAACAGCATCACCGCGTCGGCCTGCTTGGCCAGCTGGTAGCGGTTGGGGTCATCGCCCCCGGCCGTGAGGATGCGGTCCAGGCGCTGAATATTGGAGTGCTCGGCGCGGTAGTGCTCCCAGTCCAGCTCCTCGAGGTCGGCGTAGCCCTCGAACTGGCTGACGACGTCTTGCGCGCCGTGCGCATGGAACGGGACGAACATCTTGCGGCTCATCTCATCCCACGTGCGCAGCTCGTCGTCGGTCAGCCCGAGGCGGACCCGTAGTGCGGCGCGACGGCTCGCCGGCAGCAGGTCGAGCACCCGCGGGGCGGTGCCGGCGATCCAGGCCACCATCAGGTTGGTGTAGGCGTTGTTGCGCAGCCCCCCTGCCGCGGCGCCGGGGTAGCGCTCGTGGAACTCGTCGGGCCCCATCACCCCGTGGATCTCATATCGGTGGCGCTCGGGGTTGTAATGCGCGATCGAGGCCCAGAAGCGGGTGATCTCCAGCATGAGCTCGGCGCCGTAGTCACGAAGAAACGCCAGGTCGTCGGTGGCCTGGTAGTACTGCCAGACGTTGTAGAAGATCGCCGCGTTGACGTGGCGCTGATTATGGCTGTGGTCGGGGTGCCACTGCCCGGACAGCGGGTTGAGGTGGACGATCTGCGTCTCCTCGGAACCGTCGCTGCCGCTCTGCCACGGGAACATCGCGCCCCGGTAGCCGGCCTCCCGCGCTGCGGCCCGCGCCTCGGCGAGGCGGCGGTAGCGGTACATCAACAGCCCGCGGGTGATCTCGGGCAGCCGGAAGTTGAGGTAGGGATAGACGTAGAGCTCGTCCCAGAACACGTGCCCGCGGTAGGCCTCGCCATTGAGCCCCCGAGCCGGAACGCCCGCGTCGTGCCGGGCGGTGTGCCGCGAGCACACCTGCAGCACATGGGAGATATGGAAGCGCAGCAGCAACTGCACGCGGGGCTCGCGGGGCAGCCGGATGTCACCGACGTCCCACAGCTCGGTCCACGCCGACTCATGCTCGGCCAGCGCCGCGGCGAAGTCCTGACAGCGCGCGACGTGCTTTCCGGCGGCAACCAGGGTCTCGGTGATCGCGTTGTCGTGGGAGGTGAACAGGGAGATCATCTTCTCCACGCGCACCGGGCCGCCCTGCTCAACGTGGAAGGCGAGAACCTGCTGGATGTAGTCCTCCATCTGGTAGAGGCTGCGGTCGACGTCCAGCGGGTCGTCAACCGACGACCCGCTCGCGGGATCGGGCATCGACCCGGCACCGCCGAGGAAGACGCGAGTGCGCGCGGCTTCGGCGATGTAGATGTTCGACTGCCGGGTTTGCACCTTCAGGCCGATGATCTCCGAGCCGAACGTGCGCGGAGATCCCGGGTTGAGGTGACGTCCCTCGAGCTCGCGGTAACGGGCGACCATGTTGTTCGTCACGCGGCCGTCGAGCCCGGAGATCACTTCCACCCGGCCTGACCAGTTGTCCGGGGTCATCGTCCACTCGATACCGGCCACATGGCTGTTGGCCATGCTCACGAAGCGGCGGCTGCGCAGGGTCGTCTCGCGGCCGGCGCGGTCGCGGAAGTGAATCTCGCGCTGCACCACGGCGTTGCGGATGTCATAGGAGTGGCGGTAGGAGAGCACCTCGACGTTGTCGAGCCGGATCGCCTCCTCCCCCTCGATCCTCAGCTTCAGCAGCAACCAGTTGGGGAGGTTGACCAGGTCCTCGTTGAGGACCGGGCGGCCGCCGAGGATGGTCGTCTCCCGATTGAAGCAGCCGTGGGCGTATGTGCCCGGGTAATGGACCGCGTTCGCGTCCTCCCACTCGGCCGCTCCCCGGGTGGCGAAGTAGCCGTTGCCGGTCGAGGTCAGGGTCTCGCGCAGACCTTCCTGCGCGGGGTCGAAGCCGTCGTAGGCGAGTGTGAAGTCCGGCACGAGTCACCTCCCGAAAGGTTGCGCGTGTCAGCGGGCCAGCGTGTCGAGAAATCGCTCCACCTCAACGGTGGACGCCAGGGCGAAGTCGGCGGCGGTGGGCCGGTTCGCCACCTCCGGATCGTCCGGGTGGCCGACGATGATGCCGACGCCCCGGCCGGTCAGCGCCCGGAAGGCATCCTCGTCAGTGATGTCGTCCCCGAGGTAGAGCGGCACGACATCGTCGGTGTCGAGACCCAGCGTCTCCAGCAGGCGCAGGACAGCCTTGCCCTTGTTCCAGTCGATCTTCGGCTGGAGCTCGTACACCATTTTCCCGGGGGTGACCTTCAGTCGCCCGGAGTACTCGTCCAGCAGGTCGGCCACCACCGCGGCGACCATGGCGTGGTGCTCCCGATCAACAAGCCGGTAGTGGACCGCGACCGAGGCCAGCTTCGGCTCGACCACCGCACCCTGCACCGACTCGACCTCGGCGCGGAGCCGGTCGGTGACCTCGGAGATCAGATCTTCGAAGCCGGTCGCGGCGGCGTGCGCGATGGTGCCCTCCCGCGGGCTCCAGATATCGAAGCCGTGGCTGCCCGCCACCACCAGGTCATCGACGCCCATCAACCGCTGCACGACGGGTCGGTCGCGACCGCTGACCACGCACACCGGACAGCGCCGCGCCAGGGCCTGGACCGCCTCTCGCATGCTCTCGGACATGACCGCGTCCTGCGGCCGATCGACGATCGGAGTCAACACCCCGTCGTAGTCGAGAAACACGGCCGGCCGGCGCCCGGCCACCTTCGCGGCGAGCTGCCCGCCGTCGCGCAGCGCGTCGGGCAGCTCACGAACAGTCGACGCCTGCGTGGTCACGGTCGTCGGCATGTTGACGCAGGTGCGGTCCCGCCTGGCATCGGCACCTAACCTACCTTGCTTAGAGGGCGCCTACTATGATAAAGGTCACCGACGCTAACACGGGCGTGCCGGGGACCACCCCGAGACGCGCGTCCAGGGTTCGCATGGCCAGCGCCTCGATCGGCTCCACATTCTGATCGTGTCGTGACAGGGAAGTGCCCTGGTCACCTTCGGGCTCGATGGTCGCGGGCGGCCCGGGTCCCCCCTCGGGGCACGAAGGCGTTGAGCCGGGCCTCGTGGGGGTCCTGGGTGACGAGGCCGGGTCCTGGCCCTGCTGGTCCCTGTTGCGGACCTCAGCATCCCTGGGTGGCGAGGTGCTCATGGACAAGCGGGATAGCCATGGATCCTTCGCCGACCGCTGAGGCGAGCCGCTTGATCGACCCGCTGCGTACGTCTCCGACGGCGAACACCCCTGGTTGGGTGGTCTCCAGCATCAGCGGTGCACGTCCGAGTTCGCCGAACTGTCCGTTGGCCATTCTGGCGGCGTCGGTCCCGGTCAGCACGTAGCCGCCGGATCCGGGCCGCCGCCCGCAGCTGCGGCACCGCGAACCACAACCGGCCGGTGGCATCCCGGGTCGGCTCCAACAGGCCCAACGCCACCAACCGGCGGACCAGCTCGGGATGCATCCCGGCCGGTGCGGCGAAGCTCTCCAGACTGAGCTGTGACACGCGCACATCAACGAGTAGCCGGTCACGTCCGCCTCCTCGGATCGAAGGGTGAGTCCCTGCGCAGCGCCTCGAACAGCTCGCGCTCCCGCGACGTCAACGTCCACGGCACCATGATCTTCACCTCGGCGTACAGGTCGCCCGGTGTTCCGCGCGGGTTGGGCATTCCTTCCCCGCGCAACCGCAACCGGCGACCCGTCGACGACCCCGCCGGAACCCGCACCTTGGCCTCCCCGCCCGGGTGGGCACCGGCACGCTGGCACCCAGCGCCGCCTCCCACGGCGTCAACGGCAGATCCACCGAGATATCGCGCCCGTCCACCCGGTAACGAGGGTGCGGCGCGATCCGCGCCACCAGATACAGATCCCCGCGGCGCCGTCACCCGAACCCCGCCCACCCCTACCGGCCAGGCGGACGCGCTGCCCGTCGGTCACCCCAGCGGGAATGGTCACCTCGAAACTGGAGGGCTCGCCCTCGGCCCCGGGGTCGCGGTTCATGTCAGGGTGGTACTGGCGGCCCAGTGTGCGGTGGCGCGCTGCATTTCCTCGGTGCTCGCGGTGCGGGAGACCCCGAGCGCGTCGTAGTAGTCGCGCGCCATCGTCCCTCAACCCCGACGGCCCGCGACGGTCACCGCACCCGGCCGCAGCTGCCGCTCCGCGGTGCCGTAGCCCGGCCGCAGCACCCTGACCACCGTGCCCGGCTCCGCTTCCGAGTCGTCCACCACGGTGACGACCTCATGCCGGGTGGGGTCGAAGGGCACGCCCACCTCGTCGTGACGGGAGAATCCCAAGCTCGCCAACACAGCCAGGGCCTGATCGCGCACCGTCCGAACCCCCTCGATGATCGTCGACGGGTCGGCGTCGGCATGGTCCAGCGCCAGGTCCAGGTTGTCCAGCACCAGCAGCCAGGCGGCGGCCACCCGGTTCGCCTCGGCCGCCCGCTGTCGCTCCAGCTCGCGGGCGTACCGTTTGCGCAGGTTGTCCAGCGCCCGGCGCAGCCGGTCCTCCAGGGTGGCAACCGCGTCCCGGTCCGGCAGCGCCACCTCGACCCTGTCCTCGGGGCTCCGATCGGGCCCCGCCTGCTCCGGGTCCTGGTGAACCCCCGTTGGTTCCGACTGCATCCCGCCGGCCTCAGCTGCGGTCGAAGTCGGCATCGATGACGTCGTCGTCAGCCGCAGACCGGGTGCCCCCGGACGACCCGTCCTCCGGGCCCCCACTACCGACGCTGCTACCGACGCCCGCGCCCACGCGCGCCCGTCAGCGCCTGGAAAACCTGCTGGAACTCACCGGTCAGCTCGCTCACCCACAGTAGCGGTGCCTGCTCCCGCACCACCTGGCGAGCCTCGCCGACGAGCAGCTCGGCCCGGGCCTTCTCATGTGCCGGCACGTCCGTGCCCAGCTCGTCCAGGCGCCGTTGGACCTGTTAGGTGATGGTGTCCAGCTCGTTGCGAGCGTCCACCTCCTGGCGCAGCTGCTGATCGGCGGCTCGGTTGCGGTCGGCTTCGGCGACCATGCGGTCGATCTACAGTCATGAGCCCGAGCCGCCGGGAATACCGAGATGGTCGCCGTGGTTGAGTCCAGCAGGATCAACTTTCTCATCGAAAGTGTGGCAATCTTGACCGAGACCGTGAAGCTGCCGGTTCTGCCGCTCGACGACGTCGTGGTGTTGCCGGGAATGGTGGTTCCCATGCGGTTGGCCGACACCGAGGTCCGAGCAGCCATCGATGCTGCTCGCGCCGCGACCACAGTGGACTCCGGTGGCCAGGCGGGGGTGCTGCTCGTGCCCCGGCTTGATGGCAGATATGCCTCGGTTGGCACCCGGGGCCTCGTCGAGCAGATCGGCCGACTGCCCGGCGGAGAGCAGGCTGCGGTGGTGCGCGGCACGTCCCGGGTCCGCATAGGAGCCGGTACGACGGGTCCGGGTGCCGCATTGTGGGTTGAGGCCACCGTCCTGGAAGAGACGGCCGCCAACGACCGTGCTCGGGAGCTGGCCCGGGAATATCGGGGTCTGGTGATCACGATTCTGCAACGCCGCGGCGCCTGGCAGGTGATCGACTCCATCCGGCACGTCGAGGAGCCCGGCGCACTGGCCGACCTCGCTGGGTATGCCTCCTACCTGACCAAGGAGCAGAAGCTGTGGCTGCTGGAGACCCCGGATGTGGCTGCGCGGCTGGACAAGCTTGTCAGCTGGAGTCATGAGCAGATCGCCGAGCTCGACGTCGCGGAGACGATCAACAAGGACGTCAAGGAGGGCATGGAACGCCAGCAGCGGGAGTTCCTGCTGCGCCAGCAGCTCGCCGCGATCCGCAAGGAGCTGGCCGAGCTCGACGGCAAGCCGGCCTCCGAGGAGGACGACTACCGGGGCAGGGTGGAGGCGACGGAGCTGCCGGAGAAGGTGCGCGAGGCGGCGCTGGCCGAGGTCGACAAGCTGGAGCGGACCGCCGAGTCCTCGCCCGAGGTCAGCTGGATCCGCACGTGGCTGGACACCGTGCTGAGGATTCCGTGGAACTCCCGCACCGAGGACAGCTTCGACATCGCCGGCGCTCGTGAGGTGCTCGACGCCGACCACTTCGGGCTGGACGAGGTCAAGGACCGCATCATCGAGTACCTGGCCGTGCGCCGCAGGCGGGCCGACCACAACCTGGGAGTCGTGGTGGGCAGGCGCAGCGGGGCGGTGCTCGCGCTGGTGGGCCCACCGGGCGTCGGCAAGACCTCGCTCGGTGAGTCGGTGGCCCGGGCGATGGGCCGCAAGTTCGTCCGTGTCGCCCTCGGTGGCGTGCGCGACGAGGCGGAGATCAGGGGGCACCGCCGGACCTATGTCGGGGCGCTGCCGGGTCGGATCGTGCGGGCCATCTCCGAGGCGGGCACGATGAACCCGGTGGTCCTGCTGGATGAGGTCGACAAGGTCGGCTCGGACTTCCGGGGCGACCCGACCGCCGCGTTGCTCGAAGTACTCGACCCGGCACAGAACCACACCTTCCGCGATCACTACCTCGAGGTCGAGCTGGACCTGTCCGACGTGATGTTCCTGGCGACGGCGAACGTGCTGGACTCGATCCCCGCGCCACTGCTGGACCGGATGGAGCTGGTCACGCTCGACGGGTACACCGAGGACGAGAAGGTCGCGATCGCCCGCGACCATCTGCTGCCCCGCCAGCTCGACCGGGCTGGCCTGAGCCCGCAGGAGGTGCGCATCGAGGACGTTGTGCTGCGTCGGATCGCCGGCGAGTACACCCACGAGGCCGGAGTTCGGCAGCTGGAGCGTTCGATCGCTCGGATCCTGCGCAAGGTCACGACCCGGTTGGCGCTGAACCAGCACGAGGTTCCGGTCCGCATCGGAGCTGACGATGTGCGGGACTACCTCGGCCGCCCGAAGCACACTCCGGAGTCCGCAGAGCGGACGGCCGTGCCGGGTGTGGCGACCGGGCTCGCGGTGACCGGCGCCGGCGGCGACGTGCTGTTCGTGGAGGCCTCGCTGGCCGACAAGGAGACCGGATCGACGGACGTCACCCTCACCGGGCAGCTCGGCGACGTGATGAAGGAATCCGCCCAGATCGCCTTGTCCTACCTTCGCTCGCACGGGGCGGAGCTGGAGTTGCCGGTCGGTGACCTGGCCGACCGCGCTGTGCACGTGCACGTGCCTGCCGGGGCGGTGCCCAAGGACGGCCCCAGCGCTGGGATCACCATGACCACCGCGCTGGCCTCCCTGCTGTCCGGACGGCCGGTGCGGGCCGACGTGGCGATGACCGGTGAGGTGTCACTGACCGGACGGGTGCTGCCGATCGGCGGCGTGAAACAGAAGCTGCTCGCCGCGCACCGGGCCGGGATCAGCACCGTGCTGCTGCCCCGGCGCAACGAGCCCGACCTCGACGACGTGCCTCAGTCGGTGCGCGAGGAACTCACCGTGCACCTGGTCGGCGACGTCCGCGAGGTACTCGGCCGCGCCCTCGAACCAGCGACCACTGCAGCAGCAGCTGCCTGACAGAGTCGGCCTCGGCCCGTCAAGTCGACCTGTCAGACGCGAGTCTGCCGGATGGCCGACCCGCTAGCTCTCATCAGGGTGGTTGGCGGCATACCGGTCGACCGTACGGGTGGAGGAGGTCCGCAGTGTGCCCTGTGCATCCAAGAATCGACGACGAGCGGCAGAGCTATGGGCCTTCCGTGGCCGAACCCTCGCCGCCCTGGCGGCGCTGGTGGTCGTGCTGGTCACGGGCGCCGGCTGCACTGCCTCGGGCGCCGGTGGCGTTAGCCCGTGGTCTGTTGGCAGCGGTGGCGGACAGGCCTGGGAGCAGGACTTCACCCGGGTCGTCAGAGAGTCCCTGCCATCCATTGTGGAGATCACCAGCCAGAGCGGCATCGGCTCCGGGGTGATCTTCGATGACGAAGGCGACGTCGTCACGAACGCCCACGTGGTCGGCAAGTCCACCACCTTCCAGGTCCGGACCTCGACGGGCACCCACGGCGCGCTGGCCAACCTGAACAGTGAGGTCATCGGCATCCCGACGGTGGCGGTCGTCAATCCGCAGCTCGGTGGAACCGCACCGGCATCGGTTTCGCGGTCCCCAGCGACACCGCGACCGACGTGGCGGGCCGGATCGTCGCGAACGGCCGCGTCGTCAACTCCAGGCGCGGGCCCCGGTGACCACCGCCCAACAGCTGTAGGAACTGCTCGCCCTACACAAACCCACCGACACGTGCAGATCACCGTCATTCGGCCCCCCGGGAAGACCAAGACCGTCACGGTGACCCTCGCCGCGCTGGCCGCCAGCTGACGGGTGGCACGTCATCCTCTTGTCCCCACCGATCCGCTCATCCGGACCGCAGAGGAGCACATCATGCCCCCAGTGATCGAAGGGTTCCCGGAGCGACCGCGGCCGGGATCCCTACTGATCGTCAGCCCGACGACGATATGGCCGGTCATGGCACTGCGCGGGGTGTGGGCGATCCTGTGCGGGATCCTCGCGCTGGTCTGGCCTGCCCTCACCGTCCTCGCGCTCGCGTTGCTGTTCGGAGCATGGGCGCTGCTGGATGGCGTCTCGCTGTTGGTCAACGCGTTCCGACACGGGCGAGCCCACGCCGACTGGCGGGACTGGGTCCCCTCGCTGCTCGCGGGACTGCTCGGGATCGCCGCCGCGGTGGTCACCGTGCTCTCGCCGCCATCACGGTGCTCGTGCTCACCGTCCTGGCCGCCATCCTGTTCATCGGCGTCGGCGCGGCCGAGATCGTTCTCGCGGTGCGGCTGCGAAAGCTGATCCGGGGAGAGGTCTTCATGGCCCTCGCCGGGCTCGCCGGCGTCATCGCAGGTGTCCTGTTGTCGGTCTGGCTCCTGTCGGGCGCGCTGGTGCTCACCATCATCCTCGGCGCCTACGCCCTGGTCTCGGGCATCCTGCTGCTGTCCTGGCGTGGCGATTACGCCGCCTTGCCCGGTCGAGGAGATCACTGCTCGGAGTTGGTCGGGAGCGGAGAGCGCAACGAGACCGCGACCAAGTTGATCGTCTCCGTCTGCCGACCGCGACGAGGTTCTCGTGCCCGATGACCATTCCCGGGTCCAGATTGGTACCCCGGATCACCCTTCCGAGCGCGGCCGGTGAATTCCTCCTCCACTTACGGAATCTTCGACGTGTTCGGCGATAACTCGGGCCGTGAGGCTCACCTGTCGGGCAGAGTCGCCGAGGCCCTGATGGCCCAGGCACCCGACCTGTTCGACAGCACACCCAAGATCGAGAAGATCGACGTCCTCGCCACCAAACTCCCGTGATGGCCCACTGACCGCAGGACGGTCGGATCCTGGACGGCGTCCCTGGTCTCCGTGCCCGGCGAGTACTCCGAGGTATCGGGCCTGACGGGCAGCGGCGAGAAGGTGGTTGTAGCCGCTCGTCTCCGGGTGGTTCCCCGACCGCACTCTCCGTCCCGAACCCGGACCCGCCGTCAGGTCGGGTACACCGCTCAGCTGCGACCAGGCCGCCGAGGACACCCCATCGAAGGTGACTCTCCTCCCGGGGCGCGGTCGCTTCAAGATCATTAATTCGGAACTGCCGCCAGGGCTCGACTCACCCACCTTGATCGCCGGAAGTGAGCTGTGGCCGTGCGGCGGCGCACGGCCACAGCTCACTTCCGGCGATCACACCTCGACCCCGCCCCGGCAGGCGCGACCTACCAAGGAACACCGACCCCCTGCCCGCACCCGGTGACAGTGGTCAACCCCCGCACTAACCTCTCAGTTAATAATCTTGAAACGGCGGTGCCCGGCACTCTGACCAGCGGCAGACGTGCCACCCCGCCCCGGGCAGCACTTCTGCGGCTCTACTGACATTACTGTGGGTAGTTATTCATGATCGTCCGGGGAGTGGTGGGCAGAGGCCGCCGCGGGTGAGGTCGGCCATGGCGATCAGTGATTCGGGGCTGTGGTAGCCGTAGGCGCGTCGGGTCAGGAGCCGCGGGTGGGTGTTGGTGGCTTCGGATCGGGCGTTGGACAGGTGGTGCTCGACGGCGTTGAGGATCAAGGTCTGGAAGCGTGTGATGGTCTTGGTGAGGCGGACGAAGGCGGGGATGCGGCTGCGCCTAGCCCAGGAGATCCAGCCGGCCAGCAGTGCCCTGGCCTCGGGGAGTTCGGCTTGGAAGATCATGCGGAGTTGTTCTTTGAGTAGGTAGGCCCGATACAGTGCGCCGTTGTCCTTGGCGATGGCGGCCAGGGTGGTGCGCTGGTCACTGGTGAGCTCGGGTGGGTTTTTCAGCAGTGCCCACCGGGTTTCCTTGATCGTGGTGGCCTGCTCGGCGCGTCCGGTGCGGCGCAGTTGGGCGGCGAGTCCCCGGCGGACCTCGTCGAGGGCCTTGGTGGCCCAGGCCGCGACATGGAAGGGATCCAGGCACAGCACGGCTTTCGGGGCGCGTTCGGTGACCACGGTGTGGATGAACTCCGCGCCATCGGCGCTGACATGGGTCAGCGCCGATGGCGCGGTCCGGGCCCAGATCGTCGAAGAACCGGCGCAGGGTCGCGGCGGTGCGGTCTTTGCCCGCCCACACCAAGCGCCCGGTGTCGTGATCGGTCACGACCAGCAGATACCGCTGTCCCTTGCGGTAGGAGATCTCATCGATGCCGATCCGGCGCAGCCCGGCCGGCCGGTCGCCGGCCTGGCCGCGGGCGGCGAGGACCCGGGCCACGATGTCTGACACACTGCGCCACGCCACCCGCAGCAGCACCGCCACCACCGACAGCGCGGCGTGACAGACCAGCCACGCGCAGGTGTCCTCAAACGCTGTGGTGAACCGCGACCCGGGCCGCGCCCAGGGCACCGCGGCGACCACCACCCCATGCTCAGGACAGCTCACCCGGCAGGTCGTGGCCTGGAGGAACACCTGCGTCGAGCCCAGATCCAGACCCCGCCACCGCCGCGGCTTGTCACCGGTGTCATAACCCGGACACCGCCGCCGGCACCGAGAGCACCACCCCACCGCCCCCGCCTTGGGCCGTACCTGGGCGACCAGCACCTCACCACCACGCCCACTGGGCTCCAGGTCCACCCACTCGATCACCGTGTGCTCGACCCCCAGCACCCGCCGCCATACCCTCGTCGTACGCACGCCGTTCCCATCTTGATCGTCTCTGACTGTGGAAGGCCAGAAACCCTAGACGAGACACGGCGTGCGCCCTCATCGATCATGAACAGGTACCCACAGGAACGTCAGTAGCGCCACTTTTGCACGGCAGAGTCACCGATGGGAGTGACACCTTAGGTCTGTCGTACCGTCACACACGTCGACTCGAGGTACCTCATCAAAGTCTCGGTGGCGCTGTCGATGTTGTGCGCGTCCTTCAGGTGCTGTGCTACCTGGCGCATCAGGTCATCCTTGGTGGAGGCGGTGAACTGACTGCCGCACTCCTCGTGCCCGCACTGGAACTGGTGCATTCCCGTACTTCCTCCATCGACATCCGGTGGCAACCGCAGTGATCGCGACTGTCCTCTCCACACCTAGTCTTCGGATGGCGCGTCCGCCCAGTTCAGCTCCTGGGTGGGTTCACGGAGGGTCGAAACAGACCGTAGCCGCAGCCCAGTCCGGCACCGGCCCGACCGGTCACATCCATGTCAAGATCCGCGTCGACGGCACGAAACGTTGAGGCTCACTAGGCGGCTGGCCGGGTGTTGTGACCTCTCTCACAGACGCTTCTCTATGCTGTCAAGTGGTGTCTGGGGTATTCCCTCCTGGTGTCCGTTTCGTGGGTGTCTGCGGGGGTGCCGCGCGGCAGGGGCCTGCCCTGCACGACGCGCGGCGCCCTCGTGGGTCCCCACTGGTCTGGGTGGATGAGGCACTTCGGCATATCCGCAGGTCACCACGCCTAGGCGGTGTCTGGTGCAGGCGGTGGGGGTCATGGTGGTGGTAAGGGTTCGTTAGAGCCGGCGGGTGATGTAGACATCCCACGCGCTTAGCGTGTCAAGCTGCGGCCGTGGTTGGGTTGTTATGGGTGGTGGGGAACGTGGCGTGCTCGTTGTAGTGCTGCTGGGTGTGCAGGCAGCTGAGGAGTCGGTTGAACAGGTTGCGTTGGGCGGCGGTGTGGCGGTCGCCGGTGGTTTTGCGCCGGTCGTAGTGGGCTCGTGCGCCGGGTGAGGCAGTCAGGGCGGCGAAGGCGCAGAGGTAGCCGACGGAGGCCAGGCGTTGATTTTTGACTCGGCGGTGGCTCACGGTGCGGCTCTTGCCGCTGGCGCGGGTCACGGGTGCACTTCCGGCGTAGGCCTTGAGCGCTCGGGCGGTGGTGAAGCGGGATCGGTCGTCGCCGATCTCGGCGTACATCCGGGCGCCGGTGAGAGATCCCCGTCCTGGCATGCTGGTGATGATCTCGGCATCCGGGTGCTTACCGAAATGGTCGATGGTGGCGGCGGCCAGCTCCTCGGCGTTGGTGCTGGCGGTGTCGAGTGCTCGGAGCAAGGCCAGAGCTTGGCGGCCGAAGGCGTCTTCCACGAGGGGGAGCTGGTGGAGGTACTCGCCGCGCAGGACTGCTTGAATCCGGGTGGCTTCGGTGTCGATGCCGCGTTGGCGGCCGGCACGGTGCAGCAGCGTGGTGAGCTGGGTAGTCGTCAGCTGTGCGGCCGCCCGCGGAGTGGGGGCGGCGGCCAGGAGGGCTCGCGCTTCGGGGCGGAGCAGGCCGCCGCGTTCGTCGGTGAAGGTCTCCAGCAGGGCTGGGTAGTACTCGCGCAGCAGCGAGCGCAGCTTGTTGTGGGCGCAGGTGCGGTCCCAGACGGCGTCTTGTTGGGCACGGGCGGGCACCGCGATCGCTTGGGCGAGTCCGGAGTCGGCGGGCAGGGGCCGGTGGGCGGCCATGTCGGTGCGCGGAATGTTGGCCAGCACGAGGGCGTCACCAGCGTCAGATTTCTTGCGCGCCACCGAATGCCGATCTCGATAGCGTGAGACCGCCATCGGGTTGATCGCGAGTACCTTCCGTCCGGTAGTGCGCAGGCAGGCGACCAGCAGTCCGCGGCTGGTCTCGACCGCTACCGGGATCGCATCCTCGGCGTTGTCACCGGCGTCAGCCAGCAGTGCCAGTAGGAGCTTGTCATGGTTTCCGTGTAAGCCACGGATGACTGATGACATCATCTTATCACAAAGGCAGTCGTCCTGGGAAGAGAACGACCAGCGTGTTCAGGGCCATTTTCCAACCCCACGTCCCGGTTCCGGATTCGCCTCCTCGCTTACTTGGGATATTGCGCAAACCAAGATAGAGTAGCTTCATCGCCGCCTCGTCGG
>Ga0213882_10000201_pt1 | contig 24310 bp, 25 predicted proteins | sample BarmaccoBMER_R09_FD_160106 | JGI IMG/M metagenome (GOLD analysis project Ga0213882, IMG submission 160106) | Barbacenia macrantha exposed rock microbial communities from rupestrian grasslands, the National Park of Serra do Cipo, Brazil - ER_R09 ...
CACTGGGCGACTTCGCTCGAACGCGCTACAACGGTATTCTCGTGCCATCGGCGACTGCTCCGGGTCAAAAACACCTGGTCTTATTTAGGCGATGAGTGAACTGGTTGCACTTCCGCAGTATCGTTCGTTCGACGATCTTCCGAATCATGTTCGCGTTCAAGTCGTGCGCTGGGGGGAACCGAACCCGGTGGAGTGGGTTTTGCAGGCAATACCCGCTCTTGATCACCGATCAATCGTTGAGGTGATGAACCTGCCGGATGGCGAGACGAAGGTGCTTGAGTTCTTCAGAGATCTGCGCGGCATGCTGACTTGATACGCGGAGGGCTGTCGGAAGCATCTGTCAACCACAGGTTCCGAAGCGCAGACAGAGGCGAAGCATCGCGCGCGGCGCGATCCTTTCCCACTACAGGATCTCCCGTACCCTCTCCGGCGGACGCCCCACCACCGCCCTCCCGCCGCGGACGATGATCGGGCGCTCGATCAGGATTGGGTTCTCGGCCATTGCGCGCAGCACCTCGTCGTCGGGTGTGGTGTCGTTCAGGCCGAGCGCCGCGTAGGGCGCCTCGGTGCGGCGCACGATCTCGATCGGACGGACGCCGAGGATCTTCACGATTTGGCGCAGCTCGTCGACGGATAGCGGATCGCGGAGGTACTCGCGCACTGGCAGGTCGACGCCTGCTTCGCGTACTAGCTCCAGCGCAGCGCGGCTCTTGCTGCAGCGGGGGTTGTGGAGGAAGACGTCGGTCATGTGTAGAAGGATATACACCGCACGCTGTATCGTGCTGTTCGATGGCTACGTTGCGCGTCGATTTTCAGGACGGGTTTCAGGACGATGAAGTCGTCGTCAGCGTCGATCGAGTCGAACGCGTACGGCGCGCCGGGCTGACGACCAAACGCGTCATCGGGCTGGCAGGCCACGAAACCATCGATGTCGAGCCTGGGAAGCACACCGTGCTCGTGTCGGTGCCGACCCGCGGCTTCGACACGCACATCGACGTCAACGTCGAAGACGCCGCGTACGTCGGCGTCTCCATCATGGCCGGCGGCATCGCGGTCATCGCGCGCGGCGAACCGTTCGGATACGGGTAGGGAAGCGTCGCGTCCGCGGCCCTCCTTTCCGAGGGCGAAATCATGGCGAAAGCAACGCCGGCTGCGGCTCCTGCCATCAGCGGTGCGTATCAAGGTCTTCTGACCGGTTCGGCGGGCGCGTCGCAGCGGCTCGATCTTCGCGTCGACGTCGACGCGCGCATCGATCAGGGCTCGGTGCTCAATCGCGTCAGCGGCGACATCTTCCGCGTCGAAAAGGTCAACGTTCCGGGTAAGCCGCCGAAGCAGGCGGAGGTCTATCAGGAATCGTGGATTCTCGAGCAGCCGGCCGTAAGCGCATCGGCGGACGCGGTCACGATCAAAGGTGTCATCCGCTTCTGGAACGCCGTCCACCCGAAGACCTCGATCACCATTCGCATTCCGCGCACGCCGGCGGGCGCGGCGGCGGAAGTCACGCTGCTGCGGCAATCGACGCCGCCGATGGTGTTCCATTGCGCGCCCGCGGGACTCTTTTTCCGTTCGCTGCGGATGGAGATCGACGTCTGCGCCTCGGTGAACCACGAGCCGACGCTGCCGACGTACGGAACGCATTCTCTCGATGAGCGGCCGCCCGGAGTGGCAGAGCGGGTGCTCACGCTGGAGCGGTCGTACGGAGAAGCGGGAATCCACGTCGTGCTTGCGGCGGACAAGAAGAGCGTCGTCGACGACAGCGCGATCACCGGATGGACCGACGCCGAACTGCACAACGCGATGGAGCAGCACTTCACGCAATTCAAAGGCACGTGGCCGAAGTGGGAGCTGTGGGGACTGCTGGCCGGCACGTACGAGGACGACGGCGTCGGCGGCATCATGTTCGACTACGCCGGCGTCGACAGCGGGCCGGGGAAATCGCCGGAGCGCCAGGGCTTCGCCGTCTTCCGCAAGCATCCGTGGTTCGACGCGCTCGTCACCGAGCCGAAGACGCAGGAGCAGTTCGAGGCCTCGCGGAAGTTCCTCTGGACGTTTACGCACGAGGCGGGGCATGCCTTCAACCTTCTGCATTCGTGGGACAAGAACAGAGCGAGCTCGCTGTCGTGGATGAACTACGACTGGAAGTACGACGCGCTCAATGGTCCCGGCACGTATTGGAAGGGATTCCGCTTCGGCTTCGATGACGAGGAGTTGCTGCACATCCGCCATGGCAACCGTTCCTCGGTGATCATGGGCGGCGATCCGTGGTCGTCGGGCGGCCACGCCGAATCGCCTCCGGGCGCGGAAGGACTGCACATGCCGCCCGGCGCGATGGTGAGCGTGGAGGGGGAGCTTCCGCTCGAAGTGGTGGTGCGCTCGCAGCCATACTTCGAATTTCTCGAGCCGGTGTCGATCGAGATTCGCGTGCGCAATCTGTCGGCGATGCCGGTCGCGGTCAGCAGCACGCTCCATCCCGAGTTCGGCGGCGTCAGCGTCTACGTGCGGCGTCCCGACGGAAGGATCGTCGAGTACATGCCGGTGTCGTGCAAGATCGCGGAAGACGTGCTGGTGACGTTGTCGCCTGCCGGCGCCGAGGACGGCACGGATCGCAGGAGCCGCACGGTGTTCGTCGCCTACGGGCGTTACGGCTTCTACTTCGACGAGCCGGGGCAGTATGTCGTTCGCGTCGTCTATCACGGGCCGGGCAATCTGCTGATCCCGTCGAATACGCACCGCCTGCGCATCGGTCATCCGAAGAGCGAATCGGCGGACCGCATGGCGCAGGATTTTTTCTCCTACGAATCGGGCGCCGCCCTCTACCTCGGCGGATCCCACTCCGACTTCCTCGACAAAGGGATGGACACGCTGCTGTCGATGATCGGCGAGCAGCGCAACTCGCTCGCTGCGGCCAAGACGGCGGCGCGCATCGCATACGGCGTCGGACGTCCGTTCCACGAGCTGGCGTTCGATGCCGGCGACGACGAGGCGAATGCCGTCGTGCGGCGCAAGACCTCGGGCGACATGCCCGAAGCGATGCGGTTGACGGATGTGGCGCTGAAGACGTTCCGGCAGCTCGCGCCGAAGAACGAGGCGCTCAACATTCCACTGGAGCGCGTGGTGCGTGCCCGCGCCGAAATGCTCTTGCGCAATGGCGACAACGAACAGGCGCAGGACGAGATGCTGGCATGTGCGGCCGACCTGAAGAAGCTCGGCGTAAAGTCGTCCGTAACCGAGAGGATGCAGCGCGACGCGCGGACGATCGTCACCTCGAAGAAGAAGCCGGCACGACGACCGTCAAAACGCCGTCGCTGACAAATGAAAAGGGCCGCGGAAAATCCGCGGCCCTTCGTTCGCAATCGTGTGACGCGTTACTCCTCGACGATCGAGACGTCTCCGATGACCGGCTTCGCATTGGCGGCAGGCGTTCCGGCCGGCGCGATCGTCAGTTCGGCGTTGGTGGCCAGCTTGCCCTGCGCCTTCAGCCGCTTCGCCACATCGGTGATGTCGAAGCTGAAGTACTTGTCGCTCGGCATGTTCATCGCGGCATCGAAGAAGTGGATCGATCCGACGAAATGCGCGGCGTCTCCGGTCGCCGCCGGCAACTCGAGGAAAAGGTTGAATGTGACTCCGGGCTGCGCGCTGGCCTGGAGATTCCTGACGACCAGGAAGAGCTTCTTGTTCGGCGCGAGCTTGGCGATGCGATCGCCGAGCGGCACGGACGCCGTCGGGCTCGGCGGCGCTTCCAGTTTCTGGCGGACCGGTCCGGGACCGAGCGGAATCGGCGACTTCTTCTCTACCAGTCTGCGCGGCGCTGCGGCGTTTGCTGTCGGCACGCCGATCGAGCACTTCGGCACGGTTTCCAGAGAGTCGTAGCGATACTTCATATTCGCGATGTTGAGCACGTCGCCGATTTTTGCGATGACTTTATTGCCCTTGCCGTCGGCGAATGTGAAGGTCTTGATCAGGAACGGGTTGTCCGAGGGATTGGTGTGGCCTGCGGCGTTCCAGCTCGCCCAGAGACGATCGATCTGGCAGTGATGGAGCCAGAAAATCGGATCGCCCGCGGCCCACGGGACGTCGCCCATGTTGACCTGGTTGCCCGTCCGCACATGAACCTGGCCGTGCAGGTTCGCGTCGATGTCGCGGCAGAAGCCGAGGACGCCGCTGCCGTTGCCCTGGTAGTTGCATTGCTTGAACGAGTCGAGGTTGATCGGATCGGGATTGAATCCCTTGCTGATCGAGTCGCCGTTGTTCACGCCGGGATTGCGTTTGTCGATGTACAGCGAACCGAACGTCGCGTCGCCCTTCTTGCGGAACTCGGGCGGAATGACGCCGTGCAGCGGCCCCTTCACCGTGTAGTTCCAGTAGGGAAGCGTGAACGATGGCACGCCCGACACGTTGCGGATGATCTCTTCGAAATAGAAGACCACCATGCGGTGCCACGGCAGGAAGTAGTTCTCGTTCTGCCCCATGTGCGACTGACATGTGTTCCAGACCTCGGTCGCCAGCGCTTTCCAGACGTCGTTCGGCGGGGTGAGGTTCGGGTAGATCCGCGCCAGCTCGCCGGCCTTGGTGCGGTCGCGGCGGACGAAGTGCGTGTACCACTGAAAGACCCAGCTATGCGGGTTGCCCTCTTTGATCTGCGCCGCGTCCATCATCTTCTTCACGGCGCCCGCGTAGATCTTCAACATGGCCTGGCCGTTGGCGCTGGTGGCGTCGTAGCGGATCGAAACCGTCTGGGCCCAGGCTTGCTGCTCCAGCCAAACCGCAAACGGAATCGCGGCGGCACCTCTGACGAACGTACGGCGTGAAAAGGGCATGGGTAATCTCCTCTCCTGCAGACGTTTTCGGATGGATGAATTGCGTTGAGGCGCTAACGTAACGCCGTAACGAGGCGCCGTCAATCGAAAACTACTGTTCGACGATTTCGACGCGGCGCACGACCGCATTTGCCTTCGCGGACGGCCGGCCGTCGGGGATGAAGGTCACCGTGGCCGGCTCGCACAACCGGTTTTGCTTACGGAGATTGCGCACAACCTCGGTGATGTCGAAGGAGAAGCTGCTGTCCGCCGATCCCACGCCGCCGATGAGCGCGTTGTAGAAGTTGATGTCGCCCGCGTAATACCGCTCGCGGCCGGACGTCTTCGCATCCCTCGGCAGATCGAAATAGACGCGATACCCCGCGCCGGGCTGCTCGCTCGCGCGCAGATCACTGACGACGAGAAACAGCCGCCGCCCCGCGGGCAACGCATTGACTCGCGACGCCAGCGAGCGCGAACCGCTCAACGCAACGGTGACCGGCGCCGCCGCCAACGCAACCGGCTTCGCCGCCTTCGCCACGATAGTGCTTTCCATCGCCTGCCCGCCGGCAACGATCGTCAACAGGATGAGCCCCGAAAAGACGGCTTTGCCCCGCATGACGGGACAAACAGAAGGCCGCAGCGTAAGGATTCCGCGCTACTTGCGGCGTTCCAGCTCCCCCCTCAATCTCCGCCCATTCGACTCCTCCGTCAGCCATCAGCACACTGACGTGGAAGATGAGGCCGGCGATTTTCGCTGATCATCCGTTCTCCCGTTTCGCTGAGGTCGACGACGACTTCTGTTGGCTTTCCTCGCCGATTAATCTTTGGGTCCGGCAACGTTTGATTTCAAACGACCCGAGTTACTGCCAATTGGTAACGTCACAGGATCATTTCTCTGGGCGCAATCTGCAGATGCCCCTCCTCAACTATTCCAAATCGGAACGACTGAAGAGAGTGGCGACCGAAGTTTTCTCAGTCCCAGGGGTAGGGAAAAGGACACCGACGTCACTCCTCTCGGTGAGGAGAGAGCGTTCCTGTGGCAAACCTCGAACAGCTGTTGCTTCGCCGTCCGCCTGATCAGCAAAGGCATGTCCGGGATCGGCTGGCGATCCTTGATCAGTCGAATGAGGTCCGCAAGCAGGCCGTGAAGAACCTGTGGTTCGACACGCGCCCGCCAGAGGGCGCGTGGAACGCGATGATTGACGCAATAGTGTCTGTTAGCGGTGTGGACCCAGCATATATCGAGGAGGCGATTCGCAGCGCATTTCGCGGTGTCATTCTCCAAGCCGATCCTGTGAGCTGCGGAACCGGCACGCACTTCGGCCGCGCCGTGCCGTTCGAGCGCCTCGCGGACGAAATCTACACGCCGGCCTCCGGTGTCTCGGCGCCGGGTAGGAAACAACATGCGCGGCGATGGCTTCGTCACGTCCTGCGCGGTGAGTTCTCATTGGCAAGAAAACTGTGGCGGACGCGCAAGCTCGGACGCTATGTGATGTGGAGTACGTTTGAGGTGGGCAGCAATGAGCCTTTTGGTCCGCCGCCTCGGCGGGCACTCCGCATCCGCGCGGATCTTGGCCTTCATGACGAGGCCGGCGACCTCGTCCTGCTCACGTTTGAACTTTCGAACGTGACAACGGCCCGTTTTCCAACTGTTGTCGAAGCGTATGCGTCATCCATTTGGCCGTATCACTTCTCTCCTGCTGTACCTGGTGCGTCGTGCGGCATGACCCTGCCGTGGAGTGAAGGAGGAACTGGCGTTCCTCGCAAAGAAGTTGTTCATGAGCCGATTGCGGGCGTTATGCTAACCCGCAAACCAGAGCGTGCACGATGACACCTAGAGCACGGGCAACGGCGATCTCCTCTTTTTCTACGAAGGATCTCGCACAATGGCTCACCGATGATTTACAAGGATCCAGCTTAGTCACGGCCTTTTATCGCCCGGATGCCCAGAGTCCACATGCAGCCGTCATAGAAGTCTACAGAGCGCTGGACCGGTCACTGCGCACCGATATCGACCTCATCGTCTTGGACCTGCTCGATAAAGTGCGGATCATTGATCCGCGTTGGCCGCTGGATGCTGTTCGCGAGCTGCTGCTTACGATCGATCCGATCCTCGTCGACTCGTCTCATCGTGCAGATGCCGTCGAGCACATCCTTGCTCTCACAGAGCAGGAAAGCGATGCCATAGGCGAACGCGAGACAGCTCACGTCGAGTGTCTGCAGGCACTCCAGGCATTAGGCCACAAGGGTGGCATTACTTTCTGGCGCGACGCATACGAGCGAGGCGGGTCACACTATGCCGAGCTCGTGGCCTGCGGCTTGGCGGAGATCGACCCCGGAGCGGCCTTCGACTTTCTCGCTGATCTGCCGTGGAGCGATTACGTCGAAACCGCGCTCTTTGGCATCCTTCCGCTTCTCATTGACGAACACGGCGTGACCAAAGTCGCTACTCTCGCCGTCGCTCGCCAAGCAAGCTGGCCGGCCGACACTCGCGAACTTCTTCTGGAAGTATTTGCCTCGGAAGGCTTGTCGGTTGAAGCGTCGGTTGCGGTCCTACCTTCGCGGCGAGCGAGCGACGTAATCGACGAAATCTTGCGCAGTGCAGTGAGCGATGCCGACGCGCTGGTGACGTCGCTTTATGTGGCCAGCGACGCGCGTTACACGCGCGACGAGGTCGAAAGGGCCGTTCAGACGCTAGTTGTCAAGTGGGACCCGATGGACAGCCATCAGGGGCGATACTCGGAGAATATGCTGCAGGTCATCCGCCGTTTTCGATCAACCGAGGCGCTTCTCGCGGTTACCGCGTTCCTCGAGAACCTGTTTGAGCTACGTACGAGCAATCCACAGGACAAGTTCATTCGACTTGCGACGGATTGTATGTCCACGATCCATACATTTTCGACCTACGTTCGCCAATTATTGACCGGCGAATCGAGTGGCTCGGCGATCGCAGTTCAACAAAAACTGATTCGTTGTCTGCAACGCTCTCTGAGCGAGCCGTCAATTGGCAAAACAGCGTTTGAAATCATCGTGTCACATGCTGCGGAAGCGGATCTGCCACCAACGATCGTTGCAGCTCTGCAATCCGTCTGGTTTTCGACCGCTGATTGTGACGAGGCATTACTGCGGTTCTACGAAAAGGAGCGGGTGCACGAGTTCATGGACCGAGCTTTCGAAGTAGCGCATGGCAGCACGCATCTAGCGGCAGCCGCGAAGCTGTACCAATACATCGTGGCAATGCGTGAGTTCAACGCGTTTGTCGATGAGAGTGTCGCTTTGGTGAGCGCGCAAGATCGGCAAACGCCTAAGGAAGAACTCGCCTTCGTTCGCGAAATCGTAGAATCGCCGAAACTTTACGATTGCTGATATGTACGCTCTTGATTTCGAGCATTTGACCCATTTCGCTGCCGTCTTGCGCGCTGCCATTGACGACCGTCGTCTTGAAGAATCGGGCCGCGAAATACGATATTACCACGATGCCGATGTCGTCGTGAAAATCGTTCTCGGCTTTCGACAGTTCGACGAGACACACACACCGTCTACGGAAAAACAGAAGATGGTGCGTGCTCTACTGGCGTCGGGGTACATAGGGAAGGCCCATCTGCTGCGGCCGCACGCTTTGGAGCTTGATCAACAACTCCGCGCCCAACCTGGATATCAGACTCGGCAAGCCGCAGAAGCATTCGGCGAGCGTAGGCGCCAATTTCTTATCAATAGTCGCGTCGACAGTGTCATGGATGCGCTGCACGACATTATTAATCGGCCGGCGTCCAAGGAAGATCGAGCTATACGGTTCATCGACCGGCTGCGCACGGTTGCCCCGAAAACGTGGGTAGCGATCGAACTAGCGCGAGGGACTTGGAAGGCGCGTCTTAGTCAGCTTGCTCACCATCAAGTGCTTCGCTTCGACGCGCGCGGGATCGATACACGCAGCGTTCTCGAGGGTCAACCGTTTCGCATTTTCCATCACGCTTTGCGAACGCATCGCGAAGGTTCCGCGCTGAGCAACGTTCACGATGCGGCGGCTCTCGCAATGCTTCATGGCGACATTCATTCCGGCGAGAGCGACAGGCTCGTTCGCTTCTATACAGAAACGCACGTGGTCTCGGAACTATGGCGCGATCAAACGATCCGCGAACTGCTCAGTTATCGTTCCAATTCCAATGGTTTGATCGATCACTCCGTTCTTCGCGACGCCGACTATTTCAACGTCCGCGCAAATTTCGACGCGCTTCGCTTCGAAGGCGGGCCAGCCGTGAACATCCGACGCGGCCCCGTCTCGGTGCCTATTGACGAACTGGAGCGGGTCGCCAACGAATTGACAAACGTCGTGGAGCAGGGCGAAACACGGTTCGAATCCGCCATCCAACGTTTGTATGTCGGCGAGCAGCCTCTCACGGATACTGTGCGGGACCTAGAGTCGCTCTCTTTCGTGCGCAATGTATGGTTTCAATACGAGCCACCTGAGCCATTGCTCGATAAGGATCTTTGGAACGAGGTCTGGGATTTCTCCGACGAAATGGTAGCCGGTGTTCTGGATACCGAACTTGCGACCGTCAGGGAGCAACTGCGGGCTGAGGTATCTCAGATCGAAACGTGGTCATACAACTTTCGTGCTCTCTTAGGACGTGTCGTGGAGGTCAAGACTGGCTGGCGTGCCGAATCAATGCCGGAACCGCTTCGCGACCTCGGCATTATTCGGTGGGGAATCAATCTTGAACCAGCGGAGTCCGATCGGCTCCGGCAATACGTGATGGATCTAATGTCCGTAGACGACGAAGTGCGCGAACGGACGTGTGTAACGTTCGCCACGTTGATTGAGTCGGCTCCGCCGTCTCTGAGCGATACGGTAATTACGGTTTGTGTGCTTTGGTTCCTACGGTTGTTTCAGGCGATCATCAATGTTGTCGACGAGCATGAACGCCTCTCGACCGCGCCCGTGATGCCGTCGCTGCTGATCATGCGCGCCGCTGCACGTCTGAGAGCCCCCACGGTCACTGAGCGGCCGGCGATCGACAAAGTGATACTTGAAGTCGTCACGTTGTGCGAGCACGTCGGACCTGATCTGAGAAAGCAATTGCTGTTAGGCTCCGGATTCGTTCTTTACTATGCGTTTCTGCTCGAAAAGAACGCGAAACATCCGGATCAAAGGCGGCTTGCGAGTCTTGCCCGGAGGAGTTTCGAAGCCGGCGATGAAGCAGTGCAGCTGCTGCCTGAGAATACGCTCGCATGGGCGTTCGCAATGAACCATTGTGCGTACGTCGGTACCGTCACGGGGGTGCATCCTGACAAAACCAGCGACTACCATGATCGTGTGGTCCAATTGCGCGGGTCGGAGTTTTGGCACTACCGATTTGCAGACTCTGTCGCTTGGCATCACATCCTTCTAGCCAAAGACGAGTTGCGAAACGTCAAGAAACTAAGGAATCGATCAAAGGGCAAGAAACGCCTCTTCGAGAGAATTCGTGAGGCGCAGCGTCTCTACGAGCATGAGCTTGGCGACATTTTTGGCGACATTGAGATCCTCGGCCATCGGATGGAACTTAACAAACTGGCGCTTGACAGCGGAGTGTGATTTCTTCGACTGCTGCGGCGCGCCGGCCTGCCCGAGAGATGTGGCTGATCGATTCGCGGGGGGGGGGGGGCGGCGGCGCAAACGGAGTTACTACGCCGCACGTCAAGCAAAGTTTGCGCGCTACTTGCGGCGTTCCAGCTCTCCCTCAATCTCCGCCCACTCGATGCCTTCATCAGTCATCAGGACGCTGACGTGGAAGACGAGGTCGGCAATTTCGCTGATCATTCGTTCCCGCGATTCGCTGAGGGCGGCGATGACGACTTCCGTTGCTTCTTCGCCGATTTTCTTGGCGATTCGTCCGCGGCCTTCGGTGAAGAGTTTCGCGGTGTAGGAACCTTCGGGACGTTTTTCGCGGCGGTCGCGGAGGACGTTCATCAATCCGTCGAGCGTGCGCGGCGGGAGGTTCGCAAAACACGATCGTGCGCCGGTGTGGCATGCGGGGCCGTTCGGGATGACGCTGATGACGAGGGCGTCGGCGTCGCAGTCTTCGCTGATGGCGACGACGCGCTGCGTGTTGCCGGACGTCGCGCCTTTGTGCCACAGCTCGTTGCGCGAGCGGCTCCAGAGCCACGTCTCGCCGGTCTCTCGCGTCTTCGCCAAGGCTTCGTCGTTCATGTACGCGAGCGTGAGCACCTCGCCCGTTCGCGCGTCCTGGATGATGGCGGGAGTGAGTTTGTTTGCGTCGGTCATTCGTTTTCCTAGTCGATTAGTGGATTCGTTGATTAGTAGATTAGGGGTTCCAGGGAGACCTGATCTACTAATCCACTAATCGACTAATCCACTTCTTCACCTCACCGGTATCCCTTCGCTTGACAGAAATTGTTTGACGTCGCCGATCGAGAGTTTCCGATCGTGAAAGAGCGATGCGGCAAGGACGGCGCGTGCTCCGCCGGCTTCGATGGCGTCGCGGAAATGTTCGACGTTGCCGGCACCGCCCGAGGCGATGACGCCGATTTTCACGACGCTGGTGACGGCGCGCAGCAGCTCGATGTCGTAGCCGCTATTGGTGCCGTCGCGATCGACCGACGTCAGTAGGATTTCGCCCGTCCCCAGCTCCTCGGCGCGCCGGCACCATTCGACAGCATCGACGCCGGACGACTCCTTGCCGCTGCGCACCATCGCTTCGAAATGATCGCCGGTTCGTTTCGCATCGCACGAGAGGACGACCGCCTGGACGCCGAACTCGCGGGCGCAATCGGCGATGAGTTGCGGATTGCGCAGCGCGGCGGTGTTGATGGCCACGCGGTCGGCGCCTGCGCGGAGCAGCGCGCGAAAGTCTTCGATCGTCCGGACGCCGCCGCCAACGGTGAGCGGAATGAAGAGCGACTCGGAGACGCGCCGCACGGTGTCGAGCGCGGTAGCGCGATTTGCATCCGTCGCAGAAATGTCGAGGATTACCAGCTCGTCCGCCCCCTCGGCTTCGTAGCGCATCGCGCATTCGACCGGATCGCCGGCATCGCGGACGTCGACGAAGTTCACGCCTTTGACGACACGCCCATCGCGCACATCGAGGCATGGGATGACGCGTTCCGGAATCGCGTTCGTCGTCGCCACGCGCGCTTTCGCCTCGGCCAGATCAATGCGGCGGTCGAGCAGCGCCCGTCCAATGACGCAGCCGCTGACGTTCGCGATGCGGCCGAGCGAGACGACGTCGCTGATCGCCGACACGCCACCCGAGGCGATGATGCGCAGGTTGGTGCGAAGCGAGCGGTAGAGCGCGAATGACGGGCCGCGCATCGCGCCGTCTTTGCTGATGTCGGTGATGAGCGCTTCGCCAATCCCCAGCTCTTCGACGCGGCGCAGCACCTCGGCGAGCGACGACTTCGCGTCGCGTTCCCATCCGCCGACGCGCACGACGCCGTCGCGAATGTCGATCGCAGCGATAACGCGGTCCGCTCCGAGGTCGTCGACGATGGTTCGCAGGACTTCCGGCGCATCGGCGGCGACCGTGCCGATGACGACCTTTTCGGCGCCGGCGTCGATCCATGTGCGCGCATGGTCGAGCGAGCGAATGCCGCCGCCAGCCTGGATGCGCAGTCCGCGCGTTGCCAGTCGCCGCACGATATTCGTCTCGACAGGATGTCCGCTGCGCGATGCTTCGAGGTCGACGATGTGCAGGCGCGAGCCGACTAGGACATCGAGCGAATCGAGTACGGTCTCCGGATCGCCGTAGGTCGTCACGTTCGCGAAGTCGCCGCGCAGCAGGCGCACGACGTTGCCGCCGAGGAGGTCGAGGGACGGGATCACATCCATGCGATGAAGTTCCTCAGTACGCGCAGTCCGGCGGCGGACGATTTCTCGGGATGAAACTGGACTCCGAATACTCGTTCGCGCTGCACCGCGGCCGTGAACGGGCCGCCGTAGTCGGCGCGCGCAATTTCGTCGGGCGCGTTCATCGCGGCGTACGAGTTGACGAAGTAGAAGACACCGTTTTCAACGCCGTCGAACAGCGGACCGTTCGCGGCGACGCGGTTCCAGCCGATCTGCGGGACGGGGAGGATGCCGCCGAATTTGTGCACCTCGCCCTTCACCAGTCCGAGGCCGGGCGTGGAGCCCATCTCGTGCGAGAGGTCGAAGAGAAGTTGATGTCCGACGCAGACGCCGAGGAGCGATGCGCCGCGTTTGACGGCATCGCGAATGGCGTGATCAATCCCGTTCTCCGTCAGCCATTGCATTGCGGCGATGAACGATCCGACTCCCGGCAGCACGAGCTTTTGCGCATTCGCGATCGCGATCGGATCGCTGGTGATCTCCACCTCCGCGCCGGCCGTTCGTAAGGCGCGCGCGATGTTGGCGACGTTCGCGACGGGGGAGTCGATGAGGGAGACCTTCATCGACTGTCATCCTGAGCCGCCGGAGCGACGTAGGCGAAGCCGAAGTTGCGCAGGACGGTCGAAGGACCCCTTGATGCTTGCCTCACGAATGGCCGCCACCTAACTGGGTTAGCAGGAACGGGGTCCTTCGACCGTCCTCCGGCGTTCCGCGCTTCGCGCTCTAACGCCGGCGGCTCAGGATGACAGGCTTTCAAATCACACCTTTGGTCGATGGGATGTCCGAACCCACCACCGTCTTCGCCTCGCGCAGCGCGATTGCGAAGGCTTTGAAGATCGACTCGGCGGCATGATGTCCGTTCCGCCCGCGGATCAGGTCGATGTGGATGTTGCACGCGCACTTGTTCGCGAACGACTTGAAGAACTCCTCCACCAGCGCGAAGGGAAAATCTTTGTGGATCAGCAGCATCTCGCGGTCGATGGGGACTTCGAAGACGAGGTACGGACGCCCGGCGAAATCGACGACGGCGCGGGCCAGCGCTTCGTCGAGCGGCACGTAGGCATGGCCGAAGCGGCGGATGCCGCGCTTGTCGCCGAGGGCCTGGGCGAAGGCTTCGCCGAGGACCAGGGCCGTGTCTTCGACGGTGTGGTGGTAGTCGATGTGCGTGTCGCCGGTCGAGACCACATCGAGATCGACGCGGCCGTGGCGGGCGATCACATCGAGCATGTGCGAAAGGAATCCGACCGGCGTCTCGATGCGCGAGGGCGTGCCGTCGCCGTCGAGGTTGACGGTCACGGCCACGTTCGTTTCCTTGGTGGTGCGGGTGATCGTGGCTACGCGCATGAGGTGAGTGCCTCCAGGAATGCGTTGTTGTCAGACGGCGTCCCGATCGAAACGCGCAGCGCGTTCGGAACGGCGGCGCAGATGTCGCGGATGAGGATGCCGCGCCCGTGGAGATCGTTGAAGACATCCTTTGCATTGCGGCGCGTGGTGAACGCGATGAAATTCGAGCGCGACGGGAACGGGGTCACACCTTCGATTTTCTCCATCGCTTCGAAGACGCGGGCGCGTTCGGAGATCGTGTTGGCGACGTTGCGCGAACGAATCTCGGGATGTTCGAGTGCCGTCGCCGCCACGGCTTCGCTGACGATGTTCAACGAGTAGGGGAGCTTCACTTTGCGGATCTCGCGGCAGGTCGACGCGGTCGATGCGAGCCAGCCGACGCGCAATCCGGCCAGTCCCCATGCTTTCGAGAATGTCGAGAACGTGACCAGCCGGTCGTGCAGCGGCGGCATCGAATCCTCGGCGAAATCGCCGTAGGCGCGGTCGAAGAGCACCGTCGCGCCGGTAGCGAGCAGCGCATCGACGCCGCCGTCGGGCAGCACGCCGCCGGTCGGATTGTTCGGCGAGCAGACGATGACGATGGCGTTGTCGCACCGCTCGATGGCGCGCAGCATCGCGTCGAGCGGCAGCAGTCCGGTAGCCGGATCGACAGGAATCGGCAGCGCGATGCCGCCGGCGACCGCGATCAGCTTTTCGTACAGCGCAAAGCTCGGCTTCGGATAGACGACCGGCGTGCCGGGGCCGACGAAGGTCGGAACGGCGGCGGCCAGCAATTCGTTCGAACCGTTGCCGACCAGCACGTTGTCGGTCTCGTAGCCGTGAACCTTCGCCAGCGCGCCGCGGAGGTGCATCGATTCGAAATCGGGATAGATGTTCCAGTGGCGTTCGGCGATGCGCGCCAGGATTTCGTCCTTGAGCTCGCGCGGAAAATCGACCGGCCCCTCGTTCTGATTGAGCTTGATCTCCGCCTCGCGCAGCTCCAGCGTGTACGCGGTCATCGCCGCTACGACATCACGCGACATACGTCACCGTCCTCTCTTCCTGATGGCCATCGATGCCGCATGTTTCGGCAGCCCTTCAAATGCGGCGATCCGTTCGCCGGCCTCACTGATCTCCGCCAACTCGTCGCTGCTCAACGCAATGACGTTCGACCGTTTCACAAAGTCATACACGCCGAGCGGTGAAAAGAATCGCGCGCTGCCGCCGGTCGGCAACACGTGATTCGGACCAGCCACGTAATCGCCTGCAGCCACCGGCGAAAACGGTCCACAAAAAATCGCCCCGCAGTTCTCGAGCTTCTCCGCGAGCCCCGCGGCTCCGCGTGCATGAATCGAAACATGCTCGGGAGCAATGCGATCGGTAATCGCAACGGCGTCGTCGACTGAAGTCACGGAAAAATTCAACGTCGCCCGAACATCGAGCGAACACCCGATCGAAATGCAGATGACCGCCGAATCCGGCCCATGCTCGGCCTGCGCATCGAGGTCCGCCTGAATTAACTCCGTATTCGACGATTCATCCCCGATGACGACCAACTCTGTCGGCCCGGCAGTCATGTCGATGCCGACCGTCCCGACGAGCTGCGCCTTGGCCGCTGTGACGTATTGATTGCCCGGTCCGACGATCTTGTCGACGCGCTCCAGCGACTCCGTCCCCAGCGCCGCCGCCGCGATTCCCGCCGCGCCGCCGCATTGATAGATCGCGGTGATGCCGAGGCGGGTGCAGGCGTAGTGAAGCTCGTCGCGGGATGCAGCGGACGGCGTCGTGATCACCACCAGCTCCCGCACGCCGGCGATGCGCGCCGGAACGGCGCACATGATCAGCGTCGAGAGGTACACCGCGCGTCCGCCGGGAACGTAGATCCCGACGCGGCGCAACGCGCGGACGCGATGCTCGATCGCGTTCCAGCGGTACGACTGCGGCAGTTGCGGACGATGGAAGGCGTCGATCCGTTCGATGGCCAGCTCGATGGCATCGCGCATGGCCGCATCGATTGATGCCTCGCGCGGTGTGATGAGGATGTCGTCGATGGTCACGCCATCGAACCGCTCGACCTGCTCGCGGACGAACGCATCGCCGCGCGCGCGGACGCCGGCGATCATCTCGCCCGCCACGCGCATGGCGTTCTCATTCGACGCGCCGCGTCGCGCTTCGAGCTCACGCAGAGCTCTATTGATCTCATCGGTCATCATGACGTTCTCTTATCCGCGAAAGGCTTTTTCACCACAAAGGCACAAAGAGCACAAAGAGATTTTCTTTGTGTCCTTTGTGTCTTTGTGGTTCAAAGCTTCGCCTCCACTCTCGCGATCAGGTCGCGCACGATCTTCGGCTCCGTGCGATAGAACGTCTTACCGACGATCAGCCGCGGCGAGATCTCCGCGATCACATCCTGCAACTCCAGGTGATGCACTCGCACCGTCTCGCCGGTTTCGACGAGGTCGACCACGTGCGACGTCAGTTTCAGCACGGCCGCCAGCTCGACCGAACCGCCGAGCGGGACGACCTCCGCGCGCACGCCGCGCGCATCGAGAAACTGCCGCGTGATGCGCGGATACTTCGTGGCTACTTTCGTCAGCGGAGGCGCTCCCGGCGCTGCGATCAGCATCATCCGGCAGCGGCCGAACGGAAACTCCACCGGCTGGTACGCGGTGCATTCGTGCTCGAGGATCTGATCGAGTCCGGCGATGCCTGCGTCGGCCGCGCCGTGCTCGACGTAGACCGGCACGTCGCAGTCCTTCACGAAAATCCACTCGATGCCGCTGCGGTCGAAAACCAGCCGCCGCGTTTTGAGATCGGCGTCATCGGGCACGTCGTAGCCTGCGCCCGCGAATACGGCCAGCGCGGGATCCTGCAATCGTCCTTTGGGAATGGCAATGCGCATCGTTAGTCCAGATCGTCGATGGTGAATGTGAATCCGATCGCCGCGGCGCGGCGGCCGAAGCGTTCGTAGAGAGTGTCGTAGCGTCCGCCCTGGGCCACTTTCGCGCCGTTCGTGTAAACGCGGAATCGCAGGCCGGTGTAGTAGCCGGAGTCCTCGATGTCGTCGAGGTGCAGCGAGAAGATGCTGTCCGCGCCGGCCGCATCGGCGATCGCGCACAACCTCGCCGCGGCCTCGGGGGCAAACGGCGCGACGTCATCGATCGTGGCCTCGCCCGAGATCAGTTTCCCGACGATCGTCCGCAGCGCCGCCGGGACGCCGGAGGTCATCCGTTTCGCGGCCAGCGCCTCGCGCACCGCATCCGACTGTGCGATGAGCGCCGACGCGATCGAGACGTCGTTGTAAACAATGGAAGGATTCGGAACGAGCTCGGAGGCGAGCCGCAACATCGCCACGTCCGCATCGACCGAGTCATCGCCGACGATCTCCGCGCCGATCTGGAACAGTTCCCGGTTCGCGCCCAGCCGCGAGGCCTCCACGCGAATCACATCCCCTCGGTAGTAGATCCGCAGCGGCAGATTACCGTCCGCGATCGACGGCGCCAGCGCGCGCGCGACCATCGGCGTGAAGTCGGCGCGGATGGCCACGAGGTCGCCTTCGCGGTCGACGAAGCGATAGCTCTGTTTGGCCGCAGCGCTGTCGACGAGCGACGCGTACGGCTCGACATAGTCGATGATCGGCAGCACGACCTCTTCGAAGCCGGCTGCGGCGAAGGCGTCGACGAAGCGCGCCTCGATACGCCGGCGCCGCGCGGTCTCCTCGGCCAGCAGCGGGTGAACGCCTGTCGGATATCTCAGTTTCGCGGCCATAAAGTCAAAAACCTCTTCCCCGGATCGGAGAAGAGGTTGATTTCAGTCGGCTACGTTCGCTGAGCGCCCCTTGTCCGATCGGGGCGCGTGCGGCACCCCTACATCACGTGATGATGCTGGTGGTGCCACGCGTGAGCGAAGTTGGTGTTCATCAGAGTTCGCGGAGTGTAGAGACGGGATCGATCGCTGTCAAATTCCTGCGGTAGCTCGACAATCTGTCGCGGCAGCGCAAACGTAGTTCGAGCATGAAGTACTTCGTCCTGCTTCTGGCTATCGCCCTTCCGCTTTCCGCCAGGCCGGCCATTCAGTGGCAGCCGTGGTCGGGAGACGTCTTCGCTCGCGCGAAGCGCGAACATCGCTTCGTTCTGCTCGACCTCGAGGCGGTGTGGTGCCACTGGTGCCACGTGATGGATGAGATGACGTACAGCGACGATCGCGTGATCGCGCTGATGAACCAGCGCTACATCGCCGTGCGCGTGGACCAGGATTCACGGCCCGATCTGTCGAATCGTTATGAGGACTATGGCTGGCCGGCTACGATCGTCTTCGCCGCTGATGGCAGCGAGATCGTGAAGCGTTCCGGCTACATCCCGCCGATGCCGATGGCGTCGATGCTCCAAGCCATCATCGACGATCCGTCGCCGGGCCCCTCGGTGGTGAAGGAGGAGGCGCCGGTCTTCAGCGGCGATGCGGCGCTTTCTCCGAAGCTCCGCGCGCAGTTGGAGAAAACGCACCGCGACTTCTACGACGCGAAGCACGGCGGCTGGGGCTTCTCGCACAAGTACCTCGACGCGCCGAGCGTCGAGTACGCGCTCGCTCTTGCGCGGCGGGGCGATGCGGCGTCGGCGACGATGGCGCGGCAGACCATCGACGGCGAACGGAATCTGCTCGATCCGGCGTGGGGCGGTGTCTATCAATACTCGACCGGCGGCGTTTGGAACGAGCCACCCTTCGAGAAGATCATGTCGATGCAGGCCGGCAATCTGCGCGTGGCGTCGCTGGCCTACGCGTTGTGGCACGACCCGCGCGACCTGGCCATGGCTCAGGCCATCCGGCGCTTTCTCGTGACCTTTCTCCGCTCGCCGGCCGGCGCGTTCTACACGAGCCAGAATGCCGATCTGATCGACGGCCGCCACGCCGGCGACTACTTCGCCCTCAACAATGCCCAGCGCCGCGCGAAGGGGATCCCGCGCATTGACAAGAACATCTACGCCCGCGAAAACGGATGGGCCATCGAAGCGCTTGTCACGCTCGCATCCGCCACAAGCGATCCTCGCCCGCTCGCCGAGGCCCGCACCGCGGCGGATTGGGTAGTCGCGCATCTCCAACGTGCCGGCGGCGGTTTCCAGCACGGCCTCAAACCTGCCTCCAACGCCGCCGGCCCGTTCCTCGGCGACACGCTCTCCATGGGCCGCGCATTTCTCGCGCTCTACGCTGCCACCGGCGAGCGCATCTGGCTAAGCCGCGCGCAGGAGGCAGCAACGTTCATCGAGCAGAACTTCCGCGCCGATCCCGGCTACCTCACCGCTCCCCACGCCACCTGGCAGCGCGACGAGAACTGCGATCTGGCCCGCTTCGCCAACCTCCTGCGCCACTACGACGGCGATCCGAAACTCGAAGCCATGGCCAGGAACGCGATGCGCTATCTGACCGCGCCGCAGGTGGCGGCACCCGCGCTCACCGGCAACGTCCTCCTCGCCGATTTCGAGCTTCGCGAGGAGCCGCTGCACGTGACCGTCGTCGGCGCCAAAGGCGACGCGAATGCGCGTGCTCTCTTCACCGCAGCCGCCGGACTGCCGCAAAGCTACAAGCAGCTCGAATGGCTCGATCGCAGCGAGGGACCGCTGCCGGGATCGAAGGTCGAATATCCGGCGATGAGCAAGGCGGCGGCATTCGTCTGCAGCAGCAACCGCTGCTCGCGGCCGGCATTCACTGCGGCGGAGTTGAAAATACTCGTCAGTCGTCTGGAAAAGCCGTAGCCAAAACTACAATGCGCCCATGACTCTCGACGAACAGCTCGACTTCCTCGGCAAGGGGACAGTCGATTTCATCGAACGCAAGGACCTGAAAGCGAAGCTCGGGCGCGGCAAGCCGCTGACGATCAAAGTCGGCTTCGATCCCACCGCGCCCGACATCCACCTCGGCCACACGGTCGTGATCCGGAAGATGAAGCACTTCCAGCAGCTCGGCCACCGCGTGATCTTCCTCATCGGCGATTTCACCGGGATGATCGGCGACCCCACCGGCAAGAAGGCCACGCGCCCGGCGCTTTCGACCGAGGAGATCCTGCAGAACGCGGAGACGTACAAGGCGCAGGTCTTCAAGATCCTCGATCCGAAGACGACGGAGATCCGCTTCAACTCCGAATGGCTCGGCGCACTCGGTGCCGAGGGGATGATCCGGCTGGCGGCGAAATACACGCTGGCTCGCATCCTCGAACGCGACGATTTCCGCAAACGCTTCGACGCCCATCAACCGATCGCAATCCACGAGCTGCTCTATCCGCTCGCGCAGGGCTACGACTCGGTCGCGCTGAAATGCGACGTGGAGATGGGCGGCACCGACCAGCTCTTCAACCTCCTCGTCGGCCGCGACCTGATGCGCGAATACGGCCAGGAGCCGCAGGTGGTCATCACCATGCCGCTGCTCGAAGGACTCGACGGCATCGAGAAAATGTCGAAGTCCCTCGGCAATTACATCGGCATCAATGAGGATCCGCAGTCGATCTTCGGCAAGGTGATGTCGATCTCCGACGACCTGATGTGGAAGTACTACACGCTCTGCACGGATCTGACGCCCTCCGAGATCGCCGCAAAGAAGTCGACGCTCCACCCAATGGAAGCGAAGCGCGAACTGGCCAAATCGATCATCCGCGACTTCCACGATGCATCCGCCGCGGACGCCGCGGAGGAAGGTTTCCGCCGCGTCTTCACCGAACGCCAGGCGCCCGCGGAAATGGAGGAGGTCACGCTGCCTGCCGCTGCGGAACCGCAGTTGCTATCGAAGGTGATCGTCGCCGCTGGTTTGTCGGAGTCGAACAAAGAAGCGCAGCGCTTCATCGCGCAGGGGGGGGTGCTGGTGGACGACGCGAAAGTCAGCGACCCTCGCGCGACATTGGATGCAACGATCGGAAGGTCGTACGTGTTGAAGGTTGGGAAGCGGCGGTTCGGGAGGGTTAGGTTCGAGTAGGCGCGCGCCGGGATCTGAGCGTCTGGGCGAACGTCCCGTAGCACGCTACGCAGGAAGACGTATGGAACATCTTTTGACAGCGGTGGAAAGCGCGGTGGCGCAACGTAATTTCTACGCGGCGCTGGCAACCGCGCTCGCGCTACCCGACATTTGCGGCTGGGCCGAAGATCCTACTGTCGGCTCGAAAGCGCGATACAGCGCGTGGTTCGAACGATTCTTGCGACCGTCCTACACATCCCATGTGGGTCCAGAAAGGAAAGAGATCACTTTCCTCAACGGGAGCGATTGCTATGCTCTCCGATGCGCGTTCTTGCATGAGGGACGAGACGACATCACGGAACAGAAAGCTCAGGAAGTGGTTGATCGTTTCGAGTTCACGGTGGCACCTGCAGGGTGGGTAGTCCACTGCAACAAGTCAGGCCCCAAGCTTCAACTGCAGGTTGATCGATTCTGCGCAGATATCGTTTTAGCCGTTCGCGCCTGGGGTCAAACTGTGCAAAGCCGACCCGACGTTCAGAAGCGTATCTTTATGCTGCTTCGCCTGCATGACGTAGGCGGCAAGGTCATCGCCTAGACCGCGGCCCGACTCGGCGCTGCAGCGGGCTTCGGCCGGCCGGCTTGTTACTATTACCTCACGTTCCTGGCCGAAGCCGCTGAGCTGGGAACGTTAGACCGACAGTGAGAGGTAATCGATGAAAGTGTTCTTGAGCGTGGGCGCCACCTATTCGGAGACCCAAGAGCGCTTTGTGAAAGCATTCGAGGCGTTCCTCAACCAAAACGAGTGCCAGCGGTTGACAGTTGGTCGCGGAAACTACGACCCGAGGCAGCCAATCCTGCAAGCTCGTGAATTAATCGAGGCATCCGATGCGGTGGTCGTCCTCGCGTTTACACGCACGCTCATTCGGAGCGCCATCGACAAACCTGGATCGAAAGATGAGAAGGAGATCAAGGACCTTAGATATCCGACCGTCTGGAATCAGCTCGAAGCCGCAATGGCATTCGGATTGAAACGCCCGCTCCTCGTTATCGTGGAGAATGGTTTGACTCAGGAAGCCATGCTCAAGGATCGGCAGGAGTTCAGAGCGGTGGGTACCGCTCTCGATGTCAGTCAACTCCAGACCGATGAATTCAAGGGGATGTTCGGTATCTTCAAGCAGATTGTCGCTAGTCGCTCTGCAGAGGTTAAGCGCTCCCAATCCTCGCCAGTAGATACTTGGACAGTCGGCGAGCTCCTACGAAGCCTGCGCCCAGAGCAGATCTGGAAGGTTGCAGCGGCCGTCGCAGGGATACTCTCCGCAATCGCCGTCGCGGCGTATTGGGTGGCGAAGCACACGTGAGACGGATCGGTGGGGCTCTGAACGGCTTTGATAGGGTTTGTCAGGCGGACAAGCTTCTTGACGAACACAAAGAGACAGAGTAGGTCAGGTCGCTGCACCTCGTCGCTGGAACCTCGGACAATCGATGAACCACATGATTGCTGCCTTGTTATTCGCCGTTGTAACCGCACGAACGAGTGTCGGTGGAGTCACGATTGCTTTGCCTGAAGGGTGGCGCAGGCTCGATGCGGCAGAAGCCAAGGCCCTCAAGCCGGAGCTCAAGCCGCAGAATAAGTTGCAGCGTCGTCTCGCCGAGAAGTCCGACGCGCCAGGTCCGCTGATTGTAATGAAGCATGACGTGGCGGGTTCCATCGCTGCCAGTGTTCAGTGTTTCTGAATCCTGTTCCTGCGGAGATGCGGTACGCCTCTTCCATTGAGCTTGCTCGTGTATTCGCCTTCGCATCCGTCGCCGCATTTCGCGGTGAGTACGAGGCATCTCCTCACGAGACGACGGTTGGCGGTCTTCCCGCAGCGGAGTGGTTTGCGCACTACACGTTAGTAGAGACCGGCGGTTCGCACGCAATGAAAATGAGAGGCGTGATCGTCGCGCTGAAGGACCCAATTCTATCTCGTTGGCTATAGCGCGCCGGCAACCGATTCCGAGGACTTTGAACTCTTTGACACGATGGTCAAGTCAATCAAGTTCAGCAAGTAGAACGAGCAGTCTGGACTTCGGGCGTCGATCGAGACCGCAACTAACCTCCGTACATCTCCTCCGTCCAACCGAGCATGAGAAAAATTGTGCTCGCCCTTTCTCTCCTGACGACAGTCTCGTTGCACCCGCTCACCGTGGACGAGATGCTGGCGCGGTTCCAGAAGGTGAAGGAGAAATCGAAGCAGCGTCACGGCGTGGTGGTGGAGAGCTATGTCAACGTGCGTAGCGAACTCGCGCCGGGCCGCTCCGGCAGTTATACGGAGAGCAACTTCGGACGCACGCTGACGCTCGAAGTGCATGCCGGCGGAACGGTGTCCGGACGCGGCGCCGAGGATGGGCGCACGTTCGAGCTGCGCAACGGCCGCGTCGACGGGTCGCATCTCACCGCGACGAAACGGTTTGCCGATGGCACGACGGAACCGCTGGAAGGAATCTTCATCAATCAGCGGAGGATCGAGGGACGAACGCCCCGCGAGATCACTTCCGATCACACCACGTTCGGCCTCGGAGTCACGAGCGTCGATTTCATGTTCGCAGGCGCGACTTTCGACAGGCTCTTCTACGAGCGAAAGTGATGGATGCCGGCGGTTCGACGCTGCACCGGACCTGGACCGCAAGTTGCTGCCGCGAGTCTCATGTCGATCAAAAATGCGATTGCCAGCGTCGCGGTCAAGGATCTGAGTTCCGCAGTCCAGTGGTACGAAACGCTATTTGGCAGACCAGCCGACTCCAGACCAATGGCCGAGGTGGCCGAGTGGAAATTTGAACGGGGCGGATGGCTGCAGGTTTATGAGAATGCGGAACGTGCTGGTGCCGGGTCGTGCACGCTCGCTGTGAGCAGCCTCGATGAACAGATTGCGGACCTCAAGAACAAAGGGATCGAGGCAGGCGAACCAATGGTCAGTGCGAAGGCAAGGGTTGTCATGATCAAAGATCCGGAAGGCAACAGCATCGCCTTTGCTGAAGCCGTTGACCAAGGCATGGCTCGATAAATGGTCGCAGTCCAGGCGGAACAAGTAACTCGTACATTGTTCTCCAACGAAAAAGGCCGGACTTGCGTCCGGCCTTCGTTCGTGTGTGCCCGACATGTGCGATCACTTGGAGGTGAAAGTCCTCTACGGACCTTGATGTCAGGAACCGTTAGCTGAAGGCAAGGGCGTGGCCGCGAGGTGGGGTCTGAAGGAAGCCGGAGGCAAATCCGCGAGCCGAGGGATACGAAGCGCATCGAGGAGGCACTGCACGCTGGGTGAGGCTGCACGACAAGTCGAAGCCCAATGACATCAAGAGCGTGTGGGGTAAATGCGCCGGCTGCATGCGGGGAAGGTGGTCGTTCTTACTCGGGGAGATCTGGCAG
>Ga0213882_10000205_pt1 | contig 23890 bp, 19 predicted proteins | sample BarmaccoBMER_R09_FD_160106 | JGI IMG/M metagenome (GOLD analysis project Ga0213882, IMG submission 160106) | Barbacenia macrantha exposed rock microbial communities from rupestrian grasslands, the National Park of Serra do Cipo, Brazil - ER_R09 ...
CTGTGGGCGCGATCTACCTGATTGGACGACGAGACATCACCGAGACCACCAGATGGGCAACCCGGGTCATGGAACGGTCCTTCAAGATCCTCAACCTCATATGATCTTGGAACGCCCCTGGGCCCGCTGGGCCTTGCTGAAAAACCCGATCGACCTGACGGGGGATCAGAGCACCACGTTACGGCAGATCAAGAAATCCGGTGGTGCGCTGTGGAGGGCTTACCAGCTGAAAGAGGCCCTGCGTTCGGTGTTCGCTGGTGACCTGGACCCCACGGACACGAATGCCATGCTGGACCGCTGGTGCTCGAAAGCGCAACGCAGCCGGATCCCCGAATTCGTCACAGCATCACGCACGATCCGCAAACACCGGGACGGCATCAACGCCGCCATCGACCGCGAACTATCCAACGGCCGCCAGGAAGGACTGAACAACAAGGTCCGGCTGATCATCCGCCGCGCCTACGGCTTCCACAGCGCCGAAGCCGCCCTGGCCACCGTCATGCTCGCCTGCGGACCCGTCAACCTGGAGCTCCCATACCACACCCCCGCCACCCACATGTAGGGCAATAGAGCCACTTAATGCCCTCCGTCAGCGCTGACGCGGAAAGCACGGACAGACTCAGCGGATCAAGCACGGCTCCTCCTCGTCAGCGGCACCCCATGCAAGTGGGCCGGAGCTGTATACTTCGTGACCGAGTGTCGGCATCCCGTAGCATTCGGGTTCCCTCATCGCCCATCAGCCATCCGCACGTGATCAGCATGCTGCTCATCCAACGACCGGGCCCGCCCGGACCGAACGTCCGCGCATCCTCGGTCGGCAGGAAGCGCACCCACGCCGAATGCCTCCTGCATGACGTCGATCATCAGCGACCGGGCAGCCTCGTCGTGCCGCCTCAAGGCCACGAACATCTTCGTGGTGGCAGAAACCATGGCGCTGTCCTGTTCCGCCCGGGCGTCGGTGGTCGAGGTGAGATCCTCGGCGGAGTGAGGGGTCAGCGGGGGAGCCAGCTGGCGCGCCGGATGGAGCGCGCCGAGCAGATGATCGGCCCTAGTTGTTGGGCTGGGGTCCGAGGCGAGCTGGATGCGCAGTCACGAAGAGATGGTGGTGACCGGCTTGCTACAGACCGGGGCGTACGCCACCGCGCTGGTTCGCGGCTGGCTTCCAAGGGTCAGCGAGGAGGCGGTCGGGGAGCGGGTCCGGCTGCGGATGGCCCGGTAGGAGCGGTTGCACGACAGAGTCCCGCTGTCGAGTACCCGGGTGGTGCGGTGTACGTGGAGGACGCCGAAGACGTCGAGGGGTTTATCCTGAACTTCGCTGGCCTGACCCAGCGAGCTCTGGGCCCCGCCGAGTCTGCGGAGCTGATTCGGGAGATCGCGGAGGCCGGGTGGACAAGGAGCAAGTGAGATGGGCACCCCCGAGTTCTCCGTACCCGTTTGGCGCACGAGCAGCCGCAGCAACGGCGCAATGGCCTGTCTCGAGGTGGCGGTGGTGCCGGGTCGAGTGGGCGTGCGGAACTCCAAGGACCGGTCTGGTCCCGCGCTGGTGTTTTTCCCGTCCGCGTGGCGGGCGTTCGTGGGGGATGTCCGGCACGGCGGCTTCGACCACGGCTGACCCCTTGAGTGTCGGGTGGCCGGGCTAGCCTCTGCGGGGTCGCCAGTCCACCGTTCAGATCGAGGAGCCCGCTTCCGTGATCCGCACCGACCATGCCGGCACGCTTGAGGCCGTTTCGCACCTAGGGCAGGCAGTCACCCTCGCCGGGTGGGTCGACCGCCGCCGCGACCACGGGGGCGTGATCTTCATCGACCTGCGCGACGAACTCGGGGTGGCGCAGGTGGTGTTCCGCGAGGGCGAGATGGCGCGCCGGGCGCACCGATTGCGCGCCGAGTTCTGCATCCAGGTCACCGGCACCGTGGTGATGCGCCCCGCCGGCAGTGTGAACCCTGATCTGTACACCGGCGACGTCGAGGTCATCGCCGAGGAGCTGGCGGTGCTCAGCGAGTGCGCCCCGCTGCCGTTCCAGCTCGACGAGCACCTGGAGGTCGGTGAGGAGGTGCGGCTGCGGTACCGCTACCTCGACCTGCGCCGTCCCGGTCCGGCGGCTGTGCTGCGGCTGCGCAGCGATGTCAACCGGATCACCCGCGACGTGCTGGACCTGCAGGGCTTCATCGAGGTGGAGACCCCGACCCTGACCCGCTCCACCCCGGAGGGCGCGCGGGACTTCCTGGTGCCCGCCCGGCTGCTGCCTGGCTGCTGGTACGCGCTGCCGCAGTCGCCGCAGCTGTTCAAGCAGCTGCTGATGGTCGGAGGCATCGAGCGCTACTACCAGATCGCCCGCTGCTACCGGGACGAGGACTTCCGCGCTGACCGGCAGCCCGAGTTCACCCAGCTCGACATCGAGATGAGCTTCGTCGAGCAGGACGACGTGATCGAGCTGAGCGAGCGGGTGGTGGCCGCGCTGTGGTCGGAGCTGGCTGACCACCAGATCGAGCGGCCGATCCCGCGGCTGCGCTACCTCGACGCGATGGCGCGTTTCGGCACCGACAAGCCGGACCTGCGCTTCGGGCTCGAGCTCACCGAGCTCACCGGCTACTTCGTCGACTCTCCGTTCCGGGTGTTCCAGGCGCCCTATGTGGGGGCGGTCGTGATGCCGGGCGGAGCGGCCCAGCCGCGCCGGGCGCTGGACGCCTGGCAGGAGTGGGCCAAGCAGCGGGGCTTCAAGGGCCTGGCTTACGTGCTGGTCAGCGGGGACGGTGAGCTGTCCGGCCCGGTGGCTCGCAACCTTGCCGAGCACGAGCGGGAGGGCCTGGCCAAGGCGGTCGGCGCCGGCCCGGGCGACTGCGTGTTCTTCGCCGCCGGTGACTCACGTGACGCGCGTGCACTGCTGGGCGCCGCTCGGGTGGAGATCGGCCGGCGCTGCGGGCTGATCGACGAGTCGGCCTGGTCGTTCGTCTGGGTGGTCGACGCGCCCCTGTTCGAGCCGGCCGAGCGCAGCGGGGACGTCGCGATCGGGCACGGCGGCTGGACCGCGGTGCATCACCCGTTCACCGCTCCCGCACCGCAGTGGGCTGACCGGTTCGAACAGGACCCCGGCTCGGCGTTGGGCTACGCCTACGACCTGGTCTGCAACGGCAACGAGATCGGTGGGGGCTCGATCCGGATCCACCAGCCCGATATGCAGCAGCGGGTGTTCGGGGTGCTCGGGATCTCCGAGGCCGAGGCGCGGGAGAAGTTCGGTTTCCTCTTGGAGGCGCTGCGCTACGGCCCGCCACCGCACGGGGGGATCGCCTTCGGCTGGGACCGGGTCTGCATGCTGCTCGCCGGTGCCGACTCGCTGCGCGATGTCATCGCGTTCCCCAAGTCCGGTGGCGGCCTCGACCCGCTCACCGGCGCTCCCGCCCCGATAACCCGTGCGCAGCGCGCCGAGACCGGAGTGGACGCGACGCCTCCCGCGAAGGACTGAGGATCACGACCATCGGTTCGGCGAGGTACTCTCCGCCGTCCCCGAGTCGTAGGGGCTGACCATGTCCGACGAGTCCCGTCGGTTCATCCGCAGGCCCGAGGACTTCGTGTGCGTACACTGCGGCTGCGCCGTTCGTCCGGCAAGACCCGTCGTGTGGCCTCCATCAGAGCGGAAGTCGGCGCGTGTGAACCGGACCGGGGGTCGGCGCGGCCGGTCATAGCTGTGGTGGGCTGCGGTGTGCCTCTCGACCGTCACTCCTTCGGCCTCAAACGGTGTTTGCTCGTCTCGTATTCACCTAACTCGTTAGGGCGCCTGGGCATAGCGATCACTTTTCCGCTGTGCCGCACGAAGTCCCGAATTTCTTCATCGATCTGCGGAATTCCGTCCGGTCCGCAGTCCACAATGATGTTCAGCTCTTTGAGTACACCCCAGATCGGCAGGTTCGGATCGAATCTGGCCGCCCTGTTGCGGCACGCTCGCACAAAAAGATCGAAGCCGTCGCCGTGGTCTTCCTCAACGCGCCGCAGCTTGTCCAGAAGAGCTTCTCTCTCTTTCGCGCGCATCACGTACCACACCTCCAGCGCCCGATTGCGCCATTGTTACGGTCGGACCACGTCATCAGTATACCATGAAGCTTATGCAAAAAGCAAGACAGAAGAACCGCTGCGGTAGCACGCACACTGCGTGCACCGCCGTGGCGGTCGACGGACACCGTCACCCGTCGCTTGCGTGCTCCAGATGCGCCGAGTTCGACGTGAGAGCCGTTCGGGAAATGGCGAACGGCTCTCACGTCGAACTCGGCGCGCGCACAGCGGTAGCGGCTCCGTTCCGACCCCCGGCCACCGAAAACTTCCGCATAAGGCTCCATGGTTGGATGAAATCATGCAGATGGCGCTGATGCCCTCCCTGTCGACGCCACCATCTGCACACTCAACGGCGGCGACACGCGCTCAGCGATGCCCAACACACCTACGACGGCGTCATCGACCAGTAGCCACGTGCTGGCGGGTCGCCTCGTCGTTCGTCGCCTTCCAGCCCAGGGGAACAATGAGCTGCTTACAACGTTGCAGCGTAGGCGGCTACCGGGTCGCCCGGCAGCGGAGGATGCTTGATGGACAACTCGTGGAGCCTGCTGAACGCCCTCGTGCGTCAGGGCGACCCGCCACGCTCCCTGGCACCGGGCACGCTGCGCCGAGTCGTCACGTTCGCCACGCCGCACCGCACGTCGCTGCTGATCTTTCTCACGCTGAGCACGGTCTCGGCGGTGCTCGCGGTGGCTACTCCGGTGCTGGCCGGGCGGGTCGTCGACGCCATCGTCGGACACCGGGAGGTGGCGCTGGTCGTCGGGCTGGCCGTGCTCATCGGACTCCTGGCGGTGGTCGACGCCGGAGTCGGGTTGGCCTCGCGCTGGCAGTCCTCTCGCATCGGTGAGGGGCTGATCCTCGACCTGCGCCGCTCGGTGTTCGAGCACGTGCAGCGGATGCCGGTGGCGTTCTTCACCCGCACCCGCACCGGAGCGCTGGTCAGCAGGCTCAACAACGACGTCATCGGCGCGCAGACCGCGCTGACCTCCACGCTGTCCGGGGTCGTCACCAACGCGATCCAGCTGGTCCTCACGCTGGGAGTGATGCTGACCCTGTCGTGGCAGGTCACCATTCTGGCCCTGGTGTTGCTCCCGATGTTCGTCATACCGGCCCGCGGGATGGGGGCTCGGATGGCCGAGCTGCGGCGCGAGGCCTCGACGCACAACGCGGCGATGACCACCCAGATGACCGAGCGGTTCTCCGCGCCGGGTGCCACCCTGGTCAAGCTGTTCGGCCGGCCGGAGGCCGAGGCCGCTGAGTTCGGCTACCGGGCCACCAGAGTTCGCGACATCGGCGTGCGCAGCGCGATGTCGACGCGGGTGTTCCTCACCGCGCTCTCTCTGGTCTCCGCACTGGCGCAGGCCCTGGTGTACGGGCTGGGCGGCTGGCTCGCCCTGCGCGGCCACCTGGCACCGGGTACCGTGGTCAGCCTCGCGCTGCTGCTCACCCGGCTCTACTCGCCGCTGACCGCGCTGGCCAACGCCCGGGTCGACGTGATGACCGCGTTGGTCGCCTTCGAGCGGGTATTCGAGGTGCTCGACGTCCGCTCGATGATCACTGAGCAGCCGCATGCGCGGCGGGTGCCCGCCGGCGAGGTGTCGGTCGAGTTCGATCACGTGCGCTTCTCCTACCCGTCGGCTGAGCAGGTGTCGCTGGCCTCACTGGAGGAGGTCGCGACGTTGGACGCGCGGGGTGGCGCCGAGGTGCTGCACGGGGTCGACTTCCGCGCCGAACCGGGGCAGCTGGTGGCGCTGATCGGGCCCTCGGGCGCGGGTAAGTCCACTATCGCGTCCCTGGTGCCGCGCCTCTACGACGTTGACTCCGGGGCGGTCCGGCTGAACGGGGTGGACGTCCGCGACCTGTCCTTCGCGTCGCTGCGGGACACGGTGGGCGTGGTGACTCAGGACGGGCACCTGTTCCACGACACCATCGCGGGCAACCTGCGTTTCGCGGCGCCGCTGGCGTCGGATGGACAGCTGTGGGACGCGCTGCGGCGAGCCCAGCTGGAGCCGCTGGTCCGGTCGCTGCCGGACGGGCTGGACACCGTGGTGGGCGACCGCGGCTACCGACTCTCCGGTGGTGAGCGGCAGCGGCTGGCCATCGCCCGACTGCTGCTGGGCCGCCCGCGGGTGATGATCCTCGACGAGGCCACCGCGCACCTGGACTCGGAGTCCGAGGCGGCGGTGCAGGCCGCGCTCGCCGAGGCGCTGCACGGGCGCACCGCGCTGGTCATCGCGCACCGGTTGTCCACCATCCGCGCCGCGGACCAGATCCTGGTGATCGAGGACGGCCGGGTCGTCGAGCGCGGTACGCACGAGGAGCTGTTGTCGGCCGGTGGGCGTTATGCGCAGCTGCACCACACCCAGTTCGCCCTTGTGTAACGGCCGTCCTCAGCGCTGTCCGGTCAGCGAGGATCAGCGTGCCTCCACCTGACCAGGGACCTGACCTGCTCGGGGGGCCGGCGGCGGTACCGTCACGGGGTGGTCGATGACGGGCTGGCGGGTAACGGGGTGGCGGGCGACGGAGCGCTGTTCGATGAGGGGCTGTTCGCCGCGCGGGCCGAGCACCTCGCCGCGCGGCGGCTGTCCGCCTCGGCACCGCTGGCGGTACGGATGCGGCCGGCCACGCTGGAGGAGGTCGTCGGGCAGGACCACCTGCTGGCGCCCGGCAGCCCCCTACGCAGGTTGGTCGAGGGCAGCGGTGCGGCGTCGGTGGTCCTGTACGGGCCGCCGGGGACCGGGAAGACCACGCTGGCCCGGCTGGTCTCGCGGGCGACCGGGCGGCGCTTCGAGGCGCTGTCGGCGCTGTCGGCCGGGGTCAAGGAAGTCCGCGCGGTGATCGACGCCGCGCGCCGCCGGCTGGGCCGCGAGGGCGGGGACGCCACGGTGCTGTTCATCGACGAGGTGCACCGCTTCTCCCGCACCCAGCAGGATGCGCTGCTCGGCGCCGTCGAGGACCGGGTCGTCCTGTTGGTCGCCGCGACCACCGAGAACCCGTTCTTCTCGATGGTGCCGCCGCTGCTGTCCCGCTCGCTGGTGCTTGCGCTGCACCCGTTGTCCGATGACGACGTGCGGACCGTGATCCGACGTGCCCTGGTCGACCCGCGTGGGCTGGGCGGCTCGGTCACGCTGGCGTCCTCGGCCGAGGAGCACCTGGTGCGGCTCGCCGCCGGGGACGCCCGGCGGGCGCTGACCGCGCTGGAGACCGCGGCCGAGGCGGTGATCTCGGTAGGTGCCCGCGAGGTGGACCTGGCCCGCGTCGAGTCCGTGGTGGACCGGGCCGCGGTGCGCTACGACCGGGCTGGGGACCAGCACTACGACGTGACCAGCGCGTTCATCAAGGCCGTCCGAGGATCCGATGTGGACGCGGCGCTGCACTACCTGGCGCGCATGGTGGAGGCCGGCGAGGACCCCCGGTTCATCGCCCGGCGGCTGGTGGTGCACGCCAGCGAGGACATCGGGATGGCCGACCCCACGGCGCTGCAGACTGCGGTGGCCGCCGCCCATGCCGTGCAGCTCATCGGGATGCCCGAGGGCCGGTTGGCGCTGGCTCAGGCCACCGTGCACCTGGCCACCGCGCCGAAGTCCAACGCGGTGATCACCGCGGTCGACTCGGCGCTGGCCGACGTCCGGGCCGGTGCCACCGGGGCGGTCCCGGCCCACCTCCGCGACGGGCACTACGCCGGCTCCGCCCGGCTCGGTCACGCGCAGGGCTACCGCTACCCGCACGACGCGCCCGAGGGCGTGCTGGCTCAGCAGTACCCGCCGGACGCCCTGGTCGGCCGCGACTACTACCGGCCAAGCGGTCACGGCGCGGAACGGGCGCTCGCCCAGCGGCTGCCCCGGCTGCGCGAGATCGTCCGCGGCCACTGATCGCGGTGGGCCTTCGCCCGCCGTCATGGCCAGCCCGGCTGCCGGTCCGGTTGTCGGCTCGGCTGCCGGTCGAGGACGAGCTGGGCGGGGTGGGGATGGCTGAGGAAGTCGTGGTGGGAGATCTCCCAGCCGTACGCTCCGGCCAGCGGGAACACCAGGATGTCACCGATGCGGAGCCGCTCGACCCAGACCTGCCGGGCGAGCACGTCCCGGGGGGTGCACAGCTCACCGACGGCGTCGACACACATCGCGCGTACCTGCGGCCGGACGAACGGGTAGCGCCACGCCTCGACCGGCAGCACCGCGAACGGGTGGCTGTATCCCCAGGCGGCCGGCAGCCGGAAGTGATGGGTCCCGCCGCGGAGCACCGCGAAATGACGGCCGTGGGTGCACTTGAGGTCGAGCACCTCGGCGGCGTACCAACCAGCCTCGGCCACCAGGAACCGGCCCAGCTCGAAGACCAGCCGCACGCCGGGCGGCAGCTGGTCCGTCGCGATGGCGAGCCCAGCGGCGAACCCGGGTAGGTCGAAGCCCTCACCGCCGGTGTAGGCCACCCCGATGCCGCCGCCGACGTCGATGACGTCCAGGTCGATACGGTGTCGGGCCGCCTGCCGGAGGCACCACGCCACGCTGTCGGCCACGAAGCTCGTGTGCGCGGCCGCGTCGAGGTTGTTCGAGGCCGCGTGCAGGTGAAAACCGCGCAGCGCGACCGCCGGAAGCGCGCGGGCCAGCTCGAGTGCCTCCGCCAGCAGGGTCTCGTCGACACCGAACTGGGTGGCGGTTCCGGCCATGCGCAGCGCGCCCGCGAGCCCGCCGGCGCGCCGGTTCACTCGCAGCGCGACCGGCACCCGGACACCCAGCCGCGCTCCGATCAGCCCCACCCGGCGCAGCTCGTGCATGCTCTCCACGTTGAGCAGGCCCAGGCCGGCCCGCAGCGCGCCGGTGAGCTGCGCGTCGGTCTTGGCCGGGCCGCTGAACGCGAGCCGCGACGCGCCCGCGGCGAGCGCCTTGTCGATCTCGCCCAGGGAGGCCACCTCGAACCCCTCGACATACCTCGCCAGCGTGCTCAGCACTGCGGCATGGCCATTGGCCTTGACCGCGTAGTACAGCTCGCACCGCTGCGGCAGCGCGGCGCGGACCGCCTCGACCCGTTCGACCAGCGCGCCCAGGTCGTAGACGTACGCGCACACCGGCTGCTCGCCGGATGCCTGCCCGCGCAGCGCCTGGCTCACCCGTTCCCAGGCGGGCCCCTCGGGCCGCAGCGCGCGGACGGTCAACGGTGCCGAGAGCCCAGCGCGAGGCACGGTGCCCAGGCGTCGTCGTGGAGCGGGTTGCGCACCTGGGCGTACCGGTCACCACCGGCGGGGTCCAGCCGCATCCGGGCGAAGGACTTGACGGGCACCGTGGGCGCGAGCAGCACGGCGCGGTCGGCGGCGACGTCCTCGCGCAGTGCCGGGTCAGCGTCCAGGCCGGCGAGGAGTCCCTCCAGAACCGCTCTGACGCGCCGCCATGCCGCGTGCGGGTCGACGCCGCACCGCGTGACCAGATGGGCGACGATCTCGCCGAGGTGGTTCGACAGCACGGTGTACAGCGTCTTGGCCCGCATCACGTGGACGTCGTCGGTCACCGTGACCGCTCCCGGCCGGGGGTGCAGGGGCAGTCCCTGTCGGCGCAGCCGCGGTGGGTAGATCCGCATCCCGCCCCAGTCCCGCAGCACCAACCGGGTAGGCACGGCGTCGACGAAGGTGAAGATGCAGTTCTGCAGGTGGGCCTCCACCGCGATGCCGTACTTGGTCATGAGGATCACGGTCACGGGCAGCAGCAGCGTGGCGTACTCCTCGGCGAAGCGCAGCCCGGCCGCGCCGAGGTCTGTCTCGCCGCGCGTCGCGGCGTAGCGGGTGACGAGCTCGACCAGCAGGCTGGACTCCGTCACCGGCGCGCGGGCGGGCAGCGCGCAGCCGGGCACGGGCAGCTCCTCGGGGCGAAGGTAGTCGCTGATGTCGCGGCGAACGAGGGCGGACAGCGCGCGGGAGCGGCGCTGCGGGTCCGGGTCCTGCGCCGGCGGCAGGTAACTGGCGCCGGCGAGTTCCTCGAGCAGGACGATGCGATCGACCAGCGCCGGTTCACCGTCGATGATCCGCTGGAGCAGCCGGCTGTACACCGGCCCGTTGTTCGTCGTGTGCGCCGAGATGGACCGCCGGGTCGACCCGATCAACGTGTCGAGGGCGGTCTTGACGAGCAGCCGCCGGCCCGAGGGTGAGCGCTCGGTGAGCAACGTCCGCACGCTGGACGTCGGCACGCCGGCCAGCCGGGCGGCGGGCACGGGCACCACGGTGCCCTCCGCGATCTCCTCGGCGAGCAGCGGGCCGACGACCTGTTCGAGCTGCCAGGCGTGCACGGGCAGGAACAGGTAGCCGGTGGGGTCGAGCTGATCGACGCGCAAGTGCGCACGGATGGCGGTGTCGAGTCTCGGGTACTCGGCGCACAGCAGCTGCCCGACATCGCGGCCGCGCTCGTCGGGTGTGGACTCGACGCGCTCTCGCCGGACGCCTACCATGACCAGGTCGGTGGCCGTCTCGGACTCCAGGTCGTGGTGCAGCAGGGCGGCCGGCTGCATTCCCAGCCGGCCGCGTCCGCACGGGTGCAGGTTGTGCCCCTCGGTGTTGAGCCGCTCGAAGAACACCATCACGTGCTGGGGCGCGTCGCGGGCGCAGACCATCCGCGCGAGACCTACCGTGTCCGGCGCGCGCAGCCGGGTCGCGACTCGGCGCAGGGCCAGCCGCTGCTCCTCGGATCGGACGTAGGCCAGCGTGAGGTTGGCCACCGTGTCCGCGAGCTCGGCGGCGAAGGATCGCCAGCCCGGCGCCGGCTCGTAGGCGGCCAGTAGCTCGACGAGATCATGCGGGGAGTCGATCACAGTCGCCTCGCCGGCATCGAGACACAGCACCGGGTGGCCCGGCTTGATGTCGTCGAAGGCGTGCTCGGCGCGGATCGGGAAAGCCAGCACCGTCGTGCCGTCGAACTCGCGGACCTGCCAGCCGCCTGGCTGGACATCGTCCAGCAGCGACGCCGGCGCCGGTGGGTCCGCGCGGTGGCGTGGGTCCTCGAGACGACGGCCGGCCGTCCGGATCGCCCCGACGTCCTCTCGCCACAGGGCCGCGAGCAGCCGGTGCAGGACCACGCTCCGCGCCCTGGGCAGGTGCTCGAGGAACGCCGGGGCGTACTGCGGCGCGGTGGCGTCCAGGGTCTCATACATCCGCAGCTCCTCGATCGTGCGGAGCTGCAACCGGGCCGGCGTCGTGTCCTGGAAGCTCATCCGGCTGCCGCCAGTGGATTGGGCACAGCCACCCACTGGGAGGCATGAGGGTCGGCGGACATCTGGACCCGCAGCATGGACTTGGACCGGAGCGTGGGACCGAAAAGGACGGCCTCGTCACGGCTGGCCTGGACCGCGATGGCGGGGTCTGCGGTGAGCCTCGCGTAGGTCGATCGGCAGCACCGGACGACCAGGCGCCACAGTCGCGGGGAGTCGGTCTGGCCCACCCTGGCGAGCGCGGCGACGACCTGGCTGAGGTTGGTGTCGACCAAGGGGAAGAACAAGGCGGCACGGAGCTCGTCCTCGTCATCCGTCGGCAGTGCGCCGATCACTGCCGGGGGGCGCAGGCCGCCGCGAGCCAGACGTGCCGTGCTGACCCGGATGCCGCCGAAGTCGCGGTAGAGCAGGCGTACCGGCAGGCCCTCACGCAACACCACGACGGCATTCTGCCCATGCGGCTCCAGCGCAACCCCCCAGCGGGACAACAAGGTGAACAGCGCGGGCAACGCGCAGCGACAGTAGCCGGCGAGGAAGCGCTCGGCGGTGTCGGAGCACGCGTGCGGGCGAACCGACGCCAGCTCGTCGAGCACCTCGGCTAGCAGCGGTCGGCCAGTGTGCGGCGAGCGGGCAGCCAGCGCGGCGACCGGAAGCGCGACCTCACCGTCGTCGGTGTGGCGCTCCGGGGACTCCCGAGCGATCGCGGCGAGACTGGCCGCGGCGTCGAGCGGCTCGTCCCGAGCCGGCCGGTAGCTCCCGCCGGCCAGCTCGGCGAGGCTGAGGAACCGCCCGCCGAAGCCGTGCTCGCGCCGGCAGATCTCGGCCAGCAGCGCGGACATCATCGGGCCGTTGTGGGCGGTCGCCGGTGAGACGACGCGGGTCGCGGTGGTCAGCCGGATGTCGACCGCTGTCTTGACGTGCGGGGCCCGCCGGTCCGTCGCGGGGGCGAGCGTCCGCAGCGACAGCAGCGGCCGGGCGAGGATTCGCGCTCGCGGAATGACGATGACGCGCCCGTCGGTGAGCGCGTCGGCGCAGCGGTCGGGCAGCGCGCGGCACAGCTGCCAGGGGTGGACCGGCAACAGCTCGTAGTCGGCCGGCTCCCGCCGGACGCCGCGCAGGTGCGCCTCGGCGGCGTCAACGACCCTCGGGTGCCAGCGGCGCAGCAGATCGGTCATCCCCCGCCGCGCGAACGGCACCTGGGTGAATGACGCCTCGATGAAAGACGACCTGGCGATGGCGACGATCCGGACCGCGACCGTCTCGGCCCACTCCGGGGTGTAGGTGAACAGCTCCGCCACGGTCATGCCGCTGCGGACCCGCGCGCACGGGTGCAGCGGATGCCCATCGACGACGGCCTGCTCGAACAGGGCGAGTGGGCTGAAAGCCGGGTTGGCGGCGGCTCGCCGCGCCGCCCAGCGCAGCGAGCCGTCCCCAGGGGTCCCGGCACTGGCCAGTCGCTCGCGCCGCCAGGACTCGCCGACCAGTGAGAGCGCGTGGTTGGCGACGCTGTCCCCGAGCTCCGCAGCCAGCTGGAGCCACCGGTCGGTGTCGGCGCGGTGAGGCCGGGCCACCATGGCTGCGGTGAGCAGCGCGACGGGATGGTCGATCAGCTGTGGTGGCGCTGGGTGCGGGGTGGCCGGGTGGAGGGTGACGGCCAGGTCAGCCGGGTGCTCGGCGAAGGCGTCGGTGATCGCGGAAGGAGCGGACAGCCGGGTGCCGTCAGGCAGCAGAAGCATCGCGCGGCCGGCGCCGGCCGACGGGACGAGGCCATCGATCCGCTCCCGCGACAGCGCGACCCACAGCTTGCCCAGCGCCACCGCCCGGGCCTGCCGCAAGGCCGAGCTGTATCTGGCCGCGAGCGCCGGATGCGCGCCTCGCAGCGCCGCGAGCGCGGCGTGCTCGGCCCCCGTACCACAGCCGGGCACGCCGCTCGGCCGCTGTCCGCCGGCCCAGCCGGGACGCGCGGAAGGGGATGGACCCGCTGGGGACGCAACGCTCACCTGGCTTGCCTCCACGGATGCGCTCGCATCGTTTTAGGATAGGCTAACCACAAGAGAGGGCGATCTCCCACCAACGGCATCCGGGGTGCTCGGGCCTCGGCGCCACGCGGTAGCCTAACCGCCCATCACCGGCGTGGCGTAGCCCGTCGCGACCGGTCGACTGCGATCGGCGAGGAGGGCACGTGTCGGCAGGTCAGATCGCCGCGCTGATTGCCGCTGGCGCGTTCGTCGTGCTGGTTGGTCTGCTGGCTGTGCCACTGATCAAGCTGGGCCGTACCCTGGACCAGGCGACGATGGCGATCCGCAAGGCCAGCGAGGACGTCGATCCGCTGTTCAGCGGCGCGAACACGACCGTCACGCAGGTCAACGCCCAGTTGGAACGGCTGGACGGGATCACCGCCAACGCCCAGGCGGTGACCGGCAACGTCTCGGCGCTGACCTCGCTGTTCACCGCGACCCTGGGCGGACCGTTGGTGCGGGTGGCGGCGCTATCCTACGGCGTGAGCAAGGCGATGCGCCGCCGCGGCAAGGAAGATGCATCCGGACGCCGGCCGCGGGGGCGGCGACGGAACGGGGGCAAGCGGTGAAGCGGATGCTGTGGTTCAGCCTGGGTCTCGCCGCCGGGGTCGTAGCCAGCCGCAAGGCTCGTGGTGCCGCCCACCGGGTGACTCCCGCTGGCGCGGCGGAGAACGTCGGTGATGCGGTTCGAGAGCTGGCTGCGGCGGTGGGCTCCTTCGGCGCGGAGGTGCGGGCTGGGATGCTCCAGCGGGAAGCCGAGCTGCACGCCACCGTCGCCCAGCGAACGGGCCTGGATCTCGCGCCGGGGCAGGCCGGCGTGCGAGCGCACCGAGCGCGAGCAGCCTCCGCGCGGGCCTAGCGACGCTTGGTCGCCGGCCTCCGCGCCGCCCCGCGGTCCTCACCTCGTCCGCTTCTCAAGGAAGACCCGTGCAGACCCACGAGATCCGCCAGCGGTTCCTGAACCATTTCGAACGCTCCGGGCACACCGTGGTGCCCAGCGCCTCGCTGCTGGTCGACGACCCGAACCTACTGTTCGTCAACGCCGGCATGGTGCCCTTCAAGCCGTATTTCCTCGGCCAGGCGACACCGCCCTACCACCGGGCGACGTCGGTGCAGAAATGTGTGCGCACCCCGGATATCGATGAGGTCGGAAAGACCACCAGGCACAACACCTTCTTCCAGATGGCCGGCAACTTCTCCTTCGGGGACTACTTCAAGCAGGGAGCCATCGAGCACGCCTGGCGGCTGGTGACCGGCGCCGCGGACTCCGGTGGCTATGGCTTCGACCCAGACCGCATCTGGGTCACGGTGTACATCGACGACGACGAGGCCGAGCAGCTGTGGCGCACGATCGCCGGGATACCCGCCGAGCGCATCCAGCGCCGCGGCATGGCGGACAACTTCTGGTCCATGGACGTGCCCGGACCGTGCGGGCCCAGCTCCGAGATCTACTTCGACCGCGGCCCGGAGTTCGGCCCGCCCGGGGGCCCGACCGTCGATGAGGACCGCTTCCTGGAGATCTGGAACCTCGTCTTCATGCAGGACGAGCGCGGTGAGTCCACCGGGCCGGGCAAGGGTGACTTCTCGATTCTGCGGCCGCTGCCCGCTAAGAACATCGACACCGGGATGGGCGTCGAGCGGGTGGCGTTGCTGCTGCAAGACGTGCCCAACGTGTATGAGACCGACCTGCTGCGCCCGGTGATCACCCGGGCCGAGGAGCTCTCCGGCCGGCGCTACGGCGCGGACCCCGCCGACGACGTGCGCTTCCGGGTGATCGCTGACCACGCTCGCACCGGCGTCATGCTCATCGGTGACGGGGTGAGCCCCGGCAACGAGGCGCGCGGCTACGTGCTGCGCCGGTTGCTGCGCCGCACCGTGCGCTCCGCGCGGCTGCTGGGCGTGACCGAACCGGTGCTCGGCGACATCACCGCGGTGGTGCGCGACACGATGGGCCCGTCGTATCCGGAGATCGCTACGGACTACCTACGGATCGAGGCGATCGCCCGCGCCGAGGAGGAGGCGTTCCTGGCGACACTGTCCGCCGGGTCGCGAATCTTCGACCTGGCGGTGGCGCACACCCGCCGGGCCGGCGGCTCGCAGCTGGCCGGGGACCAGGTCTTCGCGCTGCATGACACCTACGGGTTCCCCATCGACCTCACGCTGGAGATGGCGGCCGAGGCCGGCCTGTCCGTTGACGAGGCCGGCTTCCGCTCGTTGATGGCGCAGCAGCGGGCGCGGGCCAAAGCCGACGCCGCAGCGCGCCGCTCCGCGCACGGGGACCTCAGCGAGTACCGCACCGTGCTCGACGCGCACGGCCGCACGGACTTCCTGGGCTACACCGAGTTCAGCGCCGAGGCTCGGGTGGTCGGTCTGCTCGTCGCCGGCCTCGGGGTCCCCGCCGCTGGCGCGGGCAGCACGGTGGAGGTGGTGCTCGACCGCACCCCGTTCTACGCCGAGGGTGGTGGCCAGCAGTCCGACTCCGGCACCCTGATCGGTGACGGGTTCGTCGTCGAGGTGGTTGACGTGCAGTCCCCGGTGGAGGGCCTGTCGGTGCACCGGGGCACGGTCGTCTCCGGCGAGGTCGTGCTCGATGCCCCGGTCCTCGCGCGGGTGGACGTCACCCGCAGGCGCGCGGTGGCCCGGGCGCACTCCGCGACGCACCTCGTGCACGCGGGGATCCGCCGGGCGCTGGGCAGCGGAGCCGCGCAGGCCGGCTCACTCAACGCCCCGGGCCGGCTGCGCTTCGACTTCACCTCGCCGGGTGGCGCGGTGCCGCCCAGCGTGCTGACCGACGTCGAGGACGAGGTCAACGAGGTGTTGCTGCGATCACTGCCGGTCACGGCCGAGGTGATGCCGATGGGTGCCGCCCGCCGCGAGGGCGCGATCGCGATGTTCGGTGAGCGCTATGGTGATGCGGTGCGGGTCGTCACCATCGGCGACTACTCCAAGGAGCTCTGCGGTGGCACCCACGTGCCCAACTCGGCCGATATCGGCCTGGTCAAGCTGCTGTCCGAGGCGTCCATCGGCTCCGGGATACGCCGGGTGGAGGCGCTGGTCGGCCTGGATGCGTTCCGCTTCCTGGCCCGTGAGCATATGCTGGTGGCCCGTCTCGCTGAGCAGTTCAAGGCCCGGCCCGAGGAGCTACCTGACCGCATCGGTGCGGTGACCGAGCGGCTCCGCGTGGCCGAGCGGGAGCTGGAGCGGCTGCGCTCCGCCGCGGTGCTGTCCTCGGCGGGCACCCTGGCCGAGGGCGCCGAGCAGGTCGGCGCCATCGCCCTGGTGGCGGCCGAGACGAGCGAGCCGCTCAGCGGTGCGGACCTGCGAGCACTGGCCGCTGAGGTCCGGGGCCGGCTTGGCGAGCGGCCCGGGGTGGTAGCGCTGTTCAGCGTCGACCACTCGGGGGGCAGGGTCTCCTTCGTGGTGGCCACCACCGCAGCCGCGCGCCACCGCGGCGTGGCGGCGGGCGCGCTGGTGCCGGTGTTCGGGCCCGCGGTGGGTGGCCGTGGTGGCGGCAAGCCGGACCTGGCCCAGGGCGGCGGTACCGAGCCGGGTGGGATCCCGGCTGCGGTGGCGGCCCTGCGGACCGAGCTCGCGAGGCGCAACGGCGCGTGAGTCCTGACCCCGGACCGGGCCGCCGCCTCGGCGTGGACGTCGGCGAGGTGCGGGTCGGGGTGGCGCTCTCTGATCCGTCCGGGGTACTCGCGACACCTCTGGTCACCCTGAGACGCGACCGGTCCGGCGGTGAGGACATCGACGCGCTGGCGGCGTTGGTGGCCGAGCACGAGGTGGTCGAGGTGGTGGTCGGGCTCCCGCGCACCCTGGCCGGGCGGCACGGTCCGGCGGCGGCGGCGGCGGCGGCCTACGCCCGCACTCTGGCCGAGCGGCTCGGTGACGGTGTTCCGGTCCAGCTGACCGACGAGCGCCTCACCACCGTCTCGGCCGTCCGGGTGCTCGCCGAGCGGGGCGTTCGCGGCCGCAAGCAGCGGGCGGTGGTCGACCAGGCCGCCGCGGTGGAGATCCTGCAGAGCTGGCTCGAGGCACGGCGGCGGGCGAGATGACCGCCGACATACGACCTCGCGTTCAGGCGGCGTCATGACCGACGACTTCGGACTGTTCAGGGACACCGTCGATGACGCGGAGCACCCTCGTCCTCGGCGGCTGACCGACAGTCGGCGGGCACGGCGGCGGGCCCGGGAGCGGTGCCGTCGCCGTGTCGTGCTCGCCGCGGTACTGGCTGTGCTGGTGCTGGCGGTCGGCGGCGTCCTGTTCGGGGTGCGCAAGCTACAGGAGTTGCGGGAGGTCCCCGACTTCGTCGGAGCCGGTGGCGCGCAGACCGTTGTGCAGGTCGAGGACGGCCAGAGCCTCACCGCGATCGGCGCCACCTTGGCGCGGCGCAGCGTGGTCGCCAGCATCCGGGCGTTCACCCGCGCCGCCGAGGCTGACCCCCGGATCCAGGCCGTGCAGCCCGGCTACTACCAGTTGCGGGAGCGGATGTCCGGCTCAGCCGCGGTGGCGAGGCTGCAAGAACCATCGGCTCGGGTCGGACACCTGGAGATTCGCGGTGGTGAGCAGCTCGACAACGTCGAGCTGCCCGACGGGAAGACCGTGCCGGGGCTGCTCACCGAGATCTCCCGAGCCAGCTGCGCGATGATCGAGGGGGCGAGCACGTGCGTGCCTCCCGCGGACCTCCGCACCGCGATGGTCCAGACCGATCCGGGCCGGCTCGCGGTACCCGGCTGGGCGCTCGATCCGATAGCGCGCGTCGAGCCTCGTCGACGCCTGGAGGGTCTCCTGGTCCCGGGGGTCTACGACGTGCGTCCCGGCAGCTCGGCGGTGGAGCTGTTGCGGCAGGTCGTCAGCACTTCCGTGGCCCGGCTGTTGGCGGGTGGCTTCCCCGCGTCCGCCGCGGGCACCGGTCACAGCGCGTATGAAGTGTTGGTGATCGCGTCGGTGATCGAGCGGGAGGCGATCACACCGGACTTCCGCCGGGTCTCCCGGGTCATCGACAACCGGCTTGCCGCCGGGATGCCCCTGCAGATGGACTCCACTATCAACTACCCGCTGGACCGCCAGGAGGTGAACACCTCCGACGCCGACCGGGCCCGGGCCGGCCCGTACAACACCTACCTGAACGTCGGGCTGCCGGCGTCACCGATCGGGTCGCCGAGCGCGGCGGCCATCGCCGCCGCGTTGAACCCGGAGCCGGGCGCTTGGCGGTACTTCGTGAAATGTCAGAAAGACGGCGCCTCGTGCTTCTCGGTGACCCGAGAGGAGCACGACGTGGCTGTTCACGATGCGGCTGCTCGGGGCGTCTTCTAACCGGTCGGTGTTCTCCCAGCGGTCCTCTGGTCAGGTTGTCCACACCTTCCCCGCGATCCACAGCCGGCGGCCGGACCGGCCCCTCCGTCACCGCGCGCCGGGCACGCTGCGGGTATGGGCAGTGTGTGGATGGCTGTGAGCGGCGCCGCCGCGGGTGCCGGCGGGGCAATGCTGCTGGGTCGGGTTCCCCGGGGCGTGCGGGTGCCGGTGCCGGCCTGCGCCGTGATGGTGGCCGCGCTGTGGGCGGTGGTCGGTGAGCGGGCTGTCGGGGGCCTGCCGGTGTGGTGGTGGCCGGTTCCGCTGGTGCTGGGCTGGGCCGGCGTGCTGTTGAGCGGTACCGACCTGATCGCCCGGCGGCTGCCGGACGCACTGACCCTGCCGGCCTATCCGGTGGTCGCCGTCCTGCTCGCAGTCGCTGCGGTCGGCGCTGGGAGCACCGGGCTGCCGGCTCGTGCCGCCGCCGGTGCGGTGCTGTGGGCCGGCGGATATGCTGCGGTGCGTCTGGTCGCACCGGGCGCCCTGGGTGGCGGCGACGTCAAGCTCGCCGGCAGCCTCGGCGCGCTCACCGCCGCGACATCCTGGCCAGGGCTGTTGCTGGCGATACTGGCGGCCAGCGTGCTGACCGCCGCCGCTGCCGCGCCGGCACGGCTGCTCGGTTACCGCGACGTGCCCCATGGCCCGGCGATGCTCGCGGCGGCCTTTGTGGTAGTCCTACACCCTCCCGTGTGAGGCGTCCTGCTCGATACGCTCGAAAATATCCGCGTCGGTTTCTTGCTGCCACTGCGGCAAGTCGTCCCAGTCCGCCACGTAGGCCGGCTTCGGATCCGGGAAATGTTTAAAGATTTGGCCAATCCAACAGAGGGCCACAAAACGTCCCTTCTGCGAACGGGTGAGCTTCGCGGTACCGCCATCGGTGGCTTCGATGAACGCGCGCACCTGACTATAGACGGCGGTAGCGCTTTCACGCTCCCATTCGGGGGTTTCGTCCCATGGTGTGATGTAGCTAGTCTTCGGCTTTCCGGGGTGATGTCGCGCGACCCCGGCAATCCACGCCTCGCGGAAGGCGCGCCCCTGGCTGACTGTCAATGTATCTCTCCTATAACCGTCGAACCGTCAATTCTCCAGGCTTTCCGGGACATGGCCATGATCCGCTGCTCAACTTCCCGAGCGCGACCGTTCGTGAGTAACGGCTGGAGGTGACCTTGAAGTTTTCGCAGCTTGCGACCGACGAAACCCGACTCGGTCCGCTCGGCAATTTCTAAGACCGCGTCGGCGTAGGTGACAAATTGGTTCACGTCGCCACGGTGTACCGCAATTATTGCGAGATCAGTCAGGACGCTGCTCCGGCGACGTGGGGATAGGTTCTGCCGCAGGGCGTTACCGAGAATCACTTCAGCAAGATCGGGGCGCCCAAGCTGGACATAGCAGGCACCGCGCTCCTCGTCAAGCCGGGAGCCATCAAATCGAAGCCATCCACCGTTACTCACGTCACCCGGCAACGCATGTACCCGCTCAGCCCCCTCAAGCGCTCGGTGGCACGCCGCTAATTCTCCGAAACCAGCAAATACCTGCGCTTGAACAGCGGAAACCCAATGCCGTGTTGGCAGCGACCCGTCTCCTCTTCGCGCCAGGTCGGCGGCTAACTCCAGCATTGGCGCTGCTTTGTCGTAGCGCTGTTCGTACACCTCAATAAACGCGCGTGGCGGGTCATCGCGCACGTCCATAGATCAAAAGCGCCAGCTTCCTTGCCGGCGGTGGCCGACAGAGTGTAGCAGTGGGCCGCCTCGCTGTACTTGTCAGCGTCAAAGAAGGCCTCGCCCGCCAGTTGCGATAACTCGCTTACTGGTTCGCAGAGGCGCTGATGTGTCGAAAGTCCTCGCGATTGACCGAAGCTGGCGATGAGCGCGTTGAGCTGGTTGCGTACTAGTGGAAGTATGGCACCTTTGACTTTGGGCAGCACGAACACGCGCCAAAGATGTTCATTTAACATCGCGTACTCGTTTACGGTCGCATCATCGAACCGACCTGAATTGATGGAAGAGTGGTCCAGTTGGCCTGGCTGGTCGTCTCCGTCGGGCGTCGTAACGAGCACCCCGGCCATGTTAAGCAGGCGAAGTAGCTCACGCTCCGTCGTCCCTTCAGAACTCCCGTCCACCGCGGCGGGCATCGCGTCGTCGGCGGGAATGGTGGTGTGCGAGCCCACTTGCCCGGCGGGCTGCATTTGGTTCGTGTGCTGCTGCCCGCTGCTCTTTATTGCCTGAATGAAGCGGATCTTCACGTCATCAGATGACCGCTCCAGGGCGGTGTCCATGAGCGCCTGGGTATCGGGACGCAGCGTGATGGTATCGCCTCGGGCTTCTCATTTGTTCACGCCCCGGGCGTCGACGCCCGGATGCGCGGCGAAGGCACGGATACTCAAGCGCATGGCTTGCCGAAGCGCCTTGGTCTCGGCTCCGGTCCAGCACTGGACAGTGGCCACCGGGTACATCCACGATCCTCTCGATGAGGGCGGTCGCGCTGCGTGTAGTACCCCACTGGTCCACCCCTGGAGCCTCAGCGACACATTCTCCGGGACGCAGCGCCCTGGCGACACTGTACGCAGCTACTCACACGCACCCGTGCCCAGTTGGAGCGCACCATGCAATGCATACCCTAGTGATGATCGACTTCCCTGGTCGCTCCACAATATTTAATCTTGATTCCGGGGCCATGACCAGCAAGGCTGGCCCCGAATCGGGCACCATCAAGATTCCGGCTGCCTGTCGATAGATAGCTGCCCCACGCCGCTTTCCTGACGGCCAGTCGGATCCCGCGTGACCACCGAGCGCGCCCACCCAGGGGCGCACCCCCGATGGCTCGGCGGTCGCCAGTCGCCCTCGAAGCGGCGACTGGCTTCCCGCGACGGCGGCCTCGAGCTTGCGCCCCGATGACCGTCTCGGGGCCGCCGTCGCCCTACAACACCGCGAGAAAACCTCAATGAAGGCCTACCGCGATGTCCATTTTCACGATGGAGGGTCACCAGCACGTGGGCGTGCTGCGTTGTGTAGGGCTGCTGGAGCACTGTGACGCTGGATCTACTCGCCACGCCCAGTGCCCTCAGCTACGCCGAGCACTGGGTGGCGCGGGTGCTGCCCGCCTGGGGCGGCGCAGCCGAGCACGGTGACGCTGCGCAGGCGGTGACACGCGCTTTGGTGCGGGCGGCTGTCAAGCGGCAGACGGCGGCACTGATCGCCCTCGCGTTGGTCAGGCACGCCGATGGAATCATCGTGGAGATCTGCGAAGCCATCACCTGGTCACCCGGCGCGGTGCTGCTGCTCAGCCTGCCACAACCCTGCGGACTGCACTGTGTCACGACGCCCAGGGCCGATTGTGCGGCCGGGTGCTCTGGTGCGGAACCTGCGGACAACACCACAAGCGCACCCGACACAGCTGAGACTCCGGGAGGCGCGACCGGCACGATGACACCGTGCAGGCGGTTTCCGGCTGCTACCGATGTTCCACGGAACTCGGGACGTGATCGTTGGGTCTCGGACCGTCACCCGGAATGTCCGAGGTGGATGGGCGGTTGTAACGGACGTTCGGGTCAGGCGGGCAGTGTCCCCGGGGCCACATCACTCCGCCACTGTGGACGATCGTTCGGCTGAAGCCGCAGTGCGCTCTTCGCCGCGAGGCGACCGACCCGCTCGGCCCGGACCCTCGCACCGTTGTGAGCAAGTAGGGATGGCAGGCCATGAAGGGTGATCGGACCGAGATCGTCATCGACGCCGGCGGCACCACTCGAACCTATGAGATCGAGGCCACCCGCAACGGTCGACGGGTGGAGATCACCCACGGTCGCGGCATCGTGGAGGTCACTGAGGTCACCCGTGGCGGCACACCGGTGCGCACCGCTCGGTTCATGGCCTCCCGCGTACTCGCCTTGGTCGAGCACCCCGCTGCCCGACCAGCGACGCTCGAAGGCAAGTCGGCTGCCCGGGTCGTTCCCCCACCTCGGGCGAGCGGCGGCTCACCCGCCCTTGCTCCCGTCGAGGCCGGGTGCCAGTCAGCTGATCAGCATCACTCGGCAGGACAGGGCCCGCTCTAGCCGCGGGATGTTCCGTCTCGCCGAGGCGGCCCGCGACCACGGTCTCGTCGTACTGGACGGTGCCGATCCGGCACTCGCCGGCACGGGTGGCGCGGGTGCCAGCGGAATGCTCACGGTTGTGGGGGAGGGAGTCGGGACCCACCGCCCGGCTACCTCATCCGCGCCCACCGATGATGTCCACCGCGTTGGTGTGACACAGCGCACCACATGGTTTCGGCACGGTTATGTCATGAACGGCCGAGGTGGCCTGCGCGAGGGTGCGAACGGCTGCCTCACGCGCCACAGGTGAGGTCCAGAGCGATGTCGTCGACCTCACCGACGGCTGCCACCAGCGAGCCGGTCGAGTGCACTGCTTCCACCGATTTCCACCCCGGTGTCCCATAGAGGGTCCTCTACTGGTCCACTGTCGCTGTGGGGTTCATCGACGTTGATGGTGTTGAGCGTCACGAGTTGCTGGCGGACCACCTTGGCTGCCGCCAGTCGTTATTCCAGCTGGATAGCTATCCGTTGAGTCGTTTCTTCAGGAGGATGAACGTGAACAACAGCGCAGGGATGTCCGTTGTGCTGCCTGGTGATCCACGGTTCGGGGCGGTGACCCGTGGTTTCAACCAGCGCTGGATCGCTGACCCGGCGTATGTGCGGCTATGCAGCGGCCCGGCTGACGTCGTCGCGGCGGTTGAGTCGGCTGTGCGTGATGGGCTGCGCATCACAGTGCGCAGTGGTGGTCATTGCTACGAGAACTTCGCCTATGGGAACGCTGGTGGGGTTATTGTTGACTTGTCTCTCATGAATGGTGTGTATGTCGACGCTGAGACCGGCTGGTCGGTTGTCGACGCGGGCGCCACGCTGTTCGACGTTCATGTCCAGTTGTACAAGCGGCACGGGGTGGCATTACCCGGAGGCTCCGCTACTCTGTAGGTGCGGGAGGTCATATCACCGGTGGGGGCTATGGGTTGTTGTCGCGCCTGTACGGGTTGACGGTCGACTATCTGAGTGCCGTGGAGGTGGTCCATGTCGACGGTAGCGGCCATGCGCGCTGTGACCGGTTCAGCGCGGAGGTGCCGGACAGTGCGGAATCGCTGATGCTGTGGAGGAACCAGGGCGGCGGAGGCGGAAACTTCGGTATCGTGACGAAGTTCGGCTCTTCTGCTGTTTCCGTGGGTGCTGTCTGGGGGTGCCGCGCAGCCTGCGGGGCCGCTCCTCCCAGGTCAAGGGCGCCTACGGCGTCGCTGCGCGATG
>Ga0213882_10000206_pt1 | contig 23858 bp, 18 predicted proteins | sample BarmaccoBMER_R09_FD_160106 | JGI IMG/M metagenome (GOLD analysis project Ga0213882, IMG submission 160106) | Barbacenia macrantha exposed rock microbial communities from rupestrian grasslands, the National Park of Serra do Cipo, Brazil - ER_R09 ...
GAGAACAAGCATACACGTTTGCGAGGGCATTTTTGGGTCAAGGAGTCTCACTCGAAGGCGACGACCTACCGCCAGCCGTCGATGTTGAGTTTGAAACCTGCGGTCCCGAGCTCGTTGATGCGCAACGCTTCACGCAGGAGCTTCGCGACTGGGTCGCCGTTATTGAGACCGAGTTCAGACGTTGCCCGATCCTGTACACAAGCTCGGGTTTTTGGCACAACTTCGTTCGTGGGTCAGAAGACTTCGCGTACATGCCGCTTTGGGTAACATCCTCTCAGCGACCGCCGCAAATCCCCAAACCGTGGATCCGATATCGATTTTGGCAGTACTCCACTGAGCAGCACATTCGAGGCTTTACACAAACGGTCGATTTGGATGTATTTCAAGGCACGATCGATGAACTAACACACCTCATAAAACAATCGCGGATCTGAACGCTACTCATCCGGTCGTGTCTTACAGATTCAAGCCATGCAAACCGAAGACGGGAGCCATCAACGTCGGAGAGCAACCGCGCAGGTTGACCGCCGGCGTTTTTGCATATTACGACGGATTCTACCGGACACGGCTCAGCGCCGGATTCCGGCCGATTGGAATCCCTTAGCCTTGGTTCGAGACAGAGTGCCAACAAAATGTCATAGAAATGCAGGAAGTACACCCTGACTGTAGGCATGGCTCGCAAAACTTATAGTCGCCCTCACCCAAAATCCGCCTTAGAATAATTTCAGGAGACTTCGTATGCTAAAGCAACTCCTAAGAGACCACCGTAGAATTATTTTTTATGTCGTCGCTGCTGCCGGTGTAAGCGGCTGCACTTCAGCGACGCTGAACCCCGCCCCGCCACCTGGGGCAAGCGCGGTCCCGACGACATTGGGAAGGGCGTTGAAACCGCTTGCTGGCGTCACCGATTCGCAGTATCTGCAAACGGCCGGCGACACGCAGGTCAGCGGCGCACAAACGACGATCCTGAGCACCGCCATCACCGGCGGTAGGTACGTTTATTTAGAGTCGGATGGCCGCCTGTATCCGACAACCGCTTGCCTCGCCGATTTGTTCATTACCGTCGACGGAGTTAAGGTAAGCAACGACAGCCTGATCGACTGGCGCCAAAGCATCAGTTTAGCGCAACACTCTTTTAATGTGATAGCCGCGGTCAATCTCGCTGCCGGGCAGCACACGATCACCCTGAGCGCGACGGGATCTGGATCTTTTCAGGTCGGTGCACGCGCAAACCTTAGCGTCCTAGCAAACCCCGCCACGACCGTTGTTCAGTATGGACTTCCATCAGATACCGGGGTTCTGAGCTTCAACACTGCCGGCATTCAAGAAGGTCAGCCGCTTCCTAAATCCTCATTCGGCAAAGTAAATATCTCGACTACTGGGCAACCTATAGTGGCGCTGCTGTCTGGCCGGACGTACAACGGCGGCTACAATTGCTGCTACGGCGATCCCCTGTGGAACATTTCCATCGATGGGATCTCAGAACGTAATGCCTACTCCGACTGGTCTGACAACGACATTAATCCAGAATCGGAGCTGCAAGCTCCGATGTTCACACACGCCTATTTTGACGGCGTGAGTGCCGGCAATCACTCAATATCCGCCGATGCGTCAGAACTTCCGTACACCCCACCACTAGTAGATGATGTCGAATTCCGCATTGGGGCTGGAACTCAACTGATTGCACTTAGCGGCGGCATGACCGTTTCCGGCCGGGGCAGTCTGGTAAATGATCAGTACCATCGTCTCGATTATTTGTGCATCGGGACAAGCTCGGGAAGCCCAGGATGCCCACCGGTGAACACTGATGTAACCGTTGTTAATTCCACTGTCACGGTTCCGGCGGGTGATTCAGGGGTGGTGTTCTTTGCCGCTAAGTCCCGTGTTCAGGCAGACTCCTCCGACCGCGGGGGCTACGTCCAGTTTTGGATCGATGTCGATGGGGTGCAGCGCGGCTCGATCGGCGTGCAAGCGCTGAATTACCCATATGCCGTTAGCACACGCACGATTGGCGCCAGCTATTTGGCGGCAGGCACTGCGCGGCTAACGTCTGGAGCGCACCAGGTTTCTGTTCACGCGATGGCAACGGGGACTTTCATTCATTTGTCACTTACTAAGGATCTTCCACTAATCTGGTTCGATTAAAGCCTCGGTGGAGGCGACCTATTATGACGCGGTGGGGCTTCTTCACCGATCTGCGTTCGATCGGTGTCTCTGCGACACGGAAAAAGGATCGAGTGCTTGAGCGACTGACGGCACGATGTAAACGTCTAATCCGTCGCGACCCCGTCGTGGTGCCCAATCCAAATGAGGCTGAGTATACAGCGCTCCGTGACGAGACGTCGCCGTTTCACGTGAAGTGTTCAACCATCGTTGAGTTTCGCCAATACGTTATGGAAAATCCTCATATTTTATCGGAACGCGAACGTTTTGAGAAATCGCTGCTCCCAAAAACGAATTATTTTTCGGTTGTCGGATATTGTGCCGTCTGTGATCGCGCAACAACGTTTGCGGTCGATTATCTTTATGCCGATGGCGGCCGCGACGGTGAGCGGATACCGAACTGGCGAGAACGGCTCATTTGCCGCTCGTGCAAGTTGCCTAACCGTCAGCGCGCGATCATCGATTTTCTAGAATCTGAATCGAAGCTCACAAAGCCGGCCGCTTTGTACGTCACGGAGCACGCAAGCCCGTTCTTCCGGGCGCTAAGGCGGCGCTACCCTAAGGCGATCGGCAGCGAACTATTGAACGACGGCACACCGCTCGGTGCTTCGAATGCCCTGAGAATTCGCAATGAAGACCTGACGCAGCTTACGTTTTCTGACGACTCGTTTGACGCAATCTGCGCCACTGATGTCCTGGAGCATGTTCCCGACTATCAGCGGGCACTGTCCGAATGTTTCAGGTGCTTGCGGTCGGGAGGCACACTTATCGTATCGGTGCCATTTCTGCTCAATTCCGAACAAACACTCGTGCGTGCTCGGGTGCGACCAGACGACACTGTTGAGCACATCCTGCCGCCTGAATACCACGGTGATCCGCTTGATCCGCATGGTGTGCTCTGCTACTACCATTTTGGTTGGGACTTGCTGCAATCGATGAACGACGTGGGTTTTTCTAACTCTGCGTTATGCTTTTACTGGTCTTGGAGCCGCGGCTATTTAGGCGCCACTCAATTCCTCATAGAAACAAGCAAACCTTAACAATAAGGTCCGAGGGCGCTCACCGGAGGACGCACTTCCATCGACTAGATGACGCTTTCCTACATTTATATAGCGCTTCCAGATGACTAGGAAGCAGCGCCCCGCGCGAGCGCCTTACCCTCCCTGCTGGATGCGAACGACCAACTGCACCCGCGAATGCACGCGGTACGCCTTGAACACCGCCCTTAAATGGTTGCGGATCGTCCAGTGGCTGCGCCGTAGCTTAGCGCACATCTGCGCGGTCGACATCCCGTCGCAAACCAAACGCATCATGCACTCCTGAGCCGGCGTCAACGCTTCGCGCTGCATCAGATGTACATTACACCGCTGCCCCAACCTGTACACCTCGCTGAATTACCTCACTCAAACGCCGCACTGCGCCTTCGTCGCCGTCGTTTTCAGCGACCACGCTCTGTGCACGTCCGCAGCTGAAACAGTGCCCATCTTCTGACATCTGACCGCAGTCGCAACGCTTTCTTGAAGCGATAGCCGACCACTGATCCACCATCATCGCTCGCTCTAGCGGACATCCGACCTCAATCCAATCCTACGCCAAAACGAACATGATGCGGTGGGCGCCGGCTTTTTGACGGCCGTGCCAATGCCGGCGATTTTTTGGATGTTTGAAGATCAATTATCCCGCACAAAACGCGTCGCATGATAATTTTTGTTGTCGCCGCCGTATTGCAAATGCATAAGGGCGGTGGTACACTGCGCCGCCTGATGAAGAGAAATACAAAACGGCGCGCTCACAGGTTGAGCGACCGGGCTATCGACTCCAAGATGTTGAGCACGCGCAAGCCGTCATCGTTGTTCGGCAAGATCACCGTGCCCGGTTCAAGTTGCGGTTCACCGTTGGAACTAGACCGCGCGCCAGTACCAGCGTTGGTTGTCCCGTTTGAAGTCCGCTTTATGGAGTCGCCGAATGCAACCGATGTCTTACCGTTACCCTTTACGACGGGCTTGGCGAGATCATCACCAGGCGGTATACTTGCAGTTGACGAGCGGGGCACGATAATACGCCTTCACTGGAAACTGACAATGTTCCTAAATCAGTTTTTGGTTTGCAACAACAAAGCAACGCGTCGCTCTTGTTGTTGTAGCAACAGTCAATCGCTCGATTTACTGTTCCACGCTAAAGAGAACACGAGTTATACTTCGTGTACATGCTCGACTTACGGCGTCCGTACGTGAAGCGTATCGATCTAGCATCGCTCATGGATCGCACCGCGCTTGAGTTTGCGCTCGGCGGTTTGGAGATCGATCCCAGGCTGCGCCAACATGCCACCAAACTCGCAAAGAACGCTGAGTCCGCCAACACGATCCGCAATTACAAGAGCAATCTTGTGGCCTTCCAGCGCTGGGCCGAATCGTATGGCCTGAGCCCGCTTCCAGCTACCGGTGTCGTACTCGCACTGCACATCGCCGATGCCGATCATCTCACGATTAACTCGCATCTGGTCCGGCTCTCGGCAATCGCCAAGGTCCACGACAAACTCGGGCTACCGTGCGGCCGAGGTGATTATGTCGTCAAAGAAATGGTGCGTGCCTATCGCCGAGTACACGGTAGTCTCACACACAGCAAGCGCCCCATCCGACCAGAACAGCTGCGTGCGTTGGTCAGGCTCGCACGCCGGCAGCCGCAAGTGCTGCGAGGGCTTCGCGACGCGGCGCTGATGCTGGTGCAGTTTGGCGGTGCTCTGCGCTCTGCAGAGCTCGCCTTTAACGTCGCAGATCTGGAGTTTTTGCAGAACGGCGTGCGCATCAATTTGCAACGCTCAAAGGCCGATCCTGAAGGGTGGGGGCAGCATGTCATCATCGATAGAGGCGCTCACAACAACACTTGCCCCGTGCGAGCCCTACGTAAATGGCTAAACTACTCCGGTATCGTCAGTGGCGCTGTCTTTCCCGAAATCCATCGCAGCGGTTCCTTGACGCACAACGCTCTACTTCCGCGCGCAATTTACCAAATCGTCAGAAGCTACCTCAAGATCGTAACGGACCAGTTCAAAGATTATGGCACGCACTCCATGCGCTCAGGGTGGCTCACAAGCGGCTTTGAGGCGGGACTGAGTGACGTCGAATTACTGAACCAGAGCCGCCAGAAATCTCCGCAGACGCTGTTGCGCTACCTGCGCTACGCTGATTTCACCAAGCGCAACCTGACTGCGCTGATCGGCTTGTGATGCATCCGCTGCTCACGCCGGCTTTACAGGGATTCGCTGATCCCAAACACCGGCGCTTGGGCGAGCGCGGATCCATTCTGCTCGAACACGCCGTTGCTCCACAGACCGCTCGATCGACCCACTTCTACTTTACGCGATTCTCGCGTTGGTGTGCCGAACACGATCTGCCGTCATTGCCGACAACGACTGATGTCCTTTGGCAATACATGCTTCACGGCATCGCCTCCCACTTGAACGCGCGAACGATTATCAGGGCGCTCTCGGTAATCGCACGCGTACATCAAAGCGCGGGATATCTGGATCCTCGTAGCAGCGATCGCTTACGAAGTGAGATTCGCAAGAGTACTCGCAAATCCAACCGTCGGCCGCCAGCTTATACGCCACTTGCAGTGCCGGAGCTCCGCCAACTCGTTTCTTGCATCCCATTTGATTTCAACGGAATCCGTGATAAAGCAATCCTGCTATTGTCCTACGCCGGCGCAATGACAAGTGGGCTTGTTGTGTCGCTTAACGTCGAGGATCTGCATTTCACCAAACGACATCTCATTATCAATTCTTCGCATTTCCCTGAACGATCAATTGCAATCGCTGCTGCTAAAGATGTGGTTCTCTGCCCGGTTCGCATACTGCGCTTGTGGGTCAACATGAGCGGTCGTGAACGCGGCCCACTCTTTCTCAATATGTGGCGCAAGAAACGACTCACGGTCATCGACGCGTGGTACATGTTTCGCAAGCGCGCTCTCAAAGCAGGTCTAAAGGCACGCCGGTACTGCATGTCATCGCTGCGGGCTGGAGCGATCACCAGCGCCGCCGCAAACGGCGGCTCAACGCTGTCGATGATGCTCCTAGGACGCCTTTCAGTACCAGAGTCGGTTGCAAAATACCGCAAACGCGCCGCGCAATGGCAGGCGCCGAAGACGCTTGCCTATCCGCTCGAAGCACTGCCGCCGGGGCGGCGATGGCGCCGTGTAAGGTGATGTCACTGCCAACGGTCGTCCGCTTCGAGCCTCTCGGCCCGGCCGCGCGCGAAATGCCACTGACTTCCCAAATGATCCTGAGCCGTTTTCTTCATGAGCAATTCTTGATGCCGTACATAAGAGCGTCGCTGAACTACCAAAAACATCCACAACAATCCATCAAAGACCGTTTCCTTCCGTCGATGCTGCAACGCTATAAGTTCCGGCGTCAAAGATGAAACTGCAATTGCCGACAATTCTCACGTTCACGACACTTCCACCGCAGGCGAAAACGTATGACAGCGGCTTCTACATCCGTCTGGGCTGCATGCATGCCGAATGCAAAGAAGATCCTGTTCTTCACATCAAGAGCAACTCGAAAGCCGGCGGATCATGCCGCAAGCACATCGCGGATTGTGTGTTTGATATGCTGCAGCAGGATACGCACGATGATTCCGGTCACGGCTTTCTCTATCGTCCTCAGCGCCGGACCGGTCCGCTCTTTCCGGACGGTCGACCGTTGCATGCTGATATGGCGCACATCATTTGGGACGGCACGCTCGATGACGGCGCTGCCACCGCGCACGTCTATGGCAGCGCCAGAGAATCTTGGGGCGTACTCGTTGTGCGCGCTGGCGATCACGAGCTCACGCGGGAGCCGGTATATCTTTCCTACGGCGCGCCATTCGGTCCCGATGCCGGCGATGTGCAAGCGTGGGTCGATCGCGCACTCGAGCTGATCGACGAACACAAGCCGCTGCGCCAGCAATTCAATGAAGCACTTCAACGCATGAGCGATAAGCAACATCATCTCGAGGCGTTGCTCAAGACGTCGCTGCTGACATGCGCTGCGTTCAAGAAGGCTTTAGATGTTTTCGGAAATGCGAACGCGGCTGTTGATTTTCTGTTAAGCCCAACGAATGCGCTCGATGGCAAAGCGCCCGCGGAACTGCTGAGTGATGACGCCGCTCTTAAACGCGTCACTGAGTACTTGCACGCGATTACCTCCAGCTGGTATCCGCTGTCGTACCCAAAGGAGCAATCGCAACACGGGCCGAGCGCCGCTCCACGTGGCGGATTAGACGGACCGGTATGAGGCTCGAGGTGAGCGGTGGTACCATTCACGTCACGCTCTCGAAGCGCAATCTTTTAGCGCTGCTGGAAAAATTGACATGGAATTCGGCCCGCACGATTCGCTTTCAAGCCGACGAAGCGACCCTTGTGGTATCGGCGGAACCCGACGAGCTGCATTATGCCAACCGCGCGCCGCCGGGACCGATGATCAACGCGCGCGGCGAGATGTACTAAGGGAGTGAGCCAGGCGGCACTGTGTCGTGAACTGCACGCGTCGCTCTACGCGCTTGCCTACCAACTATTGAAATGGAGATACGGCGCTGCGCCGCGTTCGCGTGCCTGGCAAAAGGAAATTATGGCCGAAGGGGTGCGCATTCGCGTGCTACTCGAAGAAGCACCGGCCCTGCGCCCGGCCCTCGATCGGTATTATAAGGAAGCATACTCCTGGGCCCGTGAGCGAACGTTGAAAGCATCCGACCTTCGAGGCTTTCCGCCGTCCGACTCCGCCTTTACGCGTTACGAGGTCTTCGCCGTGATTGACGGGCGCCTAGAGATGGTCCACCACTTTGATCCCAACGTCGATGCGGGTCGCTAAAGGTGCGCATCGTATGCCTCAGCGACACTCACTCACGGCAAGGGCAAGGCGAGCTTGCCAAAATTCCAGATGGCGATGTGCTGCTGCATGCCGGCGACCTCACAATGGTCGGCGAGCTAGACGAGATCGAGCCCGCATTCGCATGGCTCAATGCCTTGCCGCACAAGCACGTGATTTTCACTCCTGGTAACCATGATTACGCCTTCCAGACTGAACCGGCGTCCGGCGCTATCTCGCGCGCAAGTTTCCGCGCGTTACCGTACTGATCGATGAGGATACTGAGGTCGAAGGGATACGCGTCTACGGCTCGCCGTGGCAACCGTGGTTCTATGATTGGGCGTTTAATTTTGAACGGGGCAAAGCCGGCATAAGACAAGCTGTAGAAACATGGGATAAAATCCCTGATGATACGCAGATCTTGATCACGCGCGGGCCACCGTACAACATCCTGGACGACGCGCCGATCGGTGGGCATGTCGGCTGCGCGGCGCTCAAAGCGCGCATCGCGCGGCTGCCCCAATTGCGCCTGCACGTCTTCGGCCACATTCACTGCGGCTACGGCGTTTCGGGGCTTGCATGGAAGACGTACGTTAACGCAGCGATCTGCAACGAGGAATACAAGCCGCTGAATCCGCCGATCGTTGTTGATCTCGGCGAGGAGCGCTGTCGGGTGGTAGCGCCTGAGCGGTTGACAAGACTAGAACGCATTCAGTGGGGCGGCACATTTGTCTAAGCGACAGAAGCTCATCAACGGCGTTGAGCAGCTCGATGAAATTCGCGAAATCTTTGGGCTCAACGAATCCGAACTCGGCGATCTCTTTGGCGTTCGCTGGCCATCGGTCGTAAGGTGGCGGGAGAGCGGGATACCTGTTGGTAGACGCGCGACCGTGGAGCGCGTGCTTGATCTGGCTCGCGTGCTTCATTCTGAGCTCATTGCATCAAGAATTCCCGAGATCGTTCGCACCAAGGACGATTGGCTTCAAGGACGTTCGATTCTCCAGACGATTCAGCATGAGGGGCCCGGGGCGGTTTACCCTTACTTGAATAGACTGTTTTCGCACCACGGCTGAGATGCCAGCAACGCTATGATTTTCGAATTGGAGATCACTGACCCGCAGTGACTAGGGAGTGAGCCCTCGTGCATCGTGCCATACAGTTGGCACACAAAACCGTCAAGCTAGCTTTGTGCTCCTAACGATTTCACTCAACAACGGCGGCGTTCAGTGGTGCCGCGCTCGCAAGGCGAAAATCTCGTACGAAACACTCGAACAGGCGTGGCTAGGCGCATTCTACACTTTCATTTCCTCGGGCCGGCTCGTAACGCCCTACCGCTGCGGACGCTCCTTTTCCGGCTCCGCTGAGGTCCGGTGGCGTGTGCGCGGGAACCCATGGGCATTCGCCCCGTGGGTGTACTCGATAGGTTTGCGTCGCCACCGTTATGTCGGCTGCGGCCTCTGGCACCTGACGAAAGCAACCTCTCACGCGCTCAGTTCTTCAATGCTCCAACATAGTGCGATCGCTGACAGTCCACGTCCAATACTGCAAGCAGCAGACTTCTTGCGCAACCAAGCTGGTTTTCTGGTTGGCCCGGCTCGTCAATGTCACAGCGCCACCGGCAAGCCCAAGCAGCGCTTCGAAACGGAAGACGAATGCAGGCACTGGATCGCCGAGCACCTCAACGGGAAGGGGTTCCCGTATCGCTGTGATTTCGGACACATTCATATCTCACGTAAGTCGTGGACTCGACCGGTCATTCAAAAAGCGCCCAGCGAGTGCTGATCGCGGTGCAGACGTTCGGGGGAAACGGTAAGAAGAGCGTGTCTTTTTCTAATGACGCGCCGCCTCCCGCGGCATTTGACGTATATATGTCGCAAAGCGACGGTGACGAGATGGAACGGGCGAGACGTTTTCCGTCAAGTTAAACGTGACAAACCGTGATGGCGAAATTGAAAATTGCGAAACGAAATTGCTCGACCGGTCTCGATAACCGTTGCCCACGATGAAGACCGGCGGATTCGCGCGAAAAATGGCGCGACGCTTGTCGGCTCACTACGCGACACGTACGGGTGACGTGTAGGCGTCAATCGGACGAACGGAGCTGAGAGTTTCCCCGGGCCTAACCGTGGGCGTCTAAGCCGGGAGCGCGTCTTCAGCGGTGGGCCGTTAATTCTATCAAACGCGTGAAAAACATCATACCGCCAATGATGAGCCCCATCAATGCGACGACTATCACCCTCATCCTGTACGCTTTTGACATTGGTGGCGGCACGCCAAACCCTTCAAACAGTAGCTTAAGTAGTGGCCTGGGAAGTCTTGAGGCGTCGCGCTGAACTGCATCGGTCCGGATAAGCACAAGGATGCAGATCAGCATGCTCAGCGCACCAATGATTAATTGAAAAATGCGCATCTCTTTCAACACCGTTGGATCCTTCCTACGGGGACTCCCCACGAAGGCCCAACAGTGGCGCCTCCTGATCCTGCTGTCAGACCTGCGGCCCATCCACTTGGGTTCCAGCTCACCTCCAGCCCCACACCGGCACCGTAAAAAATCGGGACAACGCCGGTGACATTCCAAGATTTATTCGTCATAACGTCTGTGGCCACAGCACCGGGATTCGGAACGACTAGGCCACCTGAAACTTCACCGCTGAAAGGAACCGGCGATAGCCCAAGACCACCAGAGAATATCGTTGTCCCACAGGTGCGCGCGCGTGCTAGCGTTATCCCGTAGACGTAGCCCTCCGCCTTGGCGTATGGCCGTACGCCTAGTGCGTACCACGTTGCCATTCGCTCAACCAAAACGATTCCCGTTCCTCCATACAGTCCGAAAACGCCCGTCAGATTCCAATTGATGCTGTGTGACCACACTTCGCAAAGGTTGCACATGGGCGGAAAGGCTTCCGGAACGCAAACCATAGCGATGCCGCCCGTGCAGGTTACCGGTGGCTGGCTATCAGGCGGCTGGTTTTGGTCGTCGTAGCCACTAAAGTCTGCGTAGCTCAGCGAGTTGTTGCTATTCCATTCATAAGGCTTCTGTGATGCCGGGCTGTTCACGTCACCCGGATAGTCGTCGGGAGTTGTCCACGTGCCAAGGTTAACATCATATGCACGTGCACCTTGAACAATCACGTCGCCATCTGAGTAGCCGTCAGAACCTGGACTCCAAAGGATGCCGCCGTTCCCAATCGTTGCCTCGGAGGTATCCTGCATCGAAAACTTCGGGGCTGCGGGATCTTGATAACACGGCTTTGGGCTTTGACGAAGCGCCGTCGGGAATACGACTGCCGAAGCACCATTGGTGTTATGGCACGCCACTTGGCTTCCCCCGCCGTCCCTGTCTGAGAAGGTAACGTTCGAGTAGTTCGATAGCGGCGTGTGATCGGCAGAAACACCGAGTTTCAAATCGTCTAACTGCCCGGTTGAATTCGTAACAAACAGCAGCGTATCGCCGTCCCAATGCAGCGATTCGCCGTTAATAGTAGCCGGATGACCGGTAGCACCCCATACATAGGAAAAGTTTTTGTTCCAGTAGCCGCCGGGATGCCGCGGTGTTCCGCCCTGAATGGGCCAGCTCGTGTACGCAGCGCTCGAAACGTGATTCTCCGCATCGTAAGTGCGGGACAGGCTGCCGCTCTGCGTTTGAGACGTCTGTCTCCCCGCAGCATCAAAGCCGACTTTGAGGTCAAAAGTTGTCGTCCCGTTGTCATCGGTGAAACTGGTGATTCTCTCGCGTAGAGCACTCATGTACGTATCAAACGTCGTCGTGGGCGGCCCGTCCGCTTGCGACGGTGTCGCGCTCGGAATCATGTAGCCGTTCGCGCTAATATATGTTGTGTTGGACGTGTTCGGAAGGTTCTGTCCGACTATTTCGCCCCGTACGTTATAACTAGTGCTCCAGTTGCTCGTCACATTGTTATGATCGGTAAAGGTGTATGCCGTGTTTTCGTTTTCCGCATCGTACGTAAACCCGGCATAGGTACCTTGCTGAATCACGAGTTGAGATAGCCGCCCAGTCGCATTGGGTTGTCCCTGAAACTCATAATTATAAGTGTATGAATTCGGTGAGCCACCTTGTTCGCCGTCGCTGCGTGCATTGATGCGACCCGCCGCTGTGTAGCTAAAGTTAATATTAGCGTTGGTGCGCCCCGTCCAGTTATACTTTTCTGAGCTCAATGCACCGTCTGGTCGATAGTTGTAAACCAGTAGGTTCGTCTGCGACACCGCGCTCGAGGACAGCGTCAGGGCGCTTCGAGCAGCATTGGGATAGTAACTGTATGTCATTGTGGCGGGGCTCGTGAAGCCTCCGCCCCCGCTTTCAGTTTTCATACTCATCCGGCCATCGTAGTCGTATTGATAGGCTTCTGTACCGAATGTTGAGGATAGGATGGAACTCACTCGGCCGTCAGCATCGTAAGAGTACGTTCGTGATGGCGTGGCCGAGCCCGTAAACGACACGCTTAACAATTGATTCAAGGGTGTGTACGACGCGTTGCTGCAGTTGTTAAGCGGATCGCACGCTTTGGTCAATAGTCCTGTGTAACCGACATCATACGTCGCGCTCCATTGCTGAATCGCGCCCTGGACGAATGAGACTTTCAATGTTGATCGATCAAGTGTATCATACGAATTGCCACGGATATCTTGCCAGTGCACGGTGCCCTGCGGGGCGGTGCTCGGCGGCGTCCATGTCTGGCTCTCGTTGTACGTATATTCTTGGGTTTTGATCAGGTTGCCGTGGCCATACAGGGAAATCTGGCTGTTGAACAGCTGTGCGTTACCTTGACCTAGGTCGTAAATATAGCGCGTCAGCCAACGCCATGGATAGTAGTCGCGCTTATTGTTGTAGTCATTGCCGTCCTGAGGCATGCCGACTTCAATCAGCCGATCATCACCATCATACCATTTGTCCGTGATGCTGTTCTCGTTGTTGTAATGTCGAATGTCCTGTGTTTGATCGCCGTCGGTATCATAGCTATAAAGTGCCGAGTGGGTACTGCAAGCTGTATTGCTGTCGAGCGCATACTGCACTGCTGAGGTCATTGCGCGGATCTGACCGTTATAGAAATAGCAGGCGTAGGTATGGACATTGTCTGGATCGACGGTCATCGTTAGCCGGTTGAACGTGTCGTAGCTAAGCGTCCAAGCACCGTCGCCCTTGTCATACGTCACCGGATCGCCTTGGCTGTTATATGTGAGGATCTGCTTAGGCGTCCATGTGCTGCCGTCGAGCTGCGAAAAGCCGTCGCCAGCTATGGTGGTAGCCAACCCGAAGTCGCCACCCTGCGAGTTTGGATCGTACGTAAGGTGCGTGTGGTAGCTCATCGGCGTGTACGTATCGGTCAGCTTGCCGAACGGCTCCGCAGTGTCGCTCGTATCCCAGGTATAGCGTGAGGTATATGGCGCAGAAGGGCACAACGTATCCGAAGGCGCTGGCCGGCTCATCCAATCCATGCTATGTGCGTGGCTGTAAACGCCGTCGCAATAGGATGTCACGTTGTTGTGTGAATCGTACGAATAGTAGCTCGTCGCGCGAAAGCCATTGTTGGCGGGCGCAGCGATCGCGATCGTGTTCCCGTTGTTATCGTACGCATAGTCGGTTGGGTTGCCGCGTAGATCTGTTGTGGTCAGTAAATTGTTGGCATTGTCCCAGCTTTGGGTCGCCGTAAACCAGGCGCTTCCGTTCCACTCTTGCGTTTGAGTGACGCGTCCTAAAGAATCATAGGTCCATGAGGTTCCATGGCCATCACGATCGCTTAATACGGTGTTGCCACTGTTGTAGGTGAACGCCGTAACTCGATACGGTCCGCTCGCTCCGAAGCCTTGCTGCATCGGCGTATTCGTACCATCTGTAGGGGTCGGATTTGCATAGCCGACGTACGTAATTGAATTGACTTCGTTATTGGCATACGTGAAGCTGGTGTAAGCGCCGTCCAGTGCATTGCTGTTATTCCAGCGCGGCGAGACCGCAAAATTCAGTTGATGACCAGTACCGTACCAACCGTAGCGCTGCGGAATAGACGTGTTGTTATTTGGTAGCTCATAAACCGCGTAAAGCTGTACTAAGTTCGTTCCTGGAATCGTGTAACTGTAGTTGACGGCCGCGCCATCAGAGCGGAGCAGCGACGCCAAGACACGTTGAGGGCCAACATTTCCGAACTGCAAGGTGATCGACTGTCCATCGGAATGACTTACAACGATCTGCGCCAGCTTATAAGGGCTCGATGCGTCGCCGCTGTCCCACGAATAATTTAGAACGACGTTGTTATTGGTATTGCGGCCGTAAATTGCGAGCAGCTTGCCATCATAGCCGGCGATGGACGCCGGCAAGTTTGGCATGAAGAACAGATAGATGGTACCGTCCTTCTTGATCCAGTACACGTAATTTGGATTCGATGGATCAATATAAAAGATGGCATACTGCCCAGTCGGGGGAGCCCAGACGCCGTTCCCTAGCGGCGTGTTGTAGTCGTAACGCGCACCGTCGATATCGTAGATGCTGTAACCACCCTGGTCATTGCTCGCGACGTGCGCATCGAGCGAGTTCGTCCAGCCATCGCCATATAGAGACGGCGCGCTGCCGTCTGTACCAACATAATCATGATTGCTTTGAGAATTGTAGGTGCGCCCAAAAGCGAGGTCAACGCCGCGCTCCGAGATCTGCAAATCTTGGGATTGCACGAGCAAATTGCCGTTGCCGACGTTGAGCATATACGATCCGACGCCTGGGATCGCACCTTGCTGATAGCTCCACCAATGATTAATTCCGGTAGTTGGCGGAGTCCCCGTGACGACACTACGCGTTCGCGGCGCGCTCTTCTGAGCGGCGTGCACCGCCGGAGCGTTGAGAACGACGCGCCTTGGGACTAACGACACTGATCGATTGCGCTGCGCATTAGGCAGCAAAACCTTGTTCAAATCAGGCAACGGCGGCAACGGAACAGGGACACGAACACCAGGCCCCGCAGAGACGGCTCTCAATTCCCCCACGTGAAACCCCGCAACTTGCGGAAGCGTCGGGATGTCAGGACGCGGTGGTGCTCCAACGGGACTGCGACCTATCACGCCAAAAAGCTGGCGATCGGCAAGATAAGTCGCTACCGTCGAAGCAATCGATTCATGATCCAAGTGAATCGTTTTCGAGAACGTTGGCGCGGCATCAACGTGTTGAACGTTGCTGAGCAAAAAACTGCTGGCGAGTATCACGGCGATCAGCTGGCGCATGCGCTTCCTTCCATGAGCTACCCATCTGACGAAGCACACAATAAGAAACAGAACGCATTGTCAGCGGGCGCTTATCAAGAACGAACTTTTGGAAGGCTCTGGGTAGGGCCTAGATGATTTTAGCGCTACTGCTAATCAGTTTTATATAGCAGTTTTGGTGAAGAGTTAGTTAAGATGTGACGCATTGTATTGTTGCGGTTCACGTCGAGGCTGGTTTAACGCGCGAGTACCATTATAACTTCCCTGAAACGCCGTGCGGTAGCACGCAGCAATTGCAGTATCTTGCCCTCACATTTATTTGCCAGTTGGCACGCAACCTTGCTCCGCGATACTAATCCGTCACAAGCTCACAAAGAATTTACGTAATTCGTCAGGGGAGAGCTTTACAACAAACAATGCCGAATCCACGGTTAGGAGCTCACGGTCTCTCATAGCACGAAATACCTTGATCGAACTTGCGCGGTTCCTGGATCGGTTGGTGAGCAGCCGTTTAGGTTGTGACACGCGACAGCGCTTCCACTCGGATTGCGATCTCAAAAGGTGACGTTCTTGTAGTTCGTATCCAGTGGCGTGTAGTTAGGCATCATGCCGATCTTCAGGTCATCTACAGTTCCTTAACCATTGGTCGTAAAGAGCAGCGTGTCGCCGTCCCAATGGAATGACGCTAAGCTGATCGGGCTGCTATTTTGAGCGCGCTTGTTCTTTAACGTCCTTTTCGATTGACTAGTGAACCGGAGTTCGGATTGGAACCGATCTGAGGCGGGGTGCCCATTGGGTCCCCAGAGGTACGAGAAATTGAGTGTCCACGTGCTCTGAAATCCGCCCGGAATCGGCCAGCCGCTATAGGTGGAACTAATAATGTGGTTCTCGGAATCATAGCCACGAGTCAGATAGCCGCTATTGATGTTGCCGCTCTGCAGAAGTCGTCCTGACCGTAGTTCTGACGTCCGGCAGTGTCGAACGTGTACGTTAAGCCCGTTTGATCCTGATTTTGCTGCGTCTGCAGCACGCCCATGTAGGCATCGAATGATGTGCCTGGTGCGATTGTGTATAGGCGGCATGCCATGATATCAACGATGCGGTTCTCAATCGTCGTGCGCTCGAGTGCAAATTCAACGGTTGGACCAACAAATTGGCTCATCAGCCGGCATTTTGCACTGCGCGCTTGCGAAACGTGCCTTTAGAATTTAGTTCTGGCGTTGAATTGACATCTGAGCCGATATATGCGGTCTGCCTTTTGAGCGTTCCTCAGACCTCTCTTTCTTCTTCAATTGGCGGTCCGATTTTCAGAGACTCCATGTAGATGGCTTGCCCACGTGGGCCTAGGACTTCCGTTATGCTTTCAAGACATTTTTTGGAGCTTTCGAGCGCCGGAAAGAAACTGACCAGCAATGCTCCAGTTACGAAGTCATTTTCTAAGCCTGAAACGGACTCTACAGCAGCTGATACGTTTTCAAGAAGCATCCGGAGTTCGGTGTGCCGGCTTTCCTGCAACAATTTGTTAACGTCTGCGCAAACCGCAGCCCCGATTTCCCCGAACAGAACGTGCAAAAGAAGCTCTCCATAGTTGTCGTGCAAATGTTCCTGCAGCAACCAACGATATTGCGGAAGCCGTTCGAGGAAGATGCGAACAGCATCTTCCTCCGCTTTAGTGTTTCGAGGCTTCGACGGCATCTTGGAGATCCTTTAACAGCTCCTGCGCTGCTTTTTTATTTGCGTCGGACGCATTGGGGTTAGCCTCGAGCCAATTCTGTAGCGCTTTAATGTTTTGTTCTGCTTTCTCAAGGTGAGGCTTGTTGCCAACAAGTTCTCCAGGATGAGATGCCTCGTAACGGACCGCCCCAGCAGTTCCCCCTCTAATCTTGTCTACGGCTCGAAATAACTGATTCGCTATGTTTCCTAGTTTTGCGTCTGTTATTGATTCGATAGCGTGCTCCAGAACTACGCTACCGACCTTCCCGGTGGCTGCGGCGAGCTTCGCGCCGGCGGCGACCTCGCCGCCAACGGGAATGAAGAAAGTAGCAACCCATAGCATTCGGTTAACAACGTTATACATCAAGTTCCAGTCAACGCCGCCCATGCAACCATCAGTCCCTTCGTTGCAGTAGCCGGAAGGATCAGTGTACACAATGGAATTATTTCGATTCCACATGTAAGGCTTTTGCGACATCGGATCGTGTACGTCGCCAGAATAGGCGTCTGGAGTGGTCCAAGTGCCTAAGTTTGAATCAAAAGAACGTGTACCTTGAATAACAGTATCGCCGTCGGAATACCCATCCGGGCCAGGACTCCACAACATTCCGCCTTGCCCAATGCTGGACTGACCCGCGTATTGCATCGACAGTTTCGGACCAATCCCGCATGGATTTGAAACCTGTCTCTTCCAGTTCGGGTACTGAATCGGAGCGACACCGTTTAGGTTGTGACGGGCGACAACGCTGCCGCTTGCATTGCGATCCCAAAACGTGACGTTCTTGTAATTTGCATCCAGCGGTGTGTAATCGGCCATCATGCCGATCTTCACATCATCGACGGCGCCGCTCGAATTTGTGGTGAACAGCAGCGTATCGCCATCCCAGTGCAAAGAATCAAGACTGATCGGGCTGCTATTTTGCGCGCGCTTGTTCTTTAGCGTTCCTTTTCGATTGACTAGTGAGCCGGAGTTCGGATTGGAACCGATCTGAGCGGGATGCCCATTCGGTCCCCAGCCGTACGAGAAGTTAAGCGTCCATGTTGAATTGGATCCGCCTGAAATTGGCCAGCCGCTATATGCCGAACTGATAATGTGGTTTTCTGAATCGTATCCGCGTGTCAGATAGCCGCTGTTGACGTTGCCGCTCTGTAGAAAGTCGTCTTGTCCAGACGTCTGTCGGCCCGCCGCGTCAAATGTATAAGTGAGCCCCGTTTGCTGTTGTGTCTGGAAATCATTGTACTGTCCTTCGAGCACGCCCATATAGGCGTCGAAGACTGTTGTCGGCGGCGTTGAGTAGCCTGATTGCAGCTGCGCGTTTATCATGAACCCATTGGCGGAGACCGAGCGTGGGGCAGGGCCGCCACCAAGAACCTGTCCCATGATCTCGCCGCGTATATTGTAAGACGTGCTCCCAAAGCCGCCGGCGCTCTTGCGCTCGTCTTCGGAGTCGTATGTAAAGAGGGTGCAGCTGCACTGCGGGATCGCTAATGAGTATAGCCTTCCGGTGGCGTTCGCTTGGCCTTCGTTCTCATAGCCGTAGGTGTACGTTGTCGCCTGACCGAGGTATTGATTGTCGATGCGCGTCTTCTTCCGACCAGCCGCCGAGTACGTGAAATTGAAGCTTGCACTTTCTGCGCCGTCCTGGAAAAGCTCTTGCGTCAGCGCGCCGTCGGCGCGGTAGATATACTTCAGCATGTCGGTCTGATTGAGGTTCGCGGAGCTCACCGCCAGTGCTGAACGGACGCCATTCGGATAGTACGAGTAGTTTAATGTCGAGGGATTGGTATAACTCCCGCCGCTGCCTTCCGCCTTCGAGCTCATGCGCCCATCGTTGTCATAGGTGTAGGTTTCGCTGATGAAGCCGCTCGAGCTAATCGAATGCACACGGCTATCAGGATCGTATGTATACGTTCGGTCGTGGGTCACCTCACTATCGCCAAAAGTGATCGTTGCTAATTGATCGGCCGCATCGTACGTGTTGCTCGGACAATGGCTGAGCGGGTCGCAGCTGGAGGTCAGGAGACCATTATAGCCATTGGCATCATAGGTTGAGGTCCACTGCTGAATGGTTCCTGGTGAGCCATTGTTGACCCAGGAGACTTTTTTTAGCGAACGATCCAGCGCATCGTAAGAATTCCCGCGAATGTCTTGCCAATGTATAGTACCTTGCGGCATCGGACCCGGGGGATTGAACGGAGAGTTCCAGGTTTGCGTCTCATTCGCTAGCCACTCTTGTGTCTTGATCAAGTTGCCGTGGCCAGCGAGAGTCACTGAACCATTAAAATATTGCGCCGCTCCTTGGCCAAGGTCATAAATGTAGCGCGTCAACCAGCGGAAGTTGTAGGCGTCACGCTGTGGTGAAGCGCTGTAGTCATTGGGGTCTTGTGGCATGGCGACTTCGACAAGCCGTTCCGCACCGTCGTACCACTTGTTGGTTAGACTCGACTGATCGTTGAAGTGCTTGAGCTCGGTAATCTCGTTGCCATCGGTGTCATAGGTGTAAATGTGCGAGTGAGCACCGCAGACAACGCCATCCGTATTGTATTGCGCAGCGCTCGTTGTGCCTTCCATCTGACCATTGGGATAATAGCACTTGTAGCTGTGGACGTTGTCGGGATCAATAACGCTGGTTAGCCGATTGTTCTGAGTATCGTAGCTAAGCGTCCACGCGCCGTTGCCCTTGTTGTAGGTGTTCAGATTTCCAAGACCGTCATAGGTGAAGCTCTGCGTAGGCGTCCAGTTCGAGCCGTCTTTCTGTGTGAAGCCGTCGCCCGTAACGCTGGTCGGCAGGCCGAAATCGCCGCCTTGACCGGCCGTGCTGTAAGCGAAGGTCGTATGGTATCCGAGCGGCGTTTGAGCGACGCTCAGGCGTCCGTAATTTTCATTGGCGTCACTCGTGTCCCAGGTGTAAATCGTTGAACCGCTCGTTGACGGGCATAAAGTGTCCGACGGTCCCGGGCGCGTCGTCCAGTTTAGCCCTAGGGCATTGGTGCGGACTGGATCGCAATACGCGGTGACATTGTTGTTCGCATCGTACGAATACAGGCTCGTGGGCCGAAATGTGCCTCCGGAAGTCGTCAAGGTCGGTAACGCGACGGCAATCGTGTTGCCGTTGTTATCGTACGCATAGTCGGTTTCGTTAGCCCGCGCGTTGATTGTGGCGATCAGATTGTTGCTGGCATCCCATTGCTGCGTCGTGGTCAACCAAGAACCGGTATACTCTTGGGTCTGGGTTACCCGCCCAAGCGAATCGTAGGTCCAAATCGTATTATGACCGTCGGTGTCCGCAAGGCTCGTCGAATTCGTGCCATACGTAAAGCTCGTCAGGCGGTATGTCATCCAGGTGCCATTGTTGTAGCCCGACTGCAGTTGCACGCCGGTACCATCAGCTGGCACAAAGTTCATCACGCCGTCTTCGGAGATTCCAGAAAGCGTGTTGTTGCCGTTATAGCTGAAACTCATCCAGCCGCCGTCGTTCGTCCCACCGCTGGCATTCCAGCGCGGCGAACTGATCGTCTGCAGCAGATGCGTGCCGGTATAGCTGTAGCCTGCGGCGATCGTCGCGTTGTTGTTCGCAATGCTATAAACCGATTTTAACGTCGAGGCGTTGGCCCAATAGTTGTAAGTCGTGAACTTCCCATCCGGCCGCTGCACCGACCCAAGGAATCGGTAGGTGCCGTAGTTTGCAAAGTACAGGTTGAGCTGGTGGCTGTCTGAATGTTGGACGAGGATCCGACTGAGATTATAAGGATTGGACGAATCGTTGTTGTCCCAGTAGTACGTGAGCGCAATATTGTTATTGACGTTACGGCCAAAGATGGCGGCTAGGCGCCCAGCGTACGCAGCTGCAGATTGCTGCTGCGTGGGAAGGTAAAACGCATAAATCGTGCCATTTTTCTTCAGCCAAAAGACCACGCCGGGATTGTGTGCTGGATCCATGAATAGGATCCCATACTGTCCCGGGGGCGGCGCCCAGAGATTTAGGTTGCCCTGAACCGGAGTATAGTCATAGCGCGCGCCGTCGATATCGAAGACGCTGATGCCATTCAAACTGTTATTGGCGATGTGCGCGTCAAATGTGTTCGTCCAGCCATCGCCATAAAGCGATGGGGTGCTACCGTCGGTGTTCGCGTAGTCGTGCTGACTTAAGGAATTGTAGGTGCGGCGAAAAGCGAGGTCGATCCCGCGCTCAGGGATATCGATGTCGTCCGCTTGCACGACCATGTTCCCGGTTGCGACGTTGACCATGTACTTGCCGATGCCGGTGAGCGCGCCTTCTTCATAGGTCCACCAGTGGTTGATGCCGGTCGGGGCAACGCCGTTGACGACGACGCTCTTCTGATTTGGTGCCGCTTTGGATTTGGGCGATCGCGCGCCAGGTAGACTTAGCGTCACCGTTTTGAGTTGCACGCCTTTAAACAATGACCGGGCGGAAAGTGACGTCGGTAACTGGACGCGTAAGGGCAGAGCAATCTGTGCGGGCGGTATTCCCGGAACGGCGTTACCGGCACCAGGCGGCGGCACGCCCTTCACTTCGCCGAAATGCAAGGGCGGCGGCGTCGGCAGAGTCGGCGGCGGCGTTGGTCTGGGTAGGCCCGGTGCATCGCGCTGGACCGGTCCGCGCACAACTGCCAACAACGCCATATCGGCGACGAAGGCGCTGGTCGCAGCGTTGATCGCCGCCGTATTCAAATGAATCGTTTGCGAAAAACCTGGTGCAGCATCAACGCGGTTGACGCTGCCAAATAACAATGTGCTCGCGAGTGCGGCGGCGACCAGTTGGCGCATGCGTTTCCTTCCCTTGAGCGCTCCGCTACAGCGGACAATACGAAACCGAACGCTTTGTCAGAGCGCGCTTAGCAAAACGTGAGAGCCCTTTACGGAGAAAGAGCAATCACATCACGACGCTTTTAGAAGATTGTCGCTACGACCTAGACGATTTTAGCGGTACCACTAATCAGTTTCGCATAGTAATTCTTGTGACATGGATTCGTCGCCGCAATGATCGGGACGAACATTCGATGCCGTCCCAACGATCAGATACAAATACTTATTAGCTCGGGCGCGAAAACCAGCAGTACCACTTCTTTAAGGTTCAAATGAACTGTAAATGCGAACTGGCAGTTAAGGGCCGCTTGAGAGGCTCACGGGAATTTGGATCGTCGCGGCGACACCATCGCTGCGAAATGCAGAGAGCGTCAGATTAACTGTGCCCTGTGACGCCGGCATGCTGGTCGTGTTGAAGTTATAATTGCCTTGCCATTGCGAGGACGCAACGCTCGAGAGCGATGTTGTCGATCCGGAGACTCCGATCGTGACTTTACGCACATTCGTCGTCGTCACGACGGACACGCTTACCGGCGTTCCTTGCTTGAGCACCGTCGGCGTGAAACGCGCGTAAAAGATCTGCGGCGTATCAAAGTCACCGGCGTACGTGTTTTGCGGGGCGCTCCCGTACTCGAAGACATTTGTGCTTCCGAACGCTGATGGCGTTGGTGCTGGGCTGGGTGATGGTGAAGCGGAGGGCGTGCTCAATTCCGGTTTCATGCCGTGCGATGGTGAGGGCGCGACGATGGGTGTCGGCGGAGGAGGCGGCGGCTCAGGCATTGCTTGCGGGAGCGGCGATGGCAGCTGCGTGTTCGGTGGAAGCGTTGGTAGTGGTCCGGGCGTTTCATATTGTGGAAGCGCAGCATTTGGCGGCGGAGATTCGCTTGAGCCAGGCGGCAAAATGTGTGGCGTAACCGTAATGATCAGTTCGTTGCGCGTATAGTTCAAGTTTTCATTACGAAACAGCCCGCCGATGATCGGAAGGTCGCCGAGCAAGGGCAAGCGCTGTGAAGAGCGCTGCGTTTCTTCCTGGATCAAACCGCCGATCGCAAGCGTCTCACCGTCTTTCAGATGCACGACCGTCTGTGTATCCCGCGTCGCGATTTGCGGTACACCGTTCAGGATGCCAGTTAAGCTGTTCACCACAGGATGCAAGGCGACGGTGACTTCATTGCTCCCGTTGACGATGGGCGTGATGTCGAGCGTCACGCCAGTGTTGAACGTCTGTAATTGCTGCGTGATTGGAATTCCCGGGCCGCCTGCGGTTTGGGTGAGAATTCCGATCGTATCGCCCGCGCGAATGGTCGCCGTATGCCCCGATATCGTTGTAATCCGCGGGTCAGCGAGTACACGTGCGTTGCCTTTTTGAATTAAGAGGTTGATCACCGCTTGAAACTGCACCGGTGTGCGAGTCAATGCGCGCAGCCTCCCGATGCGACCCGGGTTGCCATTGCTATCAAGAGGCGGCGTCATCTCGCCATAGATCGTGCTGATCGATGCACCGGGAAATTCGAGCCCAATGTTCTTGGTCGCGTTATCATCGAGCTCAAGGACTTCCGTGTCCAAGACAACTAACGTCGGCGGCTGATCGAGCCGGTCAATCAACTGTTTGGCTAGGCGTATGCTCTGCGGGCTGCCCGACAAAACGATTTGATTGGAGTTTGCCGGCACAGTAACGTGTAGATCGGAAGCCATGGGCTGTAACGCTTGCGTTACCGCTTGAGCAATGTCCGTTGCAGTTGTAGAAGGCGTCCCTTGGCCCGCGGCCGGCATCGCTGAGCGCAACTCAACCACTTCGATATTGCTGCCGCCGTAGGCCGCGCCGCTCGCCGAATTTGCGCCTTGCGCGCCTGGCGCGCCAGCGGCGCCGTCCAGTTGAGAGATTGCGTCGGAAATGCGCTGATGCTGTGATGCGGTTCCGGTCACCGACAGCGCGTTGAGATCCTTGTCGACTGTCACTTTAATGCCTGGAAAGGAGCGCTGCACGAGCTCGGCGACCGACGCAGCGTCGATATTTCTTATGCGATAGATTTGCGTGTAGCGGGCACCGAACGCGGGCTGGTCCAGCGTGGCGATCAAGCCTTTTGCCTTGTTAATGTAATC
>Ga0213882_10000207_pt1 | contig 23811 bp, 18 predicted proteins | sample BarmaccoBMER_R09_FD_160106 | JGI IMG/M metagenome (GOLD analysis project Ga0213882, IMG submission 160106) | Barbacenia macrantha exposed rock microbial communities from rupestrian grasslands, the National Park of Serra do Cipo, Brazil - ER_R09 ...
GCTAGCGGTCCTCGATCCCGGTGTCGTGCTTCATGCCGATCGTCTAGCTGTCGATATGAGCGCAGCGCGCGCGTCCCAAGGGGCGCCTAAGGTGACGACCGAGATGCGTGGCGCATCTGTTGTTGCTGAAACGTTCAAGGGCCGAGCCGGCGCGGCACAACCAGCGCTCGTCAACGGAGCTGTCGGACTCGTATGGGCGCCCGGCGGAAAACCGGGGGTCGTATTCGCTCTCACCATTTCCTGCTCCAAGATCACGGCGATTGATCTGATCGCCGACCCCGAACACATTCGGCAGCTCGAGGTGGCGATACTTCGCGACTGATGCAGGCTATTGCGTTGACACCTATGATTTACGTCTTTCGTGCCCGCTGCGGCTCCCGCATCTCTGCACGGACAGGTTTCGGTGATTTCGAGCTTCGTGATGTCCGAGTCTTTTGGTCGATGAAGCGAAACGCTTCGCGAACCAACGCACCTAGCTGCTCGTCATCCACTTTGGAAAGTTCGACGCCAACCCAGCCGTTGACACCCACGTAGGGCGGCCGGAAATAGGTTTCCGGCGCCTCTTCGATCAGTGCAGTCTGCACGCCGGCAGCGGCCGGCAGCCACACGGCGACTCGGCCATCACCGTGATGGTTATTTGCGAACATCGCAAACACCCGCTTCGGAGTGAAAAACGTCGGCTCGCCGTGGGAGAGCTTTTCGATCGTGCCTGGAATCGATTTGCAAATGCGCCGAAGGCGAGCCAGTTGCTTCCCCTTGTCTAGCTTCGGCGCCGGTCCAGCTTTCAATCGGGGAACCTCCTGAGCTATGTGATTATTTTCGCCGTTCCGACCGGCTTTTGATAGCCCGCCCGAGAATTCGTACGCTTCTCGAAGCCAGTCGGTGATGGGCGCCTCTACCTCGTCCCGATGTGTGATCCGGATGAAGTGAGCGAGCTTGGATTTTGATGAGGGTTCGACGCGCCGCACCTGGGGCGCTTTCAACGCGCGGCCCAGAAAGACGCAGACTTCGAGAAAGTTCCGCTTCGGCCGGACGAAGAAATAGCAGGATTTGCGGGAGAACATGATCGAGTGATGGGAGGCGTAGATCCTTTGCTCCCCGAAAGATGCAGCCGTCTCGCGCAGCCGATCCCATGCGTCGCGCAAATCTTCGAAGAGATCCCGCGTGAGAGCGGCTTCGGTCGTGGTCCAGCAGTCGTGCTCTTCGCCTTCCTCGACCCACTGCTTACAGTGGTAGCACTCTCGACCTGCCATATACAGATTTTGACGCGACGCGGGAGAGATCCGGGCCACAGCGCTGCATCCGCGCCGCTACTGGTTCTTGATTGCGTCGCCGACCTTTGGCTGCCCTGCCCCGCTGAACGTGCCGACAGCAGAACTATCGTCAACCTGCGTGATCTGAATCTTGCCAACCGGTTCTTCTACTGTCCGAAGCGGCTTGCCAGTAGCGGGGTCCTTAATAACACGCGATACGCGGCTTACGACGAGAGTATCTCCGACGTGTACGCCGCCCTTGCTGCCGACGTTGATCGTAATCTGATTTCCGGTGGCGTCAGCTACGAGTCCGTTCACGGGAACGACATTCGTGGGCATTTTCCCCGAATCGCCAGACAGTTTACTGCCAAGGTCGGTCACCGCGCCATGCACGGCTTCACCGATTATGGTCTGGCTGAAATTGGAGCTACTCATATCGACACCTCCGCCCCCAGCGGTAAATCCGGAAGCGCCTCCACCGAGGAGGTTTGTCCCGGAGCGCTGTGATTCGCCTTTGCCGGTCTCCGACGCGAGAATCTCCGCCGTGTTGACGTCGATGATGCGGGCGGTGACTGCCACGACGGCCTTGGCCTTATGCATCCCAATCTTACCGATGCCGTATTTATCCCAATGGCCCAGCGCGCCCCCAGCGCCGGTGTTCTGATCGTCACGCCCGAACTGTGTGATATCGCCCGTGATGATGGCGTCCACTCCGAGCACCTTACCTATTTTGGCGGCGGTGGTTGAATCGGCGCGGTCGCTATTCGAGAAATTCTGCTCTTTCAGGACCTTGTCAAGAGCATTGCGCTCGATCACACGATAGTTTCCGTCCTTCAGAAGCTGATCGACCAACAGGTCCGAAATTCCTTTTCCGATATCCTGATTTGTTCCGAAGACCGCCTGGACACTGGTCATCACGGTCGCGTAGTTGAAATCGAGCACCGCTACGCGACGTTTTGCCGGCTGCTGTTGACTGAACAGCGGCATCGCGAGCAGAGCGCTGACCAGGTAAATTGCAGCATGATGTTTCATCTGGTAATCCTCCTACTTACCGAAAAACTTTTCCAGCTTATCTAATTCCTCTTCGGCCCGCGCCATGTTCTTGCGAGCGTTGTCGAGAGCATTGCTTTGCAGAGCGCCGTCGGCGGTTTGCAGATAGATGTTCAGGCGCGTTGCCGCAGACGCTATGTCCTGACGGATGCCGAAACCATCCTGAGCTTGCTGCCTTCGAAGATTGTCCAAACTGTCCTTTACCGCCTCAGCGCGGGCGTGAAGCTTCACAAGATCTTCACTGGCAGCGTCCATCTCCTGCGCGGACGGCTGCGGCGGGGCCGAAACCGATGGCGCGGGAGCCGATGGTGCGGATACGGCGACGCTCTCCGCCGCCGAGGAAGGCTGGTTCGCGACGGCAGGACCAGAAGGTCGCGGGCGTTGCTGCGCGACCTGGCTGCGCGCGGAAGGTTGCCTGTGAACTGGCGTCGACGTTGGGGACGTTGCCGGGGGTTGCGAAGTAGCTGACGGGCCTGCAGAGTCGGCGGGGACCGCGGGCGCCTGCTGCGCGGGTCGTCCCTGATTCTGCTGCTCGGGCGGCTGAGGTCGCGAGGCCGAGGTAGGAACGATCGGCGCGGGCTCGCTTTGTCTAGGGGCCTGATGCGGCGCCGCATTTGTCGCGGCTGAGCTCTTCCAGAAATGCGGCAGCGTTAGAGCACCTACGGCTAGCACACAAACGCAAGCAACAGCACCGATTGCCATCCAGAGGCCGCGAGTCCCGGATTTCGCCGGCGGTGGAGGAGATGGCCGCATCGGTAACGTGTCCGCGGCAACTTCCGCCCCGGCCGGGCCCTCGGCCACCGCCATATGATTGCGGCCTCGAACAGTTTCTAATGCTTTGCGGAACGCCTCGGCGCTTTGAAAGCGCTGCATCGGCTCCTTTGCGAGCGCGGTCATAATGATGTCGTTCAGCGGCCGCGGTAATGCCTGGTTCAATTCGATTGGCGGCCGCGGCATAGTGTTCAATTGCGCTTCGAGAATTGCGTACGTGCTCTCGGCTTCGAACGGGCGGCGCCCGGCCGTTAATTCATATAGCAGCACCCCTACCGAATACAAATCAGAACGAGCATCCACAGCCGTACCGCGCACTTGTTCCGGGGACATATACAGCATGGAACCCATCGTTGTCCCGGTGCGCGTCAGCGAGGCATCTGCTGAAGACTTGGCGATCCCAAAGTCCATGAGTTTCACCACGCCATGCGGCGTGACCATGATGTTCGAAGGCTTAATATCGCGATGAATCACTCCGTTCTGGTGCGCATAACTGAGAGCCGCCAAAGTCTGAGTTACATAGCTGAGGACTTCATCGAGCGGGATGCGGCCTTGGCTGGCGCGGTCGGAAAGGGTAAAGCCTTCGACGAACTCCATCACCATGACAAGCTGGTTTTCATACTTGAACGCAGTGTGAAACTTGGCGATATTCGGATGGTCGAGCCGCGCTAAGGTACGGATTTCGCCGATGAAGCGATCGCTCAACTGCTCCTCCGCCGCCACGTCGGCGAGCAGCACCTTCATGGCTTCCACGCGATTTGAGATCACGTTGCGGACGCGAAAGACGCGACCCATGCCGCCCTTACCGAGCAGGCCGAGGATCTCGTAATCGCTGGCAACCTGGCCAACTTCAAGTGGCATAGGAATAGTCTCCTAAGCAGCCGGGCGGGTGCCTGCAACAAAGTGCATTGCAGGCACTAAATGTTACATCTGTCCGGGTACTTTCTGAATGATACGCGAAAATCTGGCCCGATAGGACAACGGGTAGTGTCCTAAATGTGCGTTGATCGACCTAAGGCGCTCTTCCGATCCCGTACTGCTGACCCACTGCGGTGATAGCGCCGTTCGAGTCGAAATCGATTTCTAACAGGTCTTCCGACGCACCGATGCTTCCAGCCACGGAGTGTGAGCTCGTGTTAAATACAACTGTCGGACTGGATGCGTTTTTGTTTGGGGAAATGTACGCATAATCCCCCTGGATGTCGAAGGTCAGCCAGTGCGGCCGGTTGTAGTCGGAAGAAGTCGGCAGCGCGAGTGTCTGTTTGAAAGCCGGCGCCATTGGGTTTGCCATTGACCAAACATAGACCTGCCCAAGACCATTCATCCAGACCTCTGTTTCATCGGGTGTCCAGCCGATTCCATGCAGGAGTCCTGGATTGGACAGGGGAGCGTTCGGAACGTATTCGGTGACGATGTTTCCGGTCGTCAAGTTCGTCGCTTGAAATCCCCACAAACCTTCCACGTTGTTGACTGCATAATGGCTTTTGCTGTCGATCGCGAATGGTCCCAATTCGCCTAGGTAAGGGCCGAAGCTAGCGACGGCATAAGTGGAGGGATCCATGCTGTACATATACTTCTCGCTGCCGTCGACCGCGTGAGTGGTCAAGAACAGCGGTCCTGACAACGGATACTGTGCGTCGTGGGAATGATTTCCCATATACACGGTGCGAATCAGATTTCCCGTCGCGGCATCCAGAACATTGATGTAGTCGCAGTTCATGGTTTCTCCCGTGGGGACGTAAAGAACTGTCCCATCTGGGGAGATAGCCAGCCTATCTACCTTTGGAGTGATGGCGCGATTCCACAGAAGTTTTTCCGTCTTAATATCCAGAGCAAAAACGCCCCCGCCTGTGCCGTGGTAGTACGAGACATAAAGCTTCCCCGTTTGAGCACTGGCAACCACTCCCCGCGGATCGTCTACGCCACTAGTCACCGGGGTAATGGTCTTTAGCAGTTTGTGACTGGCATCAATATCGTATATTGAGATGCTTCCTCGATTGGACGACCCTTCATTGACGGCCCACAAGGTGCGAGTGGGCATAGTCGCCGTAGACTCAGGAGCAAAGTACCATTGCTGGTTGTCGTGACCGTCGTGACCATTACAGGCATACTGTTCGACGGGCGCACCGTTTGATGTAGATCGATTCACTACAGTCATGCACTCCCTGGGATTAGACCCATCGCCCACTCGCTCGAATGTGTAATATCCTTGTCGCTGATGTACGATGCGGTATTGCTGCGTCGTTTGGTGCGTAACGGGTTCCTGCACAATGGGTACCCCATCGGCGTAGCTCGTACTCGCGGCCGTCAACGCCAAGCCGTCGCTCTTTGCTGTGATCCAGTACGATCCATCTGCCTCCTGCTCAAACAAGAATTGCTGATTATACTGGCGATCACCCAAGCACGCGTATTGCTGCAACACCGCTCCCGCCGTGTTGTTGTCAGGGCCGCCGCGAATGTCCAGGCATAGCCCGCTGTTCTTGCTAATGATGTTGGTGTAGCCCGTCGGAACTCCCGGAACGGGTGTGGCTTGCGCGAACAAGCAGCAGCCAGTACTCACCAACACGGCAAGTGTTGTGAGTCCCTTGCTCATGTTTCCCTTCGTTTTGTTTTCTTTTCGGAGACTGGGACGGCGACTAATGTCCGGCCGTCGAGAGCACTAACGGACGTAAGTGCTGACTACCCACGGTAACAGCGGGTGGGGGGTGGAGTAGATGTCCACCTCTTAAGAATACTGAATATCTAAGCGTTTGGAGAGGCTCACTTTTAAGAAAACCCCGTCAACGCAGTTTTAACACACTACTGGACACGGACGTGAGGATGAAAGTTATCTGGCTAAGCTATCCGCTGCTTCCTTGTCCAGCTCTGCGATCTGAATACGGGGAATGCCCGCAGCTTCGAGTTGTCGGTTAAGTGCCGGCAGCGTCTGTTGCTTGAATGTGGCCCATTCAGCGAGCCGCGCCTTTGCGGCTGTTGATGCCTGCTGATAAAGCGTAATCATTTGCGAAGGGGGCGTGCGGTCTGCGCTTTCGATTCCGTTCAATGCGGTGGTTAGGGCACGACTTGCCTGTTGAAGACTAAGGCCCGTTGCAGCGCGTCCTTGCGACAGAATCACCACTACCTGCTTCTGGGCTGAAGCAATGGCAACGGCGGTGTCATGCTTCGCTGGGTCGAGTTGTTGGCTGGCCTTACTGAGGCGAGCCTGCAGGCTTTGGAGTTGGAGAATCGCTCTGCGCGCACCGACCATGTCGTCGAAGGCTCGCTGCGACCACTGAAATTGCAGCATCAGTTCCCGGGGTGGGGCGGGCGACCGAGGATCCATGCTCACCCGCAACGTAGCTGAAAGCGTATGGCCGTTTACTGTAAGCTTCGTTTGATACAGACCGGGGAGAACAAAGGGACCGACCCAATTCTCCTCGTCCGAATCGTCGTCCTGCAAAGTGTTTTCGCCAGACCGGCCGTAACGGAGATCCCAGATGAAACGATGCATGCCAGGCTCCCCGCTCAAAGTTTGTGGTTTCGAAAACCAGCGCGCAGCAATTGGAATATTCTCTGGTGTCTTGGGTGGACGGTCGATGCTCGAGAAGTGGCGGATCGTCTTTCCTTGGTCGTCCAGGATGTCTAAGAGAACGGGGCCCCGAGTCTCCGCACGCAAACAGTAGTCGATATATGCGCCGCGGGCGGGATTTTCGGCCTGCGGCTCGTCAGGCGGCAGTGGCGTGCTGACAAAGCGATCGCTTGAGATGCGGAACGCGCGCGCGGGTGCAAAGAGGCGGTCAGCGTCGATCGCGGTGCTATCGATCTGCCGCAGCCTGGCGATATCGTCCAGAATCCAGAACGAGCGTCCGTGAGTGGCAATGACAAGATCATCGCCATGGATCACGAGGTCGCGCACGGAGGTGACAGGAAGATTGAGCTGCAGCGGGGTCCATTGCTCCCCGTCATTGAACGAGACATAGACCCCGAATTCGGTCCCGGCAAATAGCAGGCCCTTTTTCTTCGGATCTTCGCGTACGGCGTTGATGAAAGCGTTTTGAGCAATGCCAGTAACGATCGGTTGCCAAGTCTTACCTCCATCGCGCGTTCGAAACAGGTAAGGCCGCTGATCGTCCCGGCGATGCCGGTCAACGGCCGCATAAGCAGTACCGGGCGCGAAATGTGAGGCTTCGATGAGCGATATCTTGCTCCAGGCTTCTAAGCCCGGCGGAGTTACGTCCGACCAAGTCTTGCCTCCATCCCTGGTGATATGGATCCGGCCGGTGTCGCTGCCGGCCCAGATTTCGGAGCCTTCCAGTGGCGAAGGGGCAATGGTGTAAACCACGCCGAAGCCTTGCTCGACTCGTTCCTCTAGCGTGAAATTTTTGCCCGGCTTTGTATCTGGGTGCGGTTTCGCCCCGGTGAGATCGGGGCTGATCATCTCCCAATATAGGCCTCCATCGAGCGTTTTCATGACGTATTGCGTCCCGAAATACAACGCGTTTGGCTGGATCGGAGAGAAAACCACCACGGGCGTCCAAGGATCTCGGTACTTGCGTTCGTTAATCTCCGAGCCGAAATTCCCCGGCATCGGCGAAGGCCGGATATCCTGACTCTGCAGCATCCGGCGATCCATGCGCACCAGTTCGCCGTACGTGCCCGAGATATAGAAGATATTCGGATCCTTGGGATCAGGTGCTATGTAGCCGCTCTCGCTGCCGCCGACGGTGAACCAATCCCGCAGATCGATCTGGCCATGGTCGGTGCGGCTGACAGTGGCGGCGGTTCCGCTGTCCTGCTGGGCGCCGTACACGTGGTAATAAAAATCGTTGTCGGTGATCACGTGATAAAACTGCGCGGTCGGCTGGTTGTACCAGGTGCTCCAGGTCTTGCCGCCGTCGAGCGAGACAGTTGTGCCCTGATCGGTCGCAAGAACCATGTGCGAGGAGTTAGCGGGATCAATCCAAACCTGATGGTAGTCGTCACCTCCGGGGGCACCGCGAACTATGCTGAGCGTTTTTCCACCATCGCTGAGCTTATAGAACGCAACGTTCGGATCGTAGACAACGTCCGGATCATTCGGGTCTGCGGTGATGTGATTGAAATACCATCCCCGGCTGGCAATGCGTGGATCGGAGTTGACGTGGGTCCATGAGTCGCCGCCATCATCGCTGCGATATAGGCCGGTGCGTTTCGAGTCGGCCTCGACAACGGCGTAAATTCGTTTACCGTGAGTGCCGGGCGCGATCGCGACTCCTATGCGTCCTAATGAACCTTCAGGAAAACCACTCCCACTGATCTGCTGCCAGGTGTCTCCGGCGTCGCTCGACCGGTACAGCCCGCTATTGGCGCCGGCCAAAGGAGCGTACGTGCTCCACGGCGGGCGATGCGCTTCCCACATCGCGGCGAGTAACAGCTTCGGTTCGTCGGGCGCGAGCGAAAGATCGGCGGCTCCAGTCTGCGCGTCCTTATAGAGCACCTTCTGCCAGGTCTGTCCACCATCCGTGGAGCGGAAGACGCCACGAGCTGTATTCGGCCCATAGGCGTGCCCGAGAGCGGCTACGAAAACTTTGTTGGGATCAGCGGGATCGATGACAATGCGGCTGATTTGCCGCGTGTCCTTCAGCCCGCAGTTCTGCCAAGTTTTGCCCCCATCCGACGATTTGTAGACGCCATTACCGGAAGCGAGATCCGAGCGGATGTCGGATTCTCCTGTACCGGCATAGATCACGTTCGCGTTGGAGGGAGCGATGGCGAGAGCTCCGATCGAGGCAACCGGCTGAGAATCAAAGAGTGGAACCCAGGTAGCTCCCGCGTTTTCCGTTTTCCAAACACCGCCGTCTACGGCTCCGAAATAGAACGTGGCTCCCCCGCCGGGAACTCCGCTTGCGGCAACCGAGCGGCCTCCTCGAAACGGGCCGATGCAGCGCCATTTCAGCCCGTTGAACACACCAAGGTTGGGCTGCGCCTCCAGTCCAATGGCCACCGACAGCAGAATGACCGCCCTCAACAACGATTTGGTCATGAAGTCTCAAGGTATCGCAGGGTGGAAGGAGTCTCTCGACAAAAGGGTCAGCGCAACTGCAATAGAATGACAGTGGTCTTTGATTCACTTATGAGAGGAGTGATTCGATGAAAAATTTCGTCGGGCTAGCCGCGTTGTTGCTTCTGGGCGGAACTGCTGCAATCGATGCGCAAACGACTGCACTGGTAAATGAGGTCAAGCAGACGTATCAATCGCTCAAAAACAACCTTACGAAGAGCGCCGAGAAGATTCCGGAGGAGGACTACAGCTTTAAGCCCACGCCGGAAATCCGCAGCGCCAGCGAAGTTTTGGAACACGTCGTGATGGCGCAGGCTCATACCTGTGCAGCGATTGCAGGCGACCAAAGCACAATGACATCCGTGAAAGCGGATTCAAAGGCTAGCGTCATTGCCGGTTTAAAGGCCGCATTCGCTGAATGCGACAAAGCCTACGACGGGCTTACCGATGCGAACGCAATGGAGATGGTCAAGACCGGCCGCGGCGAGCGAACAAGGGTAGGCGCGCTGATCGGAAATTCAAACCACGACATCGAGCAGTACGCGATCCTGAGCGTCTATATGCGGCTGAAGGGTATTGTTCCACCCTCGAGTGAGCGCTCTGCTGGGAAATAAACCGCCTCTCAGCCTTCAGTCCTACCCACGATCTTCCGATCCGCGGCTAATGGTGCAGGATAAGCCTATTCATGGCTAATCACGAAGTACTAGTACGTTTCCCACTTAATCCGATGGCTTAAACAGTACCGACTATGTTACGCTGAATTTGAGGGTTAGCAATATCGCAGTATCGGAAGTCGTTCCATCTTTAGCTTGAAGTCCCGGAGGACCTCTGAGAACGTTCATCTTTGGCGTAGCGTTGACTACCGGTTTGGCTGTTGCTGGTCCAATCGTAACCGCCACTAACGATGCAAGGGCGCTGGCTGCCGACCTTCTTGGGGCAGGCCTTACTCTCTTTGGTACTCCCATGCTCACCGAAACTGGCGCCCAAGCCGGTACGTTTCGCGGAACCGCCACACAGACTGATCTGATCGGCTTTAGAGGCGGAGTGATCCTGTCATCTGGCGAGGCCGCTGACGCAGAAGGCAATTACTTCTATCAAAACAAGCCCAGTACGAATGAAGGTGGGCCGGGAAGCGCTCTTCTGTCTGCGATCATCGGCGGTATACCGACTTACGACGCAACGTTACTTACGTTTCAGTTCATTCCGAACGCCTCGACCGTATCCTTTAGATACACGTTCGCGTCGGCGGAGTATCCTATCTGGGTTTTTAGCCAGTACAATGACGTGTTTGCGTTCTTGATTAACGGAAAGAACTATGCGCTCATTCCGGGAACCAGCACTCCCGTCTCGGTAAATGGCGTTAATCCCTGGGTGAACGCCGCGTACTTTAACAAGTTCAACTCGTTTGGTGACACTTTACCGTATGGCGGAGAAACGGTTCCTCTGACGTTCACTGCGCCTCTAAATCCGAACATGGTGAATGACATCACCTTGGGAATTGCGGATGCCAGCGACCATAAGTTGGACTCGGCAGTTTTCATCGAGGCTGCGAGCGCCAGTACCATCACTGCGCCTGAACCCGCCACCTTCGGGTTGATGGGTGCTGGTCTTCTCAGTTTGGCAGGATTTGTCCGACGGCGGACCCGTTAGGGGATCGACTTCTGCTTCCAGACCTCTTGAATCCTATACTGCGTAAGGAAGTCTTTCCATGCCTGCATCGGATATCCAGGATCGTGCGCTGCGAAACATTGCATCAGGACGTTGGGAAAATCGTGCGTCGCTAATTGTAATCTTTTCTTCGGGTCTGTTTCAGCAGCCATCCGATCCAGCAATCCGGGTAGGAGCTGCCAGGTCGGCGACCCACGGAGATTTGGACTCTTCTCTTCAGCCAAGTTTTGGACTCGGCTGTAGTCGCCCGAACAGGAACAATACTGGCAAAATTGGGCCCGCGCGGGCGCCATATTCGAATCGCGAAGATAGGCGTACTCGGCTCCGGTCCAGTCTAAGGTCGTTTTTAAGGTGAAAACAAGATAAGATCGGACCGGCTCGAGAACCGCCGGCAAAGATTCTGTCTCTAGTAGTTGCAACTGTCCTCGCGTCTTCTTCAGAACGTCTGCAGCGTTGCGAAGAAAGGCGGCGTCCAGAGTCGGGGTTTGGCACTCCTCATAGCCAGGGAGACAAGTTTCGAGTGGCAACGCCATCACGATTTTTTCGACCTTATCTGGAACAACACGCTGCGTTCCCATCATGAAAGGCACATGAGGAAGCGTCGGGTCGATCAAAGGCGAGAGCCAGGCAATGCGTTGCATCTCATCATATGAGATAGCCTGGTCGTCGAATGTAAGCTCGTAAATGTCTGTCTCGGTATCAAACATAAGGTGCTGTTCCTTCCCGAATGACGGGAAGAAGCAGCAAGATAGAAGCAGTACGGCCGAGATTTTACCGACTCGCGAGATCGCCATGGAGAGCTAGTCCATGCGCTATCTTAACTTTCCAGCTGCAGGCGCTGGAGCCGCAGGGAGCATATTTCGTATCGCGGCTATGCGCCAGCCGCCTGCAGTTTTCGTGACAACAAAGGTGGTCCACATGTTTCTGCTTGTCCCGCCGGCCAAGCCAGTCAGCTCGTAGCGGCCGTCTGCAATGGCGACCAGTGGCGTGATGAAGCGTATCGAATCCAGGGTGATGCTCCGTGTACCGCCAGTTCTGGCCGAGCTGGCTAATGTGCCCTTTACAATTGCGGCTCTTCCGCGTCTCCACTCTCCTGATGAGACAAGCTGATCGGCATCGTCCGTAAATAGGCTCGCTAACTCCTGCGCATTATCGTGTTCACGCGCGCTCAAATAAGTTGAGACGACCTTGCGTATAGCTGCTTGGTCGTTGTGTTGCGCGTTGTCCTGAGCAATTAACTGCAATCCCGAAAGAATGCAAAAAGAACATTTCAGAACGGTATGCATTGACAAACTCCCGAAAGTGTTAGACAAGAGATTTCGAGAAAACCGCGGACGTCTTGGTTTGTTCGTAACCTTCGCGGACATAGAAACGGTGCGCATCTTCGCGGCTAATGCGCGATCGAACGAGTATTTTCTTTACGCCGCGGTCTCTGACCCATTGCTCCGCCCGCGCCAATAATTGGCGGCCAATTCCGCCGTTGCGAACTGTACTTGCCACAACCAGACCACCGATCTCTCCATACGGCTCCGCTTGGAGATGATGCACCACACCAATGTCGATCCAGCCCACCGGGTTGTCCCGCAAACAAGCGACATAGACCACATGATTTTCCAGGCCCTTCAACGCCGCGATCCGTTCTGCTATTTCTTCCGTCGTGACGGGATACCCAAGTTCGCCGCTCAGTTCAGCGGCTGGCTGAGCGTCGGCGACCACAATCTCTCGGATAACAAGCACGTCTCTAGCATCGCAGTCCTGGAGTGCTCATTAGGAGAACCATGCCAAAATTCGAGTCACATGCTCTTGTACGCATGCTCTACGAACCCGGGGAAGCTCCGGGAGTTTGCTCTCGCGGTGGATCAATGTGGCGCTGGTGATTTGCAGCTCGAACCGCTTCCGAATCTTAGACGGATCAATCCACCCGAAGAGACTGGAACCAGCTTTGAAGATAATGCTGCGTTAAAGGCCGTGTATTACTCCCGCCTCACGTCCGAGCTCGTGTTTGCGGATGACTCTGGTCTGGAAGTGAAGGCTTTGAACGGCGCGCCAGGAGTTCTTTCGGCTCGCTTCGCTGGACCCGGCGCCGACGACGAAGCGAACAACGCGCTTCTGCTCGAGAACCTGCGGGACGCACCGGATCGGCAGGCGCGATTTGTCTGTGTAATCGCCGTGGCACGCGAAGGAAGCGCGCTGACGACGTTTCGTGGAGAGGTGGAAGGCGAAATCCTCGATGCTCCTCACGGAGACGGAGGTTTCGGCTACGATCCACTATTTTTCTATTCGGCGTTCGGCCGAACTCTGGCGGAAGTAACGGCTGAACTCAAGTTTTCGGTGAGCCATCGCGGGAAGGCGTTGCGGGCGATGATTCGCTGGTTGACGCAGGATTACTCGAAGCCGCGGTGATGGCTCGGGATGGTCTAGAACTCCTCACCATTGAGGTGGGATACACGTCGACTCGGATAAGATACGAGGAGTGCATCAGTTCCTGCTCCATAACGAGGAGATTCGGGATACGCGCGACTCGCTGCTTTCACCCGGCCAGGTAGGCTTCATGAATGGTTGGGGCGTCTTCAGCACATTGCGGGTCTGTAATGGAGTTTTATTTGCGTTTGATCGGCATTACCAGCGCATGGTGCGTGATGCCAGGCTCCTCCGTGTTCCCTTCGATCTGTCGCCCGAGGAACTGGAGCAGCGATTACTTTCTCTGGTTCAGGCAAATAACGCCTTCAATTCAACTCTGCGCGTCGCGGTCGTCCGAAATAAAGGCGGTCTGTTTGAAGCGCCTCAACTCCGGCGAGATAGTGAACTGATTGCCTTCACAGCAGATCTGACTGACTGGGGCGAAGGAGTGAACCTTGCTTACCAGCCCTTTGGCCGCTTCAGCGCTTCGCCGTTTGCAGGCATGAAGGTGACCTCCTGGGCTGAGAACCTGACCTGGTACGAGGAGGCGCATGAGCGCGGATTCGACGAAATGATTCTTCTGAACGAATCCGGGGAGGTTAGCGAATGCACCTCTGCAAACATATTCATCGTTCGTGAAGACTTGGTCCTGACGCCTCCGCTGGCAACCTCGGGCTGTTTACCCGGCGTAACTAGGGCCCTTCTCCTAGAAGAGATTTGCGTTCCCGATCTTGCCATCGCCGAGCGCGACATCACTCCATCCGATTTGGAGGAAGCGGATCAAGTGTTTATTGCGTCTACAACGCGAGACCTCCTTCCCGTTTTGTCTGTCGAGCGAACTCCGCTGAACCAGGATCCGGCGGTGATGCGCGTTCTGCGGAAAGCGTTTTGTGGTTATCGCGAAAAATATCTCGAAGCCCGGATGGAGAGCGTCCCAGTATGAATCAGTCATCCTTTCGCTGTGCCGGTTGCGGCAGTCAGAGTTTGCGCCGCTCACATCGCCATTCGATTTTTGAGCTGCCGAAGATGGTGACGGGTCAGTATCCGTTCCGCTGCAACGAGTGTCACCACCGGTTCTTTATCAACGTCTGGGCGGCATCAGTGTGGACGCCCTCGAAGGGGAAGTGTGCAAGGTGCCCCTATTGCCTTGGCCTTAAGTTAGACAACCCACCCCAAAATCGGCGGCCTCACTTCTGGCAACGAGTCATGATGAAGTTCGGAGCGAATCGGTACCGTTGCACCGTTTGCCGCATGAACTTCGTTACATTCCGGAAACGCACCACGGGCGGCCGGATTTCGCTCCCGGAAACGCCTGATTCCGAGCGCAATGGAACCATGGCCCATGAGCAGGATGCGGTTCTCAATAGTTAGGATTTAGCTAAGAAAGTACTCCAGAAGGCATCGCGAGCTTTTGCCGGGAGAGCACAAGCAGACAACCCACCTGTTCGCCGACAGTGCTCAGCATCTCCATATCGCGGCCGGAGTGTACTTTCGCTTCCCGGTTTTGGACATTGATTACGCCGACTACTTTGTTTTGAGAAATGATCGGTACCGAGAGGAAGGCCTCGTATGTGTCCTGCGGGAGGTCCTTGAAGAACTTGAACCGGGGATCGTTGTAGGCCTCGCGAGAAATCGCCAGAAGCCGCCTTTCGCGTGCCACCCATCCGGTCAGCCCTTCGTTGAGGCGCAGGCGAACTTTGCCCAGGTTCGGCCCGATCGGATCACTGGATGCGTACAGAATTAGTTCAGCGTTTTCAACTAAGTAGATGAGACACGAGTCGCAGTTGAGGAAATCCTTGATAAGGCTGACGATCTCGTGCAGGACATCGTCCAGCTCCATATCCCGGGTCATGAGCCGGCTGACACGCTGAAAAAGGCGAAGCTGCTGCTCCGCTCGCTCCAGGCGAGCTTCCAAATCGCGAGCTTTGGACACGCAACTCAATTATTACAAAGGGCAAGATTTTTCATACTCTTTGGCAACTAACAAAGTACTCGCTCCAGGAATACGCCCAGGCGGAGTAGTACCATGAATGGAGCCTTAATCGAGGAGAACCACGTTGAATGTGGAGTAAACGGAAAGAAGACGAGCTACCGCAGCGACAGGACCGTCCGGCTCCTGCATTTTCACCCTCCGCCCCCGCAGCGGAACCACAGAGGAGAGAGATTAACACCATGTCATCCCCAAGTAGAACTTTTGACCCCGAGCCCTCCAGAAGTGTTGGCTCTGCCACTTTGGGCAAGAACGTGACTGTAAAGGGCCAAATCTTCGCACGTGAGGATCTGACCATTGATGGAGAAGTGGAGGGGACGGTGGAATGCCATGAGCACCGTCTCACCATCGGGCCGAACGCCCGAGTGCAAGCAGGCCTGAAGGCTCGCGAGATCATCATTCAGGGGTCGATCCAGGGAAACGTCGACGCGGTCGACAAGATCGATATTAAGAAGGAAGCTAAGCTCGTCGGCGATATCAAGACCAGCCGAATCGTCATCGAGGACGGAGCGTATTTCAAAGGCAGCATCGATATTTCGAAGGCGTCGGCCGCCAAGCCTGCTCAGACCGCGCCAAGCACGTCGAGCGCCACCAGCAGCCAGAGTAGCCAGAGCAGCCAGGGAACTGCGACGCCGGTATCGGCCGGCACTCCCGCAGGAACCGCAGTCTCCCGGTAAATTGAACTGTGGCGAGGAGACCCTCCGACCGAGGTGCCGGGGTTTCCTCATCACTTTATGTGATCCGGCTCCTCGCGGTTCGCCTGAACTGATATGAAATTTGGAGCTTTTCAGAAGCCATCCGCGAAGGAAACGCCTCCCGGCCTAACTCGCCACAGCAGCGGCTTCGATCAATTCTGCGCAACTCTTCGGAACTCGGAGAACCTGTCGATTCTCGATATGTCGGGTGCAAGCCAGGCGAATATCTCATTCATAACCGGCTTTGGCCATCGGATTTCCTCAGACGACATCATCGGAACCATGGAGCAGTGTTTCGGCGAGGATTTCTTTGAGAGCCAACAGGCTGCCAGCACCAGCCAGCGATTTCTAGAGCAGGCCCTGACGTTTCCCGACGCGTTCTTTGACGGGGTGCTTGCCTGGGACGCGTTGCAGTTTCTGACTTCGCCCGTGCTCGAGGACATCGTCGCTCAGCTCCTGCGCGTAATACGGCCGGGGGGACTTATTCTGACGTTCTTCAACGCGGACGACAAGGCGAAGCGCATTCCGGTTTACAACTACCGGGTGCACGACTCAAAGACGTTGCTCGCAGTCCCGCGCGGAGGCTACCAGCGCGCCCAGTATTTCAATAATCGGTCGATTGAGAAGTTATTCGAACAGGCCGCTTCGCTAAAATTCTTCCTTACGCGCGATCACCTGCGTGAAGTGATTGTACGGCGGTAGGGGGACAGACGCGAGCGCCCTACCGGGCAGACACGCCGAGCCGGGCGGCGATTTCGGGATCGAGCTTAGCAGCCAGCAAGTGAAATTGCCTTGCACCGGTTTGATCGCCTTGCTGTTTGAGCGCGACACCGAGGCGGTAATTGAGGATCGACGAAAGCGGATCAGTTGCGAGACCTTGGCGAAAGACTTGAATCGCGGCCTTCATATCGCCCGATGAGGCAAGCGCGCCTCCGAGGCTTTCATAGGCAGCAACAATGTCTGGTTCGAGCTCGATGGCACGGCGGAATGCCTGTATTTGGCTAGCGGGCTGGTTGGCTAACGCTAGGGCATAGCGGTATTGTGCGAACGCGTCGGATGGATAGGATTGGGTAGCGAAGGCGAGGATATATGCAGCCCGGCCAGCGTCACCCGTTGCGGCGATTTGAGTGGCCATGAAGATGTGAGCGCGCAAGAAATACGGATAAACTTTCAGCGCCGCTTGAGCTTTGGCGGTCGCGGCTCTGCGGTCGCCGAGTGCCAGCAACCGTACGGCCTCGAGAAAGAGCTTGTTGGCCTGCCACTTAAAATCTCGTGGCAGGCGGTAGAGGATCACGTAACGGCTTCCCTGCTCGATAATGCCGCTGGTTTCTCCGTACCAAAGGTGCGCGGCCGCATCGGCCAGCTGCGAATCCACATCCGATAACTGCACGTCCCCTATGTATCCACCGGCGGAAGCTGTGGGATCGATCGATGTTGCGTGCGCGACATCGTAAAACGGCTCACCCGCGGAGAGGCGCTGCCGCGCGACTTCAGCGTTGCCACGATCATCAGTGGCAAGGATTTCCAGATACTCGCGTTTGGGCGCGACAAGCGAGCGCAAAGTTGCGTCGATCTTTCCGGCTTTCACACCTCGCTCGGGATGCACGGCAATCCAGTGATCCGTGACGTTGAATTCGTTCACTTGAATGGAAGGCATGTGGCATCCGGTGCAGCCGAAACCCGCGTTGACCGGGCAGATGGATGCGTGCTGCGGACTGGCGGCGGCGTGGCACTTGAGGCACGTCTTTGTCGAGCGTTCGGCAAGGCCCGACCCATCGCGATGCGGGTCATGGCAATCGGTGCAAGTCAGGAGCCCACCGCTTTGTTGGAAACATTCGGAATGCTGAAGGGCGGGAACCTGGCTGGAGACCAGGAGATCGCCAGGGACGGGGTCTGCTTGATTGATATTGCTGAGACCGGTGTGGCATTGGGCACATACAACGATCGATTTCGGGCCGGCGAGCGGTTCGGGCCGGATGGGCTGTCGCCCTGGAGTCGTCAAAGACTCAACGTGATCGGCCGCGGGTCCATGGCAGCTTTCGCAGCTGACCCCGCCCTGCGCTCCTGCGCCCAAGGTGCCGGGCTGTCCGTGGCAACTCAAACATTTCTGTTCGAATGTGGGGCTGAGGACGCGGCCGAGTGCGTTTTCCAAGGTGGCTGGTTTTTCTGTTTGAAATCCAGGCGAAAGGACGAGCGAGCCGTGAGGCGAGTAAGCGTAACGAGCTTCGATTAAGGCAGGCCGCGCGAGCGCGATACCATCTAAGTCGCGAATTCGGGCGAGAAAGCTGACGCCATGGCGTTTCCCGCCGATCACGGCCTCTACGGGCAAAACGGTTTTGCTTCCGAGCGGACCGGTTACGGAATATTCCAATTCGTCGCCTGAGCGAGCTACGCGAGCGCCGGTATCGACGTTGCGCACTTCGTAGACTAGGGCTGGATCGGGGCCTTCGATTTTCTTCTGATCGAATCCCGGAGGCAACGGCAGTGTGGAAGCGGCATTCCAGGTCTTTGCCATTGCGGTGGTGCTCTGCGCCGCGGCTATGTCTTTGTGGCACTTCGCGCAGACCTCGGGGCCTGCGTAACGCGGAGTCCCTGACTCTGCCGCGAGGGAGAAAGCGGCTGGCGCAAGCAGCGCCGAGAATGCGCAAGTGATCAGCGCGAAACGACGCAGCCCGTTGGACAACGGCTTACTTATATCAAGGCCGTCGGACTCGAACACAATGATCAGTTCATGCCGCCTGCTCGGAGCGAAATGAAACTCACTTGTAGCGGTAGACTCTCTCTTACATGGATGTGTAGTAGTACCTGCCAGTCCGAAGGGATTGACGCTGTTTTTGAAGCGCCGCGCAGTTGCTCATATACCGGGCGCATACGATTTGGATCGCAGAAGAAATCGCCGACTCCCGCTGTGCCGGCGCTGGTAAGCCCGGCCATCAACAATTGCCTCGAACCGGAAGGCAAGCGCGCCATCCAGATGAGCCCATAGTCCTCCGAAACGTTTCCATTAGCAGAACGACTGTAGACCTTGCGTTCACCGGAAAGCGGTCGCGCATTCGTGATCGCATCATGTTCCATGGTGAAGTTGGATCGTTCCATGTTCTCCTGCACCCACGAACTCATCTGGGGCGCGCCTAACAGGATCAGATGAACGTTGCGAGCTGCCCCCCAGTTCAGGAAACGCGCCTCGGTGACGCGAAGAGGACGGTCGAGGTGGAGCATCAACTGGCCCAGATTGAATGCCGATATCGCCTCGCCCATCCCCGTGTAATCCTGGCCCGCAAGCGTCAGAAAATGAAACGGATATTTGGCCTGCACGTCATTGGCGGAGGGGTTCAGGATCTTCTCGAGTTCGGCAGGTACGCGCGCGTTCACCGTGGACGGCCATATGGGAGTTGCGGGATTATTGCTTCCCACATAAAGCAACAAACGAGGATTACTCAGGGCTACTTCCGTTTCGTGAACGCTGTCGGTAGCGATGGGGCCGAGCAGCTCGCGGTAAAACGCGTAGCGCGAGTCGGCTTTGGGCGAAGGGCCGGAGATCAAGTGAGCCGATACCATTCCCAGTGCCCAGCCGACGGCGGCGACGAGCAGTAACAGGGCCATTTTGGCGAAGCGTTCCTGAGCGGCTGAATGGGAACCGAACGAACTGACCCGATCCGCGCCGCGCAGAGGGATGCCATTCACTTCGCCCAACGGGATGCGCGGAGGAGGTTCGTCAAATCCGGCAAATTCTGGAATATAAGATCCGGCGGGAATCTCAATGCGGCACGCGGGCGTACCGTCGCATTCCGCGTAGTGCTGCATCAGGCGCTTGCGAACGTCGCTGGCGGTTACCCGTACGATGGAATCGCCGCCGGTATCGTAGGAAGCGTCGCGACTGAAAACATCAATGCCGAGACTTCGCTCTTTCAGCCGCTCCCATTGTGCGGCTAGTGCGCATTCGACTACATGATTGAGAAACTCTCGGCTTCTGCGGCTACCCCTGAACGCGGCGCTGTTCAGGATCTCTCTGAGATGGGCTTTGATGACGTTGGCGTGCGGTAAGGCTCCCGCGACCCTCGCTATCGCGGCTTCGTGACTCGCATGATCGCGCTTGCCCGGCACCCGCCAACTCCCGAGAGAGCATATCACAGAGTTTTCAGTCCTCGGTGATGTACTAGCAGCCTCGTAGGCTTGCGGGTCAACTGGCCCTTATTGCCCGTTGACCGATACAGACAGCCGTTAGGAACACGTCCTAACAAATTCAATGAGATAGACCCTACGTTAGAGACGTATCTATCGTTGCCAACTGCCGCGCGACCCTGTATCGTTTACGCAGTTCGACAATCTTCAGGCTGCCTCGCTCTCGGACCAAACTCCGAACGACGGGGCAGTGCGCAGAAATCTTCTTTGGGATAGGAAAATGCGAAATCTCGGTAAGGCGCGGGTTGTTTTCGCGGCGGCAGTACTTGTTTGGGCTCTTGTGCCGCGGCCCAGTTTTGGTCAAAACGTCTACGGATCGATCGCCGGAACCGTGACCGATGCCAGCGGATCTGTAGTGGATGCCGCCAAGATTACCTTGACGAACACCGCAACCGGAGAAAGCCGCAGTGTGCTCACCAATAGCGGCGGTGATTACACTTTCGTAAATATCCTGCCCGCGCGCTACAAAGTGGAAGCGGAAAAGGCAGGGTTCAAAAAAGTTGTCCGTGAGCCGATCATCGTTGATATCGAAAGTGGGCTGCGCGTTGACCTCACACTGGAAGTAGGTGCAGTTACTCAGACTGTCGAGGTAACGGCAGCGGCGCCATTGCTGCAACCCGAGACCAGCTCGCTGGGGCAAGTCGTGGAACAGCGAACCGTCACTGAACTGCCGCTGAACGGCCGTAATCCGCTGGCGTTGGTGGCCCTCACCGCCGGAGTCGTGCCGCAGGGGCAGCCCTCGGCTGGGAACTCCTCGACCGGAAATCCAGTCGGCGCCAATCCCTTTGCGGCTGGAGATTTCCAAATCGGCGGAGGCCAGGCAGGGCAGAGCCAGATCCTTATCGACGGCGTACCGACCAACGGAGCGTACCTGAACGTCGTCACCGTAATTCCTACGCAGGATGCTGTTCAGGAATTTAAAGTACAGACAAACAATCTGGGTCCCGAATACGGTCGATTTGCAGGTGGTGTAATCAATCTGTCGACTAAGTCGGGTAGCAACGAGTACCACGGGACTGCGTACGAATTTCTGCGCAATAAGCTGCTGAATGCGAACGATTTCTTTTCGAATGCCGCCGGCAACCCGCGCCCTGCGTTCACCCAGAATCAGTTTGGCGCCAACGGGGGCGGCCCCATCAAAAAGGACAAACTGTTCTTCTTCTCGAGCTATGAAGGCTACCGGCAACGCAAAGGAAACGTGCTCACCGCTTGGATGCCTACCGCTGCAGAGCGTACCGGCGATTTCTCGCAAATCGGCTCGAGCGGCACGCACACAGTGCTTCCCATTTACGATCCGACAGCAAGTGCGAATTGCGTCAGTGGCGTGGCCGCCTGCCGGCCTCAATTCGCTGGAAACATGATTCCGACGAGCCGCCTCGACCCGACTGCGCAGGCGCTCATGTCCTACTTCCCTCTGCCCAACTCGCCGGGTAATCCGTTTGGTAACTTCGTCGAGAACTATAGTACAGGCGGCAATGTTAACCAAGTTAATGAGCGTGTGGATTATGACTTGAGTCAAAACCAACGAATTTTGGCGCGGTATACGTACTCGCATGTGCTGTCGCTCCCAGATAGTCCCTTTAACCAGATATGCAGCGACCGCTGCACCGAAGACACTAAAACCAATCAAGCCGTATTGGGCTACACAAACGTGCTTTCGCCCAAACTGATACTTGACATAAGGCTGGGCTTCACACGCTACGCATACTTGCGAACGCCGTTGAGCGAAGGCATCGATCTTTCGAAATTCGGCGCCAACTGGGCTGCATTAACTCCCGACATGACCTACACGCATATTCCGACGGTTTGCCTTTCTCAGGTATCGGGCGACCAGCGCTGGGGTAACGGTAGCTGGTGCGCGGCAGGGACCGGCAGCGGCATCGGCGCGTGGGATAACACGTATAGCGTCGAACCCACATTGTCATACATCAGGGGGTCTCACAACTTTAAGTTCGGAGGGGAATACCGGGTTTTACAGAACAACTACTACCAGAGCAACGATCCGGCTGGCCTATTCCAATTCGATGCCGGGATGACATCGGCAAACCCCAACAACGGGCAGCCGGGAGTCTCATCTGGTAACGGAGTTGCTTCGTTCCTGCTCGGGTACGGAAGCACCACCAACGGCAGCAGCACCACTGAGCCCGCAAAAACGGCTGACCAGAACAAATACGCTGCCGTCTACGCCAACGACACATGGCAGGTAACTAAGAAGCTAACGGTTAATTTGGGAGTTCGCGGCGATTTCCAGGGCGATTGGACCGAGCGATATAACCGAATCGTTGTTTTCAATACCAACCAAACAAGTCCGATTGCGGCGCAAGTTGGCATTCCAAGTCTGAAGGGCGGGTACGATTTGGTGAACTCATCGAACCACAAGAGCCGCACCGCGTTCCCCTCCTGGAACCATGTCAGCCCGCGTATCGGACTTTCGTATCAGGTTGATCAGAACACAGTCATCAGAACCGGGTACGGCATCTTCTATCTGCCGGTTGATGTTCGCTGGGATGATGCGCCTCACAACCTCTTCATCAACTCGATCAACACCCCCTGGGTAGTGGCCCAGGCTAACGGCGTTACTCCCAGGAATCCCATATCCAATCCGTTCCCAGGCGGAATTGCCCTGGCACCCGGCGCTAACCAAGCGTTTATCAATGTACAGGGAAGCGGGAATTCCGCTCCTTTAGGTAATTATCTGGCTCCGTATGTCCAGCAATGGAATTTCGACATCCAGCATCAGTTTGCCGGAGCGACCTTGGTTGATATCGCATACGCTGGTTCAAAGGGCACGCATCTCCCGATGCATGGCCAGGACCTGGACCAGTTGCAACCGCAATATGTGCCGACGAATGCGGCGCAGGTCGCGGCGCTGACGACTCTGGTTCCGAACCCGTTTTACGGGGTCGTTCAATCCGGCAATATCAGCGCGAATCCGACCATAAAAGCAGAACAGTTGCTGCTTCCTTTCCCGCAGTACGACGACGTGCAAATGGCCGAGCCCGACAATCGAGATTCGATTTACCACTCCATGCAGTTGAAAGTTCAGAAACGCTTCGCTGCAGGAGCGCAAGTCCTTGCGACCTACACGGTTTCGAAGCTAATCGACAATACCAATTCCGAAATTAATTGGCTCGAAGCCGCTTCTCCGGCCTGGGGCGACTCAAATGCGTATAACATTCGGAGTGCGCGCAGCCTTGATGGATTTGATGTTCCACAACGATTGGTAATCGCCTCGACGCTCGATCTGCCGGTTGGCAGGGGCCGCAAATACGGTTCTAATATGAACAAAGCCGCCAACGCGGTGATCGGCGGATGGGGATTCGATACCATCATTACGTTCTCGAGCGGCTTCCCCATTATCATTGGTGGTTGCCCCGGCAAGCTCAGCAACTCAGGTCTCCTCAATATTGGCTGCGCCCTTGCCGACCGGATCGGACCTGAGCAGATGACGACGGGCTCGCTGAACGCAAAACTGGCGCACTGGTTCGACACTTCCACTTTTGTCGCCCCTACGGACTACAGCTACGGCAATGATTCACGCACGGAGCCGAACCTCCGCACCGATGGAGTTAAAAACTTCGATATCGGGCTCTTCAAGAATTTCAACTTTACCGAACGATATGTGCTCCAGTTCCGGACCGAGTTCTTCAATGCCTTCAACCGGGTGCAATTCGACCCGCCCAATACGAGTTGTTGCGGCGGGGCCAGCTTCGGGCAGGTGACCGGGCAATATAACCTTCCGCGTCTTATTCAATTCGCTCTGAGATTTACTTTTTGAGGTTC
>Ga0213882_10000210_pt1 | contig 23483 bp, 23 predicted proteins | sample BarmaccoBMER_R09_FD_160106 | JGI IMG/M metagenome (GOLD analysis project Ga0213882, IMG submission 160106) | Barbacenia macrantha exposed rock microbial communities from rupestrian grasslands, the National Park of Serra do Cipo, Brazil - ER_R09 ...
GACGGGTCATGCGCCGCCACGGCCGAATCAGCACGCTCTGCGTTGGCTCTTGTGCTCATGGAACCCCACCCTCAGCTGTGCGGCTTGTGTGGTCGATCTCACACCGGTGCGGCGGTCCAAGCAATCCCCTAGGTGGTCTTCACCCGCGACGTTCTCCGTGACCACGACGTACGATCGAGTGCTGGTATCCGCCGCCTAGTCGGTGCCAGCCCTTGCCCGCCCGTGCTTACCGCCGTGAGGAGCGAACCAGCCGTGCCCGCCGAGAACAGCAGCGTCGAGCACCAGATGGGCACCGCGCTGGTCAAGCGGGGGATGGCTGAGATGCTGAAGGGCGGTGTGATCATGGATGTGGTCACGCCGGAGCAGGCCCGAATCGCCGAGGACGCGGGCGCGGTGGCTGTCATGGCGCTGGAGCGCGTCCCGGCCGATATCCGCGCGCAGGGCGGCGTGGCGCGGATGAGTGACCCGGACATGATCACCAGGATCATGGGCGCGGTGTCCATTCCGGTGATGGCCAAGGCCCGCATCGGCCATTTCGTCGAGGCGCGGGTGTTGCAGGCGATCGGCGTGGACTACGTCGACGAGTCCGAGGTGCTGACCCCGGCCGATGAGGCCCACCACATCGACAAGCTCGCCTTCACCGTGCCGTTCGTGTGCGGTGCCACCAACCTCGGGGAGGCGCTGCGCCGGATCTCCGAGGGCGCCGCCATGATCCGGTCTAAAGGCGAGGCCGGGACCGGCAACGTCGTCGAGGCGATCCGGCACATACGCTCGATCCGCGCCGGCATCCGTTCCCTGGCCGCGATGCACCCCGAGGAGCTGCCTGCGGCGGCCAAGGAGCTGGCCGCCCCGCTGGAGCTGGTCCGCGAGGTCGCCGCGGCGGGCTCGTTGCCGGTGGTGCTGTTCACCGCGGGTGGTATCGCCACCCCCGCCGACGCGGCGATGATGATGCAGCTAGGCGCCGAGGGGGTGTTCGTCGGCTCGGGCATCTTCAAGTCGGGTGATCCCGCCAAGCGAGCAGAGGCGATCGTCAAGGCGACCACGTTCCACGACGATCCGGAGACGGTGGCGAAGGTGTCCCGGGGGTTGGGTGAGGCGATGGTGGGGATCAACCTCGGCGAGCTGCCTGACGCGGCGCGGCTGGCCCAGCGCGGCTGGTGAACACCGGGGAAGGCATGGTCGACGCGCAGGCGCTGCTGCTGTCCGCGACCGCGGGCGCGCTGCTGCGCACCCCGGGGCCTGAGAGCGGTGCTGCCCGGAGCTCCCGGATCAGCCGCGGCACCATGCTGGTGCATGCCGATATGCACAACCACACGTTGCTCTCCGACGGAGTCGGCGCTCCGGAGGCGGCCTTTCCCTCGATGCGCGACGCCGGCCTGGACGTCGCGGCCCTCACCGACCATGCGGTCCGCGGTGCTGCGGTGGAGGGCACCGGCATGGGTGGCACGCCGTGGATCGGGTTGGACCGGGCTGGCTGGCGGCGCACCGGGGAGTTCGCCGAGGCCTACGACCGGCCCGGGGAGTTCACCGCGATCCGCGGCTTCGAGTGGTCTCATCCGTGGTGGGGGCACGTCAACGCATGGTTCACCGATGAGTTCACCGACGTCGCGACCCACGGGGCGATGGATGAGCTGTACGCCTGGTTGACCACGGTCGGCCGGCGCAACGGTGTTCCCACCGCTGGGCTTGCCGGCTTCAACCACCCGGGCCGGGAGGATGGCCGGTTCGCCGGCTTCCGCTACGCGGCCGCGGCCGCCGAGCAGATGGTCAGCCTGGAGATGTTCAACCGCACCGACGACTACCTGTTCCAGGGTGTCGCGGCGGGTGCCACTGCTCCGCTGGTGGCCTGCCTGAATGCCGGCTGGCGGCCTGGGCTACTGGGCGTCAGCGACGAGCACAGCGCCAACTGGGGCTTGCAGCCCGGCACGGGACGTGCCGGGCTGTGGGTGGCTGAGCACAGCAGGGCTGGGGTGGCCGAGGCGTTGCGAGCCCGACGGTTCTTCGCCACCCGGGTCGCCGGGTTACGGGTGGACGCCACCGCCGGTGGGGTGCGAATGGGCTCGGTGCTGCGGCATCGCCAGGGACCCGTCGAGTTCGTCCTCGACGTCGCCGGCGGGGCGTCCTGGATCGGCCGCGCGCTGCAGGTGCAGGTGCTGCGCCCGGATACGCCGGTGCCCTCGGTGGCCGACGTGGTCGAGATGCGCTGTGGTGACCTCGCCCGCTTCACCGTGCCGATGAGCATCGAGGACGGCCACTGGACGGTGCTCCGCCTGGCGGACCCGGACACCCGCGACGCCACCCAAGGGCCGCCCAACCACCCCGCGAACAACTACGCGGTGGCCTACACCAGCCCCTGGTTCCTGCAGCCCTGACAGCGCCGCGGCCGGCCTCGCCCGTGGTGACGCGTACTGCGGCTGTCCGCACGGCCAAGGCCGGTCGCCACGATCAGCAGGGCCCGTGGCCCGCGAGGTCCCCGACGCGGATTGTCGGGCCGCCGCCGGGGATCATGTTGGTGTAGGCATTGTTGTAGCCGGGGGGCACGTTGTAGGTCTGGACGTAGGAGTTGTAGCAGCCCTGAACGTAGAACCAGGTGCCCGCGCGGGAGTTGGTGATCCGCGCCCAGGACGCATTGCAGGTCCTGCTGTAGCGGTGCTCCAGGGTCCCGACCGAAGTGCCGAGCGTGTACTGGGTGACAGCGTCGCCGCTACATCCTGCCTGAATGGGATCTCGCCCGTTGCAGTTGTTGCCGTTGCAACTGGCGGCGGTCGTTGTGGCGTGGGCGGTCGAGACGGTCGGTGGGGTGCTGGTGTCGGCGAAGGCGGTCCCACCGCCGGTGAGCAGCACCGCCGTGGCCGCCAGGCCAGGGATCCACCGCTTTGTGTGCATCATGATGTGTTCCTCCGTGATCTGACATTCCCGCTACCTGTTGTCCGGCCTGGGATAAGACTCGTCCTGGTCTGTGTTTCGTTGGGGTCATAATTGATACTGTCGGCAGATGTAGCTTGACCGGAAGTCGATCCACCCGGAAGGCCCTGGTGAGCTGCGTGGACAATGGTGGACAATCGGCCAGGGTCGGTTACCGCTGATCAGAAGGTTGTGTCGGTGGGCAGGAAGCAAAGACCGTTAAAAGTGACCAACGAGGTGGAACATCTCGCCATGCGGCTGCGTGCGGTGCGGGCCGCTGCGCGCCTGACGGTGCGGAAGCTGGCGGAAAAGACGGGCTATGCGCACAGCACCGTGTCAAAGGCCGAGAGCGGCCGTCACCTGCCCTCGTGGGAGGTCGTCGAGGCGATCGTTCAGGCATGCGGCGACAATCCCGCCGATTGGCACTCGGCATGGCAGGCTGCGCAGCATCCAGTCCGACCTGCCGTGGCTGGGGGCCTCGCCGAGGAAACGACTCCGGCGCATATACCGGCGTCGGAAGAGCGGCTCGCGGGAACCCCTGACGGCCACCCCCGTCCGGTGCGGCGGCGCCGGGCACCGGCGACGGCGGGAAGCGGCGTCCTTGTCGTCGCCGTGATTCTCGTTCTGATCGGGCTGATCACTATCGGGATCATCTCACTAAATGGTGACAAACGGGAGCAGGCGCACACTCCACTCTCGAGTGGATCTGCGGCCGTGTCACCGGTCAGCGGCGCGCCTCATTCCACTCTGTCACTGGCTGATGATACCGATCCGAGCTATGTGCCTGGATGCGCCTCACGCGCGATAGTCATGGAACACGATTCCGTGACTGCCTCGGTCAACGGTACGGTGGACAGGCCAGTCGGGGAAGTGGAACTTCGTAAGGGCGGATCTGGATGCCTCGGTGGCTGGGCACGGTTTGTGCCGAACCCCGACCTGCCCAACGGTTCGGCAACCACCCGCTGCCTCAGCGGTCCCACCGGATGACGCGATTTCGGCGCCGAGCGGTTGGACTGGTGGCCCGCTCGGGCCGGGCGGTGTCGTGGGCGCAGGGGCCTCCACACGGCGGCCTACCCTGGGTCTGTGACCGGGAACGGCCCGATTGTGGGGGTGCTCGCGCTGCAGGGTGATGCGCGGGAGCACCGGCGAGCACTGGCCTGCTGCGGGATGCGGAGCACCCTGGTGCGCCGGCCCGAGGAGCTCGCCGAGGTGGACGCGCTCATCCTGCCTGGTGGCGAGTCCACCACGATGAGCCGGTTGCTGGTCGCCTTCGACCTGATGGAACCACTGCGAGCCCGGCTGGCCGAGGGCATGCCGGCCTACGGTTCGTGCGCGGGGATGATCCTGCTCGGTCGAGAGGTCATCGACGGCAGGCCCGACCAGCGGCAGCTCGCGGCGCTGGACGTGGTGGTGCGCCGCAACGCGTTCGGTCGCCAGGTTGACTCCTTCGAGACCGATCTCGACTTCGCCGGTGTACCCGGCGCCCCGGTCCGGGCGGTGTTCATCCGCGCCCCCTGGGTGGAGCGGGCCGGTTCCGGCGTCGAGGTGCTGGCCAGGGTGCCCGACGTACCGGCCGCTGGCAGCGCCGCCGGTAGGATCGTGGCTGTTCGTCAACGCTGCGTGCTGGCCACCGCGTTCCATCCGGAGCTGACCGGCGACTGGCGGGTGCACAGGCTCTTCGGCGAGATGGTCCGCCAGTGCAGTGGCGACCGAGTGCAGTGGCGCCCGGGTGAACGCACTCGGGTGAGCGTGGCAAGCGAGAAAGAGCAGGTATGAGCGGCCATTCGAAATGGGCGACCACCAAGCACAAGAAGGCCGTGGTCGATGCCAAGCGCGGCAAGCTCTTCGCGAAGTTGATCAAGAATATCGAGGTGGCGGCGCGCACCGGTGGTGGTGACCCGGACGGCAACCCGACGCTGTACGACGCGATTCAGAAGGCTCGCAGGACCTCGGTGCCCACCGACAACATCGACCGGGCGGTCAAGCGTGGCTCTGGTGCCGATGCCGGCGGCGCCGACTACCAGACGATCATGTACGAGGGGTACGGGCCTGGCGGGGTGGCCTTGCTCATCGAGTGCCTCACCGACAACCGCAACCGGGCGGCCTCCGAGGTCCGCACCGCGATGACCCGCAACGGCGCCGCGATGGCCGATCCCGGGTCCGTGTCGTTCCTGTTCAGCCGCAAGGGCCTGGTGACCGTGCCCCAGCAGCGCGGTATCTCCGAGGACGACGTGCTGGCTGCGGTGCTCGACGCCGGTGCCGAGGAGGTCAACGACCTGGGTGACTCTTTCGAGGTGATCTCCGAGGCGACCGACCTCATCGCGGTGCGCACCGCGTTGCAGCGTGCCGGCATCGACTACGACTCCGCCGAGGCGAGCTTCCTGCCCTCGGCGAGTACTCCGCTGGACGCCGACACCGCCCGCAGAGTCTTCAAGCTGATCGACGCCCTAGAGGACTGCGACGACGTCCACAACGTCTACGCCAACTTCGACGTCCCCGACGACGTGCTCGCCGGGTTGGGCTGATCTTCCGCATTCAGCGGGCTGAGCGGGGTGAACGGCGCCCGGATAACCACGTTGAGCCCGCTCAAGGTGGGGATGGGGCAGAGGGTAGGGTTCGAACGAGTGTTCGTTCGTGGTGGGAGGTGTGGTGCGGGTACTGGGGGTGGATCCGGGGTTGACCCGGTGCGGGCTGGGAGTGGTTGAGGGGGGGGGTGGGCGCGCGGTCAGCTGTGTGGCCGTCGATGTCGTGCGTACCTCGCCCGAGGTTGACCTCGGTGCGCGGCTGGTCGCGGTGGCCGATGTCGTGGAGCGTTGGCTGGCCGAGCACCGTCCCGACGTGGTCGCGGTGGAGCGGGTGTTCAGCCAGCACAATGTGCGCACCGCGATGGGCACTGCGCAGGTCGGCGGGGTCGTGGCACTGATCGCGGCCCGCCGAGGGCTGACGGTCGTCTTCCACACCCCCAGCGAGGTCAAAGCCGCCGTCACCGGGTCCGGCCGGGCCGGTAAGGAACAGGTCACCACTATGATCACCCGACTGCTCGCGCTGCCCGCCAAGCCGCGGCCGGCGGACGCCGCCGACGCGCTGGCGCTGGCTGTCTGCCACTTGTGGCGAGCCCCGATGACACAGCGGCTCGCCCAGGCGCGGGCCCAGTCGGCGCGGCTCGCCGCGGCCCACCGGGCGAGGGTGGTCGCCGCGGCCCGTCAGGCGGGAGCGGTGCGGTGATCTCCTCGGTGCGTGGACCGGTGCTCGCCGTCGAGTTGGATCACGCCGTGGTCGAGGTCGGCGGAGTCGGGTTGGCGGTGCACGCCGTTCCGGCCACCCTGGCCACCCTGCGGCGTGGCGAACAGGCCCGGCTCGCCACGTCGCTGGTGGTGCGCGAGGACTCGCTGACGCTGTACGGCTTCACCGACGTCGCGGCTCGGGAGTTGTTCGTGCTGCTGCAGACCGTCTCCGGGGTGGGACCGCGGCTCGCCCTGGCGATGCTCGCCGTTCTCGAACCGGACACGCTGCGGACGGCGCTCGCCGAGGGCGACCTCACTGTGCTCACCCGGGTGCCGGGCATCGGACGCAAGGGCGCCGAGCGGCTGGTCGTGGAGCTGCGGGACAAGGTCGGGGTGCTCGCCCCTGCCGCATCGGGGCCGGTTGCTCGCGGTGGTGGCACGATGCGGACCCGGGTGACCGAGGCGCTGGTCGGGCTCGGGTTCGCGGCCCGGCAGGCCGAGCAGGCCGTGGATGCTGTGCTGACCGAGGCCGATCCCGAGGCGGCGCATACCTCGGATACCTCGGCGGTGCTGCGCAGCGCGCTGACTCGGCTGGGCCGAAACCGGTGAGCACCCAGCGACCGGTCTCGGCCGTGGTGGACCCGGCGGACGTCGAGCTGGAGAGCACCCTGCGGCCACGCCGGCTGCCTGAGTTCATCGGCCAGGCCCGGGTGCGCGAGCAGCTGGAACTGGTGTTGGAGGGCGCTCGGCGGCGCGGCACCGCGCCGGACCACGTGCTGCTGTCCGGTCCTCCGGGGTTGGGCAAGACAAGCCTCGCGATGATCATCGCCGCGGAGCTGGGCAGCGCGATCCGGGTGACGTCGGGACCGGCGTTGGAGCGTGCCGGAGACCTCGCCGCGATGCTGTCCAACCTCGTCGAGGGTGACGTGTTGTTCATCGACGAGATCCACCGGGTGGCTCGGCCCGCTGAGGAGATGCTCTACCTCGCGATGGAGGACTTCCGGGTCGACGTGGTGGTCGGCAAGGGTCCCGGGGCCACCTCCATCCCCCTGGAGATCGCCCCGTTCACGCTGGTCGGGGCTACCACGCGGTCCGGTGCGCTGACCAGCCCGCTGCGGGACCGGTTCGGGTTCACCGCGCATATGGAGTTCTACGAGCCCCACGAGCTCGAGCTGGTGCTGCACCGCTCGGCCGGCATCCTCGGGGTAGACCTGCGCCCCGATGGCGGCCCCGAGATCGCCGCCCGTTCCCGGGGCACGCCCCGGATCGCCAACCGCCTGCTGCGCCGGGTTCGTGACTACGCCGAGGTCCGAGCCGACGGCGCCATCACCCTCGAGGTGGCCCGCGCCGGCCTGGCCGTCTATGACGTCGACGAACTCGGTCTGGACCGGCTGGACCGCGCCGTGCTCACCGCGCTGGTGCGGACCTTCGGCGGTGGGCCGGTCGGGGTGTCCACCATCGCCGTCGCCGTCGGCGAGGAGCCGGCTACCGTGGAGGAGGTGTGCGAGCCTTTCCTGGTCCGCGCCGGCATGCTCGCCCGCACCCCGCGCGGCCGGGTAGCCACCGCCGCCGCGTGGCGACACCTGCGGCTGGAGCCGCCCGCCGATGCTCTCGTGGACCCCGCACCCACGCTGTTCGAGGCGTGAGACCTGCTTGCGGGGTCGAACGACTGACATCGGGACTCAGAGCCCGCCCAACCACAGTCCGACCCCGACGATGAGGGCTCCTCCGAAAACGACCTGGATGAGGGAGCGGCGAAGGGCGACCTCCAGGTAACGCTTGCGGACGAAGGCGATCACCGTGAGCTCGATGGCGACCACGACCGCCGCGACCGCCAGCGCGACGGCCCGGTCGGAGACCAGGAACGGCAAGGCGTGAAAGACGCCACCCACGGTAGTCATCCCCCCGGTGACCGAGCCTCGGGTGATGGCCGACCCCCGGCCGGTCTGGCCGCCGTCGTCGGAGAGCGCTTCGGACAGTCCCATGCTGATGCCGGCTCCCAGCGCGGTAGCCAGCCCGACCAGCAGCGCGGCGTGTGAGCTCGACAGCAAGGCCACGGCGAAGATGGGCGCGAGCGTCGACAGCGTTCCGTCGATGAGCCCTACCAGACCCGGCTGGACGTACTGGAGGACGAAGGCTCGCTCGTCCGCCTTGATGCGGCGGCGCAGGGTGGTCGCGAAGCCGGCGCCCAGCTGCGCCGCTGGGTCGGCGGCAGTCATCACGGGGACCATCGTGGCCGTTGCCCCGGTGGAGGTGAACCTCATACCGGTAGTGGCGGCGCCGCCGGGGACCAGCGCATGAGGGCCCAAGGCGCGGGTGTTCAGGGCATGGGCGCTCGGGGTACAGCGAGGCCTGGAGTAACGGTGCGACGGCATGGCGGAACCCTAGGGAATCGACTGTTACCGCTTCGAAACCTGAGAGCCGTGGTTTCACCGCAGCGCCCACAGGTCCGCGGCGGGCGACGAGGGACGCCCTGGTTGCTCCGATCGGCGGTGGTGGCTGCGCCGTTCGGACGGCGCCGTGTTCAGGGTGCCGGTCGGCGGCGCCCACCGCGCGAGGCATCGCCACCGGGAATCCCCGGGATCCATCGACGCCGAGAGACCCGTGTGCGGCGCGACCTGGCACACTCGGTGGCGCAACGCTGATGGTGATCGGAGAACCATGAATCCCCAGTTCCTGTCGCTGCTGCTCATCGCCATGCTCGCGCTGCTGTTGATGATGAACTCCCGCCGGCAGAAGCGGGCGGTGGCTGACGCGCGACAGCTGCAGAGCTCGCTGACCAACGGCGACCGAGTGGTGACCACCTCCGGCCTGCACGGAACCGTCGTAGGCAGCGCGGAGGAGACCACGGTCGACCTGGAGATCGCTCCGGGAGTGCGTACCAGGTGGTTGCGGGCCGCGATCCGAGAAAAGATCACTGAGGACGAGGAGAGCGCTGAGGACAATGCCGATCCGGCCGCGGCCGGCGCGCCACTGCCAGCCCCCCTCGACGGTAGCGCTCGCGCCGACAAGTCCTGACCGACGTGGTGCGGGGCGGTACGCTCGCGCATCCGATCCACCGTGTCTGCGTCGATCACGGCGCTGGCACAGTGGAGCCCGCGGCCGGTCGCCGGTGCTGGTGCCCGGCGCAGTGAGCTGTTAACGAGGAGAACCACCCACCGTGGCACCACCGGCCGGGCGCTTCCGCCCCTGGCGCAACCTGGCGGTCTTCGCTGGGATCGTCGTCGTCCTGTACTCGCTCGTCTTGTTCACCGGCGGCGGGGGTCCTACCCCGAAGCTGGGCATCGACCTGAAGGGCGGCACCCGAGTGACCCTCACCGCCCGGACCGTCGACGGCCGGCCACCGTCGCGGGAGTCCCTCGACCAGGCCCGGCAGATCATCGAGCAACGGGTCAACGGCATCGGCGTGAGCGGCGCCGAGGTCGTGCTCGACGGGACCAACCTGGTCATCACGGTGCCGGGTGCGAACGGCGACCAGGCTCGCACCCTGGGACAGACCGCCAAGCTGTACTTCCGGACGGTCATCTCCGAGGAGCCGGCGGGGGCGCCCACACCGCCGACGCCGACGCCCACCGCACCTCCGACGCCGGCGGCACCTCACACCAGCGTGCCGCCGCCGGTCGGCGGCGCCCCGGCGGAGTCGGCCGACCCCCAGGTCGCCGCGCAGATCCGGCAGGCCCGGGCGCGGCTGCAGAGCAAGGACCCAGCGGTGCAGCAGCAGGCGTTGGCCGCACTGAACTGCGCGGCTCCCAACCCCTTGCGCGGCAACGACGACCCGAGCCTGCCGCTGGTCACCTGCGACCAGCGGCACACCGCCAAGTACCTGCTCGGGCCCGCGTTCCTGTCCGGCGAGCAGATCTCCAGCGCATCGGCCGGCCCGAACCCGCAGAGCACCGGTTATGAGGTGGACCTGAGGTTCAAACCCCAGGGCGAGGACATCTGGGCCAAGTACACCGCGAGCAACATCGGCAAGCAGGCCGCATTCGCGCTGGATGGCGACGTGGTGTCGGCACCGCAGATCCAGGCGGCGATCCTGCCTGGCCAGCAGACCAGCATCACCGGCAGCTTCACCCAGACCGAGGCCCAGAACCTGGCCAACGTGCTCAAGTACGGCTCGTTGCCGCTGTCCTTCCAGTCCTCGGAGTCCCAGACGGTGTCGGCCACCCTGGGCCTGGCCTCGTTGCGCGCGGGACTGCTCGCCGGGGCGCTCGGGTTGGCCGTGGTGTTCGTCTACTGCCTGTTCTACTACCGGGCACTCGGGGTGCTGACGATCTTGTCTCTGGCGTTGTCCGGGCTGGTCGTCTACGCCGTGCTGGTGCTGCTCGGGCGGTGGATCGGCTTCACCCTCGACCTGGCCGGTGTCGCCGGCTTCATCGTCGCTATCGGCATCACCGCAGACTCCTTCGTGATCTTCTTCGAGCGTCTCAAGGACGAGGTGCGGGACGGCCGGACCTTCCGCTCCGCGGTACCCAGGGCCTGGGTCCGGGCCCGCCGCACCATCCTGTCGGCGGATGCGGTGAGCTTCCTGGCCGCTGCGGTGCTCTACGTTCTGGCGGTAGGGCAGGTGAAGGGTTTCGCCTTCACCCTCGGCATGTCCACGGTGCTGGACCTGGTGGTGGTCTTCCTGGCCACGCACCCACTGGTGGCGATGGCCTCGCGGTCCCGGCTGTTCTCCCAGCCGGGGCTGTCCGGGCTCGGGGCCGCGCAGCGAGCCGGAGTCGCAAGCCGATCGGCGCTGGCCGCCGTGGGGAAGGGGGCCTGAGATGGCGGGCACGCTGGGGCGCCTCTACAGCGGGACCGGTGTTTTCGACGTCGTCGGCAGGCGGCGGGTCTGGTACTCGTTGTCCGGCCTGCTCGTCGTGGTCTGCCTCGCGTCGATCCTGCTGCGCGGGTTCAACCTCGGCATCGACTTCGAGGGCGGCACCCAGGTACAGCTCCCGGCGCAGGGCGCCGGCGGCCGGATCACCACCCAGCAGGCCGAGCGGGTCTTCACCGACACGGTGGGCAGGCCTCCCGCGTCGGTGCAGACCGTGGGAACCGGTGCCGCGGCGAGCATCCTGATCAGCTCCTCGGCGCTGGACACCCGCACGTCGTTCGTCCTGAAACACGCGCTGTACGAGCGGCTGCGCCTGCTCGGCACAGCCGGGCGACCCAGTGAGCAGGCGATCAGCGACAGCGCGGTGAGCGCGACGTGGGGCGGTGAGATCAGCCGGCAGGCGCTGATCGCGCTGCTGGTGTTCCTCGGCCTGGTGAGCGCGTTCCTCGCGGTGTATTTCGAGCCTCGGATGGCGCTCGCGGCGCTGATCGCGCTGGTGCACGACGTGCTGGTGACCGCGGGGATCTACTCGCTGGTCGGTTTCGAGGTGACGCCGGCGTCAGTGATCGGCTTGCTCACCATCCTCGGGTTCTCGCTGTACGACACCGTGGTCGTGTTCGACAAGGTCCAGGAGAACACCCGCGGGCTGCTCGGGCTGACCCGACGGACCTATGCCGAGGCCGCCAATCTCGCGGTCAACCAGACTCTGATGCGTTCGATCAACACCTCCTTGATCGCGGTGCTGCCGGTGCTCAGCCTGCTGGTGGTCGGCGTCGGTCTGCTCGGCGTCGGGACTCTCAAGGACCTCGCCTTGGTGCAGATGATCGGTATCATGGCCGGGGCGATGTCCTCGATCTTCCTGGCGACCCCCTTGATGGTCGACCTCACGATGCGCCGGCCGGCCTACCGGCAGCAAGCCGAGCGGGTGGCCGCACGCCGGGAGAAGTCGGCTCGCCGAACCGCCTCGGAGTCTGGACGCTCTGCGCAGGAGGGCGAGACCCCGTCGACGGCGACCGGCCCCACAGCCCCAGCCGAGGACGCACTGGCGCCGGCCGCGACGACCGCCAAGGTCGGCAAAACCGCGTCTGGGGGTCGGCGGCGCGGCCACCCCGCAGGCAAGAGCGGCAGACCATCCGGCAAGGCCGGCAGGTCCTCGGGCCGCTGACAGCGGCTGGGTACCTCGACTACACTCAGTTATGATAATTGCACAGAGTAATAATTCCCTGATAAACGGCCAGTGTTTTTGACTCCCATCACCTATGTGGTGTGTTGTCGCTCCATGTCCTTGCCTCCACGCCCGTTTGAGAGAACGCTCTGTAGTCAGGCGCCGGATATCGCTCCGGGGAGTGAGGGGTACGGGGCGGCACCGTGCGGGCGACCAGGGAGGACCGGGGATGGTGGGGTGGACCGTTGCGGGGGTGGTGCATCTCCGGGAGCGTGAGGACCCGGTGGGTCGGCGGGTGGTCGGCCGCCGCCGCGTCACCCGGAAGTCCCTCGGGATCACGTACCTGTCGCCCGAGCTACTTGCCGACAGGGAGTTCCGCACCCGGTTCGCACGGGACTTCGCGCGCCTGGCGCGGGTTCGGGATGCCCGAGTCGCCCGCGTCCATCGGTACCTCGAGTACCACCATGGTGCCGCCGTCATCGGCGACCACGTCAGCGGGACTTCGCTGCGCGCCCTGCTCCTGGCGCAGGGCGCCGTCGGCACCGAGGCCGCGTTGGTCGTGCTCCAGGACTCGCTGCGCGCACTGGCCGCGTGTCATGAGGCAGGCCTGGCGCACGGCGACATCACGCCGACGAGTGTGATCCTCACCTCTGGCGGTCGGGTCCGGCTCGTCGACTTCGGGCTCTGGACATCCGACGGGCGGCGGCTGCTCGCTCGGTCGACACCTTTCTACCTGGCGCCCGAACAGTGGAGCGCTCCGGCTACCGCAGCGGGGGACGTGTATGCCGCCGCCGTCACGTTCTTCGAGTGCGTGGCCGGCGCGCCGCCGTTCTATGCCGACCGTGAGGCCGAGCTCCGGGCCAAGCACGAACAGAGCACACTCCCGCTCGATGTGCTCCCCGAACCGGTTCGGGAGCTGGTGGCGCGCGGTCTTGCCAAGGATCCGCGCGACCGACCCGAGGCGCGGAGCCTGCTCGCTCATGTCGGTCGGGTGGCGGCCCGTGCCATCGGTTCTGACTGGGAACGGCGCGGACGACGCGAGCTGAGCGCGCTGCTCGCGGGCCGCCCAGCGCTGCCCGAGGTGTCCGCGCCGGTTCGCCGTCGTGATGGCGCTGGTTGGCGGCATCGCAGGCCAGTCCGGCTGGCGGCTGTCATGGGTGGCGCACTGGCGCTGGCCGCAGGCATGGCCAGCCCGCCACTAGCGGTCATCCTGCCCGGCGGCAGCATCTTCGGCTCAGGTGGGAGGTCGCCGGTGCTGGCCTTCCCTGAGCCTGATCGCGACGCTGTGCCGATGCGGGCAGTCACCAAAGGTCAGCTGGCGGACCGCGCTCTGACACCCGCCGCGAGGACCGGGGCTGCTGGGCTGGTCACCAGGGCACATCCGCCGGCACCGTCGATCACGATGCCGAGAGTTCAGACCGCCCCGTATGAGCACACCACTTCCGATGCGCCCGCTCAGGGCTCCACCCACTCGGGCGGCGCTGCTCAAGCCCAGTCTCCACCGGGCCGGCCCACATCGGCCCGGCCCACATCGGCCCAGCCCACATCGGCCCAGCCCACATCGACCCAGCCCACGGTCGCACCACCGGCGTGCACCCAGGAGCTGATGTCAGCGTACGAGCCGTGCACTGCGGTGAGTCCGGAGCAGCCGGCTCCGGGCTCGGCCGGCTCGGCATCGGGCCCGTCGCGGGTGTCGGTTCCGGTCGAGCTGCCGGCGCCGGTGGAGGTGCCGGTCCAGCTCCCCGTGCGGGTGGGGCTCCCCGTGCGGGTGGAGCTTCCGGTACCGGTGGAGGTGCCGGTCCAGGAGCTTGAGTCGATCTCGGTCAGGAGGACCCAGCCTCGTCAGGGCACCCACATCGCGAAGGACACTCGAAGCCAGACAGTGGACCATGACTCTGGAGGTACGGGGCTGAGCCTCGGGCATTCTGGCGACGCCGGTCCGTAGAGTGTCCGGGTGCGACCCAGTCCCGACATGGACGACCTGGCGACGCTACTCCTCCCACTGGTCCGCGAGGTCCCGGACTTCCCGCAGCCCGGTGTGCTCTTCCAGGACCTCGCGCCGGTATTCGCGGATGCGACCGCGTTCCGGGCGGTGGTGGACGCACTGATCGCTTCCACCCCGAAGGTCGACGTGGTGGTCGGGGTGGAGGCCCGCGGGTTCCTGCTCGGTGCCGCGGCCGCTTACGCCCTGGGTGCTGGTGTGGTCGGGGTCCGCAAACCCGGCAAGCTGCCTGTGGTCTGCGACCGTGAGGGGTATGCCCTGGAGTACGGCGTCGCCTCACTGGAACTGGCCCACGGCGTCCTGCGGCCCGCGCAGCGGGCCTTGGTGGTCGACGACGTCCTCGCCACCGGGGGCACAGCGGCCGCAACCTGCGCGCTGGTCGAGCGGGCCGGGGTGATGGTCAGTGGCATCGCGGTGCTGCTGGAGATCGGGTCGCTGCGCGGCCGAGACCGACTCGCCGGCCGCGTCGTGCACGCCCTGCTCACGCTCTGACCCGGACCAGGGCGATCTTGACTGCGCTCAGTGGGAGCAGTACGCGGCGGTAGGCTGAAAGCCGTTCGTCTCTACGTGGCGGGAGAGTGCAGTGTGAGCCAGAACCTGCAGCTTGCCGATGCGGCGCCGAGAGACCTGGACGTAGCCACCGTCCCCCCTCGGCTGCCCTCGGCGACCCGACGCGTCCGGGCGCGGTTCGCGCGGCGGATCACCGCCCAGCGGCCCGGCCCGGTCCGGCAGGTACTCGAGCCGCTTGCCACGGTGCACCGGGAGCTGCATCCCAAGGCCGACCTCGCGCTGTTGCAGCGCGCCTATGACGTCGCCGAGGCCAAGCACGTCCATCAGAAGCGCAAGTCCGGTGATCCCTACATCACCCATCCGTTGGCGGTCTCGACGATCCTCGCCGAGCTGGGTATGGACACCACCACTCTGGTAGCCGCGCTGCTCCACGACACCGTGGAGGACACCGACTACTCGCTGAGCTGCCTGTCCGAGGACTTCGGTGAGGTGGTCGCGCACCTCGTCGACGGCGTCACCAAGCTGCAGAAGGTCGAGTTCGGTGACGCCGCCGAGGCCGAGACCATCCGCAAGATGGTCATCGCGATGGCCCGCGACCCCCGCGTGCTGGTGATCAAACTGGCGGACCGGCTGCACAACATGCGCACCATGCGCTTCCTGCCACCGGAGAGCCAGGCTCGCAAGGCCAAGGAGACCCTCGAGGTTTTCGCGCCGCTGGCGCACCGGCTGGGCATGGCGACCACCAAGTGGGAGCTGGAGGATCTTTCCTTCGCGATCCTGCACCCGAAGAAGTACGACGAGATCGTGCGGCTGGTGGCCAACCGGGCCCCATCCCGCGACACCTACCTGAAGATCGTGATCGACGAGGTGTCCGCGCAGCTGTCCGGTGCGCGGATCATCGCCAAGGTCGAGGGCAGGCCCAAGCACTACTACTCGATTCATCAGAAGATGATCGTGCGCGGTCGCGACTTCGACGACATCCACGACCTGGTCGGAGTGCGGATCAGGGTCGAGGACGTCCGTGACTGCTACGCCGCGATCGGTGTCGTGCACTCGGTGTGGCAGCCGATGCCCGGTCGGTTCAAGGACTACGTCGCGCAGCCCCGGTTCGGGGTCTACCAGTCGCTGCACACCACGGTGATCGGGCCGGACGGCAAACCACTGGAGGTGCAGATCCGCACCCACGACATGCACAGAACCGCGGAGTACGGCATCGCCGCGCACTGGCGGTACAAGGAGACCAACGGCACCCATAACGGAACCCATAACGGAGCCGTCGATATCGACGAGATGGCCTGGATGCGCCAGCTACTGGACTGGCAGCGGGAGGCCGCCGACCCCAGTGAGTTCCTCGAGTCGCTGCGCTATGACCTGGCCACCCGCGAGATCTTCGTCTTCACCCCCAAGGGCGAGGTCATCACGCTGCCCGCGGGCTCCACGCCGGTCGACTTCGCTTACGCGGTGCACACCGAGGTCGGTAACCGCTGCATCGGCGCGCGGGTCAACGGCCAGCTCGTCGCGCTGGAGCGGCGGCTGGAGAACGGCGAGGTCGTGGAGATCTTCACCTCGAAGGCCGGCGGTAACGGCCCCAGCCAGGACTGGCTGTCCTTCGTCGCCTCACCCCGGGCGCGGGCCAAGATCAGGCAGTGGTTCGCCAAGGAACGCCGCGAGGGGGCCATCGAGGCCGGCAAGAGCGCCATCACCAAGGAGCTGCGCCGGGTCGGGCTACCGATGCAGCGGCTGGTCTCCGCCGAGTCGCTGGTCGCGGTGTCCCGAGAGCTGCGTTATCCCGACGTCAGCGCGTTGTACGCCGCTGTCGGCGAGCATCACGCCTCGCCCCGGCACGTCGTGCAGCGCCTGGTTGCGCTGCTCGGCGGTGAGGACGGCGCCGAGGAGGTACTGGCCGAGCGGGCCACCCCCTCCACCGTGGCGCGCCGTCGACCGACCGGTGACTCGGGTGTGCGGGTCCCCGGAGCCGGGGAGGTGTACACCAAGCTCGCCCGCTGCTGCACACCGGTACCCGGTGATGAGATCCTGGGGTTCGTCACCCGTGCCGGCGGGGTGAGCGTGCACCGTACCGACTGCACCAACTCCGAGGAGCTGCGGGCGCAGCCCGAGCGGCTGGTCGGCGTGGAGTGGGCGCCGTCGTCCTCGTCGGTGTTCCGAGTCGCCATCCAGGTCGAGGCGCTGGACCGGCACCGCCTGCTGTCCGATGTCACCAAGGTGCTCGCTGACGGGCGGGTCAACATCCTGTCCGCCTCGGTCACCACCACCCGGGACCGGGTGGCGGTGAGCCGCTTCTCCTTCGAGATGGGCGATCCGAAACACCTGGGGCACGTGCTGCACGCGGTGCGCAACATCGAAGGCGTCTACGACGTCTATCGCGTCACGTCGTCGAACTGAGCCGCGTCGACATCGGCTCCCCCGGTGGCCTCAGGTCGCCGTGACGTCGACGGACGTGATCGTGACCGGGAGGTTGGGCTTACCGCCACCGGGGGAGGGCTCCAGCGAGCCGTCGTCGCCCGCCTTGGCTATCCGATCGAGAACCTGGAGGCCCGCCGGGGAGATCGTGGCGAAGACGGTGTACTGGGGTGGGAGCCGGGTCTGGCCGTAGATCAGGAAGAACTGGCTGCCACCGCTGTCGGGCTGACCTGTGTTGGCCATCGCGACGAGCCCGCGCCCGTAGGTCAGCTCCGGGAACACCTCGTCCGAGATGGTGTACCCCGGGCCGCCGGTGCCCGTCCCGGTCGGGTCACCGCATTGCAGAACGTGCAACCCGGGGTTGGTGACCAGCCGGTGACACGGGCTGTGGGAGTAGAAGCCCTGCTTGGCCAGGCTGAGGAAGCTGTTAACGGTGCACGGGGCCAACGCTCGGTCGAGGGTGAGGCCGATCGCGCCGGCCGAGGTCTGCATGCTCGCCCCCACCGTGCCTCTGGCGGAGGTCGATCCGGCCAGCGGAGGCCGTACCGGCCTGGCCGAGGCCTGCTGGGTGGCCGGGTACTGGCAGTCCACCGAGGCGGGCAGGGGCTTCGGCCGGACCGGCACCGCAGCCGGCTTGGTGTCGGGGCTCGGCGTGGCTGCGGCGCCCGTGCCGGCCGACGCGGCCGGCTTGGCGGCGGCGCTCTGGTCACGTCTGCCCAGCGTCACGATCAGCGCCACGATGCCGACGACCAGTACCACCGCCGCCGCGCCGCCTGCCACCGCATACCTGCGGCGCGCCTTGGCCCGCTGCGCCCGGCGGGCGAGCTGACGATCTAGTTTGCGCTTCGCGGCCTCGCGACGCTGCTCGTTCGTGGGCAACCCGGACTCCTGTGGCTGTGACTGTGGCAACGATCGCCGCGAAGTCTAGGTGGGCCGTGGGTCAGCCTGGCGCCAGCCTCCCTCACGCGCGCCTTAGGGTGGAGTTGTCCGCGCCTCCGTCACACCACGAGGATCGCCGTGCTCGTCGCAGGTTTCCCTACCGGAGCCTTCCAGGCGAACTGTTTCGTGCTCGCCCCCGAGGCCGGTGGCCCGTGCGTGGTGGTCGACCCGGGGGAGCATGCGGAGCAGCCGCTGGCGGAGCTGTTGCGCCGCCACCGGCTCGACCCGGTGGCGGTGCTGCTCACCCATGGGCATTTCGATCACATCTTCGCGGTGGCCCCGGTATGCGACGGCAATGACATCCCGGCCTGGATCCACCCTGAGGACCGGGCACTGCTGTCCGATCCGCTGCGCGCGCTGTCCGCCGAGGCGCGAGCGTTCTTCGGCGGACGGGTTGCGCTGCGCGAGCCGCGTGAGGTGCGCTCGCTGGCCGACGGGACGTCCTTGGAGCTAGCCGGCCTGACGTTCGCCGTCGACCACACCCCGGGTCACACCCGCGGCTCGGTGACGTTTCGCTCGGTGACCGGCAACGGGCCCGGTGAGCAGCGGAGCCTGCTGCTCTCCGGTGACACGCTGTTCGCCGGTTCGATCGGGCGAACCGACCTACCCGGCGGTGACCACCAGCAGATGCTCGCCTCGCTCCGGAACAAGATCCTCGTGCTGGACGACGAGACCGTGGTGCTTCCCGGCCACGGCCCGCGCACCACCATCGGCCGGGAACGGGCCGGCAACCCGTTCCTGCACGGGCTCGCCGCACCCGGCAGACCCCGAGGACTGTGAGGTGTCCCAGCAGGTTAAGCGCGGCGGGAAGATCGCCGACCGGCGGCGTTGCGCCATCCAGTGGTGTTGCGTCGGCCAGCCCGCTATGCGGCGGGCTCGATCTCGTCGTGCCGGGCGACCAGCGCGGCGATCGCCGTGGTGATCGGGACGGCAGCGACGAGCCCGATGCTGCCGACCAAGGTGCGTACCACCTCCTGGGCGACGTCTTGCACCGTGACCAGCGTGCCGAAACTCTGCCCGGACAGCGAGAAGACCAGCAGCACGGGCAACGCGGCACCGGTGTAGGCCAGCACCAAGGTGTTCACCGCCGAGGAGATGTGGTCCCGGCCGATCCGCAGTGCGGCGGTGTAGAGCGCCCGCGCCCCGAGCTCGGGATTCGCCCGGCGCAGCTCCCACACCGAGCTGGTCTGGGTGACCGTGACATCGTCGAGCACGCCCAGGGCCCCGATCACCATCCCGGCGAGCAGCAGCCCCCGGGCGTCGATCCCGTGGCCGAGGACGCCGATGAGCTTGGCGGTGTCGTCGTCCAGCCCGGTCAGTCGGGTGGCGGCGGCGAAAGCGCTGCCCAGCGCGCCGATCAGCGCGAGGCTCACCATAGTGCCCAGCACCGCGCTGGAGGTCTGCGCGCAGACCCCGTGGGTGAGGTACAGCACGCCGAACATGATCACGCCGGCGGCCAGCACGCCGACGGTCACCGGGCTCTCGCCGGTCAGGATCGCCGGGAACAGGTAGACGACCAGTACCAGGAAGCTGAAGCCCAGCGCGGCCAGCGACGCGAGGCCTCTCCACCGGCCGAGCACCAGCACCGCGGCGGCGAACAGCACGGCCAGCCACAGCATCGAGGTGCCTCGCTGGAAATCCTGGATCTGGTAGGAGCCCGCCTCGGAGGGGTTCCCACCGGTGTAGGCGAGCACGATGTGGTCACCGACGGTGAACCGCGGCGTACTCGGCTCGTCGGGCAGTACCTGCTGGATGGTCGCACCCGGTGAGTCGCCGTCGGTGAGCCGCACACCGAGCGAGATGCACTTCTTGGCCTGCGCGGCCCCGCCAACGCCCGCACCGCCGCTGGTGCACGGGGCGGAGGCTGCGGCGAGCACCTCGCCCTGTACCGGCCGCTGGCCGAACCCGACGTCGACACCGCCGCGGGGCGGGCTACCCGGCCAGGTCAGCCAGAGCCCGACCAGGGTGGCCAGCGCGACCGGCACCAGGACCGCGACCAGCAGCAGCTTCACCCGGCGGGAGGACGGCGGTGCGGGTCCGTGCCCATGACCGTGCCCGTTCCGGGCGCCAGCGCCGGCGGGCGGGCCGGTGTCGCGGTAACGGTGGCGTCCGACCCTGTCGTCCAGTGCGCTCATCGGTTGAGAGTCCCTCCCTGGTGGGTATCGCCACACGTTCCTAGCTGATCGAACATGGGTTCGATACAGTGGGTCGATGCGATGGGACAATCTGACGCTGTGCGACGAGTCTGCCCAGGACGCGCTGTTCGGGGTGGGCGAGGTCATCACGCGTACCTTCGACACCCCGGAGTTCCGCAGGATGACCTTCTACGAGGTGCGGGACCGGTCGATCCTCAACAAGATGCCCGGCGGCTCCCGGATGCCCTTCGAGTGGACCGTCAACCCGTACCGGGGATGCAGTCATGCGGGCAGGTACTGCCTGCCGGGCGACACGCCGATCCTCATGGCCGACGGGAGGACCAAGCCGCTGGTGGACCTGCGTGTCGGTGACGCGATCTACGGCACCATCCGGGAAGGCGGCCACCGGCGCTACACCGTCACCGACGTGCTGGCTCGCTGGCGGACGGTCAAGCCGGCTTACCGCGTCACGCTTGAGGACGGGACACAGCTCGTAGCCAGCGGCGACCATCGCTTCCTCACCGACAAGGGCTGGAAGCAGGTGACAGGAAGAATGACCGGTGCCGATCGTCGTCCCCGCCTGACCACGGGCAACGAGCTCGTGGGCACTGGGCGGTTCGCTTCACCGCCTGAGGACTCGATCGACTACCGGCGGGGCTACCTGACTTCGCTAGGCTTACGAGCCCTGTCGCTTTCGAAGAATTCGAGGGCCTCGGTGACGGTGGCACGGAATGTCCCCGGGTCCACGGCATCCCGGAGGGGTTCCATCCGTAGCGCGACGAGCCGGCTTATGTAAGCGCCGGTACGGTCACCAGCCTGTTCGGCGGCCTCGACACTGCGCCGGAGCCATTCGTCCGCGTTGTCGTGATCGCCGTAGAGATAGTGCAGGTAGGCGAAGTCGTAGAAGAGGCTGGAGAGCTGCTGGGCCAATGCAGAGCGATCCTGCATCTCGACGGCCGAGACCGCCTCTTCGAGTATGAGGCGAGCCTGCTGCATACTGTCCGGATCGCCGATGCGTCTGAGCCGGGTGGCCTCAGCGTGGGCGAATCCGACGATGGTACGGCTGCGCTCGGTCTCATCGCGGATACGACTGTCCAGGAAGTCAGCATCGCTCAAACGACGCAGTACAGCTTCGTTCAGCCCCGCCGCGTCAAGACGGTAAGTGGCCGGAATGAAATAAGTTACCCAATCGGAGACATTATCGAGCCCGCGACCTGCGACGATGCTAACTTCAGTGGATTTGTTGTTCCATTCCGGCCACTAAGCTACGATGGCATGCAGCGTGTCAGGGAGGTCTGGTACGCCGTGCGCGGCCAGATGCGCCATCACATCAGCGAGCCCGGTGGCGATCCCGGGCAGCAGGTTCGACCTGTACGGCCGTCCGATGGAACGGCGAAGTGCGCAGCTCGTGGATCTCCACGCCAGTCACCTCACCGCCGGCCGCGACACGGCCGATGTCCTGGACCACCTCAGCCTCGAGGTCCAGGCGCATGACATCGGGGCGAAGTACCGCGATCTGATGGCCAAGGCTTAGCAGGAGCGACCAGGCATCACCGCTGGCAAGCGGACGATTGCTGAGACGTCGAATGAAGTACCTGGGCGATAGGAGGTGTCGCCGGGTCAACCAAGCCAGAAAGGCGCTCTTTCCGGTCCACGGACCGCCGCACAGCAGGATGGACCGGAATGCCGGATCGCCGAGATGGCGCTCCACAAGGCGGGCGAGCCATGGGCGTTCGACGAACCGGCCGTCGAGGTAGCCGTCGATGACGTCCTCATAGAGGAGATCAGTGCGTGTGGGGCCCTCGCTGCTCGTGATCACACGCCGCCAACCTCGCCTATGTCGACCCCACGAATCTCCCCGCCGGCTTTCGCCTCGTCGGCATGCACCTCACCTAGAAGGCTTGATGAACCTGTGACCGCACGGGCGCGTACGGCTGCCGCAGCGCCGGCCACCACCCTCACGTCGAGGGTCCCTTTCACCACAGGGCCTGAGATGGACCGCTGCTCGCTGCGGAAGGTGATGCGCTGTCCGTAGATTGCCTCCAGCGCCTGGCGAAGAGCATCCGCCGTCTTCAGTAGATCCGTGTTTGCGGGATCGATCTCCTCGATCCCGTCGACGTAGTCATGAAGCAACCCGCGAAGTTCCCGCAGCCGAGGTTTCAGCTCTTCCAGGACCTCAGGGTAGGGACGAAGCGGCTCCAGCTGCCCTTCCAACGGCGGCGTGTCAACCTGCGCAGTGGCCTCGTCAGCAGTCTCCTTCGACCGCTCACGCCCGCGTTTCAGCAGCTCGGCGGTCTGGCCGCAGAGGAACTTAATGGGCTCTATTGCCATGGATGTGGGTGGCGGGGGTGTGGTATGGGCGGGTGCCCGGTGGGGTGGGGCGCACGGGCGTGATCTAGGTTCGGCGGCTCCTACACACACCCAGCCTGGAGCCGCCCGTGCGCGCCACTACCCTACTGACTCGCCTGCTGAACCTGCCAGGTGCGGCGGTCATCGATCCGGGGTCCTGGCAGGTAGATCCCGGTGGTGGTGAGATACGGGTGCGTGTTCGGTTGACCCGGCGTCGGTTGGTGTGCCCGCACTGCTCGTATGCGACGTCGCATCGGTATGACACGCGGGAGGTGGATTCCTCGTGGCGGCACCTTGATCTGGGTGGCCGGGTGTGCCGGATCGGGGTGCGGCGGCGCCGGTTGCGGTGTCCGGAGCATGGGGTGGTCGCGGAGGGGGTGCCGTTCGCGCGGCCGGGGTCGGGGTTCACGCGTGATTTTGAGCAGTTGGTGGCGTGGCTGGTGACGAAGACCGATAAGATGACGGTGTGCCGGTTCGCGCGGGTCGTGTGGCGCACGGTCGGGGCGATCTGTGAGCGGGTAGCCGCCGAGGTGGTGGATCCTGGGCGGTTGTCGGGGTTGGTGGATATCGGGGTGGATGAGGTCTCGTGGAAGAAGCGCCATCATTATCTGACGCTGGTGTCCAACCACGCGACCGGGAAGATTGTGTGGGGTAAAGCCGGGAAGGACACCGCGACACTGAACGCGTTCTTTGGTGAACTTCCCGAAGGTGCCGCTGAAAAACTCGAAGCGGTGTCGATGGACCTCGGTCCCGCTTTCGCGAGGTCGGTCCGTACCCACGCTCCGCGGGCCACGATCTGCTTCGACCCGTTTCACGTGGTCAAGCTGGCCACCGACGCCCTGGACACGGTACGGCGCCAGGTGTGGCGGTCCGCCCGGAAGCTGCGCGACCAGCGCATCGCGAAGACGTTCAAAGGGGCCCGCTGGGCCTTGCTGAAAAACCCGATCGACCTGACGGGGGATCAGAGCACCACGTTACGGCAGATCAAGAAATCCGGTGGTGCGCTGTGGAGGGCTTA
>Ga0213882_10000211_pt1 | contig 23422 bp, 25 predicted proteins | sample BarmaccoBMER_R09_FD_160106 | JGI IMG/M metagenome (GOLD analysis project Ga0213882, IMG submission 160106) | Barbacenia macrantha exposed rock microbial communities from rupestrian grasslands, the National Park of Serra do Cipo, Brazil - ER_R09 ...
CAGTCGGGGTTGGGGCGAGTCAACATTATTGATCCGACTGCTGCTGCAACCGCAGAGCTGCTCGTGCTGTTGCAGCAGCAAGCGGGCCTACCATTGCATCAAGACGCCGCGCTCTGTCTTCTTACTGGGTTGGTTACTGACACTCTGTCATTTCAATTTACCAATACCACTGCGCGTACGATGGAAGCGGCAGCGGTGCTGTTGCGAGCTGGCGCTGTGCCGGAGAAGATTGCTAAGCCCATATATCGAACGCATCCTCTAGTCCGCATGCGCTTTCAAGCAGAAGTGATCAATACTGCCCAGACGGACTGCGATGGACGGCTGATCTGGTCCTATGCCACCGCTGAGACACTTGCAAAGGCGGGAGCTACAGCAGAGATGGACGATAATTTCTCTGGTATACTCCGTGATGTCGAGGGGGTGCAGATTGCGGTCTTCTTCAAAAACTACGGTGAGTCAGCGATTACAGACCTGAGCATGCGCTGCGCTGCACCGTATAATGCTGCTGAAATTTGTATGCGCCTAGGTGGTGGAGGACATGCTCGTGCTGCTGGTGCCAGTATTCACAAGCCGCTCGCAGAAGCGATGCCTATGGTCGTGGCAGAGTTGAAACAAGTAATAAAAGGTGAGTAGTAAGCATCGGCAAGCGGCGTGAGTGGGTAGCTATATGCTCATTGTAGGGACACTATGGACGGTATCTTCAACATAAACAAGCCGACAGGGATGACCTCGCATGATGTTGTGGCAAAGATACGCAAACTGCTCAAACAGAAGCGTGTCGGACATGCCGGTACACTCGATCCCGCAGCAAGTGGTGTATTGCCTATCTGTGTCGGTCAGGCAACGCGTGTTGCTGAGTATCTTAGCGAGAGTGGCAAGGCGTATGAGGCGCATATCGTCTTTGGTATCACTACTGATACCTACGACGCCGACGGGACGGTTGTGCATACAGCCGATACCACCCAACTTTCGCTCGAACAGATCGAAGTCGCCTTGCAACACTATCTCGGTTTCCAGATGCAGATGCCGCCGCTCTACTCTGCCATTAAACTACAAGGGCAACCTGCATACAAGCGTGTACGCGCAGGTGAGCAGGTTACTCTAGAGCCACGTCCTATCGAGATTTACCAGTTACGCCTTCTCTCCTGGCAGAATCCGCACCTGACGCTTGCCGTAGAGTGTAGCAAAGGCACCTATATCCGCTCACTAGCTCATGATCTAGGCACACATCTTGGCTGTGGCGCGCATCTAGCAACACTGACACGCACACGCAATGGTCCATTTCACCTCCATGACAGTGTCACGCTCGCACAACTCGCGCAAGGGCAGGCAGTACAGTACTTGGTACCATTTGACAGCGTCCTGCAAGACCATCCCGCCTTACGCTTGGATGCTGTGACGCTCGAACGCGTTTTGCACGGCAATGCATTTTGCTATGAGGCACTTGATACGCAGGCAGCACAATCGGATATTGCACGCGTCTACGATAGTGTCGGCCACTTCGTGGCTGTTGCGGTATGGGATGCACAACAACATATGTGGCAGCCTAAAAAGGTGTTTGCCCAACAGAATTGAGGAGCCACTGCACAGGGCATGATTGCTAGGTACTTCTACTTATGGTACTATAAATAGGATGGAATACACAACAAATTTATCAACCAACGAGCCTATCATTATTACAATTGGTAACTTTGACGGCGTTCATCGAGGACATCAATGTCTGCTGCGCGAATTACGGGCAACAGCCCAGGAACTGCATTGTAAGCCTGTGCTTGTTACCTTTGCGCCGCACACGGTCGCAGTCTTGCGGCCAGACATTCACCTCGAGTGCTTGACAACGCTAGAAGAGAAATTAGTCCTTGCCGCACAATACACAGGCATCGACAACTCCATTATTATCCACTTTACCCAAGCAATTGCAGCCATGAGTGCTCAAGAGTTTCTGGATAGCTTACGTACACATTTTGCCATAAGAGGGCTGGTGGTAGGCGCTAATTTCAGCCTTGGTCACAACCGCGTAGGCAACATTGCCTTTTTACAGCAGTACGGTGAAGAGCACCACATGCTCGTGCAGACTATTGCGGTGGCAGAGGACGAGCATATGCGTATCAGTAGCACGCGCATTCGCGCTTTGGTGAGCGAGGGGCGCATGAGCGAGGCCAATGAATTACTAGGCCACCCAATGACGATGCGGGGAACCATTACATATGGAGACCAACGCGGACGACAACTCGGTTTTCCTACCGCAAATGTACAACCAGAGCCAAATAAACTTTTGCCAGCCAACGGCGTATATGCTGTGCAGGCACATATTATAGAAGACATAGCAAGCAATTCAGACATGTGCTCTGTAGTGTATAAGGGAGTGGCCAATATTGGTATAAGACCTACGTTTAATGGCAAAGAGCGTGTTGTCGAGGTACACTTATTAGATGTCACTCTTGAACTCTACAACAAGCGCTTGTCTATAGAATTCATAGCACGCTTGCGTGCGGAGCAACGCTTTTCCAGTGTCGATGCTTTGAAAGCACAGATCGTCTACGACGTGCAGCAGGCTCGTCAGTTGTTGCAAGAAAAGATATAAAAATAGGAGGGTGAGCAATTGAAGGCTCGCCAAAATCCACTCACACAATTTGAGTCATTTGTTCAGCGCATGGTCGAAGGGCCGTTTTCTCGCCTCTTTCCTTCGCACTTGGAGCCGATGGAATTGGGGTACAAACTGCAACGAGTGATGGAAAATAATATATCGCTCCTGGGTGAGGGACGACGTTTGGCTCCAGACGCCTATGACATCTACGTAAGTATCAAAGACCACCAGCGATTAAAGCCGCTCGAATCGACACTTGTCCCTAACTGGCAGAAGCAGTTGATTGAGTTTGCTCGCCACCGACACTACACCCTCAGGACAGAGCCGACTCTGCGCCTTCATGCAGATAGTTCGCTTGCTATTGGTTCTGTTCGCATTGAAACCGGTAAGGTTGAACAAGGCAATATTATGGCAACTCAGGAACTGAGTGCTGAACAACTAGCGCAGTTGCGCTCACGTACACCGACGGAGCAGCAGTTGCCACATAGTACTACCAGTGGTTCTTTACCCAATCAGCCACCTACATTTCCTGATGCCTCTACTCAGGCAGCTAGACCGACAGGGCCGTCTCCATCTTCTCTTGCTCTGCCACAAGCGTGGCTGACTATTCGTCTGCCGCAAGCAGCGCCGCAAATGTATCATATTAGAAAGCCTGTTGTGAATATTGGACGACAACTCAGTAATGATATTATTGTAGAAGATAAGCGCGTTTCACGTTATCATGCTCAAATCAAATATCAATCCGATGGTCAATTCGTCATTTATGATCTTGGCAGTACCAACGGGATTACTATCAATAACACTCCTCAGATGCGTCAACACACTCTGCGTAGCGGTGATCACTTCACCATAGGCAGCTATGATTTTTACTTTGAGAGAAGGTGAGTAGGTAACTTATGCCATTAACGATAGATACGTTTTTGTTGATTCTGAGACTTTTATTTGTCGTACTACTCTACCTCTTCCTTATGCAGGTAGTGCTCGCTGTTACACGTGACCTACGTAGAGCATCGGCTGGCGACCAGACTGGAGTGGGCAAAACAGCTACTGCCCTTGGCTCCCTGATTGTTGTCGATAGCGGCCTGAGTACCACTATCTCGCCCGGTGAGACGTTTCGTCTTGAGCCACAGACAAGCATTGGTCGGGGACCTACAAACACTATTCAACTTGTTGATAGCTACATCTCTACTGAACACGCGCAACTCTGGTATCGGCATGGCAAGTGGTATGTGAAGGATGCAGGCAGCAAAAGTGGAACGTATGTAAATGAGCAGCCAGCACTTGCTGCTATTCCAGCCAAACCTGGCGATATTGTGCGTGTCGGTTATATTAAATTTAAGCTCACTCACTAGAGGGCTACGAGAGGATTTTATAAGATGGCAGGTCGGTTTCCGGGTGTGTTACAGCGGTACCGTTGGACAGAGCTAGGACTGTTCATCATTCCTTTTCTGCTTCTCCTGTTAGAAATGTCGCAGTTGCTCATTGCCAAAGCAGACCCACACTCCTCTCTCAGCAAGAGCAATTTGCCTACGCTTCAGGGACTTATCCCGGCACTTGGAGTTATAATTGTCTTACTCATTGTTAATATGATCTTTAGTATCTTTTTTCGCAAGGCTGACCAGATGCTACTGCCTCTTGTTGGCCTACTCAGTGGCTTCGGTGTGCTGATGGCGACGCGGCTTGGGCCTGACCTGACCAATCCTGATCCTGCGCTTGGTTCGCGTCAATTGCTTTGGTTTCTGCTTGGTGTCAGTGTGTGCGTCGTGACAGTCTTTCTCTTACGTAACGTCGAGTGGCTTGAGCGCTATAAATACACTTCTGCTGCATTCGGCATCCTTCTGGTAGGTGTCACACTCTTCAGGACTCTACAAGTACATAATCTTGACGCTCCTGGTCACGATCAGTTGAATATTGGACCATTTGGCTTCCAGCCTTCAGAATTGCTGAAAATCTGTATCGTTATCTTCTTTGCCGCCTATCTGAGTGAGAATCAAGATATTTTTGCTGCCGGGAATTTGCGTCTGGGTCCAGTACGCCTGCCACCACTGCGTCAACTAGGACCGCTCATACTTATGCTAGGATTGTCATTGTTGCTCTTCCTGTTTGTACGCGAGCTTGGGTTAGCATTGCTGATCTACGGCATTTTTCTGTGTATGATCTACCTTGGCAGTGGCAAATTGAGCTATGTAGTTGCCAGTTTGCTCATTTTCGTCATCCTTGGCTATATAGGCTATAAGTTATTTGGCTATGTTCGTGCGCGCTTTGTTGTTCTAGGCGTCGATATCCTCAATTGGAATGGTGCAAGCGAACAGCTTTATAACCAACCCGGTGGGGCCTATCAGATCGTGCAAGGCTTAATTGCTCTGTCTAGTGGGGGTATCCTGGGTGCTGGTTTAGGCTTAGGCCATCCGGCAGGACGTTTCTTTGTGCCAGTTGTGCAGTCTGACATGGTGTTCACAGCTCTAGGCGAAGAGTTTGGACTTGCCGGACTCTTTGCGATTATTGGTATCTACTTGCTTATTCTGTATCGCGGTTTTCGCATTGCTGTTGAGGCGACCACTCCCTTTACTCAATTACTAGCCGCTGGTCTCACTTCCATCTTCGCTCTGCAAACCCTTATTATTGCGGCTGGTGATATGAAATTTCTCCCTTTGACGGGTATTCCTCTTCCCTTCCTTAGCTATGGAGGCAGTTCCCTTCTCGCTAATTATATTATCATCGGTATACTACTGCGCATTTCATACGACACAGCGCTAGAACGAGAAGGTCGTGTCTGAAATAGTACGGAACACTACCGTACTATTTCAGTTCTGCTGTAGTAGTTGTGAAGCTAGCGTTTGGCCCAAATTTTAGAGGCAGAGCCTTTGTTGATAGAGACAGTATGGCCTTGCACTTGCACAGCAAAGTCCTCATCGCCATCGTCTTTTGGGCCTAAGACTGTCAATTGTGTGCCGGGTGTCAAGCCTTTTTCGTGAAGATAGCGAATGAGTGCCTCTTCGTCTTCGACGACCTCTGAGATACACAGGATTGTTACGACCTCACCTTGTCCTACGCTGGAGAGCCTAATGGCATTATTGTTTTTGAGGTAGTTGCGGGCATCTACTTCTCCAGGGATAGGGTTGCCATGTGGACACGTGGTCGGGAAGTTGAGGGCAGCGATTACGCGTGCCTCTACAGCCCCAGAGATGAAATGCTCCAAGCGACCGGCTTCTTCATGCACTTGGTGCCATTGCATACCCAGCATATCGGTCAGGAAACGCTCCGTGAGTCTGTGTCGACGCAAGACTGACTCTGCTGCACGTGCACCTGCCTCGGTGAGTGTTACCTGACGTTTATGGTCCATCTCTACATAGCCGCCCTTCACCAGGCGTTTGAGCATTTCTGTAACAGTGGGGGGGGAGACAGCAAACTTTTGCGCGAGACGAGCACCGATGACAACCTCGTGCTCCATGTTCATATTATAGATCGTCTCCAGATATTCCTCGACGGTCGCGCTTAGGGAATCATCTAGTTTCATATGTTGTCATTCCATGTCTTAAGTTGAGCAAGGGACATACAAAAAACGCACCTGGCAGGACTTGAACCCGCAACCCCTTGATCCGAAGTCAAGTGCTCTATCCATTGAGCTACAGGTGCAAGACGTCCCACTCTCCTGAGCCACGAATGCTCACCTTTATACTAACACATTGCGTCAAGCACAATGAGTACCAGATCTCAGAGGAGTCGACCACTTTACTTAAGCTTCTTCTTTGGTTGGATTTCTTCTTCGGAAACCTCTTTCACCTTCTCGAACAAGTCACACACATTCACTGTAAGCGCATCTGCCAGCTTTTCCAGTGTGGAGAGATTCACATCCTTATATGGAGTATGATAAATCTGCTGGATGGTGTCGTAAGAGACATCTGATAATCTCGACAGCTTAGACATACTAATGGCCTTTGTGCTGGCTATTTCTTTTAACTTGAGTCTGAGCATACCTACCTCTTTTCAGCGCAATGCCTGTATTGTAGCAGAGATACAACGACTTGCTAAGTGAGATTAAAATGTATAGGGTATAGCCGATTGTCTTATAATATTTGACGAAGTGCATAGATCATGGTATCGTAGGGATAGTAATAGGCTTCAAGTATGCAATGACGAGGGAATATCATGGCAAACAAAGAACAGAAAAAGGAGCAGAAGGCGGCTCCTAAATCAAACAAGCAGAAGAAAGAGGCTGCCAAAGAGAAGAAAGCTGCCAAGCTCAGTGGAGGTATTACTCTGAACAAAGAGTAGCAATAGTAGAGTATGGTCGAGGAAAAGCGGATTGCGTATAGGACTCACGTCGTCATTCTGGCATGATCGTTTGGTTGAGAGTGGTTTAATTCTTTCACTGGCCTTGTACTATGTAGTCGGTAATCAGCATACTATGATTGGTTACCTCGCTCGACTTAATCCACTGCTCTCGCTGCCTTTCCTGCTTGTCTTTACAGTTTTGTGCTGGTATCGTTTGTCTTTTGCAGTGGCTCTATTACCACTATGGCTTCCGTACTACTTGCTGCAAAAAGTGGTAGTCAGCCACTACGCCTTTAGCATGGCAGAAATAACCCTGTGGACGTGCATAGCAGTAGCGACATTACAGTTGTTTTGGGGGCGGTGGTCCTATAGGCTCTTCTGGTCGCAGGTGCGGGAGCACCTTGGCCCTTTTACGTTGCCGATCGTCGTCTTTTTTGTGATGGCGGCTGTTTCTGTTATCATCGCCTATGCACATAACACTGCTCTTCGCGCTTTTCGTGAAGAGGTGCTTGATCCACTGCTCTATCTGGGATTAGTGTTGCTTTGCCTACGTAGGCGTGAAGATGTACTACGGTTATTGAGTGCGCTACTTGGCTCTGCCCTGCTAGTGGCTCTGCTAGGTATGGCTCAGTACTTCTTCTTTAAGAACATGCTGGTGTTAGAGGATGGCGTTCGTCGCGTCCATGCTGTCTATGGAAGCGCGAACAGTATCGGACTTTTCTTCGACTATATTCTACCCATCGGTTTTGCTCTGCTGATAGCCGCTATCTCCTGGCGCGATCGGGTGCTTGCCGCCGTTGTATGCCTACCATTGCTCTTTGTACTCTATCTGACGCAATCTCGCGGCGCGTGGCTGGCCAATGCAGTTGGCCTACTCTTTGTAGTAGCCTTTTCACTGCGCGACCGCAAACGGCTACTCATTGGCGGCGTAGCAGCACTCATTGTGCTCGCCGTTGCCCTGTTTTTCTTCCATGACCGCGTCATCGATTTTGTATTACAGAGTCATGTCAGTAAGCATGGTATAAGCACAGTAACAAAGCGTCTCTACCTCTGGCACACTGCGCTCAACATGATTCACGATAGCCCGTGGCTAGGTTACGGCATGGACAACTGGCTCTGCCACTACAGCAAGAATGCGATTTGTGGTGCCCATACCTTTCACTACTGGATAGTGACCGATCCAATCACGGGAAAACCTACGGGACTACTTGATGAGCCTACCCTCTCACATCCTCACAACATATTCTTGCACGTCTGGGTGAGCATAGGTCTGTTCGGTCTGCTCGCCTTTATGGCCATCATCATTCTCTTCTATGCGCTGTTTGCTCAGATTATGAGGCAGTTGGCGCGAGTTGAAGGGGGTGAACAGTTGCGCTGGATGGCTATCGGCGTTGGAGCTGCTATGTTGACTGCTCTCGTGCAAGGACAGGTTGACAGCGCGTTTCTGGAGCAAGACCTAGCATTCTGTTTCTGGACACTAGTCGCTGCCCTGCTTATCCTACGTCAACTCTCGGACGTGGCATGGCAAACAATGCTACCGTGGAAATGTTTGAGGCAGGCTGACCTCACCAGTAGCCAGCCGCCAGCTCCAGTAGGTGCAGAAGCGTAACCATGACATAGGTCATCGTCTCGTGGTGAGACACCTCATAGTAGCATCCTGTCTCCCTGATTATACTTGATTCATTAAAGTATAGTTCAGGAGGAAATCATGCTCAGTATTGCTTTTATTACTACACTACTTGCTTGGCTGGCTTGCCATTTTGTCGGGGATTTTGCTTTTCAAAGCTCCTGGATGAGTATCGAGAAAGGCAAGAGTTGGGAGGTGAATTTTTATCATTGCGCTACCTACACAGCCGTCTTTGTCCTCTTCGTCCACCCATCACTGACTGCTATCGCCATTCTCCTGGGGACACACTTTGTCATTGATGCTCTGAAAGCACGTTACAAAGTGATTGGCCCTATCTGGGTTGATCAGTTGCTACATATCCTCACCATCCTATTGATTCTCCTGCTTAGGTTCTAGGAACTATTCCTCAGTTGGCAACGTTCTGTTTATAGCAGATGTACAAAAACCTAGCAAAATCGGAATGGCTTGACGTATCTCATCTTTTCATCTAGAATAGTCATAACGAAACATGTGAGATGTACAATGTCTTGTTTAAGAATGGGCATGCCTCTGGTTAATCGAGGATGAAATGAGGTTGTATGGCTCGGATAGGCATACTGGAAGACAATACCCGTATTGCAAAATTTTGTGCCACTTATCTTCAATTTGAAGGGCACGAAGTAATTATTTATGAGCATCCTCGTGCATGTCTCGCAGCACTTCTCTCACAGCCGGAGTCTTCTGAGTCTGCCCAGGCGGCCCACAGCTTGCCTATTGATCTGCTCATCCTCGATTTGCATTTGCCCGATATCTCTGGTGTACAGGTTCTTCACTCTTTGCGTTCGTGCCCGCAAACTCAAGCTCTTCCTCTCATCTTCTGTACTGCTGCTACCTCGACGGAAATCGTGCGTGCAAAGAGAGTTGCCCCAGATGCGGAATTTATAGAGAAGCCTTTTAAGCTTCAGACAGTCATCTCCGCTGTTAGGGCGGCTCTGAGTCGGTCTGACTCCACAATATCTGAAACCTATGACAAATAATTGACATAGGCTCTCTGATGCTTCCCCGTGACGTGCTGCTATCTGCCTCAATTCTTCCGAGGTTGTGTAATGGCGCGAAACTGATGTACCATAAATATGTGGATTGCAAGAAACCTCCAGGCATTCCTGGGAAGGAAGTGTACAATGACACTATTTGTGGAGTTTGTGCTACGATTGAGTGCGGCTCTGGGGTGCGGGTTTCTGATAGGGATAGAGCGACAGTATCGACAACGAACCGCTGGCCTGCGTACTAGCGCCCTAGTCGCCACAGGGTCGGCACTCTTCGTGCTGGTAGCAGCTTTGACGCCCAATGAGTCCAGCCCCACGCGTATCGCGGCGCAAGTCGTTTCGGGAGTGGGGTTTCTTTGTGCAGGGGTGATTATCCGTGATGGGCTGAATATTCGCGGCTTAAATACGGCAGGAACCCTATGGTGTGCCTCTGGGGTGGGAGTCTTAGCAGGGTCGGGCTACTTCGTGCCTGCAATTCTTGGCAGCCTCATTGTCCTGATTGCCAATCTGCTGTTGCGTCCCATCGGACGTTTTATCAGCCATCACTCCAAAGCCAGTGGAGAGTTAGGGGAAGCTCCCGTTCGCTACAGGCTCGCGGTGGTTTGTGTGAGCACGCAAGAAACCCACATTCGCTCGCTTTTGCTGCAAGCCATGAGTGGCAGTGACCTCCTTTTGCAGGCTTTGCAAAGTGAAGACACGGAGGATGCGTCCAATGTCGAGGTGAAGGCTGCTGTGCAGACTGAAGGACGCAAAGATGCACAGCTTGAGCAGATTATCGCACGACTGAGCCTGGAAAGCAGTGTCAGCGCCGTTCGCTGGGAAGTGGCTGCCCCTGAGAATGGAGGAGTCTCCTCGTTGTTGAGCGTGCAGTCAGATGTCCCAGACAAGGAAGAAGAGGGGGCGAGGGAGTAATGTGTTTCTGCCAAATATTTCATATAGACATGTTGATATATATCAATTGACTACGCCAAGTTCACCAGCTATACTCATGGCATGAAAAAAGACGATATCGCTATCATTTACCAGGATCATCACACGCTCATTGTTAATAAACCTGCCGGGGTCGTTATTCATCCCACATATAAACATACTGATGGTGACACAATGTGGGATGCTGTGCTTGCCTATCTAGAACGGCAGGGAAGGGACGATTGGCAACCGCCTAGCTTGCCTGATGAACCTGCGTGGGCAAAGGCACCATTGCTTGTACAGGAGATGTTGAGGGCAAAGCGTACGCAGCGTCTCTGGCAGGAGTGGGGACTGCTGCCGCGCCCGTGTCTGCTGCATCGCCTTGATAAGGATACTTCCGGTGTCGTCGCTTTAGCACGCACAGAACGCTCACGCCACCATCTCGCTCGTCAATTTAACGAGCATAGTGCGGTGAAGCGCTACCTTGCTGTTGTGACAAAAGGCGCTCCCGAGTGGGCAAGGCCACGTGTTCCTCTCATCGTCAAAAGGCAGCCACCTAGTGGCTATGAAGAAGTGGTGCATGCTTGCCCTGCTCTCTGCTTGCTAGGCAATGACAGGTTGATACTCGATGGTCCTCTACGGCGCGACCCCGATGAGCGGCGGCGCTGTATTGTGGCAGCGGGCGGCCAAGAGGCGAAGACGATGATACGCGTTCTGGCAGCACAGCATGGCTATATTCTGCTAGACGTGCAGCCCGTGACTGGCCGTATACACCAAATACGCGCTCATCTAGCAGCCTTCGGCTATGGCATTGTGGGGGATCAAGTGTACGCACCCTTGGCAGAAGAGCAAACGCTGCAGAGACAATTTCTGCATGCCTATAGTCTTGGGTTACACAGATTTCCTGATGATCACTTGTGTACATTTGTGGCACCTCTGGCTAGTGATCTGCTGCTCTGGCTAAAGCATTACTTCCCAGAGGCAAGAGCCATTGAGCAGGGAGTTCCATTGGAACTTCCTGCTTACTAGCTACCGTTAGCCTACCATGCCGCTGGAGCAGGCAGTTTCTGTGGCTCCAGAGTCACCTCCTCCGCTAGTACATAACTTTGTCTAGCAGCGTTCGTAGCAGGTGAAGTGCCTTCAATGCTATCCAACTGGAAGGTGACAATACCTGTATTTAGTTCTTGCGCCACGGCTGTGAGGTTACGTGCCAGCATGGTGATATCGTGCGAGAAACCTATTCCTTGCAGTGCGTACTCCGCTACACGGGTGTTAGAGAGTTGAGATTTGTCTGGCTTAAGTAAAAGTAAGTCAGCAGTGAGCTTGTCCAGGTCTGTATCAACTGCTCTAAGCCCATGGGTTGTATTTTTCTGCACACGATCTAGCTCGCTTATCATATGTAGCTGCCGATTCTCCAGCCTTTGTAGCTCTTGCAAATACATAAGAAGGGCAAGGGTGCTCTTGCCATCAAGGCTGTTCTCGGCTTGCACCTTCATTTGTTCGCTTAACTGTCGTAGAGCATGAGATATCTGTTTAGCTAAGACTGACACAGCACGTGTGTGCTGAACGATGCCTTTATTGTTGAGCTGATGTAGGTACTCACGGATGTGCTCCACTTTCGGAGCAAGGTCAGAGGGTTCATTGCTCTCATCAGGTATGGTTAAGCTGCCTGATGGTGTATTCCTTATCGGTCTATTGAGGGGAGGAGAGTCTGGGTGTGGCTGGGCGGAACTCTCTTGCAGACAGTTCCTCATGATCTGTGCGAAGACTTCTGAGCGTGCTAGTTCGTGTTGTGCTATAACCTCCATCTGCTCGATTGTCGACTGCGCACGGACAACAAAGCGGCGAAAACGGCTGATAGTGAAGTTGAAAGCGTTGGCCAATAAGCCTATAGGATCGTTGGTCACCGTCGCGTCGGCGCGCAATTCGCCAGCGCTCACCAGACGCATATCGGAGAAGAGATGCGTGGCCGCATTGGTGAGTGCATCGCGTTGGCGACGTGTCTCTTCGAGCAGACCGATGATTGTTTCTAGCATCGCATTAACGGAGGCTGAAACGTCGGCAATCTCGTCACGGCCAATCACCGTAGCGCGAGCATGTAACTGGCCCTGTTCAACGGCCTGGGTAATCTGGCGCAACTTTTTCAGGCGACGGACGAGCGTGCCAGAGATGAAGAGGCCGACAAGTGCGATGGCAACAAAAGCCAGAATGGCTGCAATAATCGTCGTGAGAATCTGCATCTGCTCCTCCACACTGGCAGCGTCGCGCACTGAAACAGCTAGGCGTGTGTCAAGCTGAATAAGGGCACTCAATGCGCTACGAGCATCGGCATTTGTTGGTTCTCCTTGAGCGCGTTCGAGAAGCTGTGCCTGCTCGATGTTACCTTGCTTAACGTTTTGCAGAATCTCTTGTTGTGAGGTGCTATAGAGGTGCCAGGTGCGTAATGCGCTACTAGCAAGCGTCTGCTGCTGTGTTACCTGTATAGAGTGACCTGCCTCATCTAATAGGTTGACTTGGTCGGGGTGTTGGGTAAGTAGGTTGCTTGTGACATAGGTAGTCAGGGTGTTATCATAGCGGGTGGTAAGCATCTGGACAGCATTCTGTTCTTGGTTGAGCGTTTCCTGCGAGGGACTGGAGGCCGAGGCTGTATCAAGAACAGCATGTGTTTCGCTATTCATCAATTGAAGAAAGTTTGCTCCAGTGGTCAGAGCAGTATTCGCCTCTAAGAGACTCTGATAGAAGTCAGATTGACGGCTGAGCGATTGAGAGCGCTCTATTCCGATAACTCCGGTCACAAAGGCCGCAATGAGAGCTGCGGTGAGAAAGCCCAACGTGAGTCGGCCTGCAATCGACAAGTCAAGCAGTAGATGCCCACCGCGCCTGGATTTGGGACGAATTGGTAATGCTGGCGTCGTTGCCCGATCAGTTGTAGCGATAGTTTCTTTAGAAAAACTCATGTCGCGTATCCTTCGCTTTCGGACAGCAGTAGCTATCCATTTGACAACGGTTTGACGGTGGAAAGTCGTAGGACGTCTATGGAAATATAGCTCAGCTTATGGGCCTCTTGCTGTACAGTAGGTGTGAACATGAAGTTCAAGAAAGCGTTAACTAGGTTATTGCTTTCACCAAGGGTGTACATGTGCTCATAACCCCAGAAGGCATAGCGTCCCGATGCAATGCTGTTGGCCGTTGCCATCTGATTATCGATAGCAATTGCTCGCACGGAAGACTGCTTGTTTGGGTTAAGGACCGAAAGTCCAATGTAGCCGATAGCGCCAGGGGTGTGGGCTACCGTTTCGAGTACTGTGGTCGATGAGTCAGTTTGTAATAATTGACCTTTCTCGTCGCGTCCTCCCAGAATGTATTTGCGGAAGGTGGCACGCGTACCGGATGTAGCGGGTCGTACTACGGGTACAATAGGAAGATTAGGTCCGCCAACTTGTTTCCAGTTGTTAACAGTGCCTGTAGAAAAGATGTCGGTGAGCTGTTGGCTGCTTAGGTTAGTGATGGTCACGCCGGTATTCACGATCATCGTGAATGGAATAACACAGACAATGTAATCGGTCAGATTCGGGTCTGGGTAGAGGGCGGGGTCGGCGTAGATATCGGAGTCGCCGATATCAGATTGATGGTTGGCAGCAGCTTGTAGTCCGTAAATGCTACCTCCGCCACTGACGCTGATCTGCACATATGGATAGCGCTGCTGAAAAAGCTGAGCAGCTCTTGTCACTAATGGTTGCAGTGCCGTTGAGCCAACTACTTTGATGTGTCCACTCAGTTCTGCAGTTTTCACCGGGCTAGTACAAGCGGAAAGTAGTAGTACGAGCACAGCGCAAGCGAACGCAGTAGCTTTATTGCGAAACACTGTTCCTTCCTCCTTACAACTTCTTGTGCAGCTAAAGAGTATATTACTGAATTTCTATGGTAACGAAGCCATACTATACTCATACTTCGTAAGTATGCCAGAACTTTTTTAAGGCAACATTAAGAAAAGTACTTTTGGGGTGATTATCTGCACAATCTGATAGAATATTGGGATATAGTAGAATAATGCAACACACACAAACCACAGTTCTCTTGATCGATGCTACTCATCCTGAGCCACCCGTCATTGAGCATGCAGCGGCTTTGCTACGGGCAGGAGAGCTTGTCATTTTTCCTACAGAGACGGTCTATGGTTTGGGAGCTGATACATTGCAGCCACATGCGGTACAGCACATCTTCACAACGAAGGAGCGTGCCCTGAGCGATCCACTGATCGTACATATCGCCGATGAAGCTGCACTAGAGGCGCTTGTGGCCGACGTTCCTGCTCAGGCTAGACAACTTACGCACGCATTCTGGCCTGGTCCTTTGACGCTTGTGCTGCCTGCTAGCTCGCGTGTACCAAAGTTAGTGACGGCAGGATTGGACACTGTAGCTATACGTATGCCACGTCATCCGGTAGCGCTTGCGCTCATTCGCGCTGCTGGGGTACCTGTCGCAGCCCCAAGCGCGAATCGTTTCATGCATGTTAGCCCGACAACAGCACAGCACGCGCTGGCCGATCTTAATGGGCGTGTACCGCTTGTGCTGGATGGAGGCCCATGTGCAGTCGGGGTAGAGTCTACCGTGCTGGACTTGTGCTCCGAGACTCCCACTATCCTGCGTCCTGGAGGAGTGAGCTTGGAGGCCCTGCGCAGTGTGTTACCCAACGTTCAATTTAGTGTACGTGAACCCTCTCATCTGCAGGAAGGGCAAAAAGCGCCCGGTCAACTACTTGTTCATTACGCACCCAAGGTCCCCGCCTTTCTTTTCGACGGGCCAGTAGAGGCTATGCGTAAAGCTATATTAGCAGAGGTAGAGCAACGGCAAGCACGAGGAGAGCATGTCGGCGTCTTGATCGCCGACGAAGACTTTGCAGCTTTTCAAGGTAGTGGCGCATGCATCTATAGACTGGGCAGTACGCTTGAACAGGTGGCATCTCGTCTCTTTGCTGGGTTGCGTGTGTTGGAAGAGTCAGGGGTGAACATCATCCTATGTAGGAGCTTTGAGGCGCAAGGACTTGGACTTGCTATACGCGATCGTTTACTCAAAGCAAGCGGTGGAAATGTCGTTTCGCTTTGAGGGAAGTAGTAACTGAACATGGCGACCACAAGGGATCGCCACTACTATACACGTTTTGTCGTTTCTGCACGTGCAGTCACCATACTTGCTAGTTCGCCGGATTTCTACGATCTGGCGTATCAGTGCTATAGCCCATCTGCTGATCTTCGCCCCAAGCTGAACCTGTCTCACGACCAGGGGTATCCACCTGCTTACCAGGCTGATTCTGTGCATGTCTCACGCCGCTATGAGCAGGATCATAGCCTTGCTGCGCTTGATCGGCATTCCTGTGTTGATCGTAGCCCATCCCCTGCGTATCCTTGTAGCCATCGCGCAGCTTTATATCATCGTCTCCCTGGCTAGCAGTATCCTGAGTGCCTCCACTCTGCGGCTGCGTAGCATCACCCTGTGAGCGATCACCTCTGCTCTCTGGCTGGCTATAGCCACCATTTTCGCTCTGCCCTGAAGAATTGTATGATTGTGTACCAGAGTCAGGCGGTCTAGGTTGATAGCTTTGATCTTGAATTGTGCCATCGCGGCGTGTGCTAGTCAGCGGCAGATCAGCGTCCTGCGTCTGCTGCCGGTCACTGCTACTATTGCTCTGATCGTACTCGGTGCTCATAGTGTACTCCTCTCTCTGTATCTTTCACGCGAAGAGCAAGGCAGAAGTTTCAGGCTGACGACCTTGACAGAGCAAAGCATGAATGGCACAATACAACGGCACACATAAGGAGGTGTAGGGACTCCGGTGGGTCTCACCGTCTTCAAAACGGCTGGAGGGTCGCTCGGCGCGGTCCTTGGTGGGTTCGACTCCCATACACCTCTGCCATTTATTTCTATATGCTTAAAAACCTCTTCATTCTCCATACACCCTTGTATACAATAAATAAATTGTTGTATAACCCAATATGTAGATTTGTTCCAAAGAGAGGAGGAAAGAAAAGTGGTTTGGTTTATGGAATTGGCTTGAGCCAGCTAGCCCTTTTGACGATTGGACTCCAGTAAGCGGTAGCGGGATAAAGAAAAGGCAAAAGAAAGAGGCTATGACCACTCGACTGTACGTCGTTCTCGAAGATTCCCCTGTTCGCATGGCCACACTCCCTTATGAGGTGAGCATATTATTGGGGGCAAAACAAACGCTAGGAGGGCGTGGAGGAGCGAAACAAGCCAATCGGATCACAAAGGAGACGCACATGGAAAGTACACCGCAACCATCCGTTTCACCACAAAAAGCCAGCGACCAAGCACCCAAGATCCTCGATCTGCCCATCGGCCTCGATGCCACTGGAATGCGGCGCGAGTTCGACAGCCTGGGCGACGTTGAGGTTCCGGCCAATCGGTACTGGGGTGCCCAAACCCAACGCAGCCTAGAGCACTTCAATATCGGCAACGACCGCATGCCCAAGGAGGTCTATCACGCCTATGGCTACGTGAAGAAGGCTGCGGCCATCGTCAACACCCGTGCTGGTCGCCTGCCCACGTGGAAGGGCCAGTTGATCCAGCGCGTGTGCGATGAGGTTATCAGCGGGGTGCTGGACGACAACTTCCCGCTCTACGTCTGGCAGACTGGCTCAGGGACCCAGTCCAACATGAACGTCAACGAGGTCATCTCTAACCGCTGCATCCAGTTGGTCGGTGGGACGCTCGGCTCACAGGAGCCGATCCACCCCAACGACCATGTCAACATGGGCCAGTCGAGCAATGACACCTTCCCGACCGCCATGCACATCGCCGCCTACAAGATGGCGACAGAGAAGACGATCCCCGCTCTCAAGCGGCTCCGTGCGGCCTGCGAGCGTAAGTCGGAGCAGTGGGCCAACGTGGTCAAGATCGGTCGTACGCACCTAGAAGACGCCACTCCACTGACCGTTGGCCAAGAGTGGTCCGGTTACGTGGGCGCGCTCGATGATGCTATCGTTGAGGTCGAGCACGCGACCGATGGCTTGCTGAAGTTAGCCATGGGAGGGACGGCTGTCGGTACCGGGCTGAATGCTCCACTTGGCTTTGGCGAGGAGGTGGCCAAGGAGATCGCACAGATGACAGGCGCTCCTTTCGAGACCGCACCCAACAAGTTCACTGCCCAAGGTACACTCGATCGCATGGTGCGCGCACACGGAGGGCTGAAGGCGGCGGCGGTCACCTTGTTTAAGATCGCCAATGATCTACGCTGGCTAGGCTCGGGCCCACGCACCGGGATTCACGAACTGCTGCTGCCCGCCAATGAACCGGGGTCCTCCATCATGCCAGGCAAGGTCAACCCGACCCAGGCAGAGGCGATGCTGATGGTCAGCATTCAGATCATCTCCTCCGACGTCGCGATAACCATGGGGGGTGCCGAGGGCAACTTCGAACTGAACGCCTTCCGCCCGATCCTGATCAACAACTACTTGCACTCGGCGCTGATCATGGCCGACATGTGCGACCACTTCCGCACGTTCATGATCGAAGGTGCTCGGCTCAATGAACCCAAGCTCAAGGAGAACATTGAGCGATCGGTGATGATGGTGACGGCGCTCTCGCCCATCATCGGCTACGATCAGGCCTCGGTCATCTCGCATTACGCCATCGACCACGACCTGACACTCAAGCAGGCCGCCCTAGCCAACGGCGTCAGTGAGGAGTTGTTCGACCGTGTGGTCAACCCGCTCGCGCTCACGCGTGGAGGCTCGGCTGATCTGCCGCCAAGCCCCAAGGAGGAATCGAAATGAGTTCCCCTGATAGGACGGATGCGCAGGTGGCCGCCACTTCCCAACCTATTGGCAAGGCGGCCCTGATCGCGTCAGTGGGTGGCCAGCGGGGCTACGCCGATTGGACCAACCCCGACCATCGACTGCGACGGCTGCTGGCCGAATTCCTCGGCATGGCTGGGCTGACCTTCATTCTCTCGGGCGGCGCAGCCATCCTGGTGCGCTACGGAGGACACGGCCTGCAGCCTTGGCAGACGGTGCTGGTGCTCTCGGCTGTCTCGGCGCTCTGGTTAGTGGTGGCCGTCTACTTCCTGGGCGATATCTCGGCCCACTTCAACCCGGCTATGACCCTAGCGTTCGCGCTGCGGGGGGACATGGGCTGGGTGATGGCCGGGGTGTACTGGGTCGTGCAGTTCGTGGCCGCTGTCTGTGGGTCCCTGCTGGCCCGCGCCTTCTTTGGGGTGGCAGGCAACCTGGCGGCGACGATGCCGCCGCCGGGTCTCTCCTGGCAAGCCACTGGCTTCGAGGCGATCATCACCTTCGGCTTGGTGCTCATGGTGCTCAACCTGGCCAATGGACCCAAGCTCAATGGCCCGTTTGTGCCGCTGGCCGTCGGGGCCTACATCATGGCCTGGGGCACCATGGGCGGACCGTTCGACGGTGCCTCGATGAACCCGGCCAGGAGCTTCGGCCCTGATGTGGCCATGGGAAACCTATCGACGTGGTGGGTCTACCTAATTGGACCAGTTGTCGGCGCAGTGATCGCCGTGGGCGTGGCGTACCTCCTGCGCGGCCCGGCCAAAGCGCAGGAGGCGATTGCCGCGATGGGCACCCCACTAGACCAGGGAACCTGAAGGCCGCGGTCAGGAGAGCAGAAAGGTGAGAACCATGAGCGAGTCAAACACATCTGGAACGCCCCCCTCGGTGGAGGGCATTGTGAGCCAACTCAGTCCGTTTCCTGTCGAGGAGACGATGGAGCGCCTGAAAGCGGTCATTGGCAGCCGCAACCTGACCCTCTTTGCCCGGATTGACCATAGTGACTTAGCCAGAGGCGTCGGCCTGGCGATGCAGGAGGCCCACGTGCTGATCTTTGGCAACCCGAAAGGGGGCACGCCACTCATGATCGCGTCCCCGCTACTGGCCCTTGACCTGCCCCTCAAAGTCCTCGTCTGGCAGAGTGCGGACGGTCGGGTCTGGGTGAGTACGACGAGCGTCGCCTACCTAAGCGAGCGTTACGCCCTCCCGCCGGAACTGGCCGGCAATCTGGCCGTCGTCGATGCAGTGATCGAGCAGGCGCTCACACAGTGAAAGTCTTGGGATGCATCCAGCAGAAAAGCGGAATCCATGGAATCACCATGATCTCTCGCAGGTGCGCAGGCCGATTATGGCGGACGGCACATTGATGAGAATCCCTCTTAAGAGCCATGGCGGCACGCTCCTTCTCGTGCTATACTGCCTTGTAGCAGGCAAGCATATGAGTACTACTGTTGAGACGCACGTTTTCTCAAAGAGAGGAGCAGAACATGTTCGAAGCACTTTTCAGGATCGTTGTCCAGGTCGAGGCAAACGGACAAGGGCAACCGGTCTTTCAAATAAGTGAACACGAAGTCGCGTCAAATGAGACGGAGTTCTTATCCCTTCTGGCGACGATATATCAGCAACAGGTGTACCCGATACTGCGGGCGGGTGATACCTTGACGATCGCAGCGCATCTCGATCTTCCGCCCAGAGAATTTGAAAAAATGGTGAGCTTTGGGGCAGATAAGCAATTTGAGGGAGAGGGTCTGCAGCAACCAACAACGGATCTGCTTCCGGTGATCACAAAGCTGTACGAGCCATTTATGCGGCAGGTAAATATAGGGGATATCTTCACGGTCCAATTTCGTGTGCAGCGTCTCTAGTCTGGACAAGAGGAAACAATGAGAATACTTGCGGTCATCTTCGGCATTGCGCTGATTCTGCTGGTCGCCCAGGACGCCTTCGAGACGATTGTCTTGCCGCGCCGGGTGACACGACGCATCCGCTTGGCCGTGCTCTTCTATCGTGTAGTCCAGACGCCGTGGCGAGCTACTGGCCGCTTCATGCGAGCAGGCAGAAGACGAGACATGTATCTCAGCTACATGGGACCCCTTTCCTTACTGGCATTGATCGTGTTCTGGGCAGTGCTCTTCGTCTTCGGATTTGGCCTGCTGCTGTGGGGATTAGCTCTTCCCCTCAACGCCCCCGAGAAGACCATAAGCTTCCTCACCTATCTCTACCTGAGCGGAACCACGTTTTTCACCCTTGGCCTGGGTGATATCACTCCTGTGCCGGGAATGGCACGCTTGCTGATGGTGATCGAGGTGGCGTTGGGGTTTGGCTTTCTGGCGCTGGTGATTAGCTATGTGCCCATCGTCTATCAGGCGTTCTCGAGGCGAGAACTGAGAATCTCCCTGCTGGATTCCCGCGCAGGTTCCCCAGCGACGGCGGTTGAGATTCTGCGTCGCAATCACGCCAGCAAGAACGTCGAGGAACTGCGCCTGCTCCTGCACGATTGGGAAGTATGGTGTGCGGACATCCTGGAGAGTCACCTGTCGTATCCTATTCTGGCCTACTACCGCTCGCAACACGAGCAACAATCCTGGGTGGGAGCCTTGACAGTGGTCTTGGACACGTGTGCATTGATCCTCACTGGCATTGAAGGCATACCGGACAAAGCAGCAGCCAGATTCGCGTTTGCGATGGCCCGTCACTCAGTGGTCGACCTTGTCCAGGTACTTCATACGTCACCCAAAACCGAGGTGAATCGGCTGACATCGACCGATTTTGCCCACCTGCAAGCACATCTTGCAGCATCCGGCATCAGCTTGAAACCGGGAGTCGGAACCGAGCAGAAGCTGGCCAGATTTCGAGAGACGTATGAGCCATTTGTGAGCGCCCTGGCCAATCTCCTGCTGGTTTCCCTCCCACCCTGGATTCCCCCGGCAGACAGTCTCGACGATTGGCAGACCTCCGCGTGGGATGATCTGCTGCCATCAGCCCGTCAGACGCTCATCAAGATGATGCACCAGGAATGAAACAGAATCAGGTCGCACTCTAGAGGGGTTCGGAAGCATCGGTGAGCCTGGTCAAATCCGTGTGGTGCTTCGCGCGCAAGCTCTCACGATTAGCTCTCATCCAGCAGCATATCGGAGCGCCTGCTGAAATAGGCCTTGCTCAGCCGCGCGCCGTGAGTGTTCGCTCGGCTGAAATCTACACCACTGACGTCTGCATCGCTAAAGTCCGCCCCGCTGAAATCCGTCCCGGTCACCTCTGCACCAGTGAGGGTAGCGCCGATGAAGTCTGCATCGCTCAAGACCGCATCGCTCAGGATAGCCTCGCTCAGGTTGGCATTGCTAAGAATCGCTGCTCTGAGGTTTGCCCCTTGGAGATCCGCTCTGACCAGATTAGTCTGACTTAGGATGGCCTCAGTTAAATCAGCCCTGTTCAGCAGCGACTCACTGAGGTCTGCGCCGCTGAAATCAGCGCCGTTCAGGCGAGCCCCAGCCAAGTTCACCCGGTTCAGTTGTGCTCCTCTTAAGTCCATACCGGAGAAATCGGGCTGGCTCGAGTGATGTTCCTGTCTCCATTGGTTCCATACATCTATTCCCTGGTGAAGTATAGCCAGATAATACTGTTCAGCCATCGTCTGTCCTTTCCTGCTCCTGTTTCGATGTGCCATAATGTATTGTATCTCGTCACAGTCGATGATGAGACGTCTTGTAACGTCCTATTTGCTACTTCGTACGAAAGGAAGAGGAGACAAAACATGAATCAACGCCCTTCAGATGAATCTATGCTGAGCAGCCAGATAGAAGATTGTATTCAGGACTGCTTAAATAGCCACACCGTCTGCCTGGATACAGCCATGAGCCTGCTCCAAAAAGGCAACAACTATGCCAGCCATGTTCGCATTCTGCTCGATTGCTCCGAAATATGCGCAACCAATGCCCATTTCATGATGCGCAACTCGCCGCTGTACGGCTCTGTCTGGCAGGCATGTGCGCAAGTCTGCAACCATTGTGCTGAGGTGTGCGAAGAGATGGGCGAAAACGACTCTGCCAATGCCTGTCGTGCCAGCGCAGCATCCTGCGAACAGATGGCCAAATTGGTACCCTAAAAGGTTCTCCTCTAGTTGCATTGATCGCCACACACGGGAGGAATAACCCTATGGCTGACTGCGAACAGCTAGCAGGTGAATTGAAAGTTCTGGAGGAACTGCTGAAGCAGACCTCCACCGAGCACAAGCGGCGGGAAATCATCAAAAGAATCGACCAGATCAAAGCAGAACAGCAAAAACACGGCTGTCTAGAGACAGCGAACTCACCGTAGAAGGACTATCGTCATGCCCGGCCCGTTGTTTGGTTGAATGCATACAGGTTATGATCATTGGAGCCAACGTAGACGACGCCGTTGGCCACCACGGGTGAGGAGATAATGCCGCCCCCGGTCGTATAGCTCCACAGCATCTCGCCAGCTTGAGCACTCAGAGCATAGAGCGTGTGATCCCGCGAGCCGATATAGACGCCTCCCTCTGCCACTGTTGGCGACGAATCAATTATCCCTCCAGTGGCGTAGCTCCAGTACTCGTCACCTGTCCTGGCATCCAGAGCGTACAGCCGATGGTCATGTGAGCCAACGTAGAGGATGCCGTTGGCAACTGTTGGCGAGGAGTCAATGCTATCTCCCGTGCTGTAGCTCCACAGCATCTCACCTGTCCTGGCATCCAGGGCATAGAGCGTGTGATCCCGCGAGCCGATATAGACGATTCCCTCTGCCACTGCCGGGGAGGATTGGATGCCGCCTCCTGTCTGATACCTCCACCGCTCAGTTCCCTGAAAAGCATCCAGGGCATAGAGCGTGTGATCCTGGGAGCCGATGAAGACTAGTCCCTCTGCCGCCGCTGGTGATGAATCAACAGGTCCTCCGGTGGTATAGCTCCAGAGCTTCTCACCTATGTTCACGTCAAAAGCATAGAGCTGGTGATCTTGTGAGCCGACAAAGACCATCCCATTGGCAACCGTTGGAGAAGACAGAATGCTGCCTCCGGTCGTATAGCTCCACAGACTGGCTCCTGTGCTGGCTGCTAGAGCATAGAGGTTGTGGTCTATCGAGCCGATATAGACCATCTCTTCGACGATGATTGGTGAGCAGAAGAGAGCGTCCCCGGTGAGGTAGTTCCACAGTTCCTCACCCGAGAGAGCATTAA
>Ga0213882_10000213_pt1 | contig 23329 bp, 30 predicted proteins | sample BarmaccoBMER_R09_FD_160106 | JGI IMG/M metagenome (GOLD analysis project Ga0213882, IMG submission 160106) | Barbacenia macrantha exposed rock microbial communities from rupestrian grasslands, the National Park of Serra do Cipo, Brazil - ER_R09 ...
GAACCCCCGGCCACCGGCCCGCCGGCCGGGCCACTGTCATACCCAGACCCTAAAATCAAGACCCTTAACAAGGCCCAGCGCCCGTCCCAGACCAGCCACCGATCAAGACGAATGATCAAGGCTAGGGTCATTCTGGTCGAGCACGGGTTCTGAGGGTGGACTTACCACGGCCCTGTACACACTCCTTTTGGCGACTCCGTTGTTTCGTTGTCTGGAGTAGCTTCCGCGTGGGTATTCCTCAGACGCCAGGCGGCAAGAGCCGCAAACTCATGATCTATTTCCGCGACGTAGGCTCGTCGTCCGAGTGAGATCGCCGCAACCGACGCGGACGCGAGCCCGCCAAAGGGCTCCCACACCACGTCTTCAGGGTCGGTGACCGCGCGCACGATTCGTTCCATGAACTCCAGTGGCTTCTGGTTGAGGTGGGCCGAGCTGCCGGCCGTCGGCTTGTAAACTCGTGGGGCAGACCTCCGGTGTGTCCCCTTGAGTCGTTCACTGTCATGCAGGGCTGGGCGCTGCCAGACGTTGGTCAACCCGTGCTGATGGGTCCACTTATGCTTGAGAGAGTCCCATTCTTTGGCCGTCACCGGATGCCGGCCATCGAGGCTGAAGTATGGCCACCCGGTCTCGGTGCCGTGGTCGTTTGCGTAGACAGAAAGCCGCTCTACCATCTCACCTGGAGGCCAGTACCACATCCAGTCGTTCGTCAGGTACTTTCTGGTCGCCGCATTTCTTACGCCACACGCCTCATTTGCCTTGTAGAGCGGCAGGCCCGACCGTTGCCATTCATGTCGTAACCAGTCTCGAGCTGACAGCGTGCCATCTGCGGTATCGACCGAAAATCGCCGGTAATATAAGACGCACACTTCGGATACGACCGGAAAACGACGGATCGTCTTGCTGTTCACGTTACCCGCAACGTGTCCGACCCCCTTGTCCCAGGTGATTGACTGAACGTACTCCCAGCCATGTTTATTCAACTCGGGATGGACATTCGCCCAGCCGACCTCGGTATTCCAGAACCAGAGAGTCGTCGATGGTTTCGCTGCGGCGCTCCACGCCTGTATGTGCGGCCGGTACCACTGCGCTAAGCTCTCCGGGCCGACGGTATCGCCGTGAAAGCCACGCACTCCGTAGGCGCCGTCACTCACTATGGTCGTCGGCGTCGGCCAGTGTGGGTATGCCTGCAACGCGTCGCCGACGTGTAGACGGTACAGCGCGCCGTGCACGTTCACCTCCCCGTGTCGGTGCCCCAGCGTAGGCCAGCACCCCGACAACGTCGGGGAGGTGAAGCGAGCGCGCGTCGGACGTGTGACGGCGGGGTGTCACGGGTGTCGGCAAGTCCCTCCCCCTGGAAGACCGTGGGGAAGGACTGTTGCAGCGCGCGGGGGTGCCACCGGTGGCAACTTTTCGCTCCGAGTTGCCACCGGTGGCACATCCGCAGCGGGTCCACAGACCTCTCCTTGGGAACGAAGGGTCTGATGAGACGGAAAGAAGGGGCTGATGAGACGAAGCCCGAGGCGATGGTCGGCTCGTACCGCTACCGGAGTCGTCGCCGATCCCACCCAGCGGCCGCGTGGACCCGGCGTGGGATGTCATGGGACCAGCCTGGCGCGCAGCTGTGAGCTGTTCGTGCCGCTGGCGTCGCCTAGGGATCCTTGGGCCTAGGGGTTCCTCGGGTTATAGCCGGAGCCGGACTGGTCGTAGCCGAAGAGTACCCACCATGTCGTGCCGGGAATACTCTCGCCGTGAGCGCCGTGGGTACCCGGCTCGCCGGCGGCGCCGGCGTCTCCGGCGGTGCCCGCGCGCAATATCGACAGCACAGTACGGGCCGGCAGCAGCTCTACGCATTGTTCGGCGAGCTCGGCGAAGCTCATCGCGTCAGACATCGAATCCCCCTAGGAAGGCTGTCCAGTCGGGCGTGGCGACACCTCACCGGTGGCAGTACCGGTTCGGTGCCACATCAAGGTGCCCAACGTGACTGTTGCGTGGCAATCAGTAGGAGTACCTAATTCTTTCGGGGTGTTACGTAACCGGTGTAGTGTCCCAGCGAGGAGGCCGTGATACGCACCCGATCAACGAGCAGACCGTACTGGTCACCCGGGGCCACCAGCGGGTTGGGCCGGGCGTTGGCGCAGCGGCTCGCCGGGGCGGGTGCCACCGTCCTCGCGCACGGCCGTCATGCCCAGCGGTTGGTCCGTACCCGTGAGGAGATCCACGAGGTGACCGGTCGGGCGGTGGATACCATCCAGGCGGACCTCGCCGACCTGGCGCAGGTCCATCGGATGGCCGACGAGGTGCTGGAGCGCTACCCTCGGCTGCACGCGCTGGTCAACAACGCCGGGGTGGGGTTCGGGCCGCCCGGCGGCGCGCGCGAGGTCAGCGTGGACGGCATCGAGCTGCGCTTCGCGGTCAACCACCTGGCCGGTCACCTGCTGGCCCGGCGGCTGACCGAGCGGTTGGTCGAGTGCGCCCCGGCCCGGATCGTGCAGGTCGCCTCCGTCGGCCAGCTCGCGCTTGATCGAGCCGACCCCTTCACCGAGCACGACTACGACGGCGTCACCGCCTACCGGCGTTCCAAGCTCGCTCAGGTGATGGCGAGCTTCGACCTGGCCGCCGACTTAGCGGGTACCGGCGTGTCCGTCAACGCGGTCCACCCCGCCACGCTCATGGACACCGCGATGGTCCGCGAGTCCGGGTACTCGCCCACCAGCACCGTCGAGGAGGGTGCCGACGCGGTGTGGCGCCTGGTCACCGACCCCGACCTGGACGGGGTGAGCGGGCGCTACTTCCACGGCACCAGGCAGGCCCGACCCGATCCACAGGCCGAGGATCCGCCGGCGCGAGCCTGGCTCCGGCGGCTGTCCGACTCGCTGGTGGCGCGCTAGGAGCGGTCCGCGCGCAGCTGGGTAGCCAGGTCGTCGAGCAGCACCGGGGCGACGCGCTCCTCGGGGACGGCGACGCCGTGCTCGGCCAACGCCGCGGCGAGATGTGGGTCCCAGGGAACACCGGTGAGCCGGCCGGCCGGGCGCCGGTCCGTGGTCGGTGACGGCGGCGAGGTAGTCGGTGGTGGACATCCGCCAGGGCAGTGCCCCGGTCCGCGAGATGAGGTAGGCGGCGATCCGCAGACCCTCACCGTCGAGGTCCCCGTGGTGATGCAGCGTCGCACCGCCGCCTGCGCGGCCCCTGCCCAGGCCGTCAGCGTGGTGCCGAGCGTGCCCTGGTCCGCCGGGTGAAGCCCGCCACCAGCACGGTCGTGGACAGCTCGTCACCGGTGACTCCGTGCATCGCCCAGAGGTGCCGGCGGCCCTCGGCGTCGGCCGGCGGCGGTTCGTCGCGCAGCGCCGCCAGTCCCCGCAGGACCGTGCCTGACAGCCGGGTGCCCTCGTCCAGCGCGTGCGGGTCACTCAGCACACGCTCGGCCAGCACCGGCAGCGGCTCGCCGGTCGCGGGCAGCTCCGCCGGGACGGCCAGCGCGGCGTGCAGATGCTCGCGGCACGCCGTCACGCAACCACCGATCAGCCCACCGCGCCGTAACCCGTCCACCCAGCCGCAAAGCGCGGGAAGCGCCACCACCAGGGGGTGGCGCTCCAGCTCCGCCCACAGCTCGGCGCGCTGCGTCGGATCCAGCCCGGACAGCCGGACGGTACGCACCTCGCCATCCCCAGCGGCCTCGAACCGGCGGCGCACCTCGCTCCACAGTGCAGCCAGCTCAGGACGGTCGAAAACAGCCGGATCAGTCATCGTCGTAGCACGACGGTGAGACTCTCCTCCCCGACGGCGAGCTCGGGTTCCGGTCCCGTTGAGTTCGGCGCTCGCGTGGTCGCTGAGTACAGATCTGGGGTTGGCGGGCTCGTCGAGGAGCCCGCCAACCCCAGAGCCGACCTGGAGCGTCGGTGCCTCAGTAATAGTGCCGTCGACCGGCCACCGGGCGCCCGATGGCCCCGAACAGCTCCAGGATCACCCCGACCACTATCAAGATGATCCCGAGAGTGAACAGAATCGGGATCGGGAGCAACCACCCCACCACGAGCAGGATGATACCAAGAACGATCATAATCTCTCCTCCGATCTTGTGCTGGTCACGTTACGGCACATTCGTCGAGTCCGCGCGGGATAACGATCCACGATGAGCTGTCCGCCGAGAGCGGGGCGGTCGCCCGGGCCGGACCGGTTGAGGCGCTGGAGTGAGACTGGTGGGAGAGATGTGACATGGTGTGGTGGTGGCACAGGGCGGTCGAGGGTCACAGCGCGGCCGAGGGTCACAGGGCGGTCGAGGGTCACAGGGCGGTCGAGGGTCACAGCGCGGTCGAGGGTGGCGGCGGGCGGCCGTGGTGGTCGTCGGGTTGGCTGCGGCCGCGCTGGCGGGGCGGGTGTTGTTCGACAACAGCGACGAGCTGCTCACCGCCGCCGACACCTTGACCTCGGTCCGGGTGGGGTGGGTGGTGATGGCGGTCTTCGTCGAGGTGCTGTCCTATGCGGCGCGGGGGGCCGCGAACGCGGTGGTGCTGCGCCGCGGCGGCGGCGGGGCCGGGCCGGTGACCCTGGGGGCGGCCACGCTGGCCGGCGACGCGGCAGCGTACTGCCTGCCGTTCGGGTTCGCCGCCGCCGGCGTGGTGATGGTAGGCGTGTTGCGTCGCCGTCAGGTGAGTGCGGCGCTGGCCGGGTGGATGTTCGCGGTGTCTTCGGTGTTCTACATCGCGGCGATCGCGGTGCTGACCATCATCGCGGTCCAGATTCCCGGCGACGACGACCCGGTTCCCGGCTTGCAGGCGGTCAGCGCCGCGCTGCTGGGTGTGCTGGTCCTGCTCGGCGCTGGGTACGCCGTGGCGCGCCGGCCCGCGGTCCGGCGCGGGCTCGCCCGAGTGCTGCCCGGTGTTCGCCTGGCGCTGCCTCGCAGGCGCCCACTCAGGGCGGACAGCCCTGGCGGGCGCCTGCGGACAGCTCTCCGGACATCGTGGCGAGACTGGGCGCGCCAGCTGCGTACGGTCCGGCTGACCCCGGCTGCGGGCCTGGCGACCTTCGCTCTGATGATGGTGTCCTGGGTGGCTGACGTCGCCGTGCTGGTGCTGGCCTTCCTGGCGTTGAGCAGCACGCCGCCGTGGGCTGGGCTGCTGCTGGCCTACTGCGCCGGGCAGGTCGCGGCGAGTCTGCCGGTGACTCCCGGGGGGATCGGGGTCGTGGAGGGCAGCATCACCCTGGCCTTGGTCGCCTTCGGCGGCGCCGAGACCATCACGCTGGCCGCTGTGCTGCTCTACCGGCTGGTGGCCTACTGGGGGTGCATCCCCGTCGGAGGGCTGGCGTGGCTGGTCCTGCGAGCGACCTCGCGCGCCCCTGCGCGGCTGGCCGTCGAGACCCGTCCGGACCCGGTGACCACCGGGGTCGCTGAAGCGGAACCGACATCATGACCGCCCGCCGGTGGCGCCGCTGCGCCGTGGTGGCCGGGGTCGTGATCGCGTTCGTCCTCGCGACGGCCTGCTCGGGGCCGCGCATGTGGACCTCGGTCACCGGCAAGGTCGCCGGTTGCGCGGCGGTGCTGCCGTTGGCTAACGGCATCGTCCACAACGAGGGCACGCTGACCCTGGTCCGGCGGATCAGCAAGAGCGAGGCCGACGCCCTCAGCCGAAATCTGGGCGCAGCTCCACCAGCACCGCCGCGGTCGCAGACGGGCTCCCCTCGACCGCATCGCCCCGTCCGGTTCCGGTGGCCCAAGGCCTGCCTGGTCGTCTACCATGGTGACTACCCGAGGGGAACGATCGTCGGGGCCAGCCCACCGGCGGTCGCCGGTCACTACACGCTGATGGTGCTCCGGGTCCGGCACCCGTCAGTCGAGCGGATCCTCGTGACCGACCGCCTCCCCCCCTCCCTGAAGCCCTGAGTCCTTGTCCAGTCCTCAGTCCTTGGGGCGGCGGTCGACGAAGAAGCGCACCTCTTCCTCGCCGAGGGGCTCGACATCGAGCTGCTGTTCGTGGAGGTCGTACACCACGTTGGAGGCCAGGAACACCTTGGCGCCGTCGTGTGTCTCGAGCACGGTGTCATCGTCGGCCGGATGCGCCGCGATGGACAGTCCCAGTCCCTCTGACCGGGTGGTATGGCTCTGTGGTGCGATCCGCAGGCCAGCCCCCTCCGGCATCTGGTTTTTGGTCACGAGTGAGTTGATGGCGCGAGCCGCCGCCTCGGTCACTGTCAGCATGCCGCTACCGTAGGGGTCATTCCCTTGACCGCGTAAGCAGGAGGCTGTTGCGGCGCTATCCGCAGCCCGACAGCATATGCATGTGAACATCGACATGCGACTGCTGACGGGCCAGCCATGGGAGATGGCGGCTCTGCAGAAAGTGCTCGAAGGAGCACCGACCTACGCGGAGCGGGTCACCGGCCGTCCGCCGGGAGCCGAGGAGGCCCAGCACCTGCTCAGCGCTCTGCCTCCCGGCATGACCCACGACAGCAAGTACGTCTACGGCTTCATGACCGACGGGACGGAGATGATCGGCTGCGCGGATGTCATCCGCGGCTGGCCGGAGGCCTGCACCGCGCTGCTCAGCCTACTGCTCCTCGGGGAGGCGCACCAGGGCCACGGCCTCGGCCGGTCCGTCTACGACCTGGTGGAGGCGAAGGTACGACGCTGGCCGGAGATCGACATGATACGGATACCGGTGGTGCGCTCCAACGCCGCCGTACTGCCCTTCTGGCGGCGGATGGGTTTCGCTGAGACCGGTGAGGTGCAGCCATACGCGCACGACGGCCTCGTCTCAGAGTCGATCATCCTCACGAAGCCGCTGTCCTGAGCGCCGCCTTCGTCTCAGCGCCGGTCGGGCGCTGAGCGCGCGTCAGGTGGTGGACGCGTTCAGCACCCCTCGGGCGCCTCTTCGGGGGTCAGCGCCTCGACGGTGTGTTCTCGCACCGGGCGCAGCTCGAACTCACCGAACTGGCCGCGACGCACGGCCACGGCACTCATCGGCAGGGGTCGGCTCTGCCGATGGCGGGGAGTGAGGGTCATTCCGGCCCGACCTCGGCGGTCGGAGACGGGCGTGCGCATGTGGTCCTTCTTACGTTCTGGTTGTACGGGCGGCCCTCAGCCGGGACGCCGAGCGCGCAACATGGGTACACAGCGGAGTAACCCGCATGCTGGGGCGCCCCCCGTTGATCGATGGAAGTACCTGTCATCTACAAGTACCTGTTATTACCGACGAACGGCGAGCACCATACAGCCCCCGGGCGCTCGTCCGCAGTATGAGAGTACTCCCAGTTGACGACACGAGCATACCTGCTATCGGATGGCACCCACTGTGGAATGCTGTGCGGATGGATCTCGACCCCGACCTTGTTCAGGGCCACAGGCGGGCTGGGCGATGAGCACCCCCCGAACCGGCGAGAAGCAGACCGGCGCGACGGCGGCCCGTCGCGCCCCGCGGGGGACCAGGATGCTCGCCTGGACTGGTGTGGACTGCCTGCGACTGGAGGCGGCTCGGGTCGTTCTCGGTGAGCGTGGCCTGCGGGCTACCGGGTCATTGGTCCACGCTCCGCAGGAGGGCGTCCCAGCCTACTCCGTGTCCTACTCATTGGTCACCGACGATGCTTGCGTGGCCCAGCGGCTCACCGTCCGTACCGCTGCGGCCACGGGCGAGCAACACGTCACCGCTACTCGCTCGGAGGAGGGATTCTGGCTGGTGGACCACGGCCAGGGCGCGGCACGTACCCACTTCGGCGGTGCGCTGGACGTCGACCTGGCGTTCAGCCCACTGTTCAACGCGCTGCCGATCCGCCGCTTGGGCCTGTACCGCGACGCGGCCCGGCACGAGCTGCCGGTGGTGTTCGTCGCGTTGCCCAGCCTGGAGGTGTCCCGGGTCTCCCAGACCTACCGCACCGTGTCACTGGGTGAGCCCGCGGTGGTCAGCATCAGCAGCGACTCGTGGGAGGTGGAGCTCACCGTGGACGCCGACGGCCTGGTGCTGGAGTACCCCGGACTGGCCCGCCGGGTGTGACCATCCATGGGTCTGACCTCGGGATATCTCCACCTCGGTGGATCAACCGGCGGAGATCCGGGCACCGGCGGCGAGCACCGTCTGCTCGCCGCCCCGCACTGCGGCCACCTGGATCCCGATCGGCAGCCCGTCCACTTCTGGTGCGGGCACTGACACCGCCGGCCAACCCAGCAGGTTGAACGGCAGGGTGAGGGACAGCAGCGCTGGCGCTACCGTGACCCGAGTGCCGTCCGGGGCCTCCACCTGCCGAGCACCGATCAGGGTGGCCCGCAACGGGGTGGTCGCCAGCAGCAGTGCATCGATCCCCTCAGCGAGCATCCGGGCGGCCAGCTCGGCGGCCAACCGGCGGCGGGTGCGCTGGGCGGTGACGTAGTCTGCGGCGGTGTACGCGGCGGCGGCCCGCAGCCGTGCCGCGGTGGCCGGCTGGTAGTCCTCGGGGCGCTGGGCCAGCCAACGCCGGTGGGTGGTGTGGGCCTCAGCTCCGACGATCACGTGGTAGGTGGCGGCTAGCTCGTCGATACCGGGCAGGCGTACCGCACGCAGCACGGCACCGGCGGCACCCAGCGCGTCGGCGGCGCGGTCCACCGCTGCATCGATCTCCGGGTCGTGGACCCGCCAGTACGGGTCGGTCGGGCGTCCGACCACGGTGCCCGCGACCGGGGCGTCCGGGTCGGTCCAGCGGCCGGTCAGCGCGCCGAACGCCGAGCCGACCGTGCCGACGTCGGTGCCGAGCAGCCCGATGTGGTCCAAGGTCTCGGACAACGGAAACACCCCGGTGGTGGGCAGCGCGCCGAGCGCTGGTTTGAGCCCGACCACCCCGCACAGCGCGGCGGGGGTGCGCGCTGAGCAGCCGGTGTCGGTGCCCACCGCCAGCGGCACCAGCCCGGCGGCCACCGTGGCGGCGGAGCCACTGGAGGAGCCGCCGGTGATCCGGCGCGGATCACGCGGGTTGCGGCACGGGCCCTCGACGGCGACGTCCCCGGTGGGGCCGTAGGCGAACTCGTGGGTATGGGTCTTGGCGACCACCACCGCGCCGGCCGCGCGCAGCCGCGCCACCACCGCGGCGTCCGCACGCGCTGGGGCGGCATCGGCCAGCACCGCGCTGCCGCACCGGGTGGGCACGCCGGCGACGTCGATCAGATCCTTCACCGCCACCGGCACCCCGCTCAGCGGACCGGTGCGCCGGCGACCATCCACCGCGACCAGCCGCACGATCGCGTTATGCGGGTCGACGGTCAATGCCGCGAGCGATATCACAGTTGGACTTGGCAGCGGGTGCCTTGCAGGCCGATGACGCGGCCACCGTGCCGGCCGATCTCGCGCAGTCGCCTGAACGCTCCGCCAGTGCTCAGGTCGACATGCTCGGTGTCGGTATGCTCGGTGTCGGCAGGCACGGCGCCCTCGCGTGCCCTGTCGAAGGCCTGGCGGGCCAGGTGACCGGCTCGGATGGTGGCCTCCAGCGCGCCGGTGGACGCCAGCGAGCCCCGCGCCGCGCCCAGCCGTCCCAGGGCATCGTCCACCGCCTCCAGCAGGGCGTCGCGGTTGCCCTCGCACAGCGCCCGGACCAGTTCGGGCCGGGAGGCGGCCACCCGGGTGCCGTCGGTGAACGAACCCGCGCCCAGAGCCATCGCCAGCGGGCCGCCGTCGGCGCCCACCGAGGCGAGCACCGCGGCCAGCACATGCGCCAGGTGGGATATCCGGGCCACCGCGGCGTCGTGGTCTGCGGCGCCGGCCGGCACTACGTGCGCCCCGCAGTCCAGCGCCAGCTGGGCGACCTGAGTCCACACCCCGGGGTCGGCACCGTCGTCGCTGCCCACCACCCAGGACGCCCCGCTGAACAGCGTCGCGGAGCCGGCCGCCCAGCCCGAGGCGGACGTCCCCGCCATCGGGTGCCCGCCGACGTAGCGCGCCGACGGGGTGCGCCGCGCCACCGCCGCCGCGACAGGCTGCTTCACGCCGACCACGTCGGTGAGGCGGCAGAGCGGGGCGCGGCGGGCCACCACCGCCAGCACGTCGACCACCGCGGGCAGCGGCACCGCGAGCACCACCAGCGCGTCGTCGCCTGCGGCGTCCGCCAGCACGTCCTCGACCGAGGACGTGACATCGAAGCCGGCCTCCCGGGCCGCGGCGACGTCGGCACCCGACGTCGCCGCGCCCCGGACCTTCCACCCGGCGTCCTGCGCGCCGCGCAGCAGCGAACCGCCGATCAGGCCCAACCCGATGACACACAGGGCGCGCCCGCTCACGAGGTCCGGTGTGCTCACCACCCCTCATTCTCACACGTCATCCCCGTATCGTGGGGCAAGGTCGGTGATCGTGCTTCCATGTGGAGCCAGACGGCGCATACTTGTGCCATGTCGGTCACCGGCTTCGCTGTCGCTGTTGTTCGCGAGGACGGGCGCTGGCAGTGTGCCAAACTGGACGCTGCGGCCCTGAAAGACCTCGACGCGGCCATCACTGAGCTGCGTGGGCAGCGCTCCACGGGCGCTGTCTTCGGCCTGCTCGCCGTTGACGACGAGTTCTTCGTCGTGGTCCGGCCGGTACCGGGCGGGGTCTCGTTGCTGCTGTCCGACGCCGCCGCGGCGCTGGACTACGACGTCGCCGCCGATGTGCTCGACCTGCTGCGGGTCGAGGTCCCCGAAGAGGATGCCGTCGACGCCGACGACGTCTGGCCGGAAGGTGACCTCGGGCTGCTCGCCGACCTCGGGCTGCCGGCGGAGGAGATGCAGGTGATCATCGATGAGGTGGACCTGTACCCGGACGAGCAGCTCGACATGATCGCCCAGCGCTGCGGGTTCTCCGCGCAGCTGTCCGCGCTGCTGGCCAAGCAGCCGGGATGACGGCGGCGACCGGTGCCGACCTGGCGCTGGTGCGACGCGCGATCGAGGTGGCGGGCGGCGCGGTGGCCACCGGGGACGTCCCGGTCGGGGCCGTGCTGGTGGACGCTGACGGCGTCGAGCTGGCGGCTGCCTGCAATGCCCGGGAGGCCACCGGCGACCCGACCGCGCACGCCGAGCTGCTGGTTCTGCGGGCCGGGGCGGCCCGGTTGCGCGACTCTCGGTTTCAGGAGGGCGGGCGCGGCACCGGCTGGCGGCTGAGCGGCTGCACCCTGGCGGTCACCGTGGAGCCGTGCACGATGTGCGCGGGCGCCCTGGTGGCGGCCCGGGTGGACCGCCTGGTGTTCGGTGCCTGGGAGCCTAAGACCGGTGCGGTCGGCTCGCTGTGGGACGTCGTCCGGGACCACCGGCTGCCGCACCGTCCCCGGGTGCTCGGCGGTGTCCTCGCGCCCGAGTGCGCCGCCCTGCTCACCGGGTTTTTCTCCGACGTCGTGCGACCGGTACCCTGACCGGCGGTAGCGTGTCCGAGCGGCCGAAGGAGCGCGCCTCGAAAGCGCGTGAGGGTTCACGCCCTCCGTGGGTTCAAATCCCACCGCTACCGCCACGGACCAGCACAAACGCCGGTCACCTCTTTTGTGGGTGGCTGGCGTTTGTGCGGCTGGTTGCATTTGTGGTGGCGTTTGCCTGTTACGCGGTCGGTGTGGGGCCCCCTGCGGCGCTGTCGTCGTCACTCGGCTCGGCTAGTGCGGCTGGCTTCCAGAGCAACCCGCCGACGCTGGTGGCCACGTCTCGCCGGATGGCCGCGATGATGTGTTGGTACCGCGCGGCCATAGCCGTGTTGGACCATCCCATGATCGCCATCACCGTTCGGTCCGGGATCTGCAACAGCAGCAGCACCGTGGCGGCTGTGTGTCTGGCGTCGTGCAACCGGCGTTCCGGTACCCCGGCACGCGCAAGTAGCCGCTTCCACTCGGTGTAGTCGGTACGCGGATTGAGCGGTCCGCCGGTCGGCGTGGTGAACACGTAGCCCGTTTCCTGCCAGAGCTGCGCCGCCGTCAGACGCTCGTGCTCCTGCTCTAACTTGTGTTGCTTGAGCAGCCCCGCCAACTCGTCGGGTAGGCCGATGCCGCGCTTGCCGGCCTTGGACTTCGTACCGGCCGTTTCCGTGCGCAGCGGGACCCGTTGCGGGCAGTGCCCGCCGAACTTGCGGCCGCACGGTCCGGCGCATCCGTGTGTCCACTTCGGGCGTAACCGACTGCGGCGCACGATGAGTGTGCAGTCATCAAGGTCGATATCCGACCACTGCAACCCCAGCGCTTCACCCTGGCGAAGACCGAGCGCCAGCGCGACCGCCCATCGCGCACTGTTGCGTCTTTGCTGAGCGGCTTCAAGGAGACTCTTGACCTGAACGACTGAGTACGGTTCCACCTCGTCTTCCTCGACTTTTGGCGCCCTGGCCAGCAGCACGGGGTTCTCGGTGATTTTCTTCCGCCGCATGGCCTCGTTGAGCGCGGCCCGGATGGTGCGGTGTACCTGGTGCACTCGCCCCGGCTTGGCTCCTGCTCTCGTCATCTTCCGGTACAACAGTTCCAGGTGCTCGGGTTCCAACTTGTCGAGCTTGTGCGCGCCGATGCCCGGAATAAGATGCACTCGCGCGGCGACCTCGTAAGCGATGAACGCGTTTTCCGTGATGACCGGCGGGGCGATGATGGTTTCAAGCCAATAGGTTAGCCACTGCTCGACGGTCCAGGTTTGGCCTGGCTTACGGACTTTGCCCTCGTCCCGTTCCCGTTCTAGCTTGCGTACCTTCTTGGCTACCTCGCTTTGGTTCTGTCCGCGCGCGTGCCGCCGGTCTGGCTTGCCGTTGTCCTTCACGCCAACGGTGACGTACCCGTGCCAGCACTTGTCCTTGTCGCTGTAGTAGATGCTCGATCGGCCGTTGGCGTTGCGGGTGCTCTTTTGGCGTGGCATCCGTCTCTCCTATACTACTGATCGACTGGTGGTGTTCTGCGGCTCGGTGGTGAGTCGCGCGGCGTAGGCGTTGATAGCGTCGATATGGATGCGCCGTAGGCGGCCGATCAGTATTGACTCGATTTCTCCGGCCTTGACCAGGGAGTAGGTCTTGGTCTTGCCGATGTGCAGCCGCTCGGCGGCTTCCTCGACTGTCAGCAGCACCTGCGCGGGCATCGGCCGGGATGCGGGTACCTCGGGGGTAGGGGGTTGATCGGACATGAGGACCGCCAGCCGCGCCAACAGGTCGGCAATCTCGGTGGTGCGGGCGTGGGTGGGCTGGGTGGCTTGGGTGCTCACGGTCGCGGTCCTCCTGGGGTGGGGCTGGTTGGTGCGGTTACTGCGGTTACTTGCCTGGTCCGAGAGGACATGGCCCTAGCGATCCCGGCGAGCGCGGCGGGTTCGTAGACCGGGAAGCGCTCCATTTTCATATTCTGGGCATCGCCGACGCAGCCGGTGATGGTGGCCGCCCGTTTGTATCCAACATTAAGCAGCCCTCGGAGACCCTCGTTGTTTCCGCAATTCTTGGGGTTGAAGATCGCGTCAACCTCATCGAACAGGATCGTGATCGGCCCCATCGAAACCAGCCGGAACAGCGCCGCCGGGGTCGCGGAGATTGTCATCTTCGGTGCCCGAACAAGGAATTGGGCGACTTCCAAGACTTGTGTCTTGCCGGAGCCGGGTTCGGCGGAGTCCATGACCAACCGGGGGGTAACGTAGAACCGTTCACTGGCGTGGGTGTGGGCGTACCACAGGGCCAGCGTCGGGGCGCAGTGCTCGGAGGGGAACACCGAGAACCGAGCCACGAACGCGGCCACGTCATCAAGCACCTGATGACCGGCCCGGGTGACGGCCCCGGGCGGTGGTTGTCCAAGCCATCCCAGGGGCCGGGCTGGTGCGGTCTCGGGGAGGGACTCATCCGGGGTGGTCCCGCTAGCCGGGGGTGGCGTGGCGGCGTGCTGTTCGTACCAGGTCTGCTGGCAGCCCTCGGAGCAGAAGTCCGTTGAGGGCGACGCGTCCATGGGCTGCCCGCAGTGCTGGCACTTGCGGTCGCTAAGGGCGGTGTCGATCGCGGTCAGCGCGGTGCTGATGTCGGGTCTCATGTCGCCCCCTGGTGGCTGGTACGGAGAGTGGCGCGGCGGGGATTGCGCGCCCCGGCCGCGAGTCCGGCGGTGATGACCCGGGCGATTTCGCGGGGTGTGCAGTCGCAGTCGGCGCTGATCCGAGGACTGGCGGCGGTAGTGAGTTCGGCCCGCGCGGCGGCTGCGTCGAGCAGGCTGGCGCCTGGTTCGGGTGGCGTCCACGGTCGGGGTCGGGATCGGATGATCAAGCGTGGTCATGCGCCGAGTGCCTCTCTGATTACTCTAAGTAGTTGGGTGTGGGCGTGCAGGGTTGGTCTCAGGCGCCGGGAGAGCGAGTGATGTGGATGGGAAACGGGGTGTGGCCTGGCCAGGCCGTGAGGGGTCTACCCCCCGCTACCGTGCTGGTCGCGACCCGTTACCCGGAGGGTCTACCGGGGTAGAGGCCCCCCACTACCCGCAGGCGTGCGGGCAGGTAGTGGTAGCGGGGGGTCGGTAGCGGGCGGGATAGACCATCCCCCTCTACCCGTCACTCTCCGTGACTTGCTCGGAGGGTGGTTGCGGGGGGAGGGTGGCCCCGGCTGGTATGGCGGCCTCCAGGTCGGCGCGGCGGTATCCGGCCAGGTTGATCCCGTCGACTTTGACTTGGCGGCCGCTGCGTTGGACTCCGGCGCGTTCGAGTTCCTCGGCCAGGCGCTCGGGAGTGAACTCGCCGTAGGTGTCCTCGTCCATGTTGACCAACCGGGACAGCAGGGTGCTGGTGTGCATCCGTTCCACCCCGTGCATGGCATACAGCACATCAGCCAACACGGCCGGAATCTGCACCCCGGCCGCTTCAGCGGCGGCCACGGTGTCACTGGCCGCGTCCCCGCTCAGCGTGCCCGCCGCCACCCGCAGCGCCCGCCCATGCGCGCAAACCGTGGCGAAGGTGGGCAAGTCCATGTAGTCGCAGCGGACAATCTCAAACGATCCCGGGCCGGTGACCAGCACCCCGACGCCCTTGTGGTCCTCGGACAGGATGGAGGCGTCCGCTCCTTGGGCGGCTTTGCCTTTGCCCAGGACCATGTCCGAGGAGGTGCGGTCCACGACTTGGGTGCAGTACCGGTAGGTGATGATCTCTCGCAGTTTCGCGGGCACACTGTCGGCATCCGGGCGCTGGGAGGCGGCGTTGAGGATGAACCCCGCCGCCGGAGCCCGCCGGGCCAGCCGAGCGAGTTTCTCCACGGTCTCCTCCTTGAGTGGGCCGGGTATCGCGGAGAGGTATTCCTGGAGTTCGTCGATGGTGATGAAGATGACCGGCATGTCGTAGCGGCGGCTGATCTCCGTGGTCAGCTTGCCCTCCGGACACACGGAGGTGGGGAGGGTGCCGAGCACCGCGAATCTCCGGCCCATCTCGGTGATCAGTTCATCCAGCATGGCGAGGAACTGCTGGATGGCTTCGTCTTCGGCGCCGATGACCAGGCGGTGGGCCACACCGCGCATGGGGCGCCAGTCTGCGCCGCCTTTGCCATCGGCGACGTAGTGGCGCACGTAGGCGTCGAGGACTCCGGCGGCGGAGGGGAGTCGTTGGGCGAAGGTTTTGCCTCGGCGGGGCAGTCCGCCGAAGAACATGGATTGCCACATCAGTGCCAGTAGGATGCGGCGGTCTCGGGCGTCGCGGCCGAAGGGGATGGGGTCCCAGACTGAGAACTGGTCGGCTTTGCTCAGCGGTGAGGGGTTCGGCGCACCGAGGTAGGGGTCGTCATCAGCGACCCACACAGTGAGGCGTCCGGCGTGGCCGCCTGCGGCGGCTCGGACTCGGGTCATGATGACCTGGATCTCATCGACTCCGAGTTCGGCGGCGACGGTGTCGCGTTTGGCGATCACGTCGGCGGCGGTTTTGCCGCCTCCTCGGGGTAGGTCGAGGGTGACGGCCCATCCGTTGCCGTCCCGTAGTGGTGGGGTGACGAGTTGGGGTGTGGCGTCGGTTTTGACACACCCGGCGGCGCGCAGGGCGTCGGTGAGCATGTCCGCCGAGAGCTCTAACTGCACCGGCAGCACCGGCCCCGGCGGAAACACCGGGGCAGTGTGCGGGCGGCCGAGCCACAGCGCGCCGAGCCCGGCCGCGGTCGTGACCCACCATCCGAACCCCGGCCCCACGAGGACGAACCCGGCGGCTCCGGCCGACCCTCCCGACAGGGCCAGCCACGTGGTGGTTTTGATCCGGACTCGGGCCAGCGCCCGGCGCTCCCCGATCAAGTCCCGGACCAGATCCCACCGCTTGGCCTCCCGAGCAGCGGTGATCAACGGCCGGTACTCACCGCGCACACTCACCCACCCGACCCCGGCGGCGATCGCCCGACCAACACCACGCAGAGTCCACCACGACAGCGCAAGCCCATAGGCCGGCGCGCGCCAGGCGTGGAAGGCCACATGTCGCGCGGCGTACTCGGCAGCCCACCGCAGCGTGGCCCGGGCGGTCTCTCGCGAGCGCAACCACGGCGGCAGCACCACCGGCATCGGCCGCCGGACGCACTCGGGCTCGCCGACCAGCTCCCCCTCCAACACCTCCGGCGCCCGTTGCATCTGCCCACCCGCCAGGGACGGGAACGGGATCACCGTGCCCTCCCCCTCCGAATGCTGCGCGGCATCAGGCTGTGACAGGTCGGCGTCGGGCGGCGGCTGAGGGCGGCCCTCATCGGGCTGGGCGTGGGTGTTCTGGTCGGGCTGGTCGGGGGTCATCACGCGGCCCTCCCCTCAGGTTCGGTCCGGATCGTGCCGCGGTGGTGGTCAAGGGGCAGATCAACGTCCTGCGCCAGGCGCTGCCCACGGGCCAGCGGCGCATGCCAGGCATCCTGCGGCTGGCCGTACACGGTGGCGGTGGTCATCGTCGTCCCTTGGTGCTGTGCACGATCTCGGTGACCGAGAACATGCGGGCGATCACGCTCCCGGCGAACAACGCCGGCACCCCAAGTGCCACACCCCAAGCACGAGGGTCGGAGGTGAAGGCCACGACCGCCCACTGCACTCCGACGATCACGGCGGCGGTGCCCAGCGCCCGGGCCAGATTGCCGCCCATCCGGGTGACCTCCTGGGTTTGCCGCGCGACCTTGTACGCGCCCCGGGCACCACTACGAAACGCCGCCATTGCACCCAGTCCGGCCAGCACCAGTAGCCCGACCAGCACTACGCCACCTGGCGACTGGCTCATCGGGGCTCACCCCCACCCCGGTGAGCCTGCTGGGCGGCGGTGTGGCGGGCCCGCCGCAGCAGCGACACGATCGCCGCCACGACGGGCACATCCCACCCGGCCAACCACTGCACAATGCGCTCGTCATAAGCACCCAGCTGCACCCCGTCCAGGGCCGCCAGCAACGCCGTCCGGCGCTCCTCGGCGGGCTCGTGGCGGTACTGACCGCCGGGGTAGGAGACAAACGGGGCATGTACGCTGACCGGCTCGCGCTCCAGCGGTGCCAAGGACTGGCGCATCACGCCACCTCCCCCGCGCCGGTGCCAGCGGCCAGCAGCCGCTGCCGTATCGCGTCGGTCTTGCCCGACCCGCTCAGGGCACCGATCAGCCACCCACCCGGGCGGGACTCGTGCAGGCAACACCGCTGGCAGTACCGGTACTCACGGCCGACGGGGTGCCCCTCGGCCGGCGCGGCGGCGTGCTCAGTCCCGGCGAGCGACTCGTGCAACTCGTCAACGCAGAGCAGCACCGCTCGCCACTCGGTGAACTCGTGGCTTTCGACCGCACACGTCAGCACCGGCCCACACGCTGAGCACCACAACCGCCCACCCGGCCCGACCTCCCACCCCTGAGCCGCTGCCGCGTCCAGCGCGGCATCCTCGGTGGGGTAGTGCGCCTCGAACCCGGGGTCGCCCAGGGCATCCACGCACTGGTCACAGTGGACACTCACACAGGTATGAACCTGTATCATTCCGAACTCCTTGATTGCTTCGGTGAGTGATTCGGGAACCCCGACCCGGTGGGCGCGTTCTTGGCGGTTCGGGCCGCCGGGTCGGGTGTCGTGCACATCGATCAGGGTCATGCCGCCGCCAGCCCGGCGGTGGCGTCGTGCCAGGTCAGCTGTCATCACGCGACCTCCTCGCCGTCGGCCGCGACCGGCATTACCGGCGGTGATGACCGCGCCATGCGCGCCGAAGCGCGGTTCGCGCGGCGACGCTCATGCCGCAACGCCGCATCCCGGTCAGCGAACAACGACGGCATTCGGCGATCCGGCCGCGTTACTGCGGCAACCTCCGTGACCAGGGCGTCGATGACGGTCCGGGTCAGGCCGTCTGGGTAGTTCGGTGGACTGTCCATCTACCACTCCCTCCGTGGGTGAGTGGTGGAAAGCTAACAGTTGATAGGCAACCATGTCAACTGTTAGGCCACGTGAGAGCTTGAAGGTGCCTTCTAGCTGGGAAGATGTCTTGTTAGGTTGCTGGTATGCTCGCTAGCTAGATCAGTCCCCCGCACCCAGGAGGCACCATGCCCGTCCAGCGCTCCCGGCTCTCCCGGTCTGAGTCGCTCCACCACCAGGTGGCACGCAACATCCGGAATGACATCGCCGCGGGCGTGTTGCGCGACGGTCAGCCTCTGCCCACGACACGCGAACTCGCCGAGCAGTGGGGCGTCAGCGTGTTCACGATCAGCGAGGCGATGAAGTTCCTGGCGAACGAGGGACTGGTCGTGAGCAAGCCGAGAGCGGGCCGGGTCGTTAACGCGCCCGACCAGATGCGCCGGAATGAGATTCAACCCAGTACGCCTCACGTCGTCCTCATCGGGGGATACGCCGGAAGCGGAAAGACCGAGCTCGGGCGAATTCTCGCCCGCGAGACAGGCTGGCCCCTGCTCGACAAAGATACGCTGACACGGCCTGTCGTGGAGGTCGCTCTCGAAGTACTCGGCTGCTCGCCGCATGACCGCGAATCGACGACCTACCTCGACCTTATTCGCCCGCGCGAGTACGAGGCTCTGATCAGCGCGATGACGGAGAATGTGCGGTGTGGAACCAGTGCGATCGTCACGGCACCGTTCATCCGCGAACTGCACGATACGGCGTGGATCAGTAGAGTCACGGCTACTTGCCAGGACATGGGCGCGGAGCTCTCCGTGGTCTGGGTTTACTGTGACGCCACGACCATGCACACCTATATTCGACACCGTGGGGCGGCGCGCGACGCCGCCAAGCTCGAAAACTGGAACGCGTACCTGGACACGATCGACCTCGAATTTCGCCCACCGGTTCCGCACGCCGTGGTTAACAACTCGGCGTCCGTTGTTCCATTGCAGACGCAGGCCAGGAAGCTGCTAGCCTCGATTATTGATGCAGGCGAAAGCTAATGCCAGCGATCGTACTCTACGGCCCGCCGGCGGCGGGAAAAAACACGGTCACCGAGGCTCTGACCCGGCTGAACGAGAATTACCGCCTTTATCAGCGCCTGAAAGTGGGAGCCGGCCGCACGGACGGCTACCGAATGACCACATTGTCGCACGTCGATGCGCTACGGAACGCAGGTTCCCTAGTCTGGGAAACCCGCCGGTATGACGCACTGTACGTCGTGGACCGCGCGTCGCTGACCGACATGCTAGAGGTCTGCATTCCCGTCCTGCACGTGGGGCAAGTCGGGGCCGTGAAAGCCGTGACCGCAGCCCTGCCCCCGGCAACGCAGTGCGTCACCGTATGGCTATGGTGCCCTCGCGACGTCGCGCTCGGACGGATCGCCGAACGCGGCACAGGAGACACGACAGCCCGGCTACGGGCATGGGACGAGACGGCACCCCTGCCGGAAGCTGACATCTCGATCAACACAGCCGAAGTGCACCCTGCTGACACTGCTGCGATAATTCATAGTCGAGTCCAAGCTCGGGCAGCGAGAGCCCGGGGGCGGCCGTAGAGCGGCCGAACGTTCTCGCCACTCACGAATTATCTGATTGGCGCTGTACGGGGACGACTGGATGCGCTGCGGCCCACCAACAGCGACTCCTACCCCCCCGGTACCCTCGCCAGTCAAGGCACCCCATCCCTCTAGGAGGTGTCAGCCGTGCCTGACATGCCGACCGGTGCGCTCGTCCGGCTGTACCGCATCCAGCGGCGGATGAGCACGGTTTCGCTGGCCACGCACGCCGGTATCACGGTGCGCTACCTGGAGATGATCGAGGCCGACAGCAAGACACCGTCGGTGCCGGTGCTGCGCAAGCTGGCAAAGGTGCTGGGTGTGCGGACCTCGGCCCTGGTGGGTGAAGCACCGAGCGAGGACCATGAGGGGCCGGTGAACCCCCGGCTCGCTGAGGTGGAACGGGCGTTGTTCACCTACCGCTCCCTCGCGCTCACCGATCCCGGACAGCTCCCCACCCTGGAGGAGTTAGGCGATCAGATAGGCGCCGTGCAGACGGCGTGGTGCATCTCGCCGAATAAGTACAGCGATGTGCTGCGGGTCCTGCCGGATCTGATCGTCAATAGCGAGCGGGCCGTACACGAGTCGGAGCGCTCTATTACGGCGTGCCGACAGGTTTCCGAGCTGTACCAAGTGGCTCGGGCGGTGTTGAAGTACCTTGGACGAGCCGACCTCTGCGGTCTGGTATCCGACCGGGCCATGCGTTACGCCGAGGAAACCGAGGACCCGCTCCTCATCGCGGCCGCCACGTGGAGCCTCGGCCATGCGATGCTGTCGGACGATATGCCTGCTGGGGCCTTGAGTCTTGCCATGAAAGGCAGCGAAGCGCTGGAACCGTTGTTGCCGGACGGAACACCAGAGCATTTCTCGCTCTATGGTGGGCTGCTGCTCGTGGCAACGTTGGCGTCATTGCGTACCGGCGATCCGTGGCGGGCGCGTGAGCTGCTCCGGGGGCCAGCGCGGGAAGCAGCGCTGCGAGTCGGTGACGGCCACAATTACCACGGTACGGTGTTCGGGCCGACGAACGTGGGCATCCACATGGTCCGGGTTGAGTACGAATGCGGCGAGATATCCGAAGCCCTACGACTGGCGGACGACGTGGATATTACCAAGACTGCATCATTGGAGCGTAAGATTAGCCTCCTCTACAAGGTTGCCCAGTGCTATGAGTGCCGCAGCAATGACGCGGCGGTCTTCGTACATTTGAAGATGGCTGAACGGCTGTGTCCGGAGGACTTCCAGCACCGGCAGGACGTCCGTAGCATGGTGCGTACGCTCGTCAAGCGGGCCAAGCCGTCGTATGCCGGTGAAGTGCGGGAGTTCGCCGGGCGGATCGGACTGCTGGACTAACAGCCATTTTCCCATCGATGTGATTAAAGGGGGAGCAGCGTGATGTGCCCCCTTATTCGTCTGTCCGGATAGTGTGAGCAGACGAACTGCCCGTTCGGGAAGGTCACGTTTCGGTTCTGCCTACTTGCTCGCCGTTAGCGTCCCTGCCCAGGCCCCCAGGGCCGGGATGTACGGGCTACCCCGGCGCCCGGTTGGTGCCCTTGCCGGTTGGCTTTGCGCTTTCTCCTTTTAGTGCAGGCCAAAGCAACTGGCGGGCACCGATCCCCCGAACCGCGCGCTGCTCAGGGATGGACTCGCCCCGGCCCTGGGTGCCATCCACGTGAGACGAGCAGGAGCTTGGGACCCAGGGGAAGGACCCGACCCGAGGGGCACCGCCAGCGGCGCTGCCACCAGGAAGCCAGGAACGAGGCGCTATGGCAGACAAACACCGTTACCGGCTTATTGCCGCACTCCGAGAGATCCTGGGCCGGGGCCCTCGTGCCCGGACGCCCGTCGCCACCACGCTGAGGTGCACTATCGGGTTCGCCGACTGGCCGACGTGCGAGCGGGCACCTGATGGCCTGGTACCTGCTGCCTGCTCATACGCCGTCTGGCTGACAGAGAGGTGATCACCGGTGGACCCCATCGACCCCGAGTTCTTCGAAGGCGACGAGATGCGCGCCGCGCTGGCCGCCCGTGACATCGGCACGGTTTACCGCCTGCTCGGGCGCGTCGGCGTGAGTCAGCGCCAGATCGCGCACCTGACCGATCAGTCCCAGTCGGAGGTGAGCGAGATCCTCAAGGGTCGCCGGGTGCGCGACGTGTGGGTACTGGAACGTATCGCTGACGGGCTCGGCATACCCCGAGCGTGGATGGGCCTGAGCTACGGTGAGGACAGGCCGGGCACAGCCTCAGGTGAGGTGGAGGTGAGCGAGGACATGAAACGCCGTGTCCTGGTCGCCACCACTTCGGCTGCCGCCCTGGGTCAGGTGTTTCTGGGTCTACCCGAGCTGGCCCTGCCGACCGCCCAGGCGCTGCCCTCACGGCTGGATATGACCCACGTGCACACCGTGCGAGCGGTCACCGAGCGACTGCGCGGGGTGGCCCGGTACTACGGCGGACAGGCCGACCTGTTCAGCGCCGCCGCGACGCTCTACACCCAGTGGATGCAGGTACCCGCGACCGATGCCGTCACGACGGCGCTGGCCGTCGCGCTGGCCGAGCTGCACACCGAGGCGGGATGGTGCAGCTACGACGCCGGGCTGGATGGGACAGGCCACTTCACCCGCGCCCTGCGCCTGGGCGGGAAGGCCCGGGACGCTTACGGGATCGCCAACACCACCTGGCACGCTGGCATGGTGCTGGTCCGCACCGGGCACCCCAACCATGCACTCAAACTACTCCAGCTCGGGGGGTTTCAGCTCCGCCCGCACGCCGATGATTCCCGGGTACCGACCCTCACCGCACGGCTAGCCCGGACCTCCGCAGCTGCCTACGCCCGCATGGGCGGCATTGATGAGGCCACCCGCTGCCTCGCCGAGGCGGGCGAGGGATGGGAGCCCCGCGATGCGTTCGAGCGCGCGGGCGCCGATTTCGTGACCGCCGGGGTTCAGCGCGACCTGGGCCGGCTCAACACCGCCGAGCAGCTCACCGCCAGCGCGGTACGCGCCTACGGCCAGGGCCACTACCGCCGAGGCCACACAGTAGCTGAGCTCCTCCTGGCCGAGATCCACGTGCGGGCGGGGGAACCCCGGGGCCTGACGCTGGCCCACCAGGTCATCGAGACGGTGAGCACCCTGCAATCCGTCGCCGCCCGACGGGAATGGCTGACACCGCTAGTCACCGCGCTGGAAGCCCGACCCGGCACCGACACCCAGGAACTAGCCCGGACAGCCCGGCAGGTCGCCACGAGCCGAATTGGCGGTCTCTAGTGGTGGGCGCGACACCCGGCTTGACCTGGGACCCTCGCGGGGGCTCACATCGAGCGGATAGCGGGCAGGCAGGGGCTGCCCGATGCGCGGCCAGCTTACGAACCCTCGCCCCAGGTCAAGCCGGGTGTCGCGCCCACCGTTTGAGCTCAAGAGTTTCCTTTCCCTGGTCAAGAGCGCCGCCCGGGGCGGCGCAGACGCGGCTGACTCGGCATACAACTCACTTGCCCGCTCGGGCCGGTCCCGCTCGCTGCGCGCGGCCTGGCGGCCGTGCTCGCGCG